>Ga0247819_10000782_pt1 | contig 17913 bp, 18 predicted proteins | sample 13C_Xylose_Day6_FD_193428 | JGI IMG/M metagenome (GOLD analysis project Ga0247819, IMG submission 193428) | Soil microbial communities from agricultural site in Penn Yan, New York, United States - 13C_Xylose_Day6 | ecosystem: Environmental > Terrestrial > Soil > Agricultural land | place: USA...
GTCGAGAGCCTGGCCACCGCCTACATGGAGCCCATGCCCACGGCGCCGGCGCAGCTGGCGCAGATGCTCAAGACCGAGACGGAGTTCTGGGCGGCACTGGTCAAGACGCTGGGGTTCTCGCCGGAATAACCCGTCGTTCGCACAGTCCGTCATCCCCGCGAAGGCGGGGATCCAGGGGGCGCGAGGCGGAAGAGGACGCGCTGGGTCCCCGCCTTCGCGGGGACGTCGATCAGCGGGCCGCCTTCCGGTTCACCAGAACGATGCCCGCCGCGACACCGACCAGCGCCAGCACCAGCTGCATCGTCAGCGGCTCGTGCAGCAGCACCACGCCGAACACCAGCGCGAACACCGGCGTGAGGAAGGTGAACGAGGACATCTGCGTCGCCGGGTAGTGCCGCAGCAGCCACATCCAGGCGAGGTAGCTGGCGAAGGCGCCGATCACGGTCTGCGCCGCCAGCGATCCCCACGCGTAGGCCGAGTAGTCGAGCGACCAGCTCTCGCCGAGGCCCAGGGAGAGCAGGGGCGCGACCAAGGCCGTCACGCCCACCTGGTAGAACAGCGTCTTTTCCGCGGAAGCCGTGGACAGCCTCGACGCACGGATCACCAGCGTGGTCAGTCCCCACAAGGTGCCCGCCGCCAGCGCCAGCGCATCGCCGCGCAACTGGCGCGCCGTGCTCCCGCTGGTGAAACCTTCGCTGAACGCCACCGCCACCGCGGCGAACGCGATCACCAGCCCCACCCATTGCACCGACCGCAGCTTCTCCGAAGGCACCAGGCGCGGCACCAGCAGCGCCACCACGAAAGGCGAGGTGTAGAGGAACACGGTCAGCCGCGAGGCCGTGGTGTCGCGCAGTCCCAGGTAGATGCAGCTGAACTCGCCGGCGAACAGCAGGCCGGCCAGCAGGCCCGCGCGCAGCGTGCCGTCGCGCTCGAACAGCGGCACCTTGCGCAGCGCGCACCACAGCCCCAGCAGCGCGCTCGCGCCGGTGAAGCGCAGCGCGGCCTGCCAGAGCGGCGGCACTTCGCCGACGGTGGTCTTGATCAGGATCTGCTGGAAGCCCCAGAACAGGCAGCTGGCCAGAAGCAGCGAGACGGCCAGGCCGTCGAGATGTTGTTTTCGTTCGGTCATCGCCCGGCGATGCTAGCCGGGCCACGCATCGCGTGCTTAGAGCCGTTCCGGCTGCGCAGCCACCAGTTTTTCGAGCAGCTGGCGCAGCGCCTTCTTCTCGGTGGCGCCCAGCGCACGCAAGAGGCGCGCCTCGTGCGCCTTGGCCTGCTCCACCAGCGGCCGCACCAGGCGGCGACCGGCGGCGGTGGCGGACACCAGCGTGCGGCGCTGGTCGGCCGGATCGGCCTGCAGCGACACCCAGCCTTGTTCGGCCATGCGCTGCACGAGCTTGGTGACGGTGGGCTGCTTGGACAGCACCTCCTGCGCGAGCTGGCTCACGTGCAGTGGTTCGCCGTCGTGCAGCGTGGCCAGCACGCGCCACTCGATCGAACTCAGGCCGCGCGCGCGCACCTGCGCGTCGAAGTCCTTGTAGAGCGCGTGATTGGCCTGCCCCAGCAGGTAGCCGAGGTAGTTGTCGACGAAGCGGTCGCCCGCCGCTGCGGTCACAACGGAAGCTCCGTGTAGAACCGGCCCCCGTGGAACAGCAGCGGCGCGGCGCCGTGGCGCCACGACACGCGCTCGACCTCGCCGACGAAGATGACGTGGTCGCCTTCCTCGTAGCGGCTGCGGTTGAAGCATTCGAACACCGCGGCCGCGCCGGTGAGCAGCGGCGCGTCGCCGGTGCCATGCGTGAACGCCACGCCGGTCCAGCGATCGCCGCCTTTCACCGCGAACTTCTCGGCCAGCAGCTTCTGGTCGGCCGCGAGGATGTTGATCGCGTAGTGGGAGCCCGTGCTGAACGCCGGCAGCGATGCGGCCGCGCGCGCCAGGCTCCACAGCACCAGCGGCGGATCGAGCGAGACCGAGTTGAACGAACTGGCCGTCAGCCCGATCGGCTTGCCGTCCGACGTCATCGCGGTGACGATGGTTACGCCGGTCGCGAACATCCCCAGCGCCGAACGGAATTCCTTCGGCGAGAAGGTGGGCGGCTGGGCCTTGCTGGGCGGACTCATCAGCGGGTTTGCATGAATTTTCATGTAGTATGAATCAAAGCCGAGGACCCATGTTGCAGGAGACCATCGAACCCGCCTGGCTGGAGGCCTTCGAGGCCGTGTTGCGGCGCTGCGCCGTGCAGCCCGGCGACACGGTCGCGGTGCTCAGCGAGAGCCAGAGCCGGCCCGTGCTCGTGACGCTGGCGCAGCTGGCAGCCACCCGCCTCGGCGCCCGCGTCTTCGGCCTGACGATGCCCAGCCGCTTCGCCAAGGGCGTTCCGCAGACCCGCTCCACGGGCGCTTCCGATGCTCTGCAAAACATAGCGCCCGCGGTGGCCGCGCTGGCCGGCAGCACGCTGGTGGTGGACTGCACGGTCGAAGGCCTGATGCATGCGCCGGAGCTGCCCGCCATCCTCAAGGGCGGCGCGCGCGTGCTCTACGTGAGCAACGAACATCCCGAGGCGCTGGCGCGACTGGCTCCGTCGGACGATGGCTCGTTGGAGCTACGCGTGAAGGACCACGTCAAGCGGTTGCGCGCAGCGCGGCAGATGCGCGTCACTTCGCCGGCCGGCACCGATCTCACCATCTCGCTCGAGAACGCGGTCGCCGGCGGCAACTGGGGCTACACGACGCGGCCCGGCACCATGACGCACTGGCCCGGCGGGCTGGCGCTGGCATTCCCCGCCGCGGGCAGCGTCAACGGCCGGCTTGTTCTCGCGCAGGGCGACGTCAACCTCACCTTCAAGCGCTACCTGGAACAGCCGGTCACGCTGACGGTGGAATCGGACTACGTCACGCGCATCGAAGGCGCGAATCTCGATGGCGACCTGATGCGCAGCTACATCGCCGCGTGGGGCGATCGCGAGGCCTACGCGGTCAGCCACGTCGGCTACGGCCTCAACACCGCGGCGCGCTGGGACAGCATGGCGCTTTACGACAAGCGGGATTTCAACGGCACCGAGCTGCGCGCGTTCGCCGGCAACTTCCTCTACAGCACCGGCGCCAACGAGGTCGCGGGCCGCCACACGCTCGGCCACTTCGACCTGCCGCTGCGCCACTGCACGGTCACGCTCGACGGCGCCAAGGTCGTCGACGAAGGACGGCTGGTCGAATGAGCACGCTTCCCACCTTCACCACGCTGGGCTCCGGCCCCACGGTGCTGATGCTGCACGGCATCGGCGGCGGCCACCTGTCGTTCGCGCCGCAGGTGGAATCGCTGGCCTCCAGCGGCTATCGCGCGGTCGCCTGGGACATGCCCGGCTACGGCCACAGCGCGCCGATCGAGCCCTACACCTTCAAGGGCCTGGCCGAGAGCTGCATCACCTTGATCGAAGGCCTGCGCTGCGAGGAAGTGGTGCTGGTCGGCCACAGCATGGGCGGAATGGTCGCGCAGGAAGTGGTGGCGCGCCGGCCCGGGCTGGTCAGCCGCCTCGTGCTGTGCGGCACGTCGGCGTCGTTCGGCAAGCCCGACGGCGACTGGCAGCGCGAGTTCATCGCGCAGCGCACGGCGCCGCTCGACGCGGGCCAGACCATGGCGCAGCTGGCGGAACAACTGGTGCCGCAGATGGTCGGCCCCGGCTCGCTGCCCGAAGGCGTGCGCCTCGCGCAGCACTGCATGTCGCAGGTGAATCCCTCGACCTACCGGCGCGCGCTGGAGGCGCTGGTGACGTTCGACCGGCGCGCCAACCTGGGCAACATCCACGTGCCCACGCTGCTGATCGCGGGCGAGCACGATCGCAACGCGCCGGCGGCCGTGATGAAGAAGATGTCGCAGGCGATCATCGGCAGCACCTTCTTCGAGATGCGCGGCATCGGCCACCTGCAGAACCTGGAAGCGCCGGAGGAATTCGACGCGGCCATCCTCAACTTCCTCGCGTTGCCGCGGCAGCTGCTGCACTGAAGACAAGGGACCGCTCCATGGAAGCCGTGACCTCGCTGGGCTTCACGCCCGCCGTCGGCGACACCGACCTCACGCCGCAGCAATGCTCGCTGCTGTCGCTGGCCCACGAGCTGGGGCGCACGAAGTTCGCGCCGCGCGCGGCCGAGTGGGACGAGAACGCCAGCTTTCCGTTCGCCAACTACGACGACCTGCGCGAAGCCGGCCTGCTGGCCATCTGCGTGCCGCAGGCCAGTGGCGGCGCGGGCGCCGACTTCGCCACCTACATGATGGTGGCCGCCGAGATCGGCCGCTTTTGCGGCGCGACGGCGCTCACCTGGAACATGCACGTGTCGTCCACGATGTGGACCGGCGTGCTGGCCGACGGCATCCCGATGACGGACGCCGAACGCGCCGAGCATGCGCGCCGCCGCGAACTGCATTTCCGCCGCGTGGTGAAGGACGGCGCCATCTACGCGCAGCCGTTCTCCGAAGGCAGCGCCGCCGCCGCGGGCCGCGCGCCCTTCGGCACCACGGCGCGCAAGGTCGAGGGCGGCTGGGTGGTCAACGGCCGCAAGATCTTCGCCTCGCTCTCCGGCGCCGCGAACTACTACGGCATCCTGTGCACCGAGGACCGCGACGACCATCCGCACGATCCCCGCGACACGCTCTATCTGGCGGTGCCGGCCACCAGCGAAGGCTTGGCCATCAGCGGCGAGTGGAATCCGCTGGGCATGCGCGGCACGGTCAGCCGCAATCTCACCTTCAAGGAAGTGTTCGTCTCGGACGACGAGCAGCTCATGCCGCGCGGCGTGTACTTCAAGGGCGCGCAGACCTGGCCGGCGATGTTCTTCACGCTGGCGCCCACCTACATGGGCCTGGCCAACGCCGCGTACGACTTCACGGTGCAGTACCTGCGCGGTGAAGTGCCGGGCGAGCCGCCCGTGAAGCGCCGCATGTACCCGACCAAGCAGGTGGCCGTGGCGCAGATGCGCATCCAGTTGGAGAACCTGCGCAGCATCTTCCTGCGCGCGGTGCGCGAGGCGCGGCCGAATCCTTCCAAGGATGAGCGCATGCGCCTGTACGCCGCGCAGTACACGGTGATGGAAGGTGCGAACGATCTCGCGCGCCTGGCCATCCGCACCTGCGGCGGCCAGAGCATGATGAAGCACCTGCCGCTGGAACGCATCTACCGCGACAGCCGCTGCGGATCGCTCATGCTGCCGTGGACGGCGGAGCTGGTGCTCGATCGGATGGGCCGCGAAACGCTGTACGAGCCGGGCGAGCGCGACGAGTGAGTGCCGGGCACAATGCCCGCGCAACTCTCTCCTCGAAGGACTTCCCGATGAGCGCAGACCTCCTGAGTTCAGATGCCGTGGGCCGCTTCGGCAGCGGCCGTGCCGTACCCCGCATCGAAGACGAGGGTTTGCTGAAGGGGCAGGGACGCTTCACGGATGACGTCCAGGCGGCGGGGCAGCTGCGCGTCGCTTTCGTTCGCTCGCCTTATCCGCATGCGCGCATCCTCTCGATCGACGCGACCGCCGCGCAAGCGATGCCCGGCGTGGCGCTGATCGCCACCGGAGCGGACCTGCTGAAGGCCCGGGTCAAGCCGCTGCCCGTCAACGTCACCTTCAAGCGCGCGGACGGCGCGCCGGGCGTGTCGCACCCCCGTTCGGTCCTGGCGAACGACACGGTTCGCTTCGTCGGCGAGCCGGTCGCGATCGTGGTGGCGGAGACGCTGGAGCAGGCGCGCGACGCGGCAGAGGCGGTGATGGTCGACTACGACCCGTTGCCCGCCGTGGTCGACGTGCATGAGGCCGTGCAGGGCCAGGCGCTGCTGCACGAGGACGCGCCGGACAACATCGCCGCCGAGTCGCGGTACGGCGATGCCGCGAAAGTCGATGCGGCGTTCGCGAAGGCCGCCCACGTCGTCGACCTGAGCCTCACCAACCAGCGCGTGGCCGCGCTGTCGCTGGAACCGCGCGCGGTGCTGGCCTGGGTCGCTGACGACGGCCGCCTCACGCTGCAGATGAGCACGCAGATGCCTTCGGGCGTGCGCACCACCTTGTCGGACGCGCTGGGCCTGCGCCCGGAGCAGATTCGCGTGACGGTGGGTGACGTCGGCGGCGGCTTCGGCATGAAGACCGGCGCCTATCCCGAGGACGTGGCGCTCGCCTGGTGCGCCATGCGCCTGAAGCGCGCGATCCGATGGACCGCCGAGCGCGGCGAGGAGTTCGTCGCTTCGCACCACGGCCGCGACATCCGCAGCCGCGCGCAACTGGCGCTGGCGGCCGACGGCCGCATCCTCGCGCTGCGGCTGCACACGCTGGCCAACGTCGGCGCGTACTGCACGGGCACGGGGTCGATGATCCAGCTGATGGTTGGCCCGTGGGTGCAGACCAGCGTGTACGACATCCCGCTGGTGGACTTCCACTATCAGGCCGTGATGACCAACACCGCGCCGACCGGCGCGTATCGCGGCGCGGGCCGGCCGGAAGCGATCTATGCGATCGAACGCCTGATGGACGAGGCGGCGCGCCAGAGCGGCATCGACCGCCTACAGCTGCGGCGCCGCAACTTCATCCGGCCGGAGCAGATGCCTTACCGCAACCCGATGGGCCAGGTCTACGACGTGGGCCGCTTCGAGCACGTGATGGACCAGGGACTGGCGCAGGCCGACTGGCCGGGTTTCGAGGCGCGTCTCGCGCAGAGCCGCTCGCGCGGCAAGTGGCGCGGGCAAGGCATCGCCACCTTCCTCGAATGGACCGGCGGCAACGCGCTGCAGGAGCGCGTCACCGTCTCCGTTCTGGCCGATGGCGTGATCGAGGTGTTCTCCGCCGTCAACGCCATGGGACAGGGCATCGCGACCACGCTGGCACAGCTGGTAGTGGACGTGTTCGGCGTGCCCATGGACCAGGTGCGCGTGGTGCTGGGCGACACCGACCGCGGCGACGGCTTCGGCAGCGCCGGGTCGCGCTCCATTTTCACCGGCGGCTCCGCGCTGCGCGAAGGCGCGGAGAAGACGCTGGAGGAAGCGCGCAAGCTCGCGGCGCAGTCGCTGGAGGCGAGCGCGCAGGACCTCGAGTACGCCGGCGGGCGCTTCCGCGTGCGCGGCACCGACCTCTCCGTCGACCTGTTCGCGCTGGCGGGCAAGCAACCGCAAGGCCGCATCTTCCTGGAGAGCACCACCGCGGTCGCGGGCCCGAGCTGGCCGAACGGCTGCCACGTCTGCGAAGTGGAAGTCGATCCGGAGACAGGCACGGTGCAGGTGGTCGCATACAGCAGCGTGAACGACGTCGGCCGCGTGGTGAATCCCACCATCGTGCGCGGCCAGCTCGATGGCGGCGCGGTGCAGGGCCTGGGCCAGGCCTTGCTGGAGCAGGTGGTGTACGAGCGCGAGAGCGGCCAGCCGATCACCGGCAGCCTGATGGACTACGCCGCGCCGCGCGCCGACCTCGTGGCTTGCGAGTTCGTGACGACGATGGACGAATCCACGCCGTGCAAGAACAACCCGCTGGGCGTGAAGGGCGTGGGCGAGCTCGGCACCATCGGGGCGACACCCTGCGTGGTGAACGCGGTCGCCGATGCGCTCGCGCGGGCGGGTCAGGGTGCGGTGTCGCCGCGGCTGGAGATGCCGCTGACGCCGGCGCGCGTGTGGACGCTGCTGAACGAGGCCGCGGCCTGATCGTCAGTCCGGCGGCGGCAGGTCCTCGCCGAGCATCCGCCGGCCCAGCCACGACAAGCCTTTTTCCAGGTTGACGCGCGCGCCGAAGTTCAGGGGCGACACCTCCGACCACGAATCACGCTCACGCAATGCCACCAGGAAATCGAAGCTGTACCAGGGCTCCTGTCCCATGCGCAGGTCGGTGATGAAGGCGCCGCCGTTCTGCGCGTGCACCTTGTAGAAGCCGCGCGAGAACCACGCCATGCGTTGCACGGCCCAGACCTCCTTCAGCGATTTCTCCAGCGCGCGGTCGGAGGCGAAGTGCCGGAAGCGCACGACCCGGCTCCCGTCCAGCAGCGAGTAGTAGCCCTCGTCGTAGCCGTCCTTGCGCATGGCGACCACGCGCCACAGCACGGTGTTGAAGGCCGTCGGCGTCACCAACACATGCTCCGCTTTCGTGCCCTGCGCGACCAGCGCGTCCTCGGCCACGCCGCGCACATAGGCCTGCGCGACCGCGCTCCACGCCAGGTAGCCGGTCGAGAGGATCAGTCCCCAGCGGTTCCACGCCAGCCCCGCGGGTGAGCGCCGTGCGAGCGCGGCGATCACGCCGACCAGCAGCGGCAGCGTGTACAGCGGATCGATGATGAAGATGCTGCCCACGCCGAACGGGCGGTCGGTGAACGGCAGCAGCAGCTGCGTGCCATAGACCGTCATCGTGTCGAGCAGCGGATGCGTGACGAGCGCGAGCCAGATCGCGAGCCACCAGCGCCGGAACTGCTCGCGCTGGCCGTGCACGCGGCTCGCGATCCAGGCGATCGCGGGCGAGGCCAGCGTCTGCCAGAACAGCGCATGGCTCTCGGCGCGGTGGAACGTCATGTTGCGCACCGCGTCGCCGTGGTCGATGAACGCGTCGAGGTCGGGCAGGGTGCCGGCGACGGCGCCCCATAGGGCCGCCTTCCAGACGGCGGTGCGGCGGCCCATCACGGCCACGCCGACGGCGGCGCCCAGCGCCAGTTGGGAAAGGGAATCCATGAGGCCCGCAGCCTAGCGGCGTGCGGGCCGGGAATGAAGCCGTGGGGCTTTTGCCGGGATCAGGCGGTGCGGGCGCGAAGACCCTCGCGCGGCGACTCGTACCCGTGGAAGCCGAAATCCAGCGCGGGCCGCTCGCCGCTGATCAGCTCGGCCATCGCCTTGCCGGAGCCGGCGCCGTGCGTCCAGCCCAGCGTGCCATGGCCGGCGTTCACCCACAAGCCGCCGACGCGCGTGCGGCCGATGAAGGGGATGTTGGTCGGCGTGGCCGGCCGCAAACCGGTCCAGAAGCGCGGGTTGCCGCCTTCGGCTTCGCTGCGCGTGTCGCACACGCCGGGCAGCACCTGCTCGATGCGCTCGGCCAGCATGCGGCAGCGAGCTTGCGCGACGGGGCTGTCGAGCGAGGTGTCGTAGCCGTTCAGCTCGATGGTGCCGGCCACGCGCAGCTCGCCGCCCAGGCGGGAGATCGCGCACTTCACCTCGTCGTCGATGGTGCTGACGCTGGGCGCGGCCTCGGGGCGAAGGATGCGGAAGGTGGCGCTGTAGCCCTTGCCGGGATAGATCGGCAGGTCGACGCCCACGCTGCGCAGCAGGGGCGCGCTGTAGGAACCGCAGGCGACCACCACCTGGTCGGCCTTCAGGCGTTCGGCGACGCCGCTGGCGCGGTCGCGCACCTGCACGCCATCGATCGCGCCGCCGGACTTCTCCAGACGCACGACGTCGTGTTCGAACAGGAATCGCGCGCCACGCTCCGCGCAGCGGGCGGCGAGCGCTTCGGTGAACACACGCGCGTCGCCGCTCTCGTCGCTGGATGTGTAGGTGCCGCCGACGATGCGGTGCGCGAACGACCGCAATGCCGGCTCGATGCGCAGCAGTTCATCGCGCGAGACCACGCGACGGGCCACGCCGAAGTCCTGCATCAGGCGCGCCGCGTGCTCCGCGTCGGCGAAGGCGGCCTCGTCGGTGTAGTAGTGAGCGATGCCGCGCTGCAGGCGGTGGTATTCGATGCCGGTGGAGCGCACCACGTCCTTCAGCGCCGCGTGGCTGTACGAGCCCAGCGCCACCAGTTGGCGCACGTTGCGCTCGAACGCCGCATCGTTGCACTCGGCCAGGAACTGCAGGCCCCAGCGCCACTGGCGCCAATCGAGCCGCGGGCGGAACAGCAGCGGCGCGTCGTTGCGGAACATCCACTTGAGCACCTTGAGCGGCGCCTGCGCATTGGCCCAGGGCTCGCAGTAGCTGACCGAGATCTGCGCCGCGTTGGCGAAGCTGGTTTCGCGCGCCGCGCCCGGCTGCCGGTCGACGACGGTGACGGTGTGCCCGCGTTCGAGCAGGTGCCAGGCGGTGCTGACGCCGATGATGCCGGCGCCCAGGATCAGGACGTTCATGCGGCTCAGTGTGGTCCGCGGGTCCGGGAAAATGAAGCGAAGTTAAATTTCCAGCGAAACCATCAGGAACGCTAATGAGCACCTTCGACCCCGCCGCACTGGAGTGCCTGGCCGCCATCGTCGAGGAGGGCGGCTTCGAGCGCGCCGCGCGACGCCTGTCCATCACCCAGTCGGCGGTGTCGCAGCGGCTGCGCGCGCTGGAGGCGCAGGCGGGCACGGTGCTGGTCGTGCGCAGCCGTCCGCTGCGGCCGACGGCAGCCGGGCAGTTGCTGCTCAAGCACACCAAGCAGCTGCGTCTTCTGCGAGCGGACCTGGAGCGCGACCTCGGCGAGCTGGGCCACAGCTCGGCCGCGGCCGCGATGCGCGAGGACGAGCGCATCTCCATCGCGATCAACGCCGACAGCATCGCCACCTGGGCCTTGCCCGCGCTGGGCGAGCTGGCGCGAGAAGGGCTGCCGCTCGAGGTGATCACGGATGACCAGGACTTCACCCACGAGTGGCTGCGCGAGGGCCAGGTGCTCGGCTGTGTGACCACGCTGCGGCAGGCGCTGCGCGGCTGCAAGGTGGCCGGGCTGGGCGCGATGGAGTACATCGCCATCGCCACGCCGCAGTACCGCGATGCGCACTGTCCGCGCGGCCTGACGCCGGCCAACTTCCGCGAGCTCCCCTTCGTCGCGTTCAACCGCAAGGACGACATGCAGAGCGAGTTCGTCGCCAAGGCGCTCGGGCTGCGGCGCGTGGTGCTGCGGCAGCTGTTCGTGCCGAGCTCGGAAGGCCAGGTGCGTGCGGTGCTCGCGGGCTGGGGACTCGCCGTGGTGCCGCTTCTGCTCGTGCGTGGACTGCTCGAGCAGGGCCTGCTCGTCAACGTCCTGCCCGGCCATTCGCTGCCCATCCAGCTGTACTGGCATTGCTGGAACCTCCAGTCCGAAGTGCTGGATTCGCTCACGCGCGCACTGCAGGAGAACGCTGAACGAACACTGACACAGCATTAGAATTTCCGGCATGAGCACCGTAGTCGCCCGGCCTTCCTTCAAGGAGCAGATGTTGGCCGCGCGCGAGGAGGCCATCATCCAGAACGTCAATCGGTTGCTCGCCGAAAAAGGCTTCGACGCGATGACGGTCGATGAAGTGGCCGCCGCCGTCGGCATCGCCAAGGCCAGCCTGTACAAGCACTTCCCCAGCAAGGAAGATCTCGCCGCCGCCGCGATGGTGCGCGTGATGCGGCGCGCGCAGCAGTTCCTCTCCGGTATCGATGCGGCCTTGCCGGTGCAGGAAAAGTTGAAGGCGGTCGTTCGCTGGATGCTGCAGGTCCGGATCGCGGGCCAGATGCCTTCGCTGCCCAGCCAGAACTCCTCGCTTCGTTCGGTGCTGGCGTCCAACAGCGAGTACCGCGAAGTGCTGGCGCAGATCAGCGACCAGCTCTGCGCGTGGATCGACGACGGCCAGCGCGAAGGCGCTCTTGCCGCGAAGCTGCCGCGCAAGGCCGTGCTCTACACGCTGTACGCGCGGGCCTGCGACCCGGTGGTGGAATTCCTCAAGGCCACCGGCGAGCACAGCGACGAAGAGATCATCGACCTGGTGCTCGCCACCTGCTTCAACGGCCTCAGCGCGCGTTGACGCCCGCCGGCGCGGCCGGCACTTGCACGGTGAAATGCGGCAGGAAGCCTTCCTGCTCGCCCTTGCGCGCGTAGCCGAGGGGATTGGCCACTACGCGGCAGCCGTCCACCTGATAGTCGTGGTGGCAGTGCAGGTGGCCATGCACCCACAGCTGCGCGTGCGGCAGGAGTTCGTCCAGCGCGTTGCAGAAGCCCGCGGTGCCGGGCGTGAGGCCGTAGCGAGGATCGGCGCTGCGAAGCGAAGGCGCGAAATGCGTGACGACGACGGTGGTGCCGTCGAACGGCCGCGCCAGCGCGCCGCGCAGCCACTGCTGGCACTCGAGTCCCAGCTCGCGCCATTCCTCCGCCAGCAGCGGCTGCCCGCGCCGCGTGGCGCCGGTCTTGGGCAGGTAGAAGTTGGCCGCGCGAAAGGCCTTCTCGCGCCGCTTCAGCGCCCGCGTGGTGTCCGGCGCCTGCGCGGCCAGCGCGTCGAAGTCGGTCCACAGCGTCGTGCCGATGAAGCGCACGCCGTCCAGCAGCAGTGTCTCGCGTTCCAGCCAGGTGATGCCCAGGCGATCGCAGGTCTCGCGCAGGCGGGCGTGGGTGTCGTCGAAGTCGAGGTTGTCGTACTCGTGGTTGCCGGGCACGAACAGCACCGGCACCGGCCAGCCGTTGAGCGGCGAGAACCGCTCCAGGCCGAAGTCCTCGCCCGGCAGGGCGCTGCCGGGCTGGTAGGAACCCACGTCGCCGGCCAGCACCAGGAAGTCGGCGCCGGGCGCCGGCGAGAACCGCTGGTCCGGCTGGGTTTCGAGGTGGAGGTCGGACAGCAGCTGGAACTTCACGCCGCCATTGTCCGTGGCGGCCGGCTCGGCCTTATGTGCGACCCGGGCGCGTCCCATGCGAACCCGGCATGGCACCAAGCCCTGGCTGAGGTTGCGAAATGAGGGAAAACCCTTATTCTTGGATCATTCCTGTCCTACGCACCGTTGAGGTGCACATTCCATGTATCCCGTCTTCACCTCCATCGCCCGACTTTTCTCGTTACCCGGCGTCGCGCCGGCCGCCGATCCTGTGCAGCGCCTGCTCGAACAGGCCGCCGGCCGCGGCCCGGACCAGGCCGTCGAGCTGCGCCAGGCCGCCGCGGCCTGGCTGCGCGTGATCCGCTGAGCCCGCTCCGCTTCAGAGCTTCACGCCCGCACCCTTGACGGTGGGCGCGAGCTGGGCCACCTGCTCCTTGACGAAGCCGGCGAATGCCGCCGGGCTGACCGGCGAGGTGGCGATGCCCAGGTCCAGCATCTTTTTGCCGATCTCCGGCTGGGCCAGGATTTCGTTGCAGGCCGCATTGAGCCGGGTGACGACCTCGGCCGGCAGCTTCGGCGGCCCCGAGAGGCCGAAGAAGTTGTCCAGCACCAGGCGGCGCTGCCCGGCCTCGACGATGCTGGGCACGTCCGGCACCAGCGGCGAACGGTTCGCCGAGGTCACCGCCAGCGGCACGATCTGGCCGCTCCTGAAGTACGGCACGAACGCCGTCAGCACGTCGATGCCCACCGGCACCACTCCCGCGATCAGGTCCGTGGTCATCGGGGCTCCGCCGCGATAGGGCACGTGGACCATGTTCAGGCCCATGACGTTACGCATCAGCTCGCCGTAGACATGGCCGATCGAGGCCGGGCCGCCGGAGCCGAAGTCCAGCCGGCCGGCCTTCTTCGCGGCGGCTTCCAGGTCGGCGATGGTCTTCAGGCCCGATTTGGGGTTGGCCATCACCACGCAGGGCGCGCTGCCGATCAGCGCGATGTGGGTGAAGCCCTCGACCGGGTCGTACGGCTGCTTGTCCAGCGCGAACGGGCCGATGGAGATCGGCGTGGAATTCGACAGCATCAGCGTGTAGCCGTCCGGCGCGGCCTGGTGCACCAGTTGGCCCCCCACGCTCCCGCCGGCGCCGGGCCGGTTGTCAACCACGAAGTTCTGGCCCAGCCTGGAGCCCAGCTGCTCGGCCATGACGCGGGCGACGATGTCGCTGGCGCCCCCGGCCGGGAAGGTGACGACGATGCGCACTGGCTTGTCAGGCCACGCGGCCAATGCCGGAAAAGCGGTGGCGGCCGCGCCGGCGGCCAGCGTCTTGAGGAAGCCGCGGCGAGCGGCGGGGCGACGGATGGTCGACATGGCGGGCTCCTGGTCGGGCGCGCCGGCTGGCACGCCGGCAGGGAGTCGCAAACGCCGTGCCCGGGTCGCCCGCTACTCCGGCTCGATCTCGAACGCCCTGCGCGCGGCGGTCCACACCGCCAGCCGCAGCCAGGCGTGCTCGCTGCGCTGTCCCTGGCGGTGATGCCAGAGCGAGTCGACGTGCACCATCGGTACCGCGAAGGGCAGGTCGCGCACGGCCAGGTCCGTCGCCATGCCGGTCTCGTCGACGAAATGCTGGGGCAGCACCGTGAGCAGGTCGGAACGCGTCACCACCCGTCCCGCCGTGAAGAACTGGTTGACCGTCAGCATCACGCGGCGCTTGCGGCCCAGCGCGGCGAGCGCCTCGTCGATGAAGCCGTAGGGGCGGCCCGAGAAGCTGACCAGCATGTGGCGCGCCTCGCAGAAGAGGTCCAGCGTCAGCCGGGCGGCGGCCAGCGGATGGTCGCGGCGCATCACGCAGCGGTAGTGGCCGTCGTAGAGCCGCTGGTGGTCGAAGGCCGGCATGCTGCCCGCCTGCGATTGCGCCGTGAGGTCCGCCACCACGGCCGGGAAGAAGCCCACCGCCAGGTCGATGGCGCCTTCGTCCAGCAGCGCACGCGGGTCGCGCGTGGTCAGCGGCACCAGCCGCATCGAGATGCCGGGAGCGTCGCGCTCGATGATCTCCACCAGCCCCGGCATGAGCTTGGCGGCCGTGGCATCCGCCATGGCGAGGACGAATGTGTTGTTGGCCTGCGACGCGACGAACTGGCCGGGCGACAGCGCCCCCTCCAGCTGGCGCAGCGCGTCGCTCACGGCCGGCCAGAGCGCCAGGGCGCGGGGTGTGGGCTCCACGCCGTAGCCGCTGCGGACCACCAGCTTGTCGCCGAGAGCATCCCGCAAACGGTTGAGCGCATTGCTGACCGCCGGCTGGCTCATCGCCAGGTTGTCGGCGGCCCGCGTGAGGTTGCGCTCGGCCATCACCTGGTCGAAGACCCGCAACAAATTCAGGTCGAAGGTCCGGAAGTTCGGCACAACTATCACTCTCCTGAATGAATCACATCACAACCCGTGATTTGAAAAATATCAGGGGGAACCCTAATCTACTCCCCGTGCCGGCCATTCGGCATTCGCAAGGAGGAATAAACATGACCCAGTTCGCACACGTTGACTATCCCACCCAGCACCCCGGTGTCGAGCGTATCGAGCGCGCGGCCGTGGCTCTGCGCCAGATCGCCGCCGGCTTCGACGGTGCCCGCGGCGCGGCCACCCTGCTGCTCGCGGCGATCGTGTCGGCCCTGCTGGTCGTGGCCAACGAGGTGGTGGACACCTGGACCGAAGGGCACCTGCTCGCCGCCTGGATCGTCCTGTGGACCATCGCCTTCGCCGGCATCGCGCTGTTCGCCGCCCCGGCCCGCCGTCTCGTGACGGGCGCCCGCAGCTACGTCAAGGGCGCTGCGCAGGCCCGCCGCCAGAACGCCGAAGACCGCAAGTTCTGGGACGTGGCCCTGACCGACGCCCGCGTGATGGCCGATCTGAGCCGCGCGATGTCGGCCGACGCCACCCGCGACGTCCGCGGCTACTACTGAAAGGGACGGCCATGCTGATGCTTCGCGCCGCCCGCCTGGGCTGGAGCGGCCTGCTGGCCGCGATGCCCGGCCCGATGATCGCCCGGCTCGACGCCTGGGCACGGCGCCACGCTCAGAAGCGTGCCCAGCGCCGTCTCCAGCGCCTGCTGGCCACCCAGCGCTGATCGACTTCAGCGCTGCCAAGAAAAACAGCCGCCCTCGGGCGGCTGTTTTGTTTTCGGGTGGCGCTCGGTCAGGCGGCCAGGCGCTTCTCGATCTTCGCCTTGGTCTCGCCCAGCTCCTGCGGCAGGTGGTAGGACAGCTGCTGGAACAGCTCGGAGTGCAGCTCCAGTTCCTTCTGCCACGCGGCCTTGTCGATGCTGGTCACGGTCTTGAACTGCTCGGCCGAGAAGTTGAGGCCGGTCCAGTTGAGCTCTTCATAGCGCGGGCTGACGCCGAACACGTGCTCCTGGCCGTCGGCCTTGCCTTCGATGCGGTCGATCATCCACTTGAGCACGCGCATGTTCTCGCCGTAGCCCGGCCAGACGAACTTGCCGTCCTCGCCCTTGCGGAACCAGTTGGTGGTGTAGATGCGCGGCAGCGTGGCGCCGGCGCCTTGCAGCTTCCGGCCCAGCTTCAGCCAGTGCTGGAAGTAGTCGCTCATGTTGTAGCCGGCGAAAGGCAGCATCGCGAACGGATCGCGGCGCACCACGCCCTGCTGGCCGAAGGCCGCGGCGGTGGTCTCCGAGCCCATGGTCGCGGCCATGTACACGCCTTCCACCCAGTCGCGCGCCTCGGTCACCAGCGGCACGGTGGTGGAGCGGCGGCCGCCGAAGATGAAGGCGTCGATCGCCACGCCCTTGGGATCGTCCCAGGCGTCGTCCAGCGCGGGGTTGTTGGTGGCGGCCACGGTGAAGCGGGCGTTCGGGTGGGCCGCCTTGGCGCCGGTCTCCTTGGCCAGCTCCGGCGTCCAGTCCTTGCCCTGCCAGTCGATGGCGTGCTTGGGCGCCGGGCCCATGCCTTCCCACCACACGTCGCCGTCGTCGGTCAGCGCGACGTTCGTGAAGATCACGTTCTTGTCCAGGCTGGCCATGCAGTTCGGATTGGTGTCCGTGTTGGTGCCGGGCGCCACGCCGAAGTAGCCCGCTTCCGGGTTGATCGCGTACAGGCGGCCGTCCTTGGCCGGCTTGATCCAGGCGATGTCGTCGCCGATGGTGGTGACCTTCCAGCCCTCGAAGCCCTTGGGCGGAATCAGCATCGCGAAGTTGGTCTTGCCGCAGGCGGACGGGAAGGCCGCCGCCACGTGGTACTTGCGGCCCTCGGGGTTGGTCACGCCCAGGATGAGCATGTGCTCGGCCAGCCAGCCCTCGTCGCGGCCCATCGTGGAGGCGATGCGCAGGGCGAAGCACTTCTTGCCCAGCAGCGCGTTGCCGCCGTAGCCGGAGCCGTACGACCAGATCTCGCGCGTCTCGGGGTAGTGGACGATGTACTTGGTCTTGTTGCAGGGCCAGGACGTGGTGTCCTTCTGTCCTGGCTCCAGCGGCGCGCCCACGGTGTGCACGCAGGGCACGAACTCGCCGTCCACGCCCAGCACGTCGTACACCGCCTTGCCCATGCGGGTCATGATCTTCATGTTCACCGCGACATACGGGCTGTCGGACAGCTCGATGCCGATGTGGGCGATGGGCGAGCCCAGCGGGCCCATGGAGAACGGCACCACGTACATGGTGCGGCCCCTCATGCAGCCGTCGAACAGCGGCTGCAGCGTGGCGCGCATCTGCGCCGGGTCCATCCAGTTGTTGGTCGGGCCGGCGTCTTCCTTCTTCTGCGAGCAGATGTAGGTGCGGTCTTCCACGCGGGCCACGTCGCTGGGGTCGGACCAGGCCAGGTAGGAGCCCGGGCGCTTGACCGGATCCAGCTTCTTGAAGGTGCCGGCGTCCACCAGCTGCTGGCAGAGGCGGTCGTACTCCTCCTGGCTGCCGTCGCACCAATAGACGGAATCGGGCTTGCACAGCGCGACCATGTCGGCGACCCAGGCGATCAGCCTGGCGTTGCGCACATGGGGCGGGGTATTGAGGTTCAGTCCCTGCATCACGGGTGAGTTCATGGCCACAAAGCTCCTGAAAGTAAGAAAACCGGGTTTCAGGAAGGTGGAGCTCTGCAACAGGCCGAGCGCGCCTTCTTGAAACCAGGCTTGGCTCAGTCGGCGTACGGTGCGATCGGCGGTGGCGGCAGGCGCTGCTGCAAGGCCATCGGTCACGGGCCGCGGGTCGGCTGGAAGAACGGATTCTAGGGAGCGGCCATCCCGCTGGGCCAGGACGAAGCCCCGATTCCATGCAAAACCTGCATGGGGTTATGCATGCTCATAAACCCCTCAGCAGAAAGCAAACAGCCCGGCCGCTCGCGCGGCCGGGCTGTCGGAAAAAGGGGGTCCGGGGGTGGCCCGATCAGGCCATGTAGATGGCGATGAAGGCCAGCAGGAACATCAGCACGCCGCCCACCACGGGCAGCACGATCGGCATCAGCGGAACGA
>Ga0247819_10000784_pt1 | contig 17890 bp, 15 predicted proteins | sample 13C_Xylose_Day6_FD_193428 | JGI IMG/M metagenome (GOLD analysis project Ga0247819, IMG submission 193428) | Soil microbial communities from agricultural site in Penn Yan, New York, United States - 13C_Xylose_Day6 | ecosystem: Environmental > Terrestrial > Soil > Agricultural land | place: USA...
GCGCATGCGCGCTTCGCGTGGTCGGTGCTCTCTCCAAGACGGAAAATGCCGAGCTTTACCAGGTGGTCGTTCTCGATGCGGCCGGACCGGAAGAGCGCGCCCAGGTTCGGGGTGCGGCGATCGGCGCGCAAGTTCTCTTTGCACCGGGCCCGCAGAGCGTGCCCGGTATGGATGAACCGTTCCGCGCGTCCTACAATGACGGCACGGCAAACTCGGCCGGCTTCTTTCATGGCAACACCATCGATCTTTCCGTGGGTGACATCCGCGGCATGATGGCCGGCATGGACGATCGGTCGCCCTGCATCGATCCGAATGCTGTCGCCGTCGAGGGCGAGGCGGCACCGGACGCCACGGCGCAAGAGCACAAGGTCGAGAGCGCCGAAGCGCCTGCAGGCCACTGAAGCGCCGTTCTCGCGCAGCGCGCTGTCACTCCATCATTGAAAATGAAAAAAGCCCGCCGCAATCGCGCCGGGCTTTGTCTTGTGCCGTTATGACTTTGATCAGTCGGCCTTGTTGCGGCGCGCCGGGAACAGGATGATGTCGCGGATCGACGGCGCGTTGGTCAAAAGCATGATCAGGCGGTCGACGCCGATGCCGAGGCCGCCTGCCGGCGGCATGCCCTGGTCGATGGCATCAAGGAACTCGTCATCGAGCTGCTTTGCCTTTTCGCCGCGGGCATGGGCCTGCTCCAGCTGCTCGACCATGCGGGCGCGCTGCTCTTCCGGATCGTTGAGCTCCGAGAAGGCGTTGCCGAGTTCCCAGGTGTTGCAATAGGTCTCGAAACGCTCGACGAGGCGCGGCTCGCCCGGCACTTCCTTGGCGAAAGGCGAGATGTCCTTCGGGAAATGCGTGACGTGGGCCGGCTGGATCAGCGTCGGCTCGACCTTTTCTTCGAAGATGAAGGCGAGGCACTCGCCCCAGGTCCAGTCCTTCTCGACTTCGAACCCGGCAGCCTTGGCGGCCGCACGGGCTTCCTCGTCGGTCTTCATCGCCAGGAAGTCGATACCGGTCGCTTCCTTGACGGCATCCGGCATCGGCACGCGGCGGAACGGACCCTTGAAGGAGATTTCCTTGTCGCCGAACATGAATTCGGTCGAGCCGTGGATCGACAGAGCGAGCTTGGTAAACAGCCGCTCGACGAGGTCCATGATGTCCTCGTAGTCGGCATAGGCCCAGTAGCATTCCATCATGGTGAATTCGGGATTGTGCCGGGTCGAGACGCCTTCGTTGCGGAAGTTGCGGTTGATCTCGAACACCTTGTCGGTCAGGCCAGATACCAGCGTGCGCTTCAGATACAGTTCCGGCGCAATGCGCAGGAACATGTCGAGCTTCAGCGTGTTGTGGTGAGTCTTGAACGGCTCGGCCGTCGCACCGCCATAGACCGAATGCAGCATCGGCGTTTCGACTTCCATGAAGCCGTCGTCTTCCATGAAGCGGCGGATGCCGGAAACGATCTTGCTGCGCTGCTGGAAGCGCAGCTTCGATTCCTCGTTGGTCATGATGTCGAGGTGGCGCTTGCGGTAGCGCAGCTCGATATCCGACAAGCCATGCCATTTTTCGGGCATCGGCAGCAGCGACTTCGTCAGCATGGTGATCGTCTGCGCGTTGATCGTCAGTTCGCCGCGCTTGGTGCGGCGCACGACGCCGGTGACACCGATGATGTCGCCGATGTCGATCATCGGCAGCAGTGCGCGTGCGTCTTCAGGCGTGGTGTCCTTGTGGCTGAAGATCTGGATCTTGCCGGAGGCATCATGGATATCCATGAACATGCCGGAGTTGCGCGACGAGTAGACGCGGCCGGCGACGGTGACGACGTCCTGCGTCTCGGTGTCCAGCTCCAGGTTCTCGTACTTCGCCGCAAGTTCGGCATTGGTCATCGTGCGGTGGAAATGCGCCGGATAGACGTCGCCGATCTGTTCGCGGAGCAGCTTCAGCTTCTGCGCGCGCACTTCCGTCACATCGGAGGAGAGGGCTGTTGTTTCGGTCTTGTCGTTCATCGTCCTGTCCTTACTTTCCGCTGCCGGCCATCGAGGCGGCGACCTGGCCTGCAATCTTCAACCGCTGGCGCACGACCGAGCGGCCGAGCAGTTCCATGCTGTCGAAGAGCGGCAGCGACCGCGACGAACCGGAAACCGCCACGAACAGCGGTGCCAGCACGACCTTGAGCTTCTTGCCCATGCGGTCGGCGATCGCGCGTAGTTCCGCTTCGATCGTTTCCTTGTTCCATTCGAGGATCTTTTCCAGATCCGGCTGTACCGTGTTGAAGATCTCGACCAGTTCTTCCGGGCTCGACTTGATCTTGGCGAAGGCCGCCGGCTCGAGGCCGAGGTCGGACTTCAACAGGAAGTCGGCAAGGGCCGGCAGTTCGCCGAGCTTGGAGATGCGCGACTGCGACAGCTTCAGGCCCTGCTTCAGGCGATCGTTCTCGGACGCCCAGGCAAGCACCCGGCCGAGGAATTCGTCGTCGCTCAGCTTCTCGCGGATCCAGCGGCCGTTCAGCCAGTCGAGCTTCTGGATGTCGAAGATCGCGCCCGACTTCGACAGGTTGTCGGGGTCGAACTTTTCGGCAAGCTCGGCCATCGTCATCAGTTCCTCGCCTTCGGCGATCTGGATGAAGAACAGGCCGAGGAAATTCATCAGCGCTTCCGGCAGGTAGCCGAGCGCCGAGTAGTAGGAGATCGACGTCGGGTTCTTGCGCTTCGACAGCTTCGATTTGTCGGCATTGCGCATCAGCGACAGGTGCATGAACACCGGCGGCGTCAGGCCGAGATACTGATAGATCAGGATGTGCTTCGGCACGGAGGCCAGCCACTCCTCGCCGCGCGCGACGTGGGTGATCTTCATCAGGTAGTCGTCGACGACGTTCGCCATGTGGTAGGTCGGCATGCCGTCGGCCTTGAGCAGCACCTGCATGTCGACCGAATCCCACGGGATCTCGACGTCGCCATAGACGCCGTCGGTGAACTTGCAGGAGCCCTCGGTCGGGATCTTCATGCGCGCGACATGCGGCTCGCCGGCATCGACGCGGCGGGTCACTTCTTCGGCTGTCAGGCTCAGGCAGTGGCCGTCATATTTCGGCTGCTTGCCGGCGGCGCGCTGGCCCTCGCGCATCTGTTCGAGCCGTTCCGGTGTGCAGAAACAGCGGAAGCCGTGGCCGTTGTTCTCGATCTGGCGAACGTAGTCGAGATAGATGTCCTTGCGGTCGCTCTGGCGGTAGGGGCCATAGGGGCCGCCGACGTCAGGGCCTTCCGACCATTCGAGCCCGCACCATTTCAGCGCATCCAGAACCTTCTGCTCAAACTCCGGCGTCGAGCGTGTGGCGTCGGTATCCTCGATACGAAGGATGAAGGTGCCGCCGTGCTTCTTTGCGAAGAGATAGTTGAACAGTGCGATATAGGCGGTGCCGACATGCGGCTCGCCGGTGGGGGAGGGTGCGATGCGTACCCGAACTGCTGAATCTGCCATGGTCTTTGCCCGTTTGACGTGCTTCTCGCCCCTTGCCGGAAGACAAGTCCGGCCGCCGGGCGCGCATTTTATGGGAAGGAAAGGCCCGTAGGGGTGCCGCACCAGCGGTATCGGCGGGCTATTCCAGTCGGCTCGCGTGAGACCATAGAACATGGAGCATGTCAACGGAAAGTGGATCACGCCGGTTTTTGTTGACACTGCCGATGGCTGGTTATATTGAACCGTGAGGTTATTTAACTGAAAGGTTTTTTAGGAAATGCCGGAAGATCGCCTGTCGACCACGCTCTCAGCCCTTGCCGACCCCACGCGCCGGGCGATTCTCGCCCGGCTCTCTCTCGGCGAGGCTTCTGTCGGCGAACTGGCGGAGCCGTTCGAGATGAGCCTGCCGGCGGTTTCAAAACATCTGAAAGTTCTCGAGCGCGCCGGGCTGATCAGCCGCGGCCGCGAGGCGCAATGGCGCCCCTGCCGGCTCGAAGCGGCACCCTTGCGCGACGTCAACAGCTGGCTCGACAGCTACCGCCGCTTCTGGGAAGAGAAGTTTGATCGTCTCGACGCCTATCTGCAGGAGTTGCAGAAGGTGGATCCGGACGCCGGGAAAAACTGATCTCAGCGATCTTGCTGGCGCAGCTTGGCTGCGCTACACATCCCGTGTCGAAAAAGGCAGGACCGGATATGGTAAGCCCGGTCCCTTCGTCACCGTACGAGCGGTTGCGAAGCTCTGCTCGAACCTGATCGTTCGAACCCGCGGCGTGGTTCCGATGCATCCGCATCGGTCCGCGGCGGGGTGTATCCAGATCAGACGCAGTCCGCCGCGTTTCTCAAAACACGGAGACTGCATATGCGACTGAACCATCTCGACCTTCACAGCCCCGTCGTTACCGAAACGGCGACATTCTTCATCGAACATCTTGGCTTCACGCTTGTCGAAACGCGCGGCAAGGATGCCTTTTATCGCCTGGCAGACGATGCCGGCATGGTGCTGGTGATCAGCCCGCCGATCGCCAAGCTTGGCGGTGGCGACCAGGTCAGCCTCGGTCTTCAGACCTACCATATCGGCTTCCTGCTGCCCGAGCGATTGGCAGTCGAGGATGCCTATCGGCGCATCCTGCCGAGCGGCATCCGCATCACCGAACCGGAAGAGCGGCATGGCGCCTATGTCTTCTATATGGTCATACCCGGCAACATCCTCGTGGAGATTGGGCAACGTCCCGACGCCTGAAGCAACCGGAACGATTTACCGGATGAGGCGTTATCCGTTCGAGAGGCGCGGGCTGTGCCAATCGGACATGACGAAGGCGGAGAACACGGGAATTTTTCCGATTTCTTCCCGTGGCCAACGAAACGGCAGTCGAGCGCCACTGCATGTTTCCTTAAATGCTATTCGATATAAGCATCAAAACATGCAGCAATTCAAAGCGCGACAGCGACCTTTGCGCGTCTCGTAAGACGCGCGGCGCTGTAGCGTTCTCACAAACGCCCGCAGCAAGATGGCCTGCATCCCCTGTGATGCAGGTCTTTTTTCGGCGCAACGAAAAGGCGGGGCTGGTGGCCCCGCCTTTCCAGTTTTGTTCGTGGCAACGCCTCAGTGCAGCTTGCCGGCGGCCTTCTTTCGCAGCCGCGCATTGCGCGCCACCATGTTGAGAACCTCCACCAGCGCCGAGAAGGCCATGGCGGCGTAGATGTAGCCCTTCGGCACGTGCAGGCCCATGCCTTCGGCGATCAGCGTCGTGCCGATCATCAAGAGGAAGGCGAGCGCCAGCATGACGATCGTCGGGTTCTTCTCGATGAAGTTGGCAAGCGGCGTCGCGGCAACGAGCATCACGGTGACGGCGGCTAGGACGGCGACGACCATGATCGGCAGATGCGGCGTCATGCCGACGGCGGTAATGATGCTGTCGACCGAGAAGACGAGGTCGAGCAGCAGGATCTGGCCGATCGCCGCGCCGAAGCTGTTGATCGCCGAAGAAGCGATGAAGTCTTCGCCGTGGTCGCTCGGATCGACGCTATGGTGGATTTCCTTGGTCGCCTTCCAGACGAGGAAAAGACCGCCGGCGATCAGGATCATGTCCTTCCACGAGAAGCCGTGTCCGAAGACCTCGAACACCGGCGTGGTCAGCTTGACGATCCAGGCGACGGTGCCGAGCAGGGCGAGGCGCATGACGAGCGCCAGGGTAATGCCGATGCGGCGGGCCCTCTCGCGGTGTTCGGCCGGCAGCTTGTTGGTGAGGATGGAGATGAAGATCAGGTTGTCGATGCCGAGAACCACCTCCATGACAACCAGTGTTATGAGGGCGACCCAGGCGGCTGGGTCCTGGGCAAGCGACATTATCCCCTGCATCGGCGATCTTTCCTTTTTCGGTGGCGCGTCGTCGCGCAAGAATCGCGGCAGTATTTAAGCAACATTGCGAAAGTGACAAGCGCCGCCGGCCATTTGCGGCGGCGCTTTACCGTTTACGCTTGGATCGGAATCCACATTTCGACCACCCCCATGCCCGAATGCGGGTCGAAACGATCATCATAACGCTCGATGAGATCAGGCGTTTGGCCATGCTGAAGACCGGACTCCGGCAGCCAGGTGCCGAAGATATGGTGCGCCGTCGTGGCGATCGACGAGATATGGCCGCGGTGCAGGAACACGGCGTAACGCTGCTTCGGCAGCTTCATGGTGGTAAAGCCGGCGGGCAGGGCGCCGGCGTCGTCGACTTCTGCTGCCGCCATATAGCGAAATGTCCCGGCCTCGCCATCGCTCTGGCTGCAGACGCCGTAGGCGACGTTGCCCTTCTGTCCGGGGATGTTGCCGAAGTGGGTATTGAAGCGCTGCCACAGCGAGGGAATGCCTTCGGTGCGGCCATAGGCGTAGGTTTCGGCAAGGCCGGCCAAAAGCAAAGGCGGGCTGTCTTCGAAGCGCGGTGGGTCCAGTTTGAGGAGGCGGGTGTCGTCCATTCTGATAGGCTCCGTCAGTGCGATGTTGCTGAGGTGCCCTTGCTTGCGCACGGTCTCCGGCGTGACGCCGAACTGCTCGCGAAAGGCACGGGTGAAAGCCTCGTGCGAGCCGTAGCCCGCTTCGAGGGCCACCGCGAGAATGCTGGACGAGCCGTCGGCAAGGTTTCGTGCGGCGCCGCTCAGCCGCCGCGCACGGATATAGGCGCTGATGGAGCGACCGGTCACCAGTCCGAAGACGCGCGACAGGTGAAAGCGCGAAAGGCCGGCAGCCTCGGCGATCTCCTCCAGCGATATATCCCTGGCGAAATGGCTCTCGATGAACCAGATCGCCCTTCCGATAGCACTCATGTTCACTCCCGTGGCAGACAGCCCATGCTCATAGGGTCTTGCCGCAAGGCGTGCTTGATCGCAATTGCTGGATTGAAGGCTAGCCCGAACGAATGAGCCCCTTGGCTTGGCTCAGTCCGTCTTCTTCTTCGGTCCATAGGCGGCCATGAAGACGCGGACGGCCGCGGCAACCGTGCCCTCGATCTGCTCTCGCGGCGGCGCCGAGCACATTCCGCCGAACAGGCGGTGCTTGAACAGCCCGGCCTGGGCCATCTCGATGAACTGCCTGGCCGCTACTTCCGTGTTGTCGATGTCGAGCGTGCCTGTTGGAACCTGCCGGTCGAGATAGGTCTTGAGGACCGTATAGCCGTTTTCGGGCGCCTCGCTGAAGAAGCGTTCCGCCAGATGCGGCATCCGGTCGATCACGCCGATCACCATGCGCATGGAGCGGATCGTGGCCTCGGAGGTGATGCTGCTCGTCAGGGTGACGCCGAAATCGTAGAGCGCCTCCTCGACGTCTTCGTGGTCGTTGAGTGCATGCTTGGCGGTCTGGATCACCAGGGTCTTGCCCTGGATGATCAGCGCCTTGAACAGGTCTTCCTTGTTTTCGAAGTAGACGTAGAGCGTGCCCTTCGAGACGCCGGCCTCGCGGGTGATATCGTTCATGCTGGCGGCGTCGAAGCCCTGGCTCATGAAGACCCGCCGCGCGCCCTCGAGAATCTGTTGGCGCTTGGCAGGGTCTTCACCCGCCGCATGGCGTCCGCTGCCGGGACCAAGCTGGTCGTCCGCGCCGTTATCAGGCCGGAAGGTCTCGTTTTGCTCGGTCTTTGCTGGTTCCATGATTGCCGTCTGCACCCGTCCCGTTCGCATTAATTCTCGTCCATCGAACTACCCGGTTCGATTCCCTCTTGATATGCGACGTCAAAGCGACTAAGTCAAGCTTCGATCGAACCGAACGGTTCAGTTCAGTCACCCCTCATTAACCAGGCCGGTATCCATGTCCGCATCCAAAACGTCCAGCGCCGCTCGCGTTCGCCCTGTCGGCGAGGATTTTGAAGTTCCGCAGACCCATGAGGCCGAGCCCGAGGCCAAGGGGGCGACTGCCGAGGCGCCGGCAGCGGTGCAAGAGCCTGCTGTCGAGGCCGCTTCGAAAAAGAAGAAGCGCAGCCCGATCTTGCCGGTTCTCGGCCTTGTCGCGCTCGCTGGCGCCGGCTGGTATGGCTATGACTGGTGGACCAATGGCCGCTTCATGGTTTCGACTGATGACGCCTATATCGAAGGCGACATTGCCACGATCTCTCCGAAAGTGTCGGGCTATGTCGCCAAGGTCGACGTCGTCGCCAACCAGAAGGTGAAGGCCGGCGATCCCATGGTCACGCTCGATGACGGCGACTACCGTATCGCGGCCGAGCAGACCGAAGCCCAGATCGCCACCCAGAAGCTGGCGCTCAGCCGTTTCGACGCGCAGATCGCAGGGGCGATGGCGAGCCTTGCCCAGGCCGAAGCCCAGAAGAACGCTCTCGAAGCAACGGTGCGCGGCGCCGAACTCGCGCAGAAGCGCGCGAGCGACCTCCAGTCCAAGGACGTCGGCACCGTTGCTTCGCGCGACAATGCCGACGTGGCTCTGGATCAGGCTCGGGCGAACCTTGCCGGCGCCGATGCCAACATCGCGGCTGCGAACGCCAACATCACCGTGCTGCAGGCGCAGCGCTCAGAGGCGGAAAGCCAGATCCGCTCGCTCGAACTTGCCCGTGACAAGGCCAACCGCGACCTCGGCTTCACCGTCTTGAAGGCGCCCTATGACGGCGTCATCGGCAACGTCGCCGTCCAGGTCGGTGACCTCGTTTCCGCTGGCCAGCGACTGGCCGCGCTCGTGCCTGTCGACCAGCTCTATATCGACGCCAACTTCAAGGAGACGCAGATCGCCCATCTGGTCCCCGGCTCGAAGGTCAAGGTCCATATCGACGCCTATGACGAGCACGCGGTCGAAGGCACGGTTGCCTCGATCGCGCCGGCATCCGGCTCGGTGTTCTCGCTGCTGCCGGCGGAAAACGCCACCGGCAACTTCACCAAGGTGATCCAGCGTGTGCCGGTGCGCATCACGCTGCCGGCCGATGTGCTGGCGGAAGGCCATCTGCGGGCGGGCTTGAGCGTCGTCGTCGATGTCGACACGCGCACGGCGCCCGACGAGACCAAGGTCGCCGCCACGAAGTAATCGGGCCTGACGCGCCGGCGTGTTCTTTTGAACGCGCCGATGCGCCTTTACACGCAGGGAGTGGCTCAGATGGCCGCAACGGCAACAGCAGGCTCGGTGGCGGCAGCCGCACCGAAGGTCGAAGAACATATGGACCCGAGAAGGCTGATCGCCTTCTTCGCCATGGTCGTCGGCATGTTCATGGCGATCCTCGACATCCAGATCGTTTCGGCATCGCTTGCCGAAATCCAGGCCGGCCTGTCGGCCGGCTCCGACGAAATCGGCTGGGTGCAGACCTCCTACCTCATTGCCGAAGTCATCATGATCCCGCTTTCGGGCACGCTGGCGCGTATCGTCTCGACGCGGGTATTGTTTTCGGTATCGGCTGCGGGTTTCACCGCGGCAAGCGCGCTCGCCGCCACAGCCACCAATATCGACCAGATGATCGTCTACCGGGCGATCCAGGGCTTCATCGGTGGCGGCATGATTCCGTCAGTCTTTGCGGCTGCCTTCACCATTTTTCCGCCGTCGAAGCGCAACATCGTTTCGCCGATCATCGGTCTGATCGCCACGCTCGCGCCGACCATCGGCCCGACCGTCGGCGGCTACCTCAGCCACGCCTTCTCCTGGCACTGGCTGTTCCTGGTCAATGTCATTCCCGGCATCATCGTTGCGACGCTGACCTGGACCTTCATCGATTTCGACAAGCCGGAGCTTGGTCTGTTCAAGAAGTTCGACTGGTGGGGGCTCGCCTCGATGGCGATCTTCCTCGGCTCGCTCGAATATGTCCTGGAAGAAGGCAACGCCAACGACTGGTTCAACGACGAGCATATCGTCATGGGTGCCGTCGCCACCGTGATCGCCGCGGTGATTTTCTTCTACCGGGCCTTCAAGGTGGAATTCCCGGTGGTCGACCTCAGGGCGTTTTCAAACCGAAATTTCGCCTTCGGTTCGATGTTCTCCTTTGTCATGGGCATCGGGCTCTATGGTCTCACCTATCTCTACCCGCTCTATCTCGGGCGCATCCGCGGCTACGATTCACTGATGATCGGCGAGACGATGTTTGTCTCGGGTCTAGCCATGTTCTTCACGGCGCCGGTCGCCGGCTTCCTGTCGGGCAAACTCGATCCGCGCGTGCTGATGACCATCGGCTTTGCCAGCTTTGCCAGCGGCACCTGGATCATGGGACATCTGACGGCTGACTGGGACTTCTACGAGCTGTTCATTCCGCAGATCCTGCGCGGCGTCGGGCTGATGCTGTGCATGGTGCCGATCAACAACATCGCGCTCGGCACCATGCCGCCGGCACGCATGCGCGGCGCATCCGGCCTCTTCAACCTGACGCGCAACCTTGGCGGCGCTGTTGGCCTGGCGGTGATCAACACCATCCTGACCCAGCGCCAGGATCTGCACTATGCCCGGCTCTCCGAACACATCCAGTGGGGCAACCCCGAGGCGATGGAGCGGTTCAACAACATGGCCGCCACCTTCAACGCCCATGGTCTCGATGGTGCTTCGATCGCCATCAAGCAGCTTGCGGCGATGGCCCAGAAGCAGGCGATGATCCTGTCGTTCGGCGATATCTTCGTCATCCTGACCGTGCTGTTCCTGTCGCTGATCCTGGGTGTGATGATGATCAAGAAACCGCAGGGCGTCGGACCCAGCGGCGGCGGGCACTAGGCCCACGCGCGGTTTACGCCGTCTTCGTGTTGCGGCACAATCCGGCCGGAAAGCAACGTCCGGCCGAACCCTGATCGACGATCCGGCACCTGGCCGGGTTGGAAACGGGGCCGTTCATGCGGGCATACCAACACTTCGGCATCTCCAGGCGCTCCTTCCTTGCCGCCGCCGCCGGCATCGGCGCGACACTGTTGGCCACGCCCATGCGCGCAGCCGGACGCCCGCCCATCGATGCTACCTTCCTGTTTTCGAACGATATCCACGCCTGCCTCGTCTCGACCGAGGGCCTTGCGCCGAACTGTGCGGCCGAAGGCAAGACCGACGCGAATCTGCTTCGCCACGTGGCAGCGCTCAATGCCCTGCCGGCGATGCACTGGCCGGAAACCGTCGGCGGTCAGTCAAGCGGGCTCGGCAGCACCGGCCGGCGGATCGGCCGGCCGCTCGGTCTTGTGCTCGGTGGCGACGTGACCGATGACGGCGGCGGACAGGTGCGCCAGCCGCGTGAGGGACGGCAGCTGCAGCAGTTTTCGAGCCGCTATCAGGAAGGACCGGGTGCCGACCGCGTGCACTTCCCCGTCTATGTCGGGCTCGGCAACCATGACCTCGACCAGGACGGGCCGCCGCCGCATGTCGACTGGTATCGCCGCGAACTGCGCGACTATGTCGAGCTCAATCATCGGCAGTCGGTGTTCTACAAGCCTCCGGTGCCGGTGACGAACTACGACCCGCTGTCGGATTGCTATTCCTGGGATTGGGGCGGGCTGCATCTCGTTCAGCTCCAACGCTTCGGTGGCGACGTCAGCAAGGGTGCGGTGGATGCGCTGCCGTGGCTGAAGCAGGATCTGGCAACCTATGCCGCTGACGGCCGACCGGTGATCCTGTTCCAGCACTATGGCTGGGATGCCTTCTCGACGGAGGTCTGGGACGCTGCCGCCAGGACCTTCGACGACCAGGGCAATGGCCCGCCGCATTGGTGGAGTCCTGGCGAGCGGCAGGCGCTCGTTGATGCCGTCAAGGGCTATAATGTCATCGGTCTCTTTCACGGCCATCAGCACGAAACCGCGATGATCTATCGCCGCGAAGGGCTGGATCTGTTCAAGCCGAAGGCGGCCTATATGGGCGGTTTCGCGCTCGTGCGCGTGACCGACGGCTTCATGGATGTGGTGCTTGCCGAGGCCGGGAAGGGCCACGGCGAGGTCACTTTCACGCAAGCATTCAGCAAGCGTTTTTAGCCAGCGAAAACAGCGGCCGGTCTTTCCTTGCGTGTTTTTGATTTACGTACATCAAAAATTCCTCTAAGGCAGTTTGCGGGAGGAAATGATGCGCCCTACAGTCCACGACATCGCTGCAGAAGCAGGCGTCAGCCTTGCGACCGTCGACCGGGTTTTGAACAATCGCCCGGGTGTGCGGACGGTCACGCGCGACAAGGTCGAGCGCGCGATCGCGACGCTCGGTTATATCAGGGACGTGGCGGCGGCCAACCTTGCCAAGAGCCGCAGCTATCCGCTGATCTTCATTTTGCCCGAAGGCGAAAACGCCTTCATGCGCGGGCTCGAGGCCGAGGTCCAGTCCGCAATGGCCCGCTCCGCCGTCGAGCGGACCGATGTCAGCATCCTCTCCGTTCCCGCCTTCGATGCATCGGCGCTGGCCGATGCGCTCGACGAAGCGCGCCGACGCGGACCGGCCGGCGTTGCCGTCGTTGCCGTCGAAGCGCCTGAAGTGGTTGCGGCCGTTGGGCGGCTTCGCGAGGACGGCATTGCCGTCGTCACCCTCGTGTCCGACCTGACCGGCTCCGAGCGCGAGCATTTCGCCGGCGTCGACAATATTGCCGCCGGACGCACGGCCGGCAGTCTGATGCGGCGTTTTGTCGGCGGCCGCGACGGGCCCGTTGCCATCGTCGCCGGATCGATGCTGGTGCGAGACCATCGGGATCGGCTTGAGGGTTTCAGCGCTGCCGTCAATGAAGGTGCCGCCAAGCGGCAGCTTTTGCCCGTGGTCGAGGGCCACGATGACCCGTCGGAAGTCGAAAATCTGGTGCAGGATCTGCTCGCCGCGCATCCGAACCTTACCGGCATCTACAGCCTCGGCGCCGGCAACCGCGGCCTGATCGCGGCGCTGGAGAAGGCCGGACGTCAGTCCGAGATCTGCGCGATCGCGCACGAATTGACGCCGTACAGTCGTGCTGCACTCGTTTCGGGTACCATCGATGCGCTGCTCAACCAGGATGCCGGTCACGAGGTGCGCAGCGCCATTCGCGTGCTGAAGGCCCGCGCCGATGGGCTCTCGATGATAGAGGCGCAGGAACGCATCCGCATCGACATTTTCCTCAAAGACAACCTGCCGGTCGAACCGGTGTAATGCTTTGAATTTACACAATTCCTGACGGAAAACCGTTGCACGCTTTCCCCGGAATTGCCCAATGGAGGCACGCATGTATCTTGGACTGGATCTCGGCACGTCGGGCGTCAAGGCGATGCTGATGGATGGCGATCAGCGTATTGTCGGTTCGGCATCCGGCGCACTCGACGTCTCGCGGCCGCATCCCGGTTGGTCGGAGCAGGACCCGGCCGCTTGGATCAGGGCTACCGAGGAGGCGATATCAGGCCTGAAGGCGGCACATCCTTCAGCCCTTGCCGCCGTGCGCGGCATCGGCCTTTCCGGCCAGATGCATGGCGCGACGCTGCTTGACGCCGACGACAAGGTGCTGCGGCCCTGCATCCTCTGGAACGACACCCGCAGTTTTCGCGAGGCAGCGGCGCTCGATGCCGAGCCGCAATTCCGCGCCATCACCGGCAACATCGTCTTCCCCGGATTCACCGCGCCGAAACTCGCATGGGTGCGTGAAAACGAGCCGGATCTCTTTGCCAAGGTGCGGTGGGTGCTGTTGCCGAAGGACTATCTGCGCCTGTGGCTGACGGGTGAGCATATGTCCGAGATGTCGGATTCGGCCGGCACGGCTTGGCTCGATACGGCCAAGCGCCGCTGGTCAGAAAGCCTGCTTTCGGCCACCGGCATGGAGGAACGGCAGATGCCGGATCTCGTCGAAGGCACGGATCGGGCGGGCGGGCTCCGGCCCGAGCTGGCGTCACGCTGGGGCATGGATGCCGGCGTCGTCGTTGCCGGGGGGGCGGGCGACAATGCGGCGTCTGCCTGCGGTATGGGCACCGTCGGCGAAGGCCATGCTTTCGTTTCATTGGGCACGTCGGGTGTGCTGTTTGCCGCCAATGCAAGCTACCTGCCCAATCCGGAAAGCGCCGTTCACGCCTTCTGCCACGCTCTGCCGAATACCTGGCATCAGATGGGTGTCATTCTGTCGGCGACCGATGCGCTCAACTGGTATTCCGGAATCGCCGGTCGCAGCGCCGCCGACCTCAGCACCGAGCTCGGCGATACGCTGAAGGCGCCAAGCGGCGTGACCTTCCTTCCCTATCTCTCCGGCGAGCGCACGCCCCACAATGATGCAACGATCCGCGGCGCATTTGCCGGGCTCGGCCACGAGAGCAGCCGGGTAGTGCTGACGCAGGCGGTCATGGAAGGCGTTTCCTTCGCCATCCGTGACAGCCTCGAAGCTTTGCGTGCCGCCGGCACGACGCTTTCGCGGGTGACGGCGATCGGTGGTGGATCGCGTTCGCGCTACTGGCTGAAGTCGATCGCGACCGCGCTCGACCTGCCGGTCGATCTGCCTGCTGATGGCGATTTCGGCGCCGCCTTCGGTGCTGCGCGTCTCGGCCTGATCGCGGCGACCGGCGCCGACCCAGTCGCGATTTGCCATGCACCGAAAACGGCGGAAACGATCGCGCCCGAAGCGGCTTTTGTGGCGGCCTACGACGAAGCCTACCAGAGCTATCGGCGTCTCTATCCCGCCATCAAGGGCGCGACGACGTGACCGCACCGCGCCCCTCCATGGCTGTTTTCGATCGACCGGGCCTATTGCGCCGGCACCTTGTCGATAAAGCCGGTGACCTGTTTCAGCCGGCCGTTCTCGATGAGGCCGACGTCGGTGCCCTCGATCACGGATTCGTCGCCATCTGGGCCAAGCGCCCAGGAGAAGCGGATCGTGTCGGCAAAGCCGTCCGGCGTGCCCTTGAGCGTGAAGCGAAAACCAGGAAACTGGCCCTGAACGCCGGCGATCAAGCCGCCGATGCCCGCATGCCCGTCACCCTGCATGATCGGGTCGCGATAGGCGACGTCGACGGTAAAGGCCGCTTCGATCAACACGCTGCGGCTGCCGACCTCTGCGTTCCAGGCGGCGATGTAGGCCTCGGCGATCCGGTTGAAATCGTTCATCTGACTATTCCTTTGGCTTGGCGTTTCGATGCCGCAGGTATCGCCGCACGAGGGAATGAAACCAATTACCTTCCACGTAATGACCGGGCGTTTTGCAGTCGCGGCGCCGGCACACCAGCCTTGAGAGGAGCCAGACCGTGAGCACGGGATTTTTCGGCGATATCGCTAAGATCAAGTATGAGGGACCGGAGAGCAGCAATCCGCTCGCCTTCCGCCACTACAACAAGGACGAGGTCGTTTTCGGCAAGCGCATGGAAGATCACCTGCGCTTCGCGGTTGCCTATTGGCACACCTTCGTCTGGCCGGGCGGAGACCCCTTTGGCGGCCAGACGTTCGAGCGCCCATGGTTCAAGGACACGATGGATGCGGCCAAGCTGAAGGCGGATGTTGCGTTCGAATTCTTCCAGCTGCTCGGCGTTCCCTACTACTGCTTCCACGATGCCGACGTGCGCCCCGAGGGCCGGAACTTCGTCGAAAACACCAAGAACCTCAACGAGATCGTCGACTATTTCGCAAAGAAGCAGGCCGACACCGGCGTCAAGCTGCTCTGGGGCACCGCCAACCTCTTCTCCAATCGCCGCTATATGTCGGGTGCCGCCACCAATCCGGATCCGGATGTGTTTGCCTTTGCAGCCGCGACGGTAAAGACCTGCCTAGATGCCACCCAGCGTCTCGGCGGTGAGAACTACGTGCTGTGGGGCGGGCGCGAAGGTTACGAGACGCTGCTCAACACCGACCTTTCGCGAGAACTCGACCAGCTCGGCCGCTTCGTCAATCTGGTGGTCGACTACAAGCACAAGATCGGCTTCAAGGGCGCGATCCTGATCGAGCCGAAGCCGCAGGAGCCGACCAAGCACCAGTATGACTATGACGTCGCCACGGTCTACGGCTTCCTCAAGAGGTACGGTCTGGAGAAGGAAGTCCAGGTCAATATCGAGCAGGGCCATGCGATCCTCGCCGGCCATTCCTTCGAGCACGAACTGGCTCTTGCCAATGCGCTTGGCATCTTCGGTTCGATCGACATGAACCGCAACGACTACCAGTCGGGTTGGGATACGGACCAGTTCCCCAACAACGTGCCGGAAATGGCGCTCGCCTACTATCAGGTGCTGGCAGGCGGCGGTTTCAAGTCGGGCGGCACCAACTTCGACGCGAAGCTGCGGCGCCAGTCGCTCGACCCCGAGGACCTCTTGATCGGCCATATCGGCGGCATGGATTGCTGCGCCCGCGGCATCAAGGCGGCCGCCCAGATGATCGAAGACAAGGCGCTGTCGGCTCCGCTTGATCAGCGCTACGCCGGTTGGCAGGTGCCGGAAGCCAAGAAGATGCTCGAGGGTGGCTTCTCGCTGGAAGAGATCGAAGCTTGGGTGCTGAAGTCCGACCTCAACCCGCAACCGAAGTCCGGCAAGCAGGAGCTGCTGGAGAATGTCGTCAACCGCTACGTCTGAGCGGCTGCGATCAACGCTGATTGAAGAACCGGCCGCCGCTGCGGCCGGTTTTTTTACTGGTGCCTCGTCGTGCCGGTGAGGCGCACCGCAGTCAGTTTCCGGATTGGCATTTCGGCGCCTGTGAACGCAGGAGGACGCCTCCCGAAATTCTCGTCCCAACCGGTTGCTCCATACAGAAAATCTGCTAGCTTCGGCGCCTGCAACGTTTCAGGTGCTTCAGCTGCAGCGAAAATGAAGCTTTCGTCCGCTTCTTCCTGTCGTTGGCTGAACCGGCCGGCTCTGCCGGTAGCCATATCATCAGGAGGATGTTTGCGATGAAAACGATTAAGGGCCCCGGTCTGTTTCTTGCGCAGTTTGCCGGGGATGCGGCGCCGTTCAACTCGTTTGCGGCGATCACCAAGTGGGCTGCCGATTGCGGCTACAAGGGCGTGCAGGTGCCGACCTGGGATACCAGGCTGATCGATTTGCAGCAGGCGGCGACGTCAAAGGCCTATTGCGACGAGCTTGCCGGCATTGCCCGCGACAACGGCGTCGAGATCACCGAGCTGTCGACCCATCTGCAGGGCCAGCTGGTCGCCACCCATCCGGCCTATGACGAGGTGTTCGACGGTTTTGCCGTGCCGGAAGTGCGCGGCAATCCTGGGGCACGGCAGCAATGGGCGGTCGAGCAGGTGAAGATGGCGCTGACGGCGTCGAAGAACCTCGGGCTTAATGCGATGGCGAGCTTCTCCGGCGCGCTTGCCTGGCCGTTCGTCTATCCCTGGCCGCAGCGGCCGGCCGGCCTGGTCGAGACCGCCTTCGACGAACTGGCGCGGCGCTGGAAACCGATCCTCGACCATGCCGAGGATTGCGGCGTCGACATCTGCTACGAGATCCATCCGGGCGAGGACCTGCACGACGGCATCACCTTCGAGATGTTTTTAGAGCGCACCGGCAACCATGGCCGCGCCAACATGCTCTACGACCCCTCGCACTATGTGCTGCAGTGCCTCGACTATCTCGACAACATCGACATCTACAAGGATCGCATCCGGATGTTCCACGTCAAGGATGCCGAGTTCAACCCGACCGGGCGGCAGGGCGTCTATGGCGGCTACCAGGGCTGGGTCAACCGGGCCGGGCGTTTCCGCTCGCTCGGCGACGGCCAGGTCGATTTCGGCGCGGTGTTTTCCAAGATGGCGGCCAATGATTTTACCGGCTGGGCAGTGGTCGAATGGGAGTGCTGCCTGAAGCATCCCGAAGACGGCGCGGGCGAAGGCGCCGAGTTCGTCAAGCACCACATCATCCGGGTGACCGAAAAGGCCTTCGACGATTTTGCCGACGGCGGTACCGACGAGGCCGCCAACCGGCGCCTGCTGGGGATTTGAGGCACGGTATAGAGCCAACGGTGGCGCCTGCCCGGCGATGGCCGCAGTGCGCCCCCGGCCGTAGCCCCTCACCCTAACCCTCTCCCGCAAGCGGGGAGAGGGGACGTGCCACACGGTGCTGCCGAGCGAGAGGAAACGCCGTCGCGATCGCCCTTCTGCCAGCTGCTGGAGGAGGGGAT
>Ga0247819_10000786_pt1 | contig 17860 bp, 17 predicted proteins | sample 13C_Xylose_Day6_FD_193428 | JGI IMG/M metagenome (GOLD analysis project Ga0247819, IMG submission 193428) | Soil microbial communities from agricultural site in Penn Yan, New York, United States - 13C_Xylose_Day6 | ecosystem: Environmental > Terrestrial > Soil > Agricultural land | place: USA...
CCCAGTTCACGTTGGCGATGTTGTTGGCCTTCTGGAAGATCGGGAAGCCGCGGCGGCCGGCGTCGAACACCGGCGCGCCCAGCTTCTTGCCGTTCAGGTCGGCGGGCGACTTGATGCCGGACTTCTTGAGCGCCATCACGGCGGCCGGCGTGTTGTTGTAGACCATCATCACCGCCACCGGCTTGTTGGGCGCGTCGGGGTTGTTGGCGTGGAACTCCATCAGGGCGGCCATGTCGGCGAAGCCCATGTCGTAGGTGCCCGTGGCCACGCGCTGCACCGCGGCGCCGGAGCCGGTGCCGGCGTCCACGCTCACGTCCAGCTTGGCATCGCGGAAGTAGCCCTTGGCCACCGGCTGCAGGAACAGCGCCGCGGGACCTTCGAAGCGCCAGTCCAGCTGGAACTTGATCGGCGCAGGGCCTGCGCCGAGGCGGGCGCGATGGTAGCCAGCAGCGCGCCGGCGGCGATGGTGTTCAGGAAAAGTCTTTTGTTCATTGGAAGCCTCTGGGTCACGGAGATCGGAAACAAGCCGGTCGAAAAGCAAGAACGGTGCCGCGGCCATTGTGGTGCTGGTCGCGCTGCGCGCTCCTCCGGAAATTCCCCCGGAGCCGGGCCTTGCGCAATAGCCGAGTACGGGTAGGGGTTGTCTGACGTTCCGTCAAGCCGGGTGCGCACGGGGAGGCTGTATCGCCGACTACGCCTGCGCTAGGGATGCAGAACCATATTGCGTTCACCGGCTGCCGGAATTGGGGTGGCAGGGAGTCGGGGCCCGATCCCGGGCTCCGGCGGGCTATCAACAAAACGCCGTTCGCGGCTTCAAGGAGTGCACTATGGGCTTTCTGATTTGGTTGATCGTGGGTGGAATCGTGGGCTGGCTGGCCAGCCTGATCATGCGCACCGACGGCCAGCAGGGCATCCTGCTGAACGTCATCGTGGGTATCGTCGGCGCCTTCATCGGCGGCTGGGTGATCTCCCCGATGGTCGGCGTGGCCACCATCAACGAAGGCATCAGCATCGGCTCCGTCCTGGTGTCGCTGGTCGGCGCGGTGATCCTGCTGGCCATCGTGAACCTGTTCCGTCGCGGCCGCGTGCGCTAAGAGCACAGCTGGACAGTTTGAAAAAAGCCGGGTCCTGCCCGGCTTTTTTCATGGGCGTTCCATCGGGCGTGGCGACAATGCCACCGCCATGTCCGACATCACCATCTTCCACAACCCGAACTGCGGCACCAGCCGCAACACCCTGGCGCTGATCCGGCACGCCGGCATCGAGCCGGACGTCGTCGAGTACCTGAAGACGCCGCCTTCGAAGGAAGAGCTGCGAAAGCTGCTTGCCGAGATGGGCCTGTCGGTGCGCGACATCCTGCGCGAGAAGGGCACGCCGTACGCGGAGCTGGGCCTGGCCGACCCGAAGTGGACCGACGAGCAGCTGCTGGACTTCATCGGGCGGCACCCGATCCTGATGAACCGGCCGATCGTCCGCACGCCGCTGGGCACCAAGCTGTGCCGGCCTTCTTCCGAGGCCGTGCTGGAGCTGCTTCCGGTGCCGCCGCTGCCGCCCTTCACCAAGGAGGACGGCGAGGTGGTGAAGGACAGCGGCGAGCGCCGGCCGGCGCCTACTTCCCGCTGAGCAGGTCCAGCAGCGTGCGCGCGACGACCTTGGTCGCGCGGCGCAGGTCCTCGAGATCCAGCCGCTCGTCCGCGCGCTTGGCGTTGGACTCCAGCACGGTGCGCGGACCGGCGCCGTAGATGACGCCGGGGATGCCGGCCTCGGTGTACAGGCGCACGTCGGTGTAGAGCGGCGTGCCGACAGCGGGGATGGCTTCGCCGAACAGCTGCTCGCCGTGCCGTTGCAGCGCCTCCACCAGCGGCCTGTTGCCGGCCAGCGGCACCATCGAGCGCGCCAGCAACAGACGCCTGATCTCCACGCGGATGCCGCGGCCGCCGCGCGGCGGCTCGAAGCTCGCGGTGGCTTCCTCGATCGTCCTGCGGATCGCCGCCTCGACCTGCGCCGGGTCTTCCTCGGGAATCATCCGGCGATCGAGCTTGAACACCACCTTGCCGGGCACGACGTTGGTGTTGGTGCCGCCGGCGATCCAGCCCACGTTGAGATACGGGTGCGTGATGCCTTCGACCTTGGAAGTCACCTGCTTGTACCGCTCGTTCAGGCGATAGAGCGCGTTGAGGATGTGCGTCGCGCCCTGCAGCGCGTCGGTGCCGCTGTCGGGGATGGCGGCGTGGCTCATGTCGCCGTGCACCGTCACTTCCATCTGCAGGCAGCCGTTGTGCGCCACCACCACCTGGTAGCTGAAGCCGGCGGCGATCAGCAGGTCCGGCTTGCTGATCCCGTTCTTCAGCAGCCAGCCCGGACCGAGCTCGCCGCCGAACTCCTCGTCATAGGTGAAGTGCAGCTCCACGCCGCCCGCGAGCGGCGCGCCCAGCGCTTCCAATGCGCGCACGGCGAAGGTGAACGAGGCGAAGTCGCTCTTGCTGACCGCGGCCGCGCGGCCGTACAGGAAGCCTTCTTCGATCTCCGCGCCGTAGGGCGGATGCTTCCAGCCGTCGCCGGGCGGCACCACGTCGCCGTGCGCGTTGAGCGCGACCACGCGGCCCTCGCCATAGCGGCGCCGCACCACCAGGTTGGTGATGGACTGCAGTCCCGCGGCCTGCACCTCGGTCGCCGGCACCGGATGCTTCTCGGCCTCGAAGCCGAGCGCCTGCAGCAGCTGCGCGGTGCGCTCCGCATGCGGCGCGTTGTTGCCGGGCGGCGTGTCGGTGGGGACGCGCACCAGCTCCTGCAGGAACTTCACCTCTTCGTCGAAGTGGGCGTCGATCCAGGCGTCGAGTCGTTCGTATGCGCTCATGCCGAAGCCTCCTCCGAGGCGAGCTGCTCGAGCAGGTGGCTGAACGCCTGCACCGACAACTCGATGTCGTCCGCCGTCGTGCTCTCCAGCGGGTTGTGGCTGATGCCCGAGTTCTGGCCGCGCACGAACAGCATGGCCTGGGGCATGACCTCGTGCAGCTTCATCGCGTCGTGGCCTGCGCCGCTGGGCATGAGGTGCAGCGGCACGCCCAGCGATTCGACCGCGCGCTCCCAGCGCGCCTTCCATTGCGGATGGCTGGGCGCCGCGGCCGCGCGCATCGTCGGCTCGCAGGTGAAGCGCAGGCCGCGGCGATCGCAGATGGACTTCAGCTGGGCGAGCACGTCGTCCACCATGGCGTCGCGCTGCTCGTCATTGGGCGCGCGCAGGTCCAGCGTGAACTGGCAGCGGCCCGGCACCACGTTGGTGGAACCGCCCGGCACGTTGAGGATGCCGATGGTGCCCACAGAGTCGCCGTCGCGGGAGGCGCGCTGCTCGATGAACAGGCCCAGCTCCGCCACGCCCAGCGCGGCGTCGCGCCGGCGGTTCATCGGCGTGGTGCCCGCGTGGCTGGCCATGCCGATCACCTCGCACGCATAGCGCACGCCACCGTTGATGGACGTGACGACGCCCAGCGGCAAGTGCGACTCGTTGAGCACCGGCCCTTGTTCGATATGGACTTCCACGAAACCGAGATAGCGTGAAGGGTCGCGCCTCAGCGCCGCGATGGCCTCCACCGTGCCGGGCAGGCCCGCACGGTGCATCGCTTCGCGCATGGTGATGCCGTCGGCGTCCTTCTGGTCCAGCCAGGCCGGATCGAAAGCGCCGATCAGCGCGCCCGAGCCGAGGAAGGTCGCCTTGTAGCGCTGGCCTTCCTCCTCGGAGAACGCGATCACTTCCAGCCCGAGCGGCAGCCGCTTCTTCGCTTTCGCCAGCGCGCGCACGCAAGCCATCGGCACGTAGATGCCCAGCCGGCCGTCGTACTTGCCGCCGTTGCGCACCGTGTCGAAGTGCGAGCCGGTCAGCAGCCGCTTCGACTCCGGCGAAGCCCCGTGATACACGCCGACCACGTTGCCGACCGCGTCTACCGTGACTTCGTCGAAGCCCGCTTCCTTCATGTCCTGCTCGATGCGAGCGGACGCCGAGCGGTGCGCGTCGGTCAGGTAGGTGACGGTGAGCTGGCCCTTTTCCTTGAAGCCCGGATCGCTGTACCGCGACAGCTCCTCCAGCCGGTCCCAGACCTGCTCGCCCTGCGTGGGCGCGACGCCGAACTTGTCGTTCAGGCGGATCTCGGCGATGCGGTGCACGTTGCGCAGCGCTTCCTCGCGCTCGAAGTCCACCGGGTTGCCGACGCGGCGCTCGAACGTGTCGATGATCTCCGCGCGCGTGAGCCCGTTGCCGCGGGGCCCGCGCACGGCCAGGATGAACGGGAAGCCGAACTTCGCGTTGTATTCGGCGTTCAGGCGCTGGATCTTCTCGAACTCCGCGGGCGTGCAGTCGGTGAGGCCCGCCTTGCCCTGCTCGTGGGTCGATTCCGCGGTGAGGGTCTTGCTCACCATGGCCTTGCCGGCCAGCTCGGGGTGGGCGCGCAGCAAGTCCAGCTGGCGGTCCACGCCGGCGTCTTCCACGACGCTGGCCAGCGCGTGCTTGAGGTGCGCGAGCGTGCGGAACGGCCGGTGCGCCAGCGCCTCGATCGGGATCCAGGGGGAGTGTTCGTAGACGCCGTCGAGCAGGGCCGCGCAGGCCCGCGCGTCCGGCGCGTTCAGTTGGTCGAGGGTGAGGGTCATGGTCTTCCCGCCGGATAGGGGTGGATCAGTTTCCAGTGGCGTGCCAGGTCGATGCGGCGGCACACCCACACGTGGTCGTGGCGCTCCACGTGGTCCAGGAATTTCTGCAGCGCGACGATGCGACCGGGCCGCCCGAGCAGGCGGCAGTGCATGCCCACGCTCATCATCCTGGGCCGGTCGAGGCCGGCCGGGTCGCCTTCGGCGTAGAGCGCGTCGAAGGTGTCGCGCAGGTAGGTGTAGAAGTCCTCGGCCTGCGAATAGCCCTGCGGCAGCGAGAACCGCATGTCGTTGCAGTCCAGCGTGTAGGGCACCACCAGGTGCGGCACCACGATGTTGTCGGAGCGGCGCACCTTCATCCAGAAGGGCAGGTCGTCGCCGTAGTAGTCGCTGTCGTATTCGAAGCCGCCGTCGTCCACCACCAGCTTGCGTGTATTGGGACTGTCGCGGCCGGTGTACCAGCCGGCGCCGTGGATCGCACCGGGCGTGCCGTGGCGCTCGCCGGTCAGCTGCTCCAGGGCGCGGATGGCCAGGCGCATGTGCTCGCGCTCGGTGGCCTTGTCCACGTCCTGGTAGTGGATCCAGCGCCAGCCGTGGCTGGCGATCTCGTGGCCCAGCTCGACGAAGGCCTTGGCGACGTCGGGGTGGCGCTGCAGCGCCATGCCGACGCCGAACACCGTGAGCGGCAGGCGGCGGCGCTCGAACTCGCGCAGGATGCGCCACACGCCCGCGCGCGATCCGTACTCGTAGATGCCTTCCATGCTCAGGTGGCGCGCGGGGAAGCTGGGCGGGTTGAACATCTCGGAGAGGAACTGCTCCGAACCGGCGTCGCCGTGCAGCACCGCGTTCTCGCCGCCTTCCTCGTAGTTCAGGACGAACTGGACGGCGATGCGGGCCTTGCCCGGCCATTGGGGATGCGGCGTGTCGCGGCCGTAGCCGGCCAGGTCGCGCGGGTAGCTGGGATGGCTGCTGTCGTAGATGGCGGGCACGGTGACGGTCCTTTGCTCAGGCCGCGGCCAGGGCCTGGGCGATGTCGTGGGTGGGCGGCGGCCGGTCGAACGCCAGGCTGGCCTCGACGTTCGCGAGGTGGTCCTCCATCAGCTTCACGGCCTTGTCGGCATCGCGCGCGGCCAGCGCGCGCACGATCTCCACATGCTCCTGCTGCGAATGGTGGGCGGCGCCGGCGCGCTGGTACATGAGCGTGACGAGCGAGCTGCGGGAGATCAGGTCACGCAGGATCTGAGCCAGCACGTCGTTGTCCATGAGCTCTGCCATGCGCACGTGGAAGTCGCCGAGCAGTTCCACGCCGCTCGCCGTGTCCTGCGCATCGACGGCGGCCTTTTCGGCGGCGACGTGCTCACGCAGCGCGCGGATGCGGGCGGGGGTGGCCTCGCGGGCGAAGGCGCGCGCCATGCCGGCCTCCAGCATGCGGCGCACGGCGAACACCTGGCGCGCCTCGTCGACCGTCGGCGCGGCCACGAAGGCGCCGCGCGCGGGCTCCAGCGTCACCAGGCGGTTCTGCGCCAGCTGGTGCAGCGCCTGGCGCACGAGGGTGCGCGACACGCCGAAGTGATCGGCCAGCTTCTGTTCGGCCAGCTTGGTGCCCGGCTGCAGCCGGTGCCCGGCGATGGCCTGCGTGAGCTCATGGACGATGACGCTGGTGGTGGTCGGCTGCACGGTGGCGATGATAGTGGCGTGCCGCAAAAGTGTATACACTTCTGTGGACCAAACGAGGAGCGCCCATGGGCCTGAGCACCCACGTGCTGGACACGATGCACGGATCACCCGCCGCCGGCATGTCGGTGGCGCTGTACACCTTGCGGGGGGGGCAGGCGACGCTGGTGCGCCGCTTCCAGCTCAACGCCGACGGCCGCGCGCCCGAAGGGCCGCTCTACCGCGACGGCGAGCTGCTCAAGGGCAGCTACCGTCTGGTGTTCGATGTGGCGGGGTATTTCCGCGGCCGGGGCGTGGACCTGCCCGAGCCGCCTTTCCTGGACCAGGTGACGCTGGACTTCGGCGTCGCCCGGCCCGAGGAGCACTACCACGTGCCGCTGTTGTGCAGCCCGTGGAGCTATTCGACCTATCGTGGATCGTGACCGCTCAGTCCTGCCCTTCGGTCAGCGTGTCCAGCTGGAAGCGGCCGCTCTTGTGCCACAGCCAGGTGTCCGTGTAGGTCACGTGGCCCATGCGCGTGGGCGCGGGGTAGGGCGCCGCGGCGCGCACCATCTTCTCGATCTCGGCCATCACTTCGGGCGCGTGCTTCGGCGCGCGCATCCAGCTGACGGTCTGCACCCGGCCATGCTTGTCGACATCGACCTGCAGCACGCCCACCGCGTACAGCAGCGGCGGCATGCGGCCCTTGTAGATGCGGTCGCCGTGCAGGCCGTACAGGTGGCCGGCGGCGTCCTTGCGGTACGCGCGCGGCGTGGCGGCTTGCGAGATGCGAGGATTGGTCACCGGCTCCTCGACCACCACCGGCGGCGGGACCTCCACCACCGGCGGCGGTGTGACGACGGCCTCCGCCGGCGGGGGCGGCGGCGTGGTCGTGCAGGCAGCCAGCAGGGTGCCGGCCATGATCGCCGGCCAGCCGGCGATGCGGATCGAGATTCCCTTCATCACTACTTCTCCTCTTTGGGCATGCAAAGGCCGCCCTTTTTTCCGCGGACGCTTCCCGGTCCGCGCCTGAGCAACGGCCAACTCGCGATCCGGGACGACCATGCTTACGGCTGGGTATGCCAGTTGCGAGTCGACACCGATGAACGGCACTGAAACATGACCGAGTGGCTACCCACCCTCGCGGAGCGTGAAAAAGCCGTGCTCGTGACCGTGGCGACGGTCGAAGGCTCCGGCCCGCGCGAGCCCGGCGCCTGGATGCTGGTCTTCGAGGACGGCGCGGCCGGCACGATCGGCGGCGGCCGCCTCGAGTTCGACGCGATCGCCGCCGCGCGCGAGCTGCTGGCCGGGCGGGGCGACGCGCCGCAGCGGCGCCGCTACGCCCTCGGTCCCAGCCTCGGCCAGTGCTGCGGCGGCGTGGTACACCTCGTGTTCGAGCGCGTGACGTCAGGGGACATCGGCGCACTGCGCGGCCGGCTGGCCGCCCCCACCACGCCCGTCGCGCTGTTCGGCGGCGGCCACGTGGGCCGCGCGATCGCCTTGCGCATGGAGGGCCTGCCGTTCACCCTGACCTGGATCGACAGCCGCGACGAGATCTTTCCCGAGCAGCTGCCCGCCAACGTGAAGTGCGAGTCCTCGGACCCGGTGCAGCGCGCGGTGGCCGATCTCGCGCCGGACAGCCAGGTGCTGATCATGAGTTTCAGCCACGCCGAGGACCTCGACATCCTGGCCGCCTGCCTGCAACGACGGCGCGAGCGCGCCGACCTGCCCTTCATCGGCCTGATCGGCAGCAAGACCAAGTGGGCCACTTTCCGCCACCGGCTGGAGCAGCGCGGCTTCACGGCCGCGGAACTGGACGCGGTGCACTGCCCGATCGGCGTGCCCGGCATCGCGGGCAAGCAGCCGGCCGTGGTGGCCGTCAGCGCGCTGGCCCAACTCCTGCAAACCCGAACGCCATCGGCGCCGCCGCGCGCCTGACCACGACGACCAAATGGAAAGCTACCTCCTCGACTGGGCCAACCTGCTGCTTCGCTGGCTGCACGTGATCACCGCCATCGCCTGGGTGGGATCGTCGTTCTACTTCGTGTTCCTCGACTCCAGCCTCACGCCACCGAAGGACGAGGACCTGAAGCGCCAGGGCGTCAGCGGCGAACTGTGGGCGGTGCACGGCGGCGGCTTCTACCACCCGGTGAAGTTCGCGCTGGCGCCGCCGCGGTTGCCGGAGCACCTGCACTGGTTCTACTGGGAGAGCTACACGACCTGGATGTCGGGCTTCGCGCTCTTCACGGTGTCGTACCTGTGGAACGCGGGCAGCTACCTCGTCGACAAGTCGCTGGTGGACTGGTCGCCGCTGGCCGCCGGCGCGACGGCGGTGGGCTTCATGGTGGTGTTCTGGCTGGCCTACGACGCGGTCTGCCGCGTGTTCGGCGATCGGGAGAAGGGCGATGCGATCGTCGGCGCTTTGGTCGCGGTTCTTGTTGCGGTGGCCGCCTGGCTGGCCTGCCACTGGTATCCGGGCCGCGCGGCCTTCCTGCTGGTGGGCGCGATGATCGCCACGGCGATGAGCGCCAACGTGCTGTTCTGGATCATCCCCGGCCAGCGCAAGATGGTCGCTGCCATCCGCGAGGGTCGGCCGGTCGATCCGGTCCACGGCAAGCGCGGCAAGCAGCGCAGCGTGCACAACACCTACTTCACGCTGCCGGTGCTGCTGGCGATGCTGTCCAACCACTACAGCTTTTTGTGGAACCACCCGCGCAACTGGGTGGTGCTGATCCTGCTGATGTTCGCGGGCGCGGCGATCCGCCAGTTCTTCGTTCTGCGCCACGGCTGGAAGCTGGGCCGCAACCGGCATCCGCTGCCGTACGCGGCGGTGGGCATCGCGGTGATCGCGGCCACGGCCGTGTGGCTGGCGCCTTCGGGCGGCGGTGCTCCGGCGGCCGCCGCGACTTCATCCGAGGCAGGCTACGCGCAGGTCCGCTCGATCCTGGAACAGCGCTGCTACCAGTGCCACGGCGCGCAGCTGCAGATGAAGAACGTGCGCCTGGATTCGCCCGACGGCCTGAAGCAGCACGCCGCGTCGGTCTACCAGCAGGCGGTGGTGATGAAGCTCATGCCGCTGAACAACGCGACGGGGATGACGGACGCGGAGCGGGCGGTTGTGGGCCAGTGGTTCAACACTGGCGCCAGCACTCGCTAGAACGCGTCATCCCCGCGAAGGCGGGGATCCAGGGCTTCCGGCAGACCGCGAAGGCGGGCGCACTGGATTCCCGCCTCCGCGGGAATGACGGAGCCGGCGCGCTCACTCCGCCGTGATATTGGCCGCCTTGATGATCTTGGCCCAGTACTCCGTTTCCCGCTTGACCAGCGCGTCCAGCGCGTCCGGCGGCAGGTAGCGCAGCTCGATGCCCGCCGTGTTCGCGCGGGTCCTGGTTTCGGGCTGGTCCAGCGCCTGTTTGATGCTGCTGGTGAGCTTGTTGATCACGTCCGGCGGCGTGCCGGCGGGCGCGAAGATGGCCACCCAGGCTTCCAGCTCGAAGCCCTTCAGCCCCGCTTCGTCCGTGGTCGGTACGTTGGGCACGCCCGGATGGCGCGTCTTGCCGGTGACCGCCAGGCCCTTGAGCTTGCCTTGCTGCACATGGCCCATCACCGACGGCGGCGTGGTGATGAACACCTGGACCTGACCCGAGAGCACGTCCTGGATCGCCGGGCCCGAGCCGCGGTACGGGATGTGGACCATGCTGGTGCCGGTCTGCATCTTGAACATCTCGGTGCCCACGTGCGAGAGCGAGCCGTTGCCCTGCGAGGCATAGCTCAGCTTGCCCGGGTTCTTCTTCACGTGGGCGATGAACTCGCCCAGCGTGTTGGCCGGCACGGAAGGGTGGACCGCGATCACGTTGGTCGCCGCCGTGATCAGCGCCACCGGCGCCAGGTCCTTCTGCGCCCACGGCAGCTTGGGCATCAGCGAGGGATTGCCCACGTGATAAGCCGAGTACGAGGTCAGCAGCGTGTAGCCGTCGGGCGCGGCGCGCGCCACGTGCCCGTATGCGACGTTGCCGCTGCCGCCGCCCTTGTTGTCCACCACCACCGACTGGTTGAGCACCCTGGCCAGCGGATCGGCCAGCAGGCGCGCCGAGCCGTCCACCAGCCCGCCGGGCGGATTGGGCACGACCAGCGTGATCGGCTTGGTCGGGAAGCCCTGGGCGGCGGCCCAGCCGGCGGCGGTGGCCAGGCCGGCGGCGAGCAGCAGGCGCCTGAGAGGCAGAGGGGATGTCATGGGTGTCGTCTCCTTCGTTGTGGTTGCCCGCAGTATCGGCGGCCACCGCGGGCGGCACAATCAGCTCTCGCGCCTGGCGCCCGACGGCGACCGCGCCTACCGCCACGTCGGCGAAGGCCGGCTGCTGCTGGGCACCTGGCAAGGCCTCTTCCTCCGGGAACACCGCGCGGAACCGCAGCACCGCAGCGTGGTGGTCACCGTCCTCGGCGAATGAACATGAATCCTTCCACCACCGGCGGCCCCGTGCCCGATCCGCAGCGCGCCCCGCGCGAGTTCCTGGAACACCTGTACCGCGCCGCCGTGCATCGCGCGCTGCCGCTGCACAACACGGCCGCCTTCCTGCCGGCGCCGCCGCGCGGCCGCACCGTCGTGCTCGGCGCGGGCAAGGCGGGCGGCGCGATGGCGCAGGCGGTCGAGGCGCTGTGGCCGGCGGACGCGCCGCTGTCCGGTCTGGTGGTCACGCGCTACGGCCACACGCCGCCGCGGCCGGCCGGTCTCGCTTCGCGCATCGAAGTGGTCGAGGCCTCGCATCCCGTGCCCGACGCCGCGGGCCTCGACGCCGCGCAGCGCATCCTCGCCCTCGCGCACGGCCTCACGGCCGACGACCTGGTGCTGTGCCTGATCTCCGGCGGCGGCTCGGCCCTGCTCACGCTGCCGGCCGAGGGCCTGACGCTGGAGGACAAGCAGCGCATCAACCGCGAGCTGCTGAACAGCGGCGCCAACATCATCGAGATGAACTGCGTGCGCAAGCACCTGTCGCGCATCAAGGGCGGCCGGCTGGCCGCGGCCTGCGCGCCGGCGCGCGTGGTGACGCTCACCATCAGCGACGTGCCGGGCGACGACCCGTCCGTCATCGCCAGCGGGCCCACGGTGCCGGACGCGACCAGCTGCGCCGACGCGGTGGCGATCCTGCAGCGCTACCGCATCGAGGTGCCGGGCGCGATCATGAGCCTGCTGGAGCAGGGCGCGCTGGAGACGCCCAAGCCCGGCGACGCCGCGTTCGAGGGCCAGGAGGTCCACATGATCGCCACGCCGCAGCAGTCGCTGGAAGCGGCGGCGGCGCAGGCGCGCCTCGCCGGATTGACGGCCTACATCCTCAGCGACGAGATGGAAGGCGAATCGCGCGAGGTCGGCAAGGTGCACGCCGCGCTGGCCCGCGCGGTCGCGCGCAGCGGCCAGCCGTTCGCGAAGCCCTGCGTGATCCTGTCGGGCGGCGAAACCACGGTGACCGTGCGCAAGCAGACCGAAGGCACGCCGCGTGGCCGCGGCGGCCGCGCCGGCGAGTTCTGCCTGGGCCTGGCGCAGGCGCTGCAGGGACAGGAAGGCGTGTGGGCGCTGGCGGCGGACACCGACGGCATCGACGGCATGGAGGACAACGCAGGCGCCTTCGTTGCGCCCGACACCCTGCGTCGTGCCGCGGCGGCCGGCCTGAAGGCGGACCGGCACCTGGACCGCAACGACGCCTACGGCTTCTTCAGCGCCATCGGCGACCTGGTGGTCACCGGCCCGACCCACACCAACGTGAACGACTTCCGGGCGGTGCTGGTGCTGTGATGCGCCGTCATTCCCGCGAAGGCGGGAATCCAGTGCTTCCGTTTCTGCAGCGCGCCCCCTGGATCCCCGCCGCGGGGATGACGCGTCAGGCGGCTCAGCGCGCGGTGTCGCGCCGCAGCTCCGGCGGCAGGCGCTTGAGCAGCCAGCGGATCGCGAACGGCACCAGCACCAGGTCGTCGACCACGCCCAGGAACGGGATGGCGTCGGGCACCAGGTCGATCGGCGACAGCAGGTACAGCACGATGGCGGCCGTGCCCCACTTGAGCCAGGCCGGCGAGGCCGGATGGCGCAGCGCGAACCACAGCTGGCGCGCGTCGCCGCGCACCAGGGTCCACAGCACAGTCAGTCGCTTGAACATCGATCGGCCTCCAACATCAAGCCCGGTCGGGCTCCCGCGAAGTTTGCGGCCGGTGCCGTCCATTGCAAGACGCTTGAACCGGGCGTTACACCTGCCGCGGTGAAACCCGGCAGCATGCCTCGCCTCCAATGCCCATGCTGTCGCGACGCGTCCTGCTGACCGCACCGCTGTTGACGCTGCCGCCGATGCTGCACGCGGGCGCGCCGCGCCAAGGCGTCCAGTGGAGCGCGCCCGTCGAGCTGGCGCGCGGCGCGGGCCTTCGCGGCCCCTGGCGGCAGAACGATTCGCGCTACGACTTCGTCGACGACCCGGCGCTCGCGCTAGCGGCCGACGGCTCGCTGCTCGTGGCCTGGGTGGACCAGGCGCGCAAGGCGGTGATGGTGCAGCGGCGCGGCGCGGGCGGCCAGCCCGCGAGCCCGCCCGCCGAGGTGGCCGGCGCGCCGCACGCGTTCTCCTGGATCCCGCGCCTGGCGGTCGCGCCCGATGCGCCGCAGCGCGTGCTGCTGCTCTGGCAGGAGATCCTGTTCTCCGGCGGTTCGCACGGCGGCGAGATGATGCTGGCGCGCTCGGACGACGGCGGCCGCGGCTTCTCGGTGCCGGTCAATCTCTCGAACTCGCAGGGCGGCGACGGCAAGGGCCGCGTCACGCCGGAGTACTGGCACAACGGCAGCTACGACCTGCTGGCCGCGACCGGCGGCCGCGTGTTCGCGGCGTGGACCGAGTACGACGGGCCGCTGTGGGTCGCGCGCTCGGTCGACGGCGGCGAGAACTTCTCGCGGCCCGTGCGGGTCGCGGGCGGCCGGGGCGAACGGCCCGCTCGCGCGCCGGCCATGACGATGACGCGCGAAGGCGCCTTGCTGCTGGCCTGGACCGACGGTGACCATCCGATGGCCGACCTGCGCCTGGCCCGCTCGACGGACGGCGGCGCGTCGTTCCGTGCGCTCGGGGCGGTCGGCCTGCCGGGCTATTCCGATGCGCCGCGGCTCGCGGCGGACCGCGAAGGCGTCGTGCACCTGGCCTGGAGCGAGAGCGAAGGCGGGCCGCTCCGCCGCCAGCGCGTTCACCACGCGCGCTCGCGCGACGGCGGGCTCAGCTGGGAGCCGCCGCGAACGGTGATGGATGAACTGCCGGATGGCTTCGTCAGCGCCGGTTTTCCTTCCCTGGCGATCGACTCGCAAGGCACGGTGCTGGTGCTGGCGGAACTGCAGGAAGACCTGAAGCAGTCGCCGCGCGGCCTGGCGCTCGCGATCTCGACCGACGGCGGCGAAAGCTTCGGCGCGCCGCAACTGGTGCCGCACAGCCGCGACCCCGGCGGCGGCTTCAATGGCAGCAGCCAGGGGCTGCTGGTCCCCAAGCTGGCCGTCAACGCGCGCGGCGACGTCGCGGTGGTGAACAGCGCGCTGCGCGAGGGCTCGCACAGCCGGGTGTGGTTGATGCGCGGGCGGTTGGGGACCTAGTCGCAGAGCGCCCGGATCGTCTCCGGGATCGCCATCGCGAAGATCCCGCCGTCCTCGCGCCTTCCCGCGAAGATGCGCACCTCGTCGCATTCCATCAGCAGCTCCTCGCCGCGCATCACGCGGTAGCGCTGCACGAAGCTCTTGCCGCGCCACTCGGCGATGCTCACGCGGATCTGCAGCGTGTCGCCGTAGGTCGCGGTCTTGATGAAGCGCGCGTGCGTGTCGACCAGCGGCGTGCCGATGACGCCGAGCGTCTTCTCGGTCTCGGTCCACGTCGGCACGCCGCACTCGATGAAGAAGTGCCGCGAGGCCGCGTCGATCCAGCGGAAGAAATTGGGGAACCAGACGATGCGCGCCGGGTCGCAGTCGCCGAACTCGACGCGCTGGGTGTAGGTGATTTCCTTGGACATCAATCGGCCGCGATCTTTCGTTCGCGGATGATGGCGCCGAAGCGCTTGGAGTCTTCCATCGCCTTCGCGCCGAACTCCGCCGCCGGGATCGGCAGCGCCTCGCCGCCCAGGGCGATGATGCGGTCCTGGATCGGCTTGGTGCGAAGGATCTTGTTGATCTCGGTGTTCAGTTTCGTGATCACGTCGGCGGGCGTCCCGGCCGGCGCGTAGAAGCCGAACACGGTGTCGGCGTCGAAGTTGGTCAGGCCCACCTCGTGCAGCGTGGGCACGTCGGGAAACAGCGGCGAGCGCTTCATGCTGCCGACCGCCAGCAGCTTGAGGCGGCCGGTCTTCGCATGCTGCAGGCCGATGCCCGGGTCGAAGTAGAAGTCGATCTGCCCGGCCAGCAGGTCCTGCAGCGCGGGCGCGGCGCCGCGGTAGGGCACGTGCACCGCGAACAAGCCGGCCTGGCTCTTCATCATCTCGGCCGCCAGGTGCGGCGAGCTGCCGTTGCCGGGCGAGCCGAACGACAGCTTGCCGGGGTTGGCCTTCACGTAGGAGATGAAGTCCTTGACGTTGGCCGGCGGCAGCGCGGGCTTGGCCATCAGGTACACGGCCACGCGCGCGGCGGCGGCCACGGGTACCAGGTCCTTGGCCGGGTCGAACGACATCTTCGGGTACAGGTGAGGGTTGACCGACACCATGCCGCCCGAGCTCATGAGCAGCGTGTAGCCGTCGGGCGCGCTCTTGGCCACCGCCTCGCCGCCGATGTTGCCGTTGGCGCCGCCACGGTTCTCCACCACGACGGGCTGGCCCAGCGCTTCGGACAGCGGCTGGCCGATGGCGCGGGCCAGCTGGTCGGCGGCGCCGCCGGGCGGGAAGTTCACGACCACGCGGATCGGCTTGCTCGGCCAGCTCTGGGCCAGCGCGAAAGGGGAGGCCAGCAGGCCGGAAACGAGTGCGGCGGCGAGCAACGCGCGGCGCGGCAGCGAAGTGGGGCGGAAAGCGCGCATATCAGTCTCCTTGGTGTTCTCAGGCGGCCTGCCGCGTGGAGGCAGCCGGCTTCTTGCGGACGAATCGGATCGGCTGCGCCTTGGGCTCGCGCGCCGGCGCGCCGTGGCGCACCAGCGTGGCGTCCAGCGCCTTGCCGGCGTCGTCGGCCAGCGCGGCGGCGCGGGCGTCGGCGATCGCCTTGGCGGCCGTCGCGGCATCGGGCAGCACCGCGAGGTGTTCCAGCACGTGCAGCAGGTTCTCCTTGCCGCGCTCGTTGGTGGCGCCGTAGCCCTTGATCAGCCGGCCGCACAGCGCGACCTCGTGGCCCAGCGACCAGCCGCGGCGGCTGCCGGCGACGATGCCTTCCAGCCAGCGGACCATCATCTGCTGCTCGAAGGCGAAGCGGCTGCCGCGCACGCGCAGCCACTTGAAGCTGGCCAGCGTGCGCAAGGCGACCATGCCGAACGCGGTGTGGGTGCCGACCTTCAGCGGCATCGCCCAGGGCTCGCGGCCGGCCAGCACGCGGGCGCGGTCCCAGGCGGTGAGGCGCTGCGCCAGCGAAGGCGGCAGCAGCGCGGCGAACTCGGGCACGCCGGGCTTGAAGTGGTCGTAGACCTTGAGCAGGTCGTGTTCGCCCACCTTCACTTCGCCGCGCACGCGGTCGGCGCGGGTGGCGCGGCTCTTGAGGTCGGCCACGCGCACGATGTCGTCGAAAGCCATCCACAGCGCGAGCCAGCGCGCGGTTTCGCGGGTGGTGGCGAAGTGGTGGGCGCCGGCGGGGTCGGCCTCGGTTTCGGCGGCGAGGACCTGGTTCAGGCGTTCGACGTAGAGGTCGGCGTAGGCGCGGTCCTGGTAGTCGACGAGGCGGGCGTAGCCCAAGGTCGCCATTTCGCGGACGGGCTCCGGGAAGCCCTGGATCCCCGCCTCCGCGGGGATGACGACACCGGCCTTGTCATCCCCGCGGAGGCGGGAATCCAGTGCTTTCCTGACGTACTCCGCCCGTTCGACGATCTCGAACGCCCGCGCGAAGCCCTTGAGGCTCGCCTGCGCCGACACGCCCCCACGGACCGCTTCCTCGTAGGACTTCCGCTCGAACGGAAACAAGCCGCTGCCCGCGATCGCGCCCAGCAGCACCGCGCTGACCACCGTGCCGCACTCGCGCGCCACCGCGTTCATGTCGAACACCTGGTGCTCGCGCGCGAAGCCCTCCACGAGCTTCATCAGCTCCGCCTCGTCCACGCGCCCGTCGCCCAGCTGCATCCGCTCCTGCGTGGTGAGCAATCGCGCGTTGGAGCTGATCACCCGGGTGCGGTCCGGCGAGGCCATGCCGTTGCCGATCTGGCGCGCCGTCTCCAGCAGCTCCGACGACACCAGCGCGTCGAGCGCGCCGGGTACCGGGCTCAGGCTGAACACGGGCTTGCGGCCGCCCAACTCGGCCAGCGGCACGGGGAACACTTCCAGGTAGTAGGTGGTCGCGCCGGTGCGCTGCGCCACGCCGGGGATGGACGTGGCCTGCGCCGCGTAGCCGGCCAGGCGCGCGGTCTCCACCAGCCATTCGGTGAGCACGCCGCCGCCTTCGCCTCCTAGGGCGCAGACGAGCAGGGTGATGGGTTGCTTGCGATTCATCGTGATCAGGCCGGTTGCAGCGCGCGCACGAAAGCGCCGCGCAGGGAATGGAGCAGGCGCTCGTGCCAGCGTGGGTTCTGCACGACCTCGGCGCGGTAGAAGCTGGGGCACAGCGTGGCCGCGTGCGCGTTGGCGCCGCACAGGCCGCAGCCCACGCAGCCGTCGATGACGGTGGCGACCGGATCGACCTTCAGCGGATCCGGGTTGTCCTTGAGCGTGAGCGTGGGGCAAGCCGACAGGCGGATGCAGGCGTGGTCGCCGTTGCACACGTCCTCGTCGACGCCGTACTTCACCTTCACCACGCGCTTGCCCTGCTTGAGCAGGCCCGCGATCCAGGGCTTGATGCGGCGCTGGCGCTCCAGCTGGCATTCGCCCTCGGCCACGATCACCTTCAGGCCGTCGAAGTCGCTGGTGAAGGCCTCGACCAGCGTGCGCCGCATCGTCTCCACCTCGTAGGTGTGCACGGTGCGCATCCACTTCACGCCCAGGCCCTGCAGCGTCGACTCGATGGTGCGGTTGGTGTGCACCAGGCTCCTTGCCTTGTCGCTGCTGGCGAACTTCGCGTCCTCTTCCGGCGTGGAGATGATCTCCTGCGTGCCGGTGGCCGAGGTGTAGCCGTTCTTGAAGATCAGCAGCACCGCGTCGTCGCCGTTGAAGAGCGCGCTCTGCACGCCGGTGAGCAGGCCGTTGTGCCAGAAACCGCCGTCGCCCATGATGGCCAGCGTGCGCCGGTTCATCATCGGCGACACGCCGGCGCGGCTGGCCAGGCTCATGCCGTAGCCCAGGATCGAATGGCCGGTGGAGAAGGGCTCGAAGGTGCCGAAGGCGTGGCAGCCGATGTCGGCGGCCACGTGCACCGGACCGGTCTTCTGCTGCGCCAGCTTGAGCGCGGCGAACACGGGGCGTTCGGGGCAGCCGATGCAGAAGCTGGGCGGCCGTGCGGGCAGCGGCTGCCCCG
>Ga0247819_10000787_pt1 | contig 17860 bp, 25 predicted proteins | sample 13C_Xylose_Day6_FD_193428 | JGI IMG/M metagenome (GOLD analysis project Ga0247819, IMG submission 193428) | Soil microbial communities from agricultural site in Penn Yan, New York, United States - 13C_Xylose_Day6 | ecosystem: Environmental > Terrestrial > Soil > Agricultural land | place: USA...
GGTCACGGCCACGGGCCGCGTCGTCGGCCCCGCGCACGGGCAGGAAGCGGCCCGTGGCCGTGACCATGCCCGATTCGTTGTCGATGGTGAGCGTCTCGATCGCCCCGACCGTCACGGCGCCGGAGTGCCCCGAGTCAGAGACGCGCTGCCACATCAGCGGCAGGGGCAGGTCCCGGGACGTCAGCGCCCCCGGCGCGATCACCCTTCGATCGCCGGTTGGAGTTCCGATTCTCGCCAGCACGGCTGACCACGCTCGGGTCATGTCGAGCCTTCCTTTCGAGAGGCACGCTGCGCGCGCTCATAAGTGTTCTGATGCGCCCGGTGACACGGTACGCACCGCCGGAACCCCTTAGGTCGCGCAGGCCGATACAGGGTCGTGTACTCGCCTCCGCACTTGGGGCACGATGACTTGCCCTCATTTCGGTTAGGCGATCGGCGCCCTCGCTCGCCGATCCTCAGGTTGTTCTCGGCAGGGGTCACCGCTTCAAGGTGTTCGGGGTTGACGCATGCCCGGTTGTTGCAGAGATGGTCGATGACTAGACCGTCCCCGATCGGTCCCTTGAAGATCTCGTATGAGAGTCGGTGTGCGCCCACGGGGGTGCGGTTTCCTGGTCGGGTGGTGTGCCCGTATCCCGAAGGCGCCACGGTGCGCTCCCATCTCCAGCACCCTTCCGGGGTGACGCTGGATCGTGTGCGGATGAACGTCTCGTCACGCGGAATCATGTTCGTCATGTCTCCAGCGTACAGGAGACTAGGCAACCGCTACGTCACGGGGTCTGCTCCGATCGCGCCCAGAGGTACAGGAGCAGATCCTGGTCCAGGTTGAGCTCGTTCTGCGTGACCATGGTCAGCACCTCGTCGGGGTCGGTCGGGATCTCCGGCCACGCGTGGATGAGGTGGTACGTCTCAAGATCCATCACTGTGCTCCTCTCGCGTTCTGACGGTCGGTCCAGTCGATCGTCTCACCCAGTACCACCGGCAGCATCGAGCAGCGGCAGTTGATTACCTCGTTCGCGGGCCCGCGCGGATCCCCGGGGAACAGGAGCTGCGCCCCGCCTACCTGGAACGGCTCAGAGAGCAGCGTGCGCTGCTTGTCGGCCGTCCGGTGCGTCTGCCTGGTCCTGCTGTCCATGGTGGAGATCCACTGCTTGAACGGCGCCGGATCACCCCTCACCTCCGCTTCCTGCACCGCGCCCCGGAAGATGCCCGCGTTGACTGCGCCGATCGTCTCCGTCCTGGCCACCGTCATGGCCCGGTTGCGCCAGTACGGCGTACCCGACGCCGTCAGGATCTCCTGAACCGCATCCCGCACCCGCTGGAGCGAGCGCCCCTCTTGGATGCCTCGCTCGGTTGCAGCCACGATCAGCCCGTACACCTCATCCGGAGTGTTTGACATGCGGTTGCCGACCGCGTTCAGGTAGCTGGCCACGTACGGGTCCGTAGGCGGATTCCCGGCGGCCGTGACACGACGCCACGCGGACGCCAGGACGCCTTCCACCTCCGGCAGGACCTCGGTGTTCACCACGTCCGTCCAGAAGCCCGCGTGATCGCTCACGCGCCCGGGATCGATACGCCCGTCGCGCAGCACCGGCCCGCGCACCCGGTCCAGGAACTTGGTCACGCCCCGGAACCAGGTACGGGCGATGCGGCCCTCGCCCTCGCGGATGAACCCCTGCGCGCGCAGGCGCTCGGGGAGGTTCGGGTCGTCGCCCAGGGGCGTGGTCACAGTGCACGCCGCAGCGTGCGTACGAGCGCGTCCCGATCATGGGGCTTGGACACGTACAGCAGCCCCATGACGTATCCGGTCAGCGCGCTGGTCAAGTCCTCGGCGTTCTTCCCGAACGCTTCGGCCACGCGGTCCGTGAACTGGAACGACCCCTCAAGCAGCGCGCGCGGCTCGGGGGCCGGGATCACCGTGTGCAGCTCCTCGCGCGGCGTCGACTTGAACTGCCCGCGGTTCTGATTCGTGAGCAGCCGTCCGCCCGCGCGGCGCAGTGCGTCGTAGACGATGAGCTCGGCCGCCGCCACCAGGCCCTCAGGGACTGCCTCGGGCTCGGGCTCCTCGCCCTGTGTGCCGGGCAGCGCACGCGGGTCCACAGGCTCAGGCTCCGGCGCCTTCAGCTCACCCGCGGCGTTGACCTCCGCGTCCACGCCAGCCGCAACGGGGCTGACTTCGATGTCCAGCCCGAGCGCTTCCGCCACGGACGGGTCGGCAAGCAGCGTCGGAGCACCGATGACGATCTTCTCCAGCACGCGGCGGGTGCGCTCCTCGTCGGACGGCATCGCGTCCAGGGACACGCCGTTCTCAGTGAGCATGTACTCGTCGCTGATCAGGATCTTGTCGTACAGCGACTCCAGGGTCTCCCGGTCATCGGGCCGGGCCACGATCGCCGTGGTGTCCCAGCCGATCTCGACCTGGGCAGCCTGGTCCTCGGTCTCGCCCATGACCACCAGAGCAGGCCGGAACCAGTACTCGGTGACAGCATCCCCGACGGCCTGCAGCAGAGGCTTGATGAAGATCTTGTACGTGTCCTCCGAGACCAGCCACGCCGACCAGTGGTTCGACTCACCCTGCGTGCCCGCGGCCACGTCCTTGGGCATGTCGAGCGTGGACGCGAGCCGGTCAAGGCCTGCCGTGCGCAGCTCAACCACGGACGCATCGAACTGGGTGTTGAGGTCGAAGTGCGCGAACGCGCCCCCGTTGGCGATCAGCTCACCCGGCGCGTTGAACGCCAGGGGCACCTGGGAGGAGGCCTGCCCGGGGTTCTGCAGCCCCAGCTCGGCCGTGTTCATGAGCTGCGCCATGAAGTCCTCGCCCGACGCAGAGAGCTCATCGGCGAGGACGGCGATGCCGTTGGTGGCGATACGGGAGTCGAGCCGTGCTGCGATGTTCTGTGACGCCTTTTCGATCTCGCGGCAGATCGGCAGGGCCGGGCGCACCGCAGAGTCGGCCTTGGCCTGATCATCCGGATGCGGACACCACACGCGGATCAGGCGGTCGCTGGTGGTGAGGGTGACCAGCGCTCCGGTGAACGGGTCTGTGTACTGCCACTCGGTGCCCTTGGCCTGCACCTTGTTACCCGACAGGACCAGCCACTTGTCGGGCTGGGGCTTCCCGCGCACGTTGGGGCGCGGCTGGATAATGATCCACGCCTCCCCGCACACCTGCCAGCACAGCGCCACGAGGCGCAGCAGGCCTGCCCGCTGTGCCGGACCGCCGAACGCCTGCGCGGCCACAGCGCTCGCGCGCGGGTCCTCGGACGGGCCTGTCGGCAGGCCGGTGTCAGGGTCCAGGGCTGTGGCGTGCAGCTCGGCCTGTGACACAGCGTTGGCGATCCACACCAGGGGGCCGCGGAGCTCCCCGATGGCGTCGAAGTAGTACCAGGCTTCCCGCTGCCACTGCTCCTGCGTCTGCTGCATGCGGCCACGGTTGACCATGGTCACACCCGGGCCGGACATGGGCATGGCGGCAGCGACGACGGCCTTGGGTGCGGGCTCCGCCCCTCCCGTGCCGATCCGGAACGCGTCTCGGATCCCCATCTACTCCACCTCTCCTCGGGCCAGCCATCCGGCCACGTAGCTGAACGCGAGTGCGGCGAGCACCCAGAATCCGGGCTGCCCCCCGAGGATGATCACGCCGACTACGCCTGCGCCCGCGTACACGCTCACGCACCAGTCGCAGACGATCAGGTAGGCGGCCAGGCCCTCGGAGGAGAGCCGTTTCAGCGCCCAGGAGCGCGGTGCCTGCGTGATGCGGTCGGTGGTGACGAGACGGGTGATGCGGGCGGTGGCCAGGACTGCGACAAGCAGCGTGATCAGGTCCATGTTGCTCCCTATGATGCCCTGCGCTCCTGCGCACGGCGCCGAGCGGCCATGGCGGGGTGTTCGCCGGTCGCTCCGGCGCCTTTGAGGTTGTGCGGGGACAGGAACCGAGTCTCGTCACGGTCGTATTTCTTCATCAGGTGCGCGACCGCGTGGACCATGGCGTCGATGTGGTCGGGGGAGTCGAAGGGGTCTTCCTCGGGGATCCAGGTGGTGAGCTGATCCTCCAGCTCGGGAAAGGATCCGACGTGGCAGACGCGGCCTTGCTCGTAGCGCATGGCGACGGGCTGGGCGCGCAGGCGCTTGCCGTGAGAGGCGTTGACGCGGCGCAGCGGCGCGGTGTGTGCTTCGTAGCCGCGCTCCTTGTAGACGGACCGCAGGACGGACTCGATCCAGTCCTTGCCGCCGTTGTCCTCGACGACGAGGAGCGTGGCGGACCATGCGTCCATGAGCCCCCACGCTGCGTTGGCCGCATCGTTGGGGGTGAGCTTGCGGGACGCGTCGTGCAGGACGTAGTTCTTCTGGTCCGCTCCGCGGCCGACGACCACGAGACCGGTCTCGTCACCGGTTCCGGTGCCCGCAGGGTCCATGCCCACCACGATGTCGATGAGCTCCACGGGCACGGTGTCGACGCGCGAGCCGTCGATGTGGCGGCGTGCCACGAGCGCTCCGGGGAGGTCGTCCAGGACCTCTGCGTTGAGCTCCTGCCTGCCCAACGTCGTGCCCTCATATTTGGCGATGACGGCGCGCTGGAAGGTAGGGGCCAGGTTGTGCAGGTTGTCGTATGTGGTGCCCTTGGTGAGGGCGGTGCGCTCGTCTTTGACGAGCATCTTGATGAGCGGCAGGGGGCGGGGGGTGGTGGTGATGCAGATCTGGGGGTGAGCTCCGAGGCGCATGCCGAGCTGCGCCATGTCCCAGGCCTCTTGGATGTACCGCCATGCGGCCATCTCGTCGAACCAGCCGTACCCGTGCTGGGGGCCGCGTAGGCGGTTGGGCTCGTCGGCTGAGTAGAGGGTCTGGATCGCCCCGTTGGGGTAGGTCAGCTGCCGCTTGGAGGGGTTGTAGGTAGGGCGGAAGGTGGCGGGGGCGCAGGCGAGGATGCCGGACTCGCCCTGGACGAGGATGTCCCGGGTGTCGGCGGCGGTGGGGCCGATGAGGGCTCCGCGCTCGTGGGTGCGGGCTTTCTCGATGACCCATTCGGCGCCCATGCGCGTCTTGCCGAACCCGCGTCCGGCCAGAGCCATCCACACGTCCCAGTCCCATTCGGGGGCGAGCTGCTGGGCGCGGGCATGGCGGCCCGGGGCTCCCTTGTGGGGCTTGCCGTCGCAGCCTTTGCGCCCGCAGCGCCACGGGACCTTGCCCGCCTCGGCATCCTGGACGACCTGCTCCAGGACGCTTTCGAGACGGGCGAGGTCGGCCGGGCTCATGCGTTCGAGTTCCGCCCGGCTGATGGTCATGACGTGAACTCCTCGCAGAGCTTGGGGCAGCCTCCGTAACAGCCATCGTCCTCATGCTGGTCGCGTGCGCAGCCGCAGCGGGCGCAGGGTGCCGTGTGGTGAGTGTGCTCGGCGGCGTAGTCCCAGACGGTCATGCTTCCTCCGGCACCCTGTTCTGGAGGTCGAGGGCCTTCTCGATGAGGGCCTCGATGGCGATGACCTTCTCGCTGGCCTTTTTGGTCTCGCCCATGGCGAGGGAGTTGGCCTCGATCTTGGTCATGGCGATGCAGGCCTGTGTCCATCGGATGGTGGGATCGTCCCTGCGCTCGATGAAGTCGTCGAGCCGGGAGTCGAGGAGCCCCCGCAGTTTGTCCATCAGGGCGAGGTTCTTGTCGCGCGTCTCGGCGAGGGCGTGGATCATGCCGTCGGTGTCTGCAGCCATGACGTAGCTGTCGTAGGCGACGGAGCGGTCTACCCAGTCATGGGCCGATGACCAGCGGTTCATGAGCGTGATGGACTTGCCCAACGCGTGCGCGACCTTCGCGTTACTGCGTGTAGCGCCTTGGTGGAGGTACTCCTTGAAGGCGTCGTAGGCCGGTGTGGACTCCCCGTCGCGCCTCGTCCAGATCTGCTCGCTCATCCCGTCTGTCCCCTTACGTCACCTTTCGGCACAACCAGTAGTCGTGGCCGTTCAGCTCTACGATCTCACCCTGCGTGCCCGTTGGGCAGGACTCAGCAGGCGGACCCGCATCCCCCTGGGGCCCCGTAGGCCCCGCCGGACCCTGAGGACCGGGGTCACCTTGCGGCCCCGGCTCCCCTTGTGGTCCGGCGGGGCCAGTCGGGCCAGGGTCTCCCACAGCTCCTTGCTGGCCTGGAACTCCACTGGGCCCTGGAGGTCCGGGAGATCCGTCCACGCCCGGGAATCCGTCCGTGCCATCCCTGCCATCGCGTCCGTCCTTGCCGTTCGTCCCTGAGTCGCCCTTGGGGCCTGCAACCGGCACGCCTCCGAGGGAGCGCACCTGCGCCGCGAGCGCTGCTCGGTCCGATTCGGCACGGTCGATGCGCTCGGCGACGTTCTGCCCGTACGCGATGGCGTAGGCCACGCCGACGGAGAGGACCACGAGGAGCAGCCACCAGCGGACCGATCTCATGGTGTCTTCCCTATCAGCAGGTACAGGATGATGCCCACGATGACAGGTCCGACCACGGCCGACCACACCCAGCGGGACATCGTGTCCAGCCGGGCCCGGTCCTCGGCCTGGTTCTCGGCCAGTTTCTCCAGCCTCAGGTCCATGATCTCTTTGGTGACGTAGCGCTCCTGCGCCGCGAGCATCCGGGAGACGTCGGCCTGAAGAGCGCGGATCATCTCGGCCAGCGTGGGCTCATCCATCCCGGCTGTTAGCTCAGCGGCCAGGTGTGCATCGACAGCCACGCCTCGGACACGGTGACGTTCCCGGAGGCCCGGGAGACGATGCGGAAGACGAGGCGGTTGGCGGCCCGGCCGACGAACGGCACGGACTCGTTCTGGGGGTGGAAGCCCTCGGCTACGCCCCAGATGCGGTGGCGCATCTCGGACTCGCCGAGGAGGTTTCCGTTGCCGTCTTCCTCGGCCGCCACGACCTCGATGGACTCGTTCAGCCCGAGCCCGGTGAGGGCGAGGTTGAGTACGGCGGAGTACTTGACGCTGTCTGCGACAGTCTTGCCTCCGGCGCCGTGTTCGCTGGCCTCATCCTGGTGCTCGTTCTCCCAGTAGACCGTCTGGGTGACGTTCTCCACGAGGGTCATGTCCGTGGTGCGCGAGAGGAGCGTCTGTGCGGGTGCCATGTCGGGTGTCCCTGCTGTAGGCGGTGACCAGCTCGGCGGGTGCGCGAGCCTCTCGGCGATCTTCGCACGCATCTCCGGCATGGTGGGCATGCCGAGTCCGGCGGGGTCGGACTTGTCCCGGGACCATTCGCGGTGGGCGATGACGGACTTGGCCGACCATCCGTGGGCCCGGCAGATGGCTGCGCTGTAGCGCACCATGGCGTCAACCTGCGCGGCGGGCCAGGGGTCCTTGCCGTCGCCGAGGTTGATGCACTCGGCGCCGTAGAAGTGCGCGTTGCCGTCGATCCCGTTGGCGTTGCCGTACTGGGGTACGGGCGGCCGGTCGTTGTAGCGCTCGTCGATCACAGCCTGGAGGACGTTGGGGTCACCGCCGCCCGCATGGTTGGCGCGGCCGTTGGCTGTCATGTAGACGCGGCCGGACTTGGCGATGACGTTCTGGCACAGGGGGCCGGGGAGGCCCTCGTATCCGTCGTAGCAGAGGTTCACGGAGCTGATCTCGCCGCTGGACACGGTGTGGTGGAGTATCACGCCGTTAAGCGGGCCCCATGCGCCCTTGTGGTTGCGGTTGTGGGTCCGCCATGAGCGGTGCTCGATGACGGCGAGACCCTCCGCCCTGAGCGCGGCCACGAATTGATCGGGTGTGAGGGCAGTTGCCATGTGCACGTCCCTGTGTCGATGGTGGTTCAAGGGTAAAGCAGTGAGGCCCGACCCCCGTGAGAGTGGGGTCGGGCCTCGTTCGCTGCCTGCAGTGTCAGTCTACCGTCATGACGAACCCGAACTTGAAGCGGCCGTGCGTGGCCGCCTTGGCCTGCCGGACCGCGCCTACGTCCTCGGGCATGTAGTCGTACTGCTCGGCGAGCGCATACAGGACTTCAATGAGGTCCGCGATCTCCAGTATCAGGGAGGCTGCATCCGGGGCTGTCTGGATCTCTCGCGCCTCTTCCATGACCTTGGCGAGGAGGAGCTCTTCCATCTCAGCGGGCTCGGCGGTACGGACCGGACGTCGGGTCTCCCGGCGGGCGATCATTGCGGCCGGGATGAGGTCCCGGATCAGCTTCTCGGCCATCACTTCTCCTTCGGGGTGCCGGGGACGGGCTTGGGAGTCGGCTTGATCCACCCGCCGCGGCTGGCCGAGTAGTCGGTCTCGTGGCCCTTGAGGCGGGGGTCGTCGGGCGCCGGGGCGGGCTGCTTAAGCGTCATCGTTCTCGTCCCTTTCGATCGGTTCGGTGAGCCACGGGCTCGGCCGGGTGACTGCCCAGCGGTTGGGGTGTGTCGTATCACGCACCATCGTGACCTGGGGTTTCTCCTCCGAGCCCCTCTCGGGAAGCGGTGGGGGAGCGGGGTTAGGTGCATCCTGCACGGACTTGTTCGGCTTGCGAGCCGCGTACCAGACGGCGATCGCCCCGAGTGCCCAGACGAGGAGTACGAAGGCGTCCCGGCTGTAGACGAAGACGGCGATGCCGACCCCGGCGGCGGCCGTCACGAGGACGGCCGCTCCTTGCTGTTCGGGGGTCACCTGGGGCCCTTGGCGATGTTGCATGGCTGGCACAGGAGCTGAAGGTTTTCGGGCTTGTGGTTACCGCCCCTGTGGAGAGAGCGAATGTGATCCAAGGTCAGTTCTTCGAACGGGAACTCCCCACAGCAGGCCTGGCAAAAGGGCCCGTGCTCCCTCACAAGAGCCATCCTCTTGCGTCGACGGCGAGTGCTGTTCAGGCTTTTCCGTTTCCAGCGCTTCACAGTGCCCCTCCGGGGATCCACGCTCCGGCGAGGTTCACGCCGGAGGCGAGCGGCACCGCGACCACGGCCGCGACGCCGGAGGTGAGGCCGAGGGTGACGCCGGAGATGATGCCGCGCTTGCGGCTCCAGTCGACGCTGTTCTTGCGGATCCGGATGTAGGCGACGGCCAGGATGATGATCGTCATGGCCAGTCCGCCGACGGTGAGCGGCTGTGAGGCGGAGTGCTGGAGAGCCTGACGCTCGCCTCCGACCCCCCAGATGAGGGCTGCGTCGCCGAGCCAGCCCGCGCCCCAGATGAACCATCCGGTGAGCCAGCCGACCAGCCCGCCGGTGACCATGGCCACGAGGGCCCCTACGGCCCACATGAACGAGAACGGACCGAGGCTGGCGAGGTGGGCCAGGGGCTTTTTCATGAGGGCCTTGCGGCCCGGGTACCAGGCTGCCAGCTCGATGGCCAGGGCGAGTAAGCCGATGAGGGCCGAGCCGTAGGTGACCCCTTCGGGTGCGGTGAGGTTCATCGCAGCACCCAGTCCATCAATGCGGTGAGGCAGACCAGGACACCGATGGCCCAGAAGATGCCCCAGATGACGCTGCGGATCATGACGGCCGCCTTCCTCGTGTCGTCAGTACGTCGTAGATGGCCCGCCAGTCGGAGCGGTCGGTCCACCCCTCCAGGCAGAGGTAGTCGAAACCGATCGCCACGCCCCGCAGGGTGCTGATGTCCCTGACGTACCGGACCTCGGGCCCCAGCGGGTTCAGCGGGGGTTCCTGCTCCTGGCACCACCAGCGGTACCGGTTGTACGTCTGGGCGACGATGAACCTCACGTGTCCTCCCTCTGAAGGTGCTTGAGGATCCGTCCGGCTTTCTTCTGGCTGACCTTGATGGCCTTGGCGAGGTCTCGTGCACTCGGCTCGCGGTCGCCCTTGGCGCAGTTGTCGAGGTACTCGCGCCCGCCCGGCAAATGCACCTCGTCCCCGGGTTCAAGAGGTGCATCTGCCGTGAGGTGCACAACATCCGGGAAGGAGTGCACTGCACTCACGGGGTCGAATGCGGGTGGCAGGTCGGGCACTGCCTTCAGGTGCGGTCCGCTCGACTTGGTCCAGTCGAAGGGAACATAGTCCGGGGTGCACTCGGAGGGTGCACCCGCTGCACTCAGTTCCCCTGCGCGCCGGATGCACTCGCTAGGGCCCCCGGGTGCGTGCACCCCGTCGCATCCGTCGAGGTGGTATCCCGGGGTCCAGACGGGTGCGGATGCGGGTGCGGGCTCGGGGCACGGGATGCACTGCACTCCGTTGGCGTCCCGGCAGAACCCGTTGTGAGTGCACCCCTCCGCCACCGGGTACGCCACCGCACTCGGGACTGCATCCGCGGGTGCACTCACTGCACCCGCTGCATCTTCCCGCAGCTCAGAGCGGTTGCGGCTGTGCTTGAGCGAGTGCACTCGCCAGACGACCAGAGGTGCAACGGCGGCCACTGCACTCCGCAGCTGCCATCCGACGGGCAGGTCCCCGGAGTGCACCAGGTACCAGGCGACGTTGGCGGCGACCATGGCGAGGACGGCCAGGAAGACGTCGCGCCGGACCTGGAGTGCACGCAGGACGTACAGGTCGAGTGCACCTGGGACTGCACTCGCGATCCAGGGGTGCGCACCTACGCTGACGGCCAGGCTCCACTCGGAGTGCGCGGTGCCGATGAGTGCGCATCCGAGTGCACCCCACAGAATCGGGTCCTGCACCCGGGGCGCACTCACGACTGCACTCCTGCTGCACCCGGCGGGATGCGGTCGCAGGTGCACCCGCCATTGCGCGCCCGGGCGCACCCGGTCTCGTCGTGCACTCCCCAGCCGTGCCCGCACCCGCACCCGACGAGCTGCTTGGGTGCACCTGCGCAGGGGTCCCCGGGCTGGCCGTGGCCGTCGGTCCACGGCTGCTTGCACAGCTCGCACTTGAGGGTGATGACCTGCCGGGGTGCGGCCGGGTGCGGGGAGTGCCGGGACCACAGCCATCCGCAGAAGGTGCACCTGGCTGCTTCGTGCGCACCCTCGGGAGCGGCCCTGTGGCAGAGAGCCTCGGTGACGTCGATGCTGTTCCCGTTGGCGTCGTGGCACCTGCATGCGCTTGCGGGCTCGGGGTGGCCGACCTCATGGGGGTCGGGGTCGTGCTCGAAGTGAGCCTCGGCTCCCGGGAACTCCGTGCACCCGGGGATCTCGCAGTAGCGTGCGTAGCCCTCGGAATCGGCCACCCAGCGGTCGAGGTCTTCCCGGAGGCGACGGCTCAGCGGCTGCACGACGGGCTTGAGAGCCTCTGCGATGAGCTCCCGTACCCGGTCCTCGGTGAGGCCCTGGGGGGCGGTACGGGCCGGGGTCTCGGCCAGCCACTCTCCGAGGACCCCGTGCAGCTCCAGGATCTGCCTCCGCTCCAGGAACGGGTTGTTCCTCAGGCCCTCGGTGACGAAGGCCAGCTTGGACGGGTCCTCCAGTTCATACACGTTCAGCGCGTCCCCGTGACGATCCTGGGATGCGAAGATCCTGTCGCCGTGCATCAGTTGTCCTTTCCGGGCGCCCAGTGCGCCCAGTCCTTGGCCCCAGGGCCGGTGAGTTGTCGGTAGTGCACCCGCATGAGACCGGTGGTCTCGTCTGCGGCCCACCAGGAGACGAGGGGGAGGGCGTTGGCCCGCAGGGCCAGGTCCTGTACCGCGAGCCGCTCCGCCGGGCTGATGACCGGCTTACTGAGCTTGGCCTGGACGAAGAGGACCGGAAGCCGGACCCATGCGTGATCGCTGTGCGGTACCGCAGGTCCGACGGCCACGATGTCGACGGCTCCCTTGGAGGCGGCCGAGCGGATGCAGTCGTAGCCGTGTTGCTTCAGGTCCGCGATGATGCGCCGTTCGAAGGCGGCTCCCTGCCGGGCGGTGTTAACCACGGGAGTTCCTGAGCCGACTGACGATCCAGCAGCCGGTTTCCCAGCCGAGGATGATCGCGGCCACGTGGATGAAGTCCATCGGGAAGTCACTCACCGTCGGCCTCCAGGTCGGCCTGCATGGCGCAGAACTCGTCCTCCAGTGCCAGGTCCTGAGCCGCCCGGCGCGCGTCGATCCACATTCCGGCCGCCAGGACGATGAACCCGACGACGACGCCTCCGGCCGCGGCCAGGAGCCATACCACCCAGTTGATGCTGCTCACCGTTTCGTTCCCCTCATCAGGAGCGACAGGATGATCATGAACACGAAGGTGCCGATGAATCCCGAGGTCACTCCGAGCCAGTACTCATTGACGTACACGGTGCCTCCTTCCTGTGGTGCGAGTGCCCCACTCACTGGGGCCGATGACTTAAGTAAACAACGCCAGAGCTCCCGTGTCAACCCCTGACGTGACGGTCGAAGATGCGGGCTCCCAGCCTGATCTCGATGGAGTCCGACAGCTCACCGGCACACTTGCCCGCAGGATCGATACCGCACCTGAGCGCTGTCCTGACTGCCTTGTCCGAAGGCTTGCGCTTACGCCAGTCGGCTGTCTTCCGCACACCGAAGGACACTGAGTGATCCTCGGATACCGCCTCGCCCCAGGCCATTGCCGGGCCCAGGTCAAGACCCCGGTACGCAGTCCATTCGGACTTCCACAGCTTCCCGTCCCGCTTGACCACACCGACGCTCCACAAGCCGTCCTCCGGCCACAGAAACACCTTCACGTCCCCGCAGTTGATGAACAGCACCCCCTTGGGCGTGCGAACCCACGCGTGCCCGGACGCCGCGAAGGAGTTGACCTCGCGCACTTTCAGCTCGAACGCCAGGGATCCGGCCGGGACCTTGCGGTTCTGCTCCTCCTCTTCCCGTACGACTGCCTCGGCGAGGGACTCGCCATCCCGGAGGGTCTGGACGGCCCCGGGCTCCAGGTCGATAAGTGTGCGCAGTTTGTTGGCCGACGCGCCGACCAGATCCAGGACGAGCGCCTCGGTCTTGCCCGGCCACGGCCGCAGCACGCGCCCCACCATCTGGATATACAGGCCTGCGGACTGGGTGGGCCGGGCGATCACAGCCACCTCGGCCTGGGGCATGTCGAAGCCCTCGGTGAGGACCATGCAGCTGACCAGGACTTGGAGCAACCCCGTGCGGTACTCCCCGTAGATCTCCCTGCGTGTCTGCGCAGGAGTGGTCCCGTCCACCACCATGGATGCGACCCCGGCCTTGGACAGGGCCGACATGGCCGCGTAGGACGTCTCCACTGTCGGCGTGAACACGATGCCCTGGCGGTCGCCTGCGTGCTCCTTGTAGGCCCGTGCGATGGCCGTATCGGCCTCCGCGTCCATGAGGGCCTGCCCGAGGTCCCCGGCCTGCCAGTCGCCCCGGGAGGCCTTGACGGCCCCCATGTCGAGTTCCTTCAGGTCGATCCGCTTGGTGCGCACGTCGACCAGATGGCCCTTGGCGATGAGGTTGAGGACGGACCGCCGGTAGACGACGTCCTCCCACTGGGTACCCAGTCCGACCCCGTCTCCGCGGATCATCGTGGCAGTCACGCCGAGCTGCAGCACGTCGGGGAACGCGTCGTAGATCTTCTGGTACGAGGCGGCCGGTGCGTGGTGGCACTCGTCCGTGATGATGAGGCCGATGTCTCCCGAGCCCCAGGCACTGCCCTGAAGAGCTGCGATCCGGCGCCCGGACGGTGTGGCCAGGGTCTGCACGGACGCCACGATCACGTCGGCGTGCACGTCGTCATCCTTAGCCTTCACCTTGCCGACGTTCACGCCCGGCATGACAGCCCGCAGCTTCGCGATGGCCTGGTCCACGAGATCGTCCCGGTGGGCCAGGATGATGACGCGCTTGCCGCGTTCGAAGGAGTGCGCCCGAAGCGGTTGTGACTGCTGCCCCCGGAACTCCCTGACCAAGGCGGAGAAGACCACGGTCTTCCCGGCGCCGGTGGGGAGCACGATGGCGGGGCGATGCATGCCTCCGGCCCAGGCCTTGAACACGGCATCGATGGCTTCGCGCTGGTAGTCGCGCAGCTTGATCTCAGTCACGGGAGCCGCACCGTCCACAGGTCGTTGTTCCACTGGGGCTCGATGACGTCGATGGCCGCGACGTCGATGTTTCCGTACGTCGGGTGCACCCGGTACCCGGCCGCCTCGATCTCGTTCAGCAGCGTGCACAGCCTCTCGGCCGCTTCCTGCTCAGTCACGGCCCATCACCTCCACCGGCTGACGTCGCCAGCCTTCCTCAACCATCACGGTGACGCCGGGGAAGTCGTGGTGGAACTTGTCCCATGCGCGGGCTTCGATGGCGTGCCTGATCTGGCCACGATCGTGGTCCAGGGCGGAGGCGGTGACCTGTACGTACGGGGTTCCGTGCTGCGGCTCGATGGGCTCGCCCAGCAGGGTGAACACCCAGATGCTGATGATCATGGCTTCTCCTTGGGAAGCATCTTGCGTTTGGCGTCGTAGTCGGACCGGGCCTCGCAGCAGATCTTGCAGCGGCACCCGTAGTAGCTGTAGGCGGACTTGCCGTGCTTGACCCCGGCGGGGGCGCGGCCCTTGCGTCCGGCCCGCAGGCGTTCGTAGCGGCGCGCGTAGGCCCTCGCGTGCTCCTGGCAGGGCCCGCACCGGCACTTGTACCGCTGGTAGGCGGAAAAGCCTCCGTGCTTCAGGTTCGGGGGCAGCTCCACTGGCGGCTCTGGCGGCCGGGGCTTGGGGCTCACTCGGGCATCAGCCGGGCAGCGCGGGAGCGGTACAGCTCGGCCAATTCGCTGAGGACGTAGTTCACGCGAACCTCCACCTCATCGATCGGGTCCCGGAGGAGAACCTCCTCCAGGTGCGCGGCCACGGCCTGATAGGCACGCCAGGTGGCGACGTTGGCGACGGCGTGGCTGACGGTGTTGCACCCGAGCTTGCGGCGGACGATGTTGAGTTCGCCGGACACGTACTGGGGGCTGACGCCGACCTCTGCTGCAACTTCCTGCTGCTGCTTGCCCGCGATCATGCCGTCGATCACGGCGTGCTGAACGGGCGTAAGCGGGCCGGTCATCCGGCGTCCACTGGGGGACATGGGCTCCTCCTCATTGGCATTCATGCCGTCTCCTTCGTTTCGGTCGGCCGTGGCGCCTTCCGATGGCTTAAGTAAACAACTCCCGAGGGACTGTGTCAACCCCTGGCACCCGGGCCGTACGCTTGATCGCATGAACGCACCCAGGAAGTACGTCACCCGGCCCGAAGCGGCCGTTCTCGCAGGCGTGAGCGAACGCACGATCAATCGGTGGGCAGCGCGCGAACTGCTCTGGACCTACCGGCGCCAGGGCCCCTACGGACCGGCCGAGTATGACCAGGAAGAGGTACTCCGCATCGCTCTCCGGGAGACGACTACGCTGGCGCTCCCTGAGCCGGATGCACCCGCCGAAACGGACATCTCGACTTAGACGATCGCACGAAAAGACAGCCCTAGACGGGTTAGACAGCTACTCCCGTTCCCCGCCATATATAGTTCCTCGCGTAAGGGGGAACGGAGGTACCTGTCTAACCCGTCTAGGAGACGGCTTTGGGCAGGTCAGGCCCCCTACAAGCAGACCGCCCCCGAACCTCTGAGAGGCACCGGGGGCGGCTCGCGCACCGTCAGACACGCACTCGAAGGGTACCGAATGACCACTGCACCCGTGAGGGCCGAGAAGCAGTTTCCCGACCATTACAACGAAATCATTCTGGAGTCCCGGATCGAGCCCGAAACCGCTCTGGCACGCGGCTACCGGACCCTCACCGGCACCGGCGCCGAGCGGGACGAGCTGGAGGCCCTGGGCTTCCTCCCGTACGTCCATGCCCGCGACGACGCCTACCCGGGGCTCCTGATCCCCATGTACGGCATGGACGGCACCGTGCGCGGCCACCAGTACAAGCCCCGCGTCCCGCGCATGCGCACCAGCGGGGGCGAGCCCCGCCCGATCAAGTACGAGACTCCCAAGGGCCACCCCAACGTCGTCGACGTCCCCGTCTTCACGGCTACGGCCCTGCGCGAGAACCCCGGGACCGCCCTGTGGATCACCGAGGGTGTGAAAAAAGTCGACTCGCTCGTCTCCCAGGGCATGGCGGCCGTCGGCCTCACCGGCGTCTTCAACTGGAAGTCAAAGGAGGGCGTACTCGGCGACTGGGAGGAAATCCCGATCAAGGGGCGCCCGGCTGTCGTGTGCTTCGATTCCGACGCCTCCGGCAACCGCAACGTGCAGCTCGCCATGACCCGTCTGGGGGCCTGGCTGAAGTCCCGGGGCGCGTCCACCGTCAACTACCTCATCGTCCCCGCAGACGTCGACGGCACCCCCGTCAAGGGCGTGGACGACTACTTCGCGGCCGGGGGCACCGTGGAGGTGCTCGGCGCTGCGGCCACACAGACACCGCCCGGGGCCGGGGAGAAGGACGCCAGCTTCACGGATGCCGTCCTGGTGGAGGACCTGGCGGACGCACTCCACGGCCGTTTCTGCTGGGCTTCGGGCCTGGGGTGGCTCGGCTGGAACGGGCGCGTCTGGAAGGACGTCTCGGACGTGGAGCCGCTGGAGGCGGTCCGGGTCTGGGCGACCGGCCAGTACGACGCCACCGTGGACGAGCAGAAGCGGGACCGGTCCCGGGACCTGGCTGGCAAGGTGGCGTCTTGGCGGGCCATCCTGGGCAAGACGCGTCTGGTTGCACTCCGGGACCTCTCCCGGGGCCTGCTGCAGCGTGACGCGGCCGAGTTCGACGGCAACCCGGACCTGCTCACGGTCGAGAACGGCACGGTGTACCTGCCCACGGGCAAGCTCGGCCCGTTCGATCCCGAGCACTGCATCACAAAGATGTGCGCGGCCGAGTACCGCCCTGGTGCACAGCACCCGCAATGGACGGCCGCCCTGCGCGCCGTTCCCGAGGACATGCACGAGTGGTTCCAGGACCGCCTCGGGCAGGCCACCACCGGCTACATGACCCCCGACCACATGATGGTGATCGCGCACGGCGGGGGCGCCAACGGCAAGTCCACCGTGATGGAGATCATCCGCAAGACGCTGGCCGACTACGGCGTGCTTGTCTCCGACCGTGTGCTGATGGCCAGCCCGGACGCGCACCCCACCGAGCTGATGGACTTCAAGGGCGCCCGGTACGCGCTGATGGAGGAGACGCCGGAGGCCCGGCACCTGAACGTCCAGCGGTTCAAGCAGACGGTGGGCACGCCGACCATGAAAGCGCGCCGGATGCGCATGGACACGGTGGAGTTCATCGCCTCTCACAGCCTGTTCATCAACACCAACTACCGGCCCACGGTCACCGAAACCGACCACGGCACCTGGAGGCGCCTCTCGCTCATGCCGTGGCCGTACACCTTCAGGAAGCCCGGTCAGCCCCTCACAGGGCCGTATGACCGTGTTGGGGACCCGTCCCTGGCGTACGCCTCGGGCAACCCGGACGTGCGCGCTGCAGCGCTCGCGTGGATGGTTGCGGGCGCGGTCGCCTGGTACGAGCGCGGGCGCATGATGCTGCCGGTCCCCGAGCGGGTGGAGCGCGAGACCAGGGACTGGCGGTCCGAGACGGATCTGATCCTGGGCTTCACGGACGACGTGCTGCGCTTCGCGCCGGAGGGGTTCGTCCAGACCCAGGACATGCTCAAGGCGTTCAACGACTGGGCTGGCGAGCGCGGCCACCGGCCGTGGAACGACCGGACGTTCGCGTCCCGATTCGGTGCGCACGACATGGTGCGCGCGGCCAAGGTCCGTCAGGGCCGCTTCAGCGTCAACGGCAAACAGCAGCGGGGGTGGAGCGGCGTGGAGATCGACACGGATGGCATGGACCCGTTCACGGGTGATCGTGACGAGCCTCCGGCGCCGGACGAGTGGGAGATCATCAGTGAATCGTGCCCCGAGGACTTTCCACAGTTCCCGGACGACAGGGAAGTGACGGATGGTGCCGGTGCCGTGATTGGCTACGCGTTGTCGGAAGAGTGTCCCGAAGTGGCACAGAGTGGCACTGACGCAGGTCAGAGCACTGTCGCCCTCGGGTTCGACCTGGAGACGGCCGACGCGGACAAGCTGTTCACCGGCGGGCAC
>Ga0247819_10000788_pt1 | contig 17839 bp, 21 predicted proteins | sample 13C_Xylose_Day6_FD_193428 | JGI IMG/M metagenome (GOLD analysis project Ga0247819, IMG submission 193428) | Soil microbial communities from agricultural site in Penn Yan, New York, United States - 13C_Xylose_Day6 | ecosystem: Environmental > Terrestrial > Soil > Agricultural land | place: USA...
GTTCAACGCTATCGCACGGCTGTCCGATCGCGGCGAGGGTGGCTACACCCTCAACTTCCGCATGGGCGGGACCATCGGCCCGAATGCTTTCGCGCTGCCCGACGGCACGCTGATCGTTACCGATGAGCTGATCGAGCTTGCCGGCGACGATACCGAAATGATCGTCGGCGTGCTGGCGCACGAGATCGGTCATGTCGAACTCGAGCATAGCCTGCGCCAGATCTACCGCGCCGCGGGCGTCGCTGGGCTGGTCATGATGATCGGTGGCGACATCGGCTCCGGTGCTGAGGACATTCTGGTGCAGGGTGCCGGTCTCCTTACGCTCTCCTTTTCGCGTAGCGCGGAAGCGGCAGCAGATCGGCATTCGGTGGAACTGATGCTGAAAGCCAGGCGGGATCCGACGGCAATCGCACGGTTCTTCGACCTGCTCGAAAAGGAGCTTGGCGACAGTTCCGACACCAGCATCCTTGCGACCCATCCCGGCACACCGGAACGGCGCAAGGCGATCCTCGATTATGCCGGCGAACTGAGGGCGCAGGCTCAGTAGCCCTCTGGTCCGTCGAGCGGCTTCCCCACACAAGGCGCGACGCTGTCATCAAAACGAAAACAGCGGGCACACGGCCCGCTGTTTCCAATTCACGCGATGGCTACAGCGCCGCGCGTCTTAATTTGACGCGCAAAGGTCGCTGTAGCACTTTGAATTGCTGCATGTTTTGATCCTTAAATCGAATGGGATTTAAGGAAACATGCAGTAGGATCAGTCCTGCGGGCCGTCGTTGTAGCCGACCTTGTCGACCAGTTCCGATGCCTTCTTGCGGTTGGCTGCAATGTCGGCCAACGGCAGTTCGTCGGGCTTGATCGTGCCGAACGACTTGACCACGTCGGAGGGCTCGGCACCCGGCAGCACCGGATATTCGTATACCTGCTCGGCGTAGATCTTCTGCGCTTCGCCTTCCGACAGGAATTCCATCAGCTTCAACGCATTGTCCTTGTTCGGGGCGTTCTTGGCGAGTGCCATGCCCGAAATGTTCACATGCGTGCCGCGGTCCTTGGCGTTCGGGAAGAGCACCTTGATAGCCGCCGCCCATTCCTTCTGTTCCGGCTCCTTCTCGTTGGTCAGCATCAGACCGACATAGTAGGTGTTGCCAAGCGCCAGATCGCATTCGCCGGCAAGGATCGCCTTTGCCTGGTCGCGGTCGCCGCCATCGGGCTTCTTCGCCAGATTGTTCTTCAGGCCAGTCAGCCACTTCTCGGTCTCGGCTTCGCCGTTGTGGGCGATCATCGAGGCGAACAGGCCGATATTGTAGGAGTGCTGGCCATCACGGGTGCAGATCTTGCCCTTCCACTTGGGATCGGCGAGTTCCTCATAGGTGATGTCGTTTTCGGCGACGCGGTCCTTGGAGGCGTAGACAACGCGTCCGCGGGTCGTCAGGCCGAACCAGTTGCCATCGGGGTCGCGGAAGTGCGCCGGGATGTCCTTGTTGATCGTCTCGTTGGCGACCGGCTGCGTCACGCCCGCATCCTTGGCTTCAGTGAGGCGGCTGATGTCGACGGTGAGGATCACGTCCGCAGGCGAGTTGGCGCCTTCGGCCTGGATGCGCTCGACGAGGCCCTTGTCGAGGAAGAGCACGTTCGTCGTGATGCCGGTTTCCTTGGTAAAGGCATCAAGCAATGGCTTGATCAGATCGGGCTGACGATAGGAATAGATGTTGACCTCGCCATCGGCCCAGGCAGCAGTGGACGCGAACAGGCTGGCGGTGAGGGACAATACGCCCATTGCAGCTCTTGAAACGGACATGGTTTCCTCCATTTTTTTGGTTTGAGCTAAGTTAACAAAATCGCTCATCTTTTTGATCGGCAGCCACCAAACAGTCAACTGGGAAACCGTTAACGATCAAGCAGATGTGACTTTTTTGGTATTTTGGAATTGTTCCAAACTACGATCCGTCCTATATGAAGGTTTGATAAACCTCTCGATTTCGGAGTGAATGATGCGACTGACGAAACAAACGAACTACGCGGTTCGCATGTTGATGTACTGCGCTGCAAACGGCGAGAAGCTCAGCCGCATTCCTGAAATCGCCAGGGCCTATGGCGTCTCAGAGCTGTTTCTGTTCAAGATTCTCCAGCCGCTGACCCGCGCTGGCCTGGTCGAGACTGTTCGTGGCCGCAACGGCGGCGTACGGCTGCCGAGGCCCGCTTCCGCAATCACCCTGTTCGACGTGGTCAAGGTCACGGAAGACAGCTTCGCGATGGCCGAGTGCTTCGAAGCCGGTGAAATCGATTGCCCGCTGGTTGACAGCTGCGGCCTCAATACCGCTCTGCGCAAGGCTTTGAACGCTTTCTTCGAGGTGCTTCAGGGCTACACCATCGACGATCTGGTCAAGGCGCGTCCCCAGATCAACTTCCTGCTCGGCCTGGAAGAGACCAAGCGTCCGCAGGCCCCGCAGACGACTGCGGCCTGATCCGACGTTTGCGGCGCCGCGTATCAGTCATGACCTCGGCGCCGTAGCTCTACCGCTCATGATTTAGCCGCTCAAAGCGGCCGCCGGCCGCCCCTTCAGTTCGGTGCCAGATATTCCCTCAGGATGAACTCTATTGCCGTCGGATCGATCTCGGACTTGTCGATCCGGAAATCCGCGCCGTACTCTTCCAGACTCTGGAAATAGGGCTCGACGAGCGACCCCGAGATCACGCCGATCGGGCCGATGAAGCCCTGGTACCGGAGTGCCGGCACGGTTTCGCGAAAGTCGCGCTGCGGCTGAAGGCGATTGTCCATCAACACCATCGACACCGGTTTGCCCGAACGAAGGAATTCGAGGGCGCTTTCGATCGTCTGGCAATAATGCAGTTCGATCTCGATGGTGCTGACCTTCTTGATCAGCCCGCGCAGAATGAGGTTCTCCGCAGGGTCGTCGTCAACGAGCAGGATATGGGCTTTTTGTGTCATGATCGTCCAAGTACCTGAGTGACCGGGAGCCATTCTGCTGCGCGCGCCTGTCATCGGCAAGCGGGTGGGGTGGCGAGTTTGCATCGTTTCTGCGGCGCCTGCTGTCAGCGGGGCCGCCTTGCGACGCCGCCAGGTTCAGATCGCCCCGTCGATCGGCTTCACTGAATGATCTGTTCGCGTATCGCCTTCGCCACCATTTGGGTCCGATTGACGACATCCAGCTTCTTCAGGATTGTCGCCGTATGCGAATTCACGGTGTGTTCGGACACCGATACGATCAGCGCGATCTCGCTTGCCGTCTTGCCATGGGAGATCCACTTGAGGATCTCCGTCTCGCGCGGCGTCAGGCCCATGCCGGCCTTGTTGGAAAGCGCGATGCGATAGAAATAGTCGAAGGCGCAGACGGCGTCATAGGTCAGCTCGAAATGCTCGGAGCGGCCGATGTCGTTGCCGTCGCCCAGAAACAGGACGGCGTATCGCGCGCCGGTCGCTGCCGCGTGCACCGGCACGCTCAAGAGCAGCTCGAAGCCGAGCTGGACCAGCAGGTTCTGGCCATTGGCGCAGCCGCGATCGCCTGACCTCCAGACGGAGGAAATGATCGATGTGTGCAGGGTTTTGTAGAAAAGCGAATCGCCGAAGCGGTGGCGCTTGTCGTATTCTTCCGCGAGGCCCGACGGAAGATCGTGCAGGACGAGCCGGGTGGACAACATGCAGGCGTCGTTCTCGTTGCCGAGCTGCAGAATGCCGAAATGGTTGAAGCCGAACCGCAATGCCATCGTGTGAAAGATGCGGAAGAAGTCGACGCGGTTGAGCGCTTTCTCCAGATCGTCGCGGAGATCGTAACGCCTGTGATTTTCCAGCAAACGTGCCACGCGTGCGCTACCCTTTTGTCGCGAGGCGGCAGTCTACTCGCAAGGCCGGCTCAATCAACGGCATGAAGCCGGTGACGAAATTGCGGATCGGCATCATCATGGTCGTCTCGCGGTCGCGTCGCCGCGATGTTGAAAGCGCCGAGTGGCGGATGCCGCCCCCTCCCAAGGACGTTTTGGCACGTCGATTGTCTCCCCCGAGATTTTGTCCAGGTTCTATTGCACGATCACATAGGGGATTTCTACCCAACTATCTTGGGATTGACCGTTTCTTGCGATTTTCGTCGAATCGCCGATCGCCCGGCCGGAGCGACACACGCAAGGCGGGTGCACGATGGATGCGGTCGGCACATGTGACCTGCTCCACACTCCCGCCTGTCACCGTCGCACTTCGGTCACGCCGTCACCGATAAGCCGGATCGGGATGTTGCACGCCGGCCGAGCAGCGGCCGAAAAAGCCCCTGGAAATGTCAGGGTATTCTAAAACAGTGGACAGATTTCCGGCTCCGCCATAGGAGGAATTTTTCGCATAGACAAATTTGTTTGGCGACTTATTGCAATGCGACGCCAAATGTCGTTCCATCCGGCCTTGACCGGGGGCAAACGTCATTCCGCGTCAGGAAAATACGAGAACAAGAACAAATCTGGGAAGCAAAGCTCATGAAAAAGCTCACTACACTCTTCGCAGCGACGGCGCTTGCCACGCTGATGGCCGGCTCCGCCTGGTCGAAAACGTTCGTTTACTGCTCGGAAGGTTCGCCTGAGGGTTTTGATCCGGGCCTCTACACCGCCGGCACGACGTTCGACGCAGCGGCGCACACGGTCTACAACCGCCTGCTCGAGTTCAAGAAGGGCACGACCGAAACCGAGCCGGGCCTCGCTGAGAGCTGGACCATTTCCGATGACGGCCTTGAATACACGTTCAAGCTGCGTCCGGGCGTGAAGTTCCAGACGACGGAGTTCTTCACTCCCACTCGCGAGCTGAACGCCGACGACGTCGTGTTCTCGTATGAGCGCCAGCTCAAGGCCGACAATCCCTGGAACAAATACGTGACCGGCGCTTCGTGGGAATACGCAGCCGGCATGGGCTTCCCGGAAGTCATCAAGTCGGTCGAGAAGGTCGATGACCTGACGGTCAAGTTCACCCTGACGCGCAAGGAAGCACCGTTCCTCGCCAACATCGCCATGCCGTTCGCTTCGATCCTGTCGAAGGAATATGCCGACAAGCTGCAGGCCGAAGGCAAGATGAACCAGATGAACCAGATGCCGCTCGGCACCGGTCCGTTCGCGTTCGTCGCCTACCAGCAGGATGCCGTCATCCGCTACAAGGCAAACCCCGACTACTGGGGTGGCAAGCAGAAGATCGACGACCTCGTCTTCGCGATCACCACCGACGCTTCGGTTCGCTTCCAGAAGCTGCAGGCCGGCGAATGCCACCTGATGCCGTACCCGAACTCGGCCGACGTACAGGCCATGAAGGCCGATCCGAACCTGAAGGTCATGGAACAGGCCGGTCTGAACGTTGCTTACCTCGCCTACAACACGACGCAGGCTCCGTTCGACAAGCCGGAAGTCCGCAAGGCGCTGAACAAGGCGATCAACAAGCAGGCGATCGTCGATGCCGTATTCCAGGGCGCTGCCCAGCCGGCAACGAACCCGATCCCGCCGACGATGTGGTCGTACAACGACACGCTCCAGGACGACACCTACGATCTCGACGCAGCCAAGAAGATGCTCGAAGACGCAGGCGTCAAGGATCTGTCGATGAAGCTGTGGGCGATGCCGGTTTCGCGCCCGTACATGCTCAACGCCCGCCGCGCTGCCGAATTGATGCAGGCTGACTTCGCCAAGATCGGTGTCAAGGTCGAGATCGTGTCCTACGAATGGGCCGAATACCTCGACAAGTCGAAGGCAAAGGACCGTGACGGTGCCGTCATCCTCGGCTGGACCGGCGACAACGGCGACCCGGACAACTTCCTCGACACCCTTCTCGGCTGCAACGCTGTCGGCGGCAACAACCGCGCTCAGTGGTGCAACCAGGAATTCGACACCCTGGTCAAGAAGGCCAAGGAAACGTCCGACCTGGCAGAGCGCACCAAGCTCTACGAAGAGGCGCAGGTCGTCTTCAAGCGCGAAGCGCCCTGGGCAACGCTCGACCACTCGCTGTCGGTCGTTCCGATGCGCAAGAATGTCGAAGGTTTCGTCCAGAGCCCACTCGGCGATTTTGCCTTCGACGGCGTGGATATTGTCGAGTAAGCTAATGAACTGATCCGAAAGGGGGCGTTTGCCACGGGCAAACGCCCCTCTTTGCATCTACTACAGTGGCGCGCGTCCTGTCAGACGCGCAAAGGTCGCTGTAGCAATTTGAGTTGCTGCATGTTTTTGCCCTCGAATCCGAAGGGTTCAAGGAAACATGCAGTGGTGCCAGCGCCGGGAGACAACGGCGCGGCAACGTGGCGCGGGGTAAAACATGTTTCGATTTCTCTTGGGGCGTTTGGCGGTCCTGATCCCGACTTTCATCGGGGTCTCCATCATTGCCTTCTCCTTCATTCGCATGCTTCCGGGCGATCCTGTCGCCCTGCTTTCGGGCGAGCGTGTCATGTCGCCGGAGCGGCATGCGGAAATTTCACACGCGCTCGGTTTCGACCGGCCGATCGTGATCCAATACTTCGATTATCTCTTGGGCGTCGTCCAGGGCGACTTCGGCACGTCGATCGTGACGAAGAAGCCGGTGATCGACCAGTTCTTCGAACTGTTCCCGGCGACGCTGGAGCTTTCGCTCTGCGCGATCATCTTCGCGATCGTGCTCGGCATTCCCGCCGGCGTCATCGCGGCGATCAAGCGCGGCTCCTTCGTCGACCAGACGATCATGGGCACCGCACTCGTCGGTTTCTCCATGCCGATCTTCTGGTGGGGCCTGCTGTTGATCATGCTGGTCTCCGGCATCCTGCAGTGGACGCCGGTTTCGGGCCGCATCTCGCTGATGTACTTCTTCCCGCCGGTTACAGGCTTCATGCTGATCGACTCGTTGTTGTCGGGGCAGGCGGGTGCGTTCAAGTCTGCGGTGAGCCATCTCATCCTGCCGACGATCGTGCTTGGCACCATCCCGCTGGCGGTGATTGCGCGCCAGACCCGATCGGCGATGCTTGAAGTGCTTTCGGAAGACTATGTGCGCACGGCGCGCGCCAAGGGCCTCTCGACCTTCCGTGTCGTCGGTGTCCACGCGCTTCGAAACGCGATGATCCCGGTCATCACGACGATCGGCCTGCAGGTGGGCGTCATGCTCGCCGGCGCGATCCTGACCGAGACGATCTTCTCCTGGCCGGGCATCGGCAAGTGGATGGTCGATTCCGTCTTCCGGCGCGACTACGCCGTCATTCAGGGTGGCCTCTTGGTCATTGCTGGCATCATCATGCTGGTGAACCTTGCCGTCGACCTGCTCTACGGTCTCATCAACCCCCGCATCCGGCACTAAGGAGGGCGATATGTCTCAAGCTGCTGCAACGAGCGCCGTTTCGACAGATCCGTCCCGCCGGGCGCGACTGGCCGAATTCTGGTACTATTTCTCCGAGAACCGCGGTGCCGTCATCGGCCTTGTGTTCTTCCTGTTCCTCGTCCTGCTCGCGATCTTCGCGCCGATCATCGCGCCGCATGACCCGACCGCCCAGTACCGCGATGCGGTGCTGATCCCGCCAGTGTGGCAGGAAGGCGGCCGTGCCGAATTCCTGCTCGGGACCGACGCCGTTGGTCGCGACATGCTCTCGCGCCTGATCTACGGCACCCAGTTCTCGCTGTTCGTCGGCGTCATCGTCACCACGCTCTCGCTGGTCGGCGGTATTTTCGTCGGCGTGATCGCGGGTTACTTCCGTGGATGGGTCGATACCGTCATCATGCGTGTGATGGACATCATCCTGGCCTTCCCGTCGCTGCTGCTGGCCCTCGTGCTGGTCGCCGTTCTCGGACCGGGCCTGACCAATGCGATGATCGCCATCGCACTGGTCTTCCAGCCGCACTTCGTGCGCCTGACGCGTGCTGCCGTCATGAGCGAGAAGAGCCGTGACTACGTCATTGCCGCGAAGGTGGCGGGTGCCGGCCACGGCCGCCTGATGTTCAAGACGATCCTGCCGAACTGCATGGCGCCGCTGATCGTCCAGGCGACGCTGTCGTTCTCGAGCGCGATCCTCGACGCCGCCGCTCTCGGCTTCCTCGGTATGGGTGCACAGCCTCCGACACCGGAGTGGGGCACGATGCTCGCCGAAGCGCGTGAGTTCATCCAGAGCAAGTGGTGGGTAGTGACGCTTCCGGGCGTTGCAATTTTGGTCACGGTGCTGGCGATCAACCTGATGGGTGACGGCCTGCGCGATGCTCTCGATCCCAAGCTGAAGAGGTCCTGATCATGGCGCTTCTCGAAATTGAAAACCTGGTCGTCGAATTCCAGACGGCCACCGGTCCCTTCCGCGCCGTCGACGGCGTGTCGATGAAGGTTCATGAAAAGGAAGTGCTGGCGATCGTCGGCGAGTCCGGCTCGGGCAAATCCGTGTCTATGTTGGCGGCCATGGGTCTCCTGCCCTGGACGGCCAACGTTACGGCCGACAAGCTGACGTTCAACGGACGCGACCTGCTCGGCATGTCGTCGTCCGAGCGCAAGAAGATCATCGGCAAGGATATCTCGATGATCTTCCAGGAGCCGGTCGCAAGCCTCAATCCGTGCTTCACGGTCGGCTTCCAGATCGAGGAAGTGCTGCGCATTCACCTCGGTCTCGACAAGGCTCAGCGGCGCAAGCGCGCCATCGAACTGTTCGAGGCGGTCGGCATTCCCGATCCGGCCGAACGGCTTGGGCACTATCCTCACCAGATGTCGGGCGGTCAGTGCCAGCGCGTGATGATCGCGATTGCCATTGCCTGCAACCCGAAGCTCTTGATCGCCGACGAGCCGACGACCGCGCTCGACGTGACGATCCAGAAGCAGATCCTCGACCTCCTGATGCGGCTTCAGGCCGAGCATGGCATGGGCCTGATCATGATCACGCACAATATGGGCGTGGTCGCCGAGACGGCCGACCGCGTCGTCGTGCAGTACAAGGGTCGCAAGATGGAAGAAGCCGACGTCCTGTCGCTGTTCGAATCGCCGAAGAGTAACTACACGCGCGCGCTTCTGGCAGCCCTGCCGGACAATGCGACCGGTGACCGGCTGCCGACCATCTCCGAACTTTTCGTCGATGAGCCGAGCCTTCAAGGAGCCGCCCGATGACCGTCGTTCTCGAAGCGCGCAATCTGGTGCGCGACTACCATATCCCCGGCGGCCTGATAAAAAAGGCCAAGACCGTGCATGCGCTCAAGGGCGTGAGCTTCTCGGTCGAACAGGGCAAGACGCTGGCGATCGTCGGCGAAAGCGGCTGCGGCAAGTCAACGCTTGGCCGCATCCTGACGCTGATCGATCCGGCGACATCAGGCGACCTGCTGATCGATGGCAACAAGATCGACATCACCAAGGGTGACCTGACGCCGGAGATGCGCCGCAAGGTGCAGATCGTCTTCCAGAACCCCTATGGCTCGCTCAACCCGCGCCAGAAGATCGGCGACATCCTCACCGAACCGCTGATCATCAACACCAAGACGCCCGCCGACGAACGTCGCGAGCGAGCGATGGCGATGCTGAAGAAGGTCGGTCTCGACGAGCGGCACTACAATCGTTACCCGCACATGTTCTCCGGCGGCCAGCGCCAGCGTATCGCCATTGCGCGCGCGCTGATGCTCAACCCGAAGCTTCTGGTGCTGGACGAGCCGGTCTCGGCGCTCGACCTGTCGGTTCAGGCGCAAGTGCTGAACCTGCTCGCGGACCTGCAGGACGAGTTCCAACTGACCTACGTCTTCATCAGCCACGACCTCTCGGTGGTGCGCTATATCGCCGACGACGTGATGGTGATGTATTTCGGTGAGGCCGTCGAATACGGCAGCCGCGACGAAGTCTTCGCTGATCCCAAGCACAGCTACACCAAGACGCTGTTTGCCGCGACGCCGCGCGCCGACGTTGCCAGCATCAAGGCACGGCTCGCCAAGAAACAGGCGGCCTGAGCCTTTCGGCGCCGTGTAACAAGAGCATTTCCAGGAAAAGTGCGGAGCGGTTTTCCGTCCGGAAGTGCGTAGGAGATGGAGCGTTTCCATGACTCTATCTAAAGTGGAAGCGCTCTAATAGGAGGCCGGGGAAAGAACGCCCCGGCTTCTTGGCCTTGCCGGGCCGATGGTGTAGAGCTTTCGCGCCGCCATTCACTTCTCGCCTTCCGGCGGCGGGCAGCCGCTTTTCGGTCGAACCATCAGCGTTCGACCCAACTTCAGGAACACGATCATGGAAATCAAGCGTTTCGAAACCGGCCCCCGGATGAGCCAGGCCGTGGTTTACAACAACACCGTCTACCTCGCCGGCCAGGTCGGCAATGCCGGTGACGATGTCGTGACCCAGACGAAGCAGGCGCTTGCCGAAGTCGACCGTCTTCTGGCGCTCGCCGGCACCGACAAGACCCGCATTCTCTCGGCCACCATCTGGCTCGCGGACATGGCCGACTTCCCGAAGATGAACTCGGTCTGGGACGCCTGGGCACCGCAGGGCAACACCCCGGCACGCGCCACCGGCGAAGCCAAGCTTGCAACGCCGGAATACCTCGTCGAAGTAATCGTCGTCGCGGCCGCTGCCTAAAGCATCTCTCGCAAAAATTGCGCGGCGCTGTTACGGTTCCGTCTAAACCGGAAACGCTTTAAGGCGCTTGGCGAAGCCGAGAAGGCTTTGCGTGATGTTATCTTTCCGCCGCCGTGCCCAACGCACGGCGGCGTTTTCTTTTGTCGCGACCGCCCCACCTGCGGCTCCCAGGCAGGAACCATTCGCCAGTCCGCACGTTTACCTGTGGTTCCATAAAAAAACGGGAGGGCTGTCGATGCTCTACTGGCTACCGCGGGTCTGCGTGGTTGCTTTTGCAGGTCTGTTGATCGGTTTTGGGTTCATCCCGCATACAGCCGTCGGCGTGGCGCACACATTGCTCATCATCGTCCTCGGCCTGGGGCTTCTGTCGCTGACCCTGCATGTGTTTCCGCCTGAACGGCACTGAGTGATCCGGTCCGCAATTCAAAGTGCTACAGCGACCTTTGCGCGTCTAATAAGACGCGCGGCGCTGTAGAGCGTTTCCAGTTTGGACGGAGCCGCAGACGCACTCTATCTCTTTCCTTTTACGTATTTCCTGACGGAAAACCGTTTCGCACTTTTCCTGGAAAATGCTCTAGGCGTGACGCATGACAAACAACGGCGAGGGACGGCATTGGACACATCCGGGCACACGGCTGCTTACTACAAGCTGAAGCGCATCGCCGAGGAGGAAAAGGCCTCGGTCGAGGCGGCACTTCCCGCCGAGCCGAAGCGGGACGGCATCGACCTGATGGTGGCCTGGAGCATCATCGGCCTCTTCGTGATCGCCGGCTCAGCCGCCGTCTACTCGATGGAAACGATCCTGATGCCGATCACGCTCGCCGTCGTCGTCGGCATCGTGCTCGGACGCGCGGCCGACAGCCTGGCAAAGTTCGGCCTGCCGCCGATCATGGGTGGGCTGCTGCTGGCACTGTTCTTCGTGCTTGGGCTCGCCTCGGTGGTCAGCGCCCTGCTCGGACCAATGACGGACTTGGCGCAAAAGGCACCGGCCCTGGCGGAGGGGGTCGTCGAACGTGTGTTACCCTTCATCGAGCGTTTCGAATGGCTGCGCCTGGCGGTGGCGCGAGGAACCGGCAACGGAGCCCTTGCCGACACCGTCATGAAGAACGCTGGTCCGGTTCTCGGCGTTGTCGCCGCCGGGCTGACGCCGGCCCTGGTCCAGACGCTGATTTTCCTTGCAGCACTCGGGCTCTTCCTGCTAGGTCGCCTGCATCTGCGCAGGACCATCATCCTTGCCTTCAACAGCCGGGAGCGACGTCTGAGCACGATCCGGATCATGAACGCGATCGAAACCGCACTGGCGCAGTATTTTTCGATCGCGAGCCTAATCTATCTGGCGCTCGGCGTCGTCACCATGCTCATCGCGCTGGTCGGCGGCCTGGCCATGCCACCGCTCTGGGGGTTGTTTGCCTTCGTCTCCAGCTTCATACCCTATCTCGGCGTGACCATGATGACGCTGGCCCTGCTCGTCGGCGGGCTGATGACGCACGAAGCCATCCTCCTGGCGCTGGCGCCGGCGGCCGTCTTTTTCGTCGTGCATCTGGTCATGGAAAATCTGGTGATCCCGTCGATCCTGGGCAACAGGCTCGAAGTCAACCCGTTCCTCGTCTTCGTCGCCATCATCTTCTGGACATGGATGTGGGGCGCGGTCGGCGCGATGCTGGCGCTGCCGTTGTCGCTGATCGCCATGACGATCTTCGAGGAGGTGCGCGAGCAGCAGCCGGAACGGCAGCTGCCGGCCTAAGGCGTGTGCGCTTATCCGCGTGTCGAGCGGGCGTGTTCGTCGAAGAACAGGGCCTGGCTGATCAGCGCCTTGACCATGTCCGGGTTGAACGGCTTGGTCACGAGGAAGGCGGGCTCCGGCCGCTTGCCTGTCAGCAGCCGCTCGGGGAAGGCGGTGATGAAGATCACCGGTACCGCCGCATCCTTCAGGATCTCGTTGACCGCGTCGATACCGGAGCTGCCGTCGGCCAGCTGTATGTCGGCGAGAACCATCTTCGGCGCCGTCTTGCGGTAAAGATCCAGCGCTTCCTTATGCGTGCGGGCAATGCCGGTCACGCGATGGCCGAGGCTCGTCACCATATCTTCGATATCGAGCGCAATCAGCGGCTCATCCTCGATGATCAGGACTTCGGTTGCCACCTGGCGCGAAATGTCTTCCGAGGCCACCGTCAGCAGCTTGGAAAACGCCGCCTGGCTCTGCCCCATGATCTCGGCGGCATCGGCAATCGAGAAACCTTCGACCGAAACGAGCAGAAAGGCCTGCCGTGCCGCGGGCGCGATCAGCGAAAGATTGGCGGCAGCCTGCTGTTCCCAGGCGAATGGAGAGACGTTCTCCGTCCGGTCGACGGAGACTTTCTCGAACAGCGAGCAGAACAGCTTGTAGAGGGAAATGCGGTCGTTGGAACCCTCCGGGAAAAGGCTGATGTCCTCGATCAATGCTTCCAGAATTGCAGCCACATAACCGTCTCCGGCCGCCTGCGAACCGGTCACGGCGCGGGAGTAACGGCGGAGAAAGGGAAGGTGTGGTGCAATACGGGTCGAAAGTGACATCAAGTACTTCCTTGGGTCTGATGTGATTCGCTTGTTTTCTGAGGACAATGAGCATCCTGCGAAAGACGTGAATGTTTTGAACACGTTTTTCGGCCTATGGGAAGCTGGCAACAGCGATGCGTGCTCGAGGTGTTTCGAGCGCTGTCTGGCTTAGGGGTTGTGGGATGGAGCATCCTGTGGACGAGCGTGGCGTAGGGGAAGAGGAAACGGCGAAGGCTGCGAGAGGCTCAGATCCGAACGGCTTGATCGGCTCGAAGCTGAAGGCGCTCTACCGCGCGATCGAGCAGGAGCCGGTGCCTGACCTTTTCATCGACCTTCTGCAAAAGCTGGATGACGCCGAGGCGCTTGCAGCGCCGCGCGTCAAACAGGACGCACAAACGACGCGGTAACACTTTAAACCTGCTGCAATTATGCAGTAGCCGTGCCGACGAAAAAGTTCTCCCCGAGTTGTAAGCGCAAGACATGAGAAACGGGCCGAAGCCCGCTTCCCTGGACCTCTTGACGTTTGCGCCTTAGCAGGCGGCCTCGTAGCGGCGGCCGTAGCGGTCGCGATAGATGCAACGTCCCGGCTCATTGGCATTGCCAACGAGCGCGCCGGCGACACCGCCGATGGCGGCACCGACCGCAGCACCTCTGACATTGCCCGTGGCTGCACCGCCGATGATTGCGCCGCCGGTCGCGCCGATCGCCGCGCCCTTCTCCGTTTGCGTGCATGCCGCCAAGGGGAGGATCAGGCTTGCTACGATAAGTATCTTCTTCATGACGCGTTCCTATCCGAGGTTTGCTTTGTTGAACATTGAAGGATGCATTCGGCCGAGACCGGTTGCGGGGGACTGATGACGAACAGAATGACGACAATGAGGCCGTTCGCCAAAGCGAACACGCCTTGCCGACGCCAGCCCTGACCCTGGCTTCGCGCCTATCTTAACCACCTTTGGAATGCTCGCAACGGTCGGATCCGCACCGCTCATCAATGTCTCCCTTGTGGTATCGCCACGGGTGCGGCGCTTGTTATTGCTGTGGAAACGACGATCACGCCGATTTGTTCCATTGGGCAAATTCTTCCCAGACCTGTCGTCGATCCGGGGATTTGAAGGGCCGCCAGCGGCAATTGCTCCGACGTGCGCCTGCGACCTGTTTCGCCAGCCGCAACCATCGCGCTGGGCATGAAATACCGCGTCGAGTGCTCGCTCCAGCGAAGGCATCGACGAAATTTGATTCGGCCCATGGAACTTCGCGCCGTTCATAACCGTTTGCTGTTCACGTTTTTGATGGAAGGAGCATGCGGATGGAACATATCGCTGCCATCATGGTCCTCGTCGGTTGCATGCAGGGCGACGCCGCCTGCCGTGAAGTCCCGACACCGGTCGTCGGTTTTGAGACTGTCGAGGAATTTCATGAATTGCTTTCGCCGTCGATCGAGGAGGTCGGCAAGGCGTTCAAGAGCGCCTATGGCAAATGTGCCGAAGTCGATCCCGCCCTGTTTGTCGAGGATGCGACGATAGAATGGTGGATCACGCCTTCGCGTCAGCTTGAAGTCAATGTGATCGCTGACGACGGCACCTACGCTGTTGCTGCCCGCACGGACGACAAGCCGAAGTTCCGCAACTAAAGCATCTCCAGGAAAAGTGCGAAGCGATTCTCCGTCGCCGCGCTGAAAGGATCAAAGCATGAACTGGGACATCATTCAGGGCAAATGGGCGGAGTTGAAGGGCAAGGCTCAGATCGAATGGGGCAAGCTGACCAATGACGATCTCGATGTCATCGACGGGCGGCGCAAGGAACTTGCCGGCCGTATCCAGGCCCGCTACGGCATCGCCCGCGATGAAGCCGAACGCCAGATCGACGACTGGGCTTCCCGCCACTGAGAGGCGAACCCGACCGAGCCGAAAGGCCAAAAGCAAACGCCGCCGTGGTGATCGACCGTCGCGGCGTTTGCTTTTGGTTTTTGAGCCCCCACAGCCCCGCGCGTCTTATTAGACGCGCAAGGGTCGCTGTAGCACTTTGAATTGCTGCATGTTTTTATCCTTAATCGAATAGGATTTAAGGAAACAGGCAGTAGCGGAAGAACGGCGCTGCGCAATTATCTCTTCGGTTTCGGCTCGGTCTTTTTCAGTTTTTCGAGAAGATTGTTTAAGTTCTGGCTCGGTTTGTCTGTGTTGTGCGCGTAGAGATCACGCATCGTTCTACCGATGTGAAGATTACTGTCCGGCGTTTCGGCGTTTCGGCGCGCTGTTTCAGCTGCGGACTTCCAAATATGTGACATTGGCATCTTCATGTCGAACCCGCTTCATTCCTTGAGGGAACAACGTAAGACTATCACGAAGGTTCCTGGCGAATTTCGCCTCGGCTGTGCCAAATCGAGACTGTTTTGGCGATCATGGTTAACAGATGGTTTCGAACCTCCGGGGCGGGATTGAAGATTTCATCGTTGCTTGCGTCGGTGCTGGAACAAAATAGGCGGTCATGACGTTTCATTTCCAGCGACGCATACAAGGAGATATCCTATGCTTTACTACGCTCTCGTCTTTCTGGTAGTAGCAATTATCGCAGGTGTACTTGGTTTTGGCGGTATTGCCGGTGCTTCCGCAGGTATTGCACAGATCCTGTTCTTCCTATTCCTCGCCTTCCTGGTGATCTCGCTGGTCGTGGGGCTCATGCGCAGAACCTGATCCAGGCGCTGGTAACGCATTAAACCTGCTGCATAATTATCTGCTTAAATCGATTCAGCTTTAAGGATTTATGCAGTAGGAAATCAACAAGGGACGAATGTCGAAAGACTTCGTCCCTTTCGCATGTCGCGATGCTCCGGTTACATCCCTTGCCCTCCCAGGTGTGCTTGGCTATTCATGCCGAAACGGATCTGACGCGCACCAAGGAATGCGGAACACATGAAATCGCTGGAGCTCCTCGTAGAGCGGATCATTCTGTCCAGTCGCTGGCTGCTGGTCATTTTCTATCTCGGGCTTGTTGCAGCGTTGGCGCTCTACGGCATTTCGTTCATGTACAAGTTCCTGAAGATCGCCGGCATGGTCTTCGTCTACGACGATGCCCAGATGATCCTGTCGATGCTCGGCCTGATCGATGCCGCCCTAGTGGCGAGCCTGATCGTCATGGTGATGATCTCAGGATACGAGAACTTCGTCAGCCGCTTCGACGAGGCTGATGCCGAGGTCTCCTTCCTCGGCAAGCTCGACGCCGGCAGCCTGAAGATCAAGGTCGCATCGTCGATCGTCGCGATCTCGTCCATCCATCTTCTGCAGATCTTCCTCAACACGCAGCAATATACCAGCCAGCAACTGATGTGGGCGACGATCATGCATCTCGCTTTCGTGGTTTCGGCGGTTCTGCTCGGTTATCTCGAGCAGATCATGAATGGGCTGAAGAAGAAGTAGCTTGGGCCGAGCGGCGTGCATCGCTGCTGATGGTCTTGATCGAGTAGCGGGGCACTGGACATGAAGACTGACGTAGTGGTTCTCGGCGCCGGCATCGTCGGCATATCGACCGCCATCCATCTGGCGCGGCGCGGCAAGTCGGTGGTGCTGCTTGATCGTCGCGGTGCGGGCGAAGAGACATCCTACGGCAATGCCGGCCTGATCCAGCGCGAGGGCGTGTTTCCCTACGGCTTCCCGCATGATTTCGGGGCATTGTTCCGCTACGCGCTGAACAACACCATCGACGCGCACTACCATATTCGCGCGCTGCCGGGGCTGGTGCCGTTCCTGGCGCGCTACTGGTGGCATTCCGGCTTCACCCAGCACCAGCGCATCGCCAACATGTATGCGCCGCTGATCGAAAATTCGATCGCCGAGCATGAGGATCTCATCAATGCATCCGGCGCGGGCGACCTGATCCGCAAGGACGGCTGGATGAAGGTCTTCCGCACCGAGAAGGAGCGCGACGCGGCCTACAAGGATGCCGAGAAGCTGTCGACCGGTTTCGGCGTCAATCATCAGAAACTCTCGACCAGCGAATTGAAGACCCTGGAGCCTTCGATCAGGGCCGATCTCGTCGGTGGCCTGCGTTGGAGCGACCCATGGTCGATCCGCGATCCGCACAGCCTCAACAAGGCCTATCTCACCTATTTCCAGTCGCTCGGCGGCCGGCTGGTTTCCGGGGACGCGGCGACGGTGGAACACATTCTCGAAGGTCCGGGCTGGCGGGTCGCGACCCCGGAAGGGCCGCTCGAGGCGCATGAAGTCGTCGTCGCACTTGGTCCTTGGGCCGATACGGTCACGCGCAAGCTCGGCTACCATTTCCCGGTTGCCGTCAAGCGCGGTTATCACATGCATTACGGCATGCAGGAGGGCGCCCAGCTCAACAATTGGGTACTGGATGCCGAGAAGGGCTATTTCCTGGCGCCGATGCTGCGCGGCATCCGCCTGACGACGGGGGCGGAATTTGCCTGGCGCGATGCGCCGAAGACGCCGGTTCAGCTCACCCGCGCCGAGCGTGTAGCGCGCGAGTTCTTCCCACTGGCCGAGCGCCGCGACGAAGAACCGTGGATGGGCGCTCGCCCGTGCACGCCTGACATGATGCCGATCATCGGCAAGGCGCCGCGTCACCAGGGCCTGTGGTTCGCCTTCGGTCATGCCCATCACGGCATGACGCTCGGCCCGGTCACCGGCCGGGCGCTCGCCGAAGCCATGACCGGCGAGAAGACGGTGATCGACATCGCCCCCTATCGCCCGGAGCGCTTCTTCTCCTGATCGTTTATCCGATCGCCAAAAGGGGCCGGGAGCATCGCTTCCGGCCTCTTCTGCATTTGGTCGC
>Ga0247819_10000790_pt1 | contig 17812 bp, 10 predicted proteins | sample 13C_Xylose_Day6_FD_193428 | JGI IMG/M metagenome (GOLD analysis project Ga0247819, IMG submission 193428) | Soil microbial communities from agricultural site in Penn Yan, New York, United States - 13C_Xylose_Day6 | ecosystem: Environmental > Terrestrial > Soil > Agricultural land | place: USA...
CGACAGGCGCACCAGCGGACGCACGTCGGCGGCCAGCGTGCCGTCGGCGCGCGCGACCATCACCACGTCCCATTCGCTGGCCAGGCCCGCCATCACCTGCACGATGCGCGGGTCCTTGGCGCGGGCGGCCTTCTCCGCCTTCTCGAGCAGCTGGACCTTGGCCGTGCTGTCGAGCGTGGCGATCGGGTCCACGGCGGGATAGAGCGAGCGGCTGCCGGCGACCTTCTTGGCGGCGACCTTGGCGCGGCCAGCGCGCGCGGCCGAGGAGATCGAGCGCACGGTACGCGCGGCGTCCAGCAGCGAGGCTTCGGAGATGTCGTCGGAGTAGGCGAAGGCGGTCTTCTCGCCGCTGACGGCGCGCACGCCCACGCCCTGGTCGATGCTGAAGCTGCCGGTCTTGACGATGCCCTCTTCCAGGCTCCAGCCCTCGCTGCGCGTGTACTGGAAGTAGAGGTCGGCGTCGTCCACCTGGTGGGCCGTGATCTCGGCCAGGGCGCGCGACAGATGGGTTTCGTCGAGACCGAACGGCTCGAGCAGGAGGCGCTGCGCGGTGGCCAGGCGCTCCAGGGTGGGTTCGCGGGAGATCATCGAAGGATTCTAGGCATCCCGCAGGACCCCTGTGGCCGCGCGGGTCAGCGCAGCAGGTCGCGCGAGCGCAGCTCGGCCAGGAAAGCCTCGGCGCTGCCGAAGCGCTCGCGCGGCGACTTGGCCATCAGGCGGTCGAGCACGGGCTGCAACGCGGCATGCTCATCGGGCAGAAGCGGCGTCGGCGCGTGCAGGTGGCGCGCGAGCAGCAGGTCCAGCGTCTCGGCCTGGAACGGCCGCTGCCCCGTGAGCAGCTCGAACATCATCACGCCCAGGCTGTACAGGTCCGACAGCGGCGTGGTCTCGCGGCCGGCCGCCTGCTCCGGGCTCAGGTAGTAGGGCGTGCCCACCACGTCGCCGTGCCGGGTCTCGGACAGGCCCAGCCGGTCGGCCTGCAGCAGCGACTTGGCGATGCCGAAGTCGGCCAGCGCGACCGTGTCGTCGCCGCGCCGCATGATGTTCTCGGGCTTGAGGTCGCGGTGGATCACGCCGAGATCGTGGATGGCCGCGAGCGCCCGGGCCACCTGCTCCATCACCTGCAGCACGCGCCGCTGCGACATGCCGCCGCGGAGTTCGGCCCGCAGGTCGCCGCGCTCGAAGTACTCCATCGCGATGTAGGCATGGTCGTCGGTGAAGCCCTGGTCGTGGATGCGCACCACGTTCGGATGCTCGATGCGCGACAGCAGCGCGTACTCCTGGATGAAGCGCGACAGGTGCTGCGCCGCGCGCTTGCCGCCCGCGTCCAGCACCTTCAGCACCACGGGCAGGCCGTCCTGCTCGCGCTCGGACAGGTAAACGTCGGTCATCCCGCCGGCACCGATCTTGCGCACCAGCCGGTAGCCGCGCAGGCGCAGCGGCTCCTGCCCGGGCACGAACGCGTGCGTCTTGAGCTCGGCCAGGCGGGACTGCAGCGCGTTCTTCACGGCGCGCGCCGTGATCTCGGAGTTGGCCTGCACGGCCGCGCGGACGTCCGCCGGCCGGATGGGAAGCGTGAGGGTGGCCAGCGTCTCGCCGGGCGCGATCGCATCGAGCCCGACGATCTCCGCCACGTCGACGTGCGCACCTTCCCCGTCCTCGGCGCGCGCCGGCAGCGAAGTCATGCCGCCGGTCTGCACGCCCGCACCCGCGTCCAGCAGCACCTCGCGGCTGGCCACCACCGTCCAGCCCAGCTCGCGGCTCGACTGCTCCAATCGCGCCGCGACGTTGACCGGCTCGCCGACCGCCGCCTCCTCGCGCGCATCCGGCGAACCCACGCGGCACAGCTTCACCTCGCCCTGGTGCAGGCCCACGCCGATGGCCAGCGGCGGCAGGCCGCGGCCCTGGAAGCGGCGCTCCAGCCAGACGCGGAAATCGTGCGCCGCCAGCGCCATGCCGAGCCCGGCCGAAATCGCGCGGCGCGCCGCGTCCCGCTGCTCGAAGATCGCCAGCAGCCCGTCGCCGATGAACTTCAGGTGGCCGCCGCCGTGGCGCAGCACCGGTTCGCCACAGCGCGCGAAATATTCGTTGAGCAGCTCGGCCACCTCGGCCGAATCCAGCTTCTCGGCCATGCGCGTGAAGTCGCGGATGTCCGCGAACAGCACCACCGCCTGCAGCACGCGGTCGGCCACCACGCCCGGCGGCGCCTCCAGGCCGAACTTGTCGGCCAGCTTGCGGCCGCCGAGGCTCTCCGAGAAGGCGCGCCGCAGCTGCGCTTCGCGCGCGCCCACGGCCTTCTCGATGCTCTGCTGCAGCCGGCCTTTCTTGCGCAAGAGGCCCTGCAGCGCCTCGAGCAGCTCGACGCGCGTGAAGGGCTTGGCCAGGTAGTCGTCGGCACCGGCCGTCATGCCGCGCCGCATGCTGGCGCGGTCGTCCAGCGCGGTGAGCAGCATCACCGGCGTGGTGGCCAGCTGCGCGTCGGCGCGGATCGCCTCCAGCAGCGCGAAGCCGTCCATCTCCGGCATGCTGATGTCGGAGATCACGACGTCGGGCCGGGCGATGCGCGCCTGCTCCAGGCCGCGCGCGCCGTTGGCGGCGGCCAGGATCTCGAAACCCTCGAGCTTGAGCAGCCGCGCGATGTTGGCGCGGATCGCGTCGTCGTCCTCGACCACCAGCACGGTGTTCATGAACGCGAGATCCAGAGGAACAGGGCGGCGTCGTCCAGGCCGGCCAGGCCCGCGCGGGCGGCCTCGTCGAAAGCGTCTCGCGCGGCCGCGCCCAGCGGGCCGTCGAATCCGGCGTGCTTCGCCGCTTCCATGGCCAGCGCCGTGTCCTTGCGCAGCAACGTGACGTGCGCGCGGGGCTCGTAATCGCCGGCGATGGCGCGGCGCATCCGGTCGGAGCCGATCCAGCTCTGGCCGCTGGACTGCTCGATCACGTCCAGCGTGCGGCCCAGGTCCAGGCCCAGCCGCTGGGCCAGCGCCAGGGCCTCGGCCGCGCCGACCAGGTTGATGCCGGCCAGCAGGTTGTTCACGAGCTTGGTCTTGGCGCCGTCGCCGGGCTGCGTTCCGACGCGAAACAGCTTGGAACTCAGCGCGGCGAGCAGGTCGGCCGCGGCGGCGAAGGCTTCGTCGGAGCACGCGACCATCAGGCTCATGCTGCCGTCGCGGGCGCGGGCCGGACCGCCGGACATGGGCGCGTCGATGGCCGCAACGCCGGCCGCGGCCAGCCGAGCGGCCAGGCTCTCCGCGTCCTGCGGCGCGATGGTGGGACACAGCAGCACCGGCGTGCCCGGCGCGAGCGCCGCGGCGGCGCCGTCAGGGCCGAACAGAACTGCTTCGCACTGGCCCGCATCGACCACGCAGACGATCAACGCGCGCGCTCCGGCGGCGGCTTCGGCCGGCGTCAGCACCGGCTCGGCGCCGGCGCGGCGAAGGGATTCGAGTTTCTCGGGGACCCGATCACAGGCGCGAACCGCCCAACCCTGGTCCAGCAGGCGGCGCGCCATGCCGCCGCCCATGTTGCCGACGCCGACGATCCCGACGGGGCCGGCGGCGGAGCTCACGTCTGCACCAGCCGCTTGGCCTTGGCGATGGACATCAGGATGCCCAGCCCCAGCCCCAGCGTCACCATCGCCGTGCCGCCGTAGCTGATGAACGGCAGCGGCACGCCCACGACGGGCAGGATGCCGCTCACCATGCCCATGTTCACGAAGGCATAGGTGAAGAAGATCATGGTGATCGCGCCCGCCAGCAGGCGCGAGAACAGCGTGGACGCTTCAAGCGCGATGGCCAGCCCGCGCAGGATCAGGAAGATGAAGCCGGCGATCAGGCACAGGGTGCCGACCAGGCCGAACTCCTCCGAGAAGGCGGCGAAGATGAAGTCGGTGGTGCGCTCCGGGATGAACTCCAGGTGCGTCTGCGTGCCCTGCATGAAGCCCTTGCCGGTCAAGCCGCCCGAGCCGATGGCGATCATCCCCTGGATGATGTGGAAGCCCTTGCCCAGCGGGTCCTTGGTCGGGTCGAGCAGCGTGCAGATGCGCTGCTGCTGGTAGTCGTGGAGGATGGGCCAGCGGTGGCCGGGCTCGCACAGCGGCCCTTCGAACACCACCAGCAGCACCATGCCGAGCAGGCCGATCACCAGCGGCGGCACCACGATCTTCCAGGACAGGCCGGCGAAGAAGATCACCGACAGGCCCGCCGCCATCACCAGCAGCGAGGTACCCAGGTCGGGCTGCTTCATGATCAGGCCGACCGGCACGACGAGGATCAGCACGGCCATGCCGTAGTCCAGCGGCCGCAACTGCCCTTCCCGTTTCTGGAACCACCAGGCCAGCATCAGCGGCATGGCGATCTTCATGATCTCGCTGGGCTGGATGACCATGCCCACGTTCACCCAGCGCTTGGCGCCCTTCTTGGTGATGCCGAACACCGCCACCGCGATCAGCAGCGCGACGCCCACCGTGTAGAGCGGCACCGCCAGGCTCATGAGCCGCTGCGGCGGTATCTGGGCCACCACGAACATGATGCTGGCCGCGATGAGCATGTTGCGGCCGTGGTCGCGAAAGCGAGTGCCGTGGTCGAAGCCCGATGAATACATCACGAGCAGGCCGGCGCAGGCCAGCAGGAAGACCGCGAACGCCAGCGGCCCGTCGAAGCCCTGGAGCATCGGCGCGGCGCGCTGCCAGATCGGCGGTTTTTCGAAGACGGCGGACATGGGCGGGGATTATCGGGGCGGCGGGCCCGGCGGCCGCCGCCCGCGGGTTCACAGCGGGATCGGTGCGACCTCCTTCACGGTGCCGTGTTCGTCGTACGAAGCGACTTCCAGCGCCCAGCCGGCGCCCGCCCGGATCACGGACACCTTGGTGAACTGCCGGTGCGCGGTCGACAGGCAGCGCGCGCGGGACCAGACGTCCACCGACGCGCCGCAGCCGGGCAGCCGGACTTTCTCGTCCCAGGCGTGCTCGTACACGCGCGGATTGGCGAACGGCAGCGTGGCATTCCAGCCGGAGGCGACCACGGAAACCGCCCGCACGGGCGGCGCGCCGCCCGCCTGGATCTCCAGTTCCGCCACCGCGCTCAGGTGGTAGTCCCCGGACAGGAACACCAGGTTGCGGATCCGCTCGGCGACGATGAACCGCGCCAGCTCCTGCCAGGTGGCCGGGTAGCCGGTCCAATCGTCGGCATGGCGGGCCAGGGACGGCGCCTCCAGCACGCGCCGCTCGGGCACGCCCAGCACGCTGCCGCTGCACAGGAACTTGGGCGTGTCGCGGTGCTCGCGCAGCCAGCGCTTGATCGCCTCGAGCTGCGAGTCGCCCATGAGCGGCGACTGCCGCCAGTCGGCGCCCCGGGTCCCGCGCTCGCTGCGCGTGTCGGCCGCGAAGGCCGGCAGCCCGCCGATGGCGAACTCGTACCAGAAGCCGCGCAGGGGCTTGTCGTCGGTCCGGAACGCGGGGCCGGGCCGGCGCTCCCGCCACCTCCACTGGTAGGCCATGGCGGCTTCGAAGCCCTCTTCGAAGACGGGACCGCTCGAACCCTCCTGGTTGTCGCCGAACTCATGGTCGTCCAGCACCAGCCAGGTGGGCAGTTGCCGCAGCAGCGCGGAGGTGCACCGGCCCTCCCACGCGGCGCGGTAGCGGGCCTGGCCGCGCTCGGCCTTCTCGGTGGTTTCGGCCAGGTTCGCCGTCGCATCGGCGTAGATCTGGTCGCCCAGGAGCACCAGCGCGTCCACCGGCCGGCGCTCGTCCTCCAGGTGCGGCAGCATCCGCGATGCGAGCGCATCGACCGCGTCCCGCTCGAACGGCGTGCCCGGCCAGCGGCAGGAACTGGCCACCAGGCTCACCGGCACGTCGGCCTCGAGCTTCCCGACCCAGCGGCGCCACCACGGCAGCCCGGACCAGGCCAGCACGGGCATCTCCCGGCTGTCCAGGTCGGGGTATCCCGGTTCCTTCCCATCCGGCTGCTCGCCTCGCGCTTCGGCGATCGCGGCCTCGAGGTCCGACCGGGCGGCTGGGCCGGGCGCGGGCCACTGAAGCAGGAGGTCGTTGCCCTTCACGCCCTCTTCCCAGTGCATGCCGGCCATTCCGCGGGCGCCGGCCGGCATGCCCATCGGCGTCATGACGCCCCCTTGCGTGCGCAGCTCGATCCGCAACGATTCCATGGACGCGAAGCGGCTCCCGTCGTCGGGCACCGTCACCGTCCAGTGGTAGCCCGAACCCTGGCTGACGGCCCGGTTGCGGCTCTTGACCTTGGCGTCCTTGCCATGGCTCGGCGGCCGGGCGACGTGGACGTCCACGTCGCTTCCATCGATCCGCACGCGCGGCGGCAGGGGCTCGCTGGTCGTGTACGCGTCCTGCTCGAACCACAGCACCAGTTCCCGCTCCGCGCCATGCCAGCCATGGACCTGCAGCATCGGGCCGCAGGCCGGGCGCCGCGGGGCCAGGTAGTCGTCGTCGCGCAGGTCCTCGCCGTCCGCGGGGTTGGCACCGAGGTCGTCCGCGTCGAGGCCGCCGACGGTGCTCCTGAAGGCCTGCGGTTCGGCGAGGAACGCCCCGAGCTTCGGGTACACGTCGCGATGCGCGTCGCGGCCGAAGAGGAAGTCCATGTGGCCGTAGCCCGGCTCGACGTGGACGCGCAGCGTCCGGCTGCGGCCGGCCTGCTCCATCACCCGCTCCATGCGCTGCCAGGAACGGACCGCGCTGCGCGGATCGAAGACCTTGTTGCGCCCGCCGTGCGCGAACAGCGTGGGGAAGGTCCAGCGCCGCACCAGCTGGTCGCGCGTGAGGTAGACGTTGGCGCCCTCGCGATCGGTGAGCCGCTCGCGCTGGATGAGGAAGAACAGCTGCCGGAACACCTCGATGCCCGCCACGCCCACCAGCTCGGCCAGCCGCTCGTGCGTGCGCGGGTCGAGGTTCGCGTGCTCCCACTCGCGCCCGTAGAACAGCGTCATCCGGTTGCACACCGCGAAGCCGCCCGCGGGGTGGTACTTGTCGAGCTCGTGCGCCTCGCGCTGGTCGTCCGGCCAGGGCAGGCTGGCGGCGAAGCGGTCGATGAACTCGTCGATCGCGCGGCCCTTGCCGGCCGGGGGGATCGGATCGATCGTCTCGTTGCCCGCCAGGAAATCCTTGTAGAGAGCCGCGAGCGCGCTCGAGAGGCGGTTCGACATCGAGGGCACGACCCACGGATGCACCGCATGCAGGATCACGTTGCGGATCGCTTCCGGCGCCACGTGCCCGCCGAGCACGGCCATCGCGAACGCGCCCGCGCCGACGCAGTGCGCGAACACGTCCACCTGGTCGACGCCGCTCTGCCGCCGGACCTCGGCGACGGCCTGCGCGATGTCGTGGCGGGCCACGATGTCCATGGTGTGCGCTTCGCCGGCATACGGCAGGCGGTTCGACAGGCGATGGTCCAGCAGCCAGACGTCGTAGCCCTGCCGCAGGAACCACGTTGCGAGGTTGTCGGAACCGATCGTGTCCGTGGTGAAGACGCCGCTGCCGTGGGCCAGCCCGTGGATGATCAGCAGGGCACGCTTGCCGCCCGCGGAGCGGGTCTCGGGGGCGTAGTGCGCCAGCTGCAGGTCCAGCAGTTCGTCCGCATCCTTGCCGTGCCCGCGCCTGACTCGCAGGGGCACCTTGCGAGGCGCGACCGTCGCGCCCGACGCGAGGCGCAGCGAAGGCAGGTCCGGCACCTGCACCGCCTGCAGCTTCTCGTACGTCATGCCGCGGAACGACCAGAACTGCGTGCGCAGCAGCACGCGCAGCCACATCGCGGCGAAGCTGCCGACGGCCACGATCGCGGCCGGCGTGTCGGGCGCCTGCAAGACCTGCAGCCGGCGGCCGTGGACCATGTCGACGAGGTCGACCTCCAGAGTCAGCGCCCACGGGTCGGCGCCCTCCGCCCGCCGCAGGCTCAGGTCCAGCTTCGTCAGCGCGTCCCAGGCGTTGCGTTCGTCGCGCCGGTAAGCCAGGCGCTTGCAACCGGTCGCACGGACCTCGCCCTCCACGTGCGCGGACATCAGCTGGAAGTCGTAGCGAAGCTCGCGGTAGATCGCGTGGTTGCCGCCCGCGCGCATGAACAGCCGCAGCGCCGTGATCAAGGACATGCCGCTGCCCAGAGTGCCGCCCAGATCGCGGAGGCTTCGGCGCTGCAGGTAGGTCCGGAACGCCTCCCAGCCGCGTGCGATCTTCTCGAGCAGGCCGGACGGCGCGTCGGGCGCGAGCAGCGTGACCTTGCCCACGCCCTCCAGGACCCGGTGCTCGGGCCGCAGCACCTCGTCGCGCACCGTGGGCGACTCGGGCCAGGGGTTGGCGTAGAGACACAGCCTGGCATCGAGCGGGGTCGAGGGGTCGGCCAGCCACGCGTAGGCGTCGAGCCGGACTTCCACCTGCGCCACCCAGGCGCGCGCCTTCCCGCCCCGCTCCGGGGTCGTGCCCTCGAGCACGTCCAGGAACGGCTTCGCCCACCCGGGGAGCGTGGTCGCCGTGGACTGCAACCGCTCCTCGAAGCGCAGGACCACCGGGGCGGCGCGGCCGAACGGCTGGCGCGCCTCGATCGGAACCGCGGGCTGGCCGGCCGGCCGGAGCACGGGCGGCGGCGGCGCGGTGGACGGACCGCCCCGCGCCTCCAGCCGCGCGCGGATCTCGCGCGCCGCCAGCAGGCACAGCGCGCTGATCGTGACGAAGGGATTGACGCCCACCGCGCAGGGAACGATGGCGCCGTCCAGCACGTGCAGGCCGGCGTGCACCGCGTCGCCGGCGGCACCGCTGAACACCTCGCCGAAGCGATTCACCACGCCGGCCGATGCGTCGTCGGCCATGGCGCAGCCGCCGAGCGGATGGACGGTGACCAGCCGCTCGGGCTGGTTGCCGCCGGTGATGCCGGCGAAGTTGTCGGGCACCGGCCGCCACATCGGATTGGGCAGGTAGTCGCCGCCGTCGAAGTCCTCGCGCTCGAAGGCGGACTTCAGCATCTCGTGCAGGGCCTCGAAGTAAGGCGCCCGGCCGCCGACGCGTGCGTCCTCCTCGCCGCCGCCGGGCCACTGGATGTCCAGCACCTTGCGGTCGCTCTTCTCCGCGTCGACCAGCTTCATCCGCCCGTCGGCATCGTCACGGCCCATGGCGAGCAGCAGCAGCGCGTGCTCGCCGATGCGTTCGGGCGTGGCCAGCACGTCGGGCGCGCTGGCATCGTGGAAGCCCGGGGCGTCCTTGCCGACGTAGCGGTGCAGGCTCGACAGCGAACTGCCCAGCGCGATCACCGCCATCGACATCGCGGAAGGCACGGCGCCGTCCTGCACCAGCACGGTCCGCTGCTCGCCGTTCACGCGGATCGGCGCCCGCAGCGTGCCGACGATGGTCGGGCCGACGTCGCGGCTGATCCCGGTGCTGGAAGGCCGCGGCGCCGAGATGCCGTTGACGCGCTCTTTCTGGCCCCACGCCATCGCGATGGCGTCGCCGTTGGCCGAGAACGAATGGCCGAGCCGTGGCGAGTGCGTCACGCGCGGCGATCGCAGCAGCAGCTCCGTGCTGCCCAGCGTGCCCGCGCTCAGCACCAGCGTGTGCGTGTCGACGTGGAAATGCCGCACGAAGGGCTGCGCCTTGGTCCGCGCGGTCAGCGCGAAGTGCACGCGCCAGCGCAGTTGCGGGCCGGCGAGCGGCTCGATCTCCAGCGCGGTCGCGCCGGTGAAGAAGCGCGCGCCCTTCGAAGCCGCCGCCGGGATCAGCGTGGTCAGCAGCGTGCCCTTGGCGCCCACGTTGCAGCCGGTGAAGCAGTTGCCGCAGCGGATGCACGCGTCCTGCGCCACGCCTTGCGCCGTGGTGCGCGGCTGGTGGGCGATGGTGAGCGGCACCGCCTCGGCCGGGCCGCAGCCGATCGCCTGGCCGAGGCGGTCCAGCGCGGCGAACTTGGGCATCTCGCCGGCGGCGGGCATGGCCTGCGCCTCCAGCTGGCCGAGCACCTGCGTCATCGCTTCCTGCAGCGCGCCCTGCGCGGTGCCGCCCGGCCGGTAGGCGGCCGGCCAGCAGGCCTGGTCGAACAGCTCGGGCGAGGGCCGAAGCGCCACGCCGGCGTTGATCAGCGAACCCCCGCCCAGCCCGTTGGCGACCAGCACGCCGACTTCCTTGAACAAGCGGAAATCGAGCAGCGCGTCCGCGTTGCCCACCGGCGACGCCTCGCCCTGGCGCTGCAAGCGCACGTGGCCGGGCAGCTGGCCGATGTCCTCGGGGAATTCGCCCAGGGCGTACTCGCGGCCGCGCTCCATCACCCAGACGCCGCGGCCGGGAGCCGCCAGTTCGGCCGCGGCGACGCTGCCGCCGTAGCCGGAACCGATCACCAGTACGTCACAAACATGCGGCGGAGTGCTCTCGAGCAGCGATTCGACGGGCTCGGACCAGCGCGGATCGGTTGACATCTTGTTACGGCAAGGACTAAGGTCAGCGGATTGTGAAGCTCATCCATGGCCCCGTTTCCACAATTTGCGGTTGACGCCGACCAGCCCTTGCGCGTGGAGATGGCGCGCGAGTCGCTGCGGGTGCGAGCCCGCCAGTCGGTCCACTCGCGCACCACCGTCATCGTGGCGGCCGTGGTGGCGATGGCGGCTTTCGCCAGCATCGTCCCGACCTGGCGGCTGCTGGCCTGGGCCCTGCCCGTGGCCCTGCTCGCGCAGGCGAACGCGGTGGTGTGCGCTCGCATCCTTCGGGAGCTGGACGCCGCCTCGCCGGGCCGGATGGCGCGCCACCAGACCGTGCTGTGGTGGACGACGGTGTTCAACCAGGTCGCCATGGGCCTGTCGGTCTGGTGGATCGGCTACGAGAACACCAGCACGGTCGCCACCATCGCGACCACCCTGCAGCTGATCTACCTGGGCGGCGCGCTGGTGAACGCCTCCACCCACCCGCCCACCTTCATCTCGGGCGCCTGGATCAACCTGTTGCTGGCCGCCTCGTTCTGGCTCACGCAGAGCCAGCTGGGTTGGCCGCTCGCCTTCTCGCTGGCGATGATGGGCTTGATCATGAGCCGCTCCTGCCGCCAGTCGGCGGCCGCGTTCGAGGAGTCGCTGCACATGCGGTTCGAGAACGCCGACCTGCTGAAGCGGCTGGCCGAAGAGAAGAAGGTGGCCGAGGAAGCCAACGCCGCCAAGTCGCGCTTCCTGGCCGCCGCCAGCCACGACCTGCGCCAGCCGCTGCACGCGCTGCTGGTGTTCTCCACCCTGCTGCACAAGACCCAGACGCCGCAGACCGCCGAACTGGTGACGCACATCCGCAGCGCGGCGAGCTCGCTGGACAAGCTGTTCGCCGGCCTGCTGGACCTGTCCAAGCTCGAGACCGGCGGCGTGGTGCCGCAGCTGCAGGCGGTGCACGTCAACGGCATCGCCCGCGAGCTGTGCGCCGAGTACGAGGAGGCCTGCCGCCACAAGGGCATCACCCTCACCTGCACCGGCGATTCGCAGTGGGTGCTGAGCGACCCCTTCCTGCTGGAGCGGGTGCTGCGCAACCTGATCGACAACGCCGTCAAGTACACCCGCTCGGGCGGCGTCACGGTGGAAATCACGCAGGGTCCCAGCCAGGCCATCGTGGAGGTCCGCGACACCGGCGAGGGCATCGCGCCCGAGCTGCAGCCGCGCATCTTCGAGGAGTACTTCCAGGTGGGGAACCGGTCGCGCGACCTGGCCAAGGGCTCCGGCCTGGGCCTCGCCATCGTCAAGCGCCTGTGCGCGCTGCTGGACGCGCGGCTGGAGCTGAAGTCGCAGCCGGGCGTGGGCACCTGCTTCCGGGTGGAGCTGCAGTCGGCGCCGATCCTGGACGCGGCGGGCGGCGCGGCCGCGCCCGCCGAGGACGACCCGATGTCCCAGTCGGCCCCGCTGCAGGGCCTGACGATCTGGCTGGTCGAGGACAACGAGCTGGTGCAGATCGCCACCCGGCGCGCGCTGGAGGAGCTGGGCTGCACGGTGTACGCCTGGTTCGCGCTGCCGGCCGACACGGCCTCGGCGCCCGCGCCCGACGCACTGGTGGCCGACTATCGCCTGGACGGCGACAGCACCGGCCTGCAGGTCGCCCGCGCGCTGCGCCGGACCTGGCCGCAGCTGCCGGTGGCCATCGTCACCGGCGACCCGGCGATCGACCGCGCCGCGCTGGAGGAAATGGGCAACACCGTGGTACTGCAGAAACCGGTGATCCCGGCGGTGCTGGGGAGCTGGCTGCACGCCGCCTGCAAGGGCGGGCGCCGTTCGCGCCGCGGCGAGGCCGCGGCCGATCAGGCGATCTTGACGCCCTGACGCGCGGCCACGTACACGGCCTCGGTGCGCGACTGCACGGACAGCTCGCGGAAGATCGCGCTCAGGTGCGTCTTCACGGTGGCGTCGCTGATGCCCAGTTGGCGGGCGATCAGCTTGTTCGGCAGGCCGCGAAGCATCGCGGCCAGCACGTCGGCCTGGCGCTGGGTGAGCGCGGGGAACACGTCGACGATGGCCTTGGGCTGGGCATCCCGCGGCGAAGGCGCGCTGCTGGCGGCGAGCAACGCGCTTGGCAGGTAGATGCCGCCTTCGGTGATCTTGTTCAGCGCCTGCTGCAGCACGTCGGGCGGCGATTCCTTGGGGATGAAGCCGACCGCGCCCGCGTCGATGGCGCTGCGCACCAGGGTCGAGCTCTTCTCGGCGGACACCACCACGATGCGGGCCTCTTCGGCCGCCTCGCGGAAGGACCGGATGGCGTCGGCGCCCGACAGGCCTTCCATGTGCCAGTCCAGCAGCACCACCTCGAAGGGCCGGCTGCGCGCGAGGCGCAGGCCTTCGTCGGCATTCGGCGCGACCTCGCATTCCATCGACCCCAGGGACAGCAGCAGCAGCCGCATGCCCTCCCGGAACAACGCGTGGTCATCGACCACCAGCACACGCATCAAAGCCATCTCCTTCAGGTGCGCACGACTGTACTTGAGCATGAGCTGCGCCCGGCATCGCCCATACGGCTGATCGCTAGGATGGCGTGATGCCCCTGACCCACCTGCTCTACCTCCACGGTTTCCGCTCGTCGCCGAAATCCACCAAGGCCCAACAGGTCGCGGCGCGGGTGGCGAGCGAACACCCTCGGGTGACGTGGTGGTGCCCGCAGCTGCCGCCTTCCCCGCGCGAGGCCATGGACATGGTGATGCGGGGCATCGCCGGCTGGCCGCGCGAATCGATGGGCGTGATCGGCTCCTCGCTCGGCGGCTTCTACGCCACGCACGTCGCCGTGGAAACCGGCTGCCGCGCCGTGGTGGTCAATCCCGCGGTGCACGCGGCACGCGACCTCGCGCGCCACATCGGCGAGCAGACCGCCTGGCACGACCCTGAACAGCACTTCCATTTCGAACCGCGTTACGTGGACGAACTGCGCGACCTGGAGCACGGCCCGCTGCCTCATCCCGAGCGCCTGTTCGCGGTCATCGCCAAAGGCGACGAGGTGCTCGATTGGCGAGAGATGACGGGCCGCTACCCCGGCTCGCGCATCGAGCTGCTGGAAGGCGGCGATCACGCATTGCCTGAATTCGTGCAGTACCTGGACGAGGTTTTCGCGTTCCTGGACCTTCACTGAGAAAAATCGCTGCGCGATTTTTCTCAGTGGTTCAGCATGTGTGAGACGGCCCGGCAGAGCCGGCTCCTGCCCGCACTAGCTGGAGCTCAGAAGAATCGCGCAGCGATTCTTCTGAGAATCCCTGCATGGGACAATTCCGGCGATGTATGCATTGTTCGAAGACGCTGGAAAGTTCCAGGCGGGCCGGGTCCTCTCGCAGGCCGAGGCATCCGCGCAGGTCGAGCTGGACAGCGGCAAGCGCGTCAAGGTCAAGTCCGCGAACATCCTCCTGACTTTCGAGAAGCCGCAGCCGGCCGAACTGGTGTCCGGCGCGCAGGCGCTGGCCCAGACGATCGAGCTGGACCTGGCCTGGGAGTTCGCTTCCGACGAGGAATTCGGTTTCGCCGACCTGGCTCGCGACTACTTCAGCGAGAAGGCCACGCTGGAACAGCAGGCCGCCGCGCTGTTCCGCCTGCACGAGGCGCCGCACTACTTCCGCCGCGCGGGCAAGGGGCGCTTCCGCAAGGCGCCGGCCGAGATCGTGCAGCAGGCGCTCGCCGCGCTGGAAAAGAAGAAGCAGGTGCAGCAGCAGATCGCCGCCTGGGCCGCCGAACTCGCGGCCGGCGGCTGTCCGCCGCCAGTGCGCGAGCAGCTCTATCGCACCCTGTTCAAGCCGGACAAGAACGGGCCCGAATACAAGGCCGTGGTGGAAGCTTCGCGCTCCACGCAGATGGCGCCGCTGGCCCTGCTGCAGCGGGCCGGCGCCATCGATTCGGCCTACCAGTTCCACTGGAAGCGCTTCCTGTTCGACTGGTTCCCCAAGGGCACCGGCTTCGCGCCGCTGGCCGCGCCCGGCATCGCCGGCGAGCTGCCGGTGGCGCCGGTGCAGGCGTTCTCGATCGACGACTCCAGCACCACCGAGATCGACGACGCGCTCTCCGTGCAGGGCCTGGGCACCGGCACGGTCACGGTCGGCATCCACATCGCGGCGCCGGGCCTGGCGGTGCAGCCCGGCACGCCGCTGGACCAGGTGGCGCGCCAGCGCCTGTCCACGGTCTACATGCCGGGCCACAAGATCACCATGCTGCCCGACGAAGTCGTGGCGGCCTACACGCTGGAGGAAGGCCGCGACTGCCCCGCCGTGTCGCTGTACGTCAGCTTCGACGAAGCCAGCCTCGTGATGCAGTCGTCCGAAACGAAGCTGGAGCGCGTGCCGATCCGCGCCAACCTGCGGCACGACCAGCTCGACGAGCACCTCACGGTCGACTGGCTCGAGGGCGGCGCCACGGCGCACGCCGTGCCCGAGCCCGCGGCGCACCTGCGCGAGCCGCTCTCCTTCCTGTGGCGGTTGGCGCAGCACCTCAAGGGACTGCGTGAAGTCGTGCGCGGCAAGCCGGAGAACTTCAGCCGGCCCGACTACAACTTCCGCCTGGTCGGCCACGACGGCAGCGAGCCCGATGGCAGCGAGCAGGTGGAGATCACCGTGCGCAAGCGCGGCGCCCCGCTGGACCTGATCGTGTCCGAGGCCATGATCCTGGCCAACAGCAGCTGGGGCACCTGGCTCGCCGACCTGGGCGTGCCCGGCATCTACCGCAGCCAGGCCAGCCTGCTGCCCGGCGTGAAGGTGCGCATGGGCACCAAGGCGCTTCCGCACGCGGGCCTGGGCGTCAAGAGCTACGCCTGGAGCACCTCGCCCCTTCGCCGCTACACCGACCTGGTGAACCAGTGGCAGATCATCGCGGCGGCCCGCCACGGCCGCACCGCCGCCCTGGCCGCGCCCTTCAAGCCGAAGGACGCCGACCTGTTCTCCATCATCTCGGCCTTCGACGCGGCCTACTCCGCCTACAACGGCTACCAGGCCGGCATGGAGCGGTTCTGGACGCTGCACTACCTGCGCCAGCAGGGCATCAAGGAGCTCGAAGGCACGGTGTTCCGCGAGGGGCTGGTGCGCGCCGACACGCTGCCGCTGGTGCTGCCGGTGCTGGGCACGGAGAACGTCGCGCGCGGCACCCGGGTGCGCGTGCGGCTGGGCGACATCGACGACATCACGCTGGACGTGTCGGGCACGCTGATCGAGCGGCTGGACACCGCGCCCCAGGCGCTGTCGGCGGAAGACGACACCGGGGAGGAAGAAGAACCGGTGGCCGGCCCGATCGCGATCGCGGTGGACGTCGCGGAGGGCGGAGAACTCGACAATGCGGCGGATAATCCGCCGTCGTGAACCTCAAGTCCTTCAGCACCCTGCAGATCGCGCTGGGCGTCTCGTTCGCGGCGCATGCCGCGCTCCTGACGGTGCGCATCGTGGACCCGGAAGGCTTCAACCGGGTGTTCCAGGACACGCCGCTCGAGGTGGTGCTGGTCAATGCCCGCAGCACCGAGAAGCCGGACAAGGCCCAGGCGATCGCCCAGGCCGCGCTGGCCGGCGGCGGTGAGGCCGCCAGCGGCCGCGCCACTTCGCCGCTGCCGCCTTCGGCGCTGACCACCATCGGCGACGCCGCCGAGGACGCGCAGCGCCGCGTCGAGGCCATGCAGGACCAGCAGATGCTGATGCTGGCCCAGGTCAAGAGCATGCTGGCCGCGTTGCCGCCGCCCGACCCCAAGCAGCGCACCAACGCCGTCGATGCGCAGGCGCGCGAGGAGAAGCGCCGCCAGCTGGTCAAGCTGCTGGCCGAGATCGAGCGGCGCATCAACGAGGAGAACGCGCGGCCCAAGAAGCGCTACGTGAGCCCGGCCACGCGCGAAGAGGTCTACGCGATCTACTATGACTCGCTGCGGCGCAGGATCGAGGATCGCGGCACGCACAACTTCCCCGAGGCCGCCGGCCGCAAGCTGTACGGCGAACTCACCATGATCGTCACCGTCAACCACGACGGCCGCGTGCTCGAGACCGAGGTGGTCGAGAGCTCCGGCAACCGCACGCTCGACCGGCGGGCGGAGAGCATCGCCCGCGCGGCCGGCCCGTTCGGCGCCTTCTCCGCCCCGATGCGCCAGCGCGCCGACCAGATCGTGGTGGTCTCGCGCTTCAAGTTCACGCGCGACGAGACGCTAGAGACCAAGCTCACCGCGCGATGAATCCGCATCGCTACTGCGTCGTCGGCCATCCCGTCGAGCACAGCCGCTCGCCCTGGATCCATGCGCGCTTCGCGCAGCTCACCGGCGAGCCGGTGGAATACGGCAAGCTGCTCGCGCCGCTCGACGGCTTCACGGCCACGGTGCAACGCTTCCGCGAGGAAGGCGGCCGCGGCTGCAACGTCACCCTGCCCTTCAAGTTCGAGGCCGCGTCGATGGCCAACACGCTGAGCGATCGGGCGCGGCTGGCGGGCGCGTGCAACACGCTGCGCTTCGATGCGCAAGGCGTGTTCGGCGACAACACGGACGGCGCAGGCCTGGTGCGCGACATAGCCTCGGCCGGTGTCGCGATCGCGCGGCGCGAAATGCTGCTGGTCGGCGCCGGCGGCGCGGGCGCGGGCGTGCTCGGTCCCCTGCTGCAGGCGCGGCCGTCGCGGCTGGTGATCGCCAACCGCACGCCCGCGAAGGCGCAGGCGCTGGTGGACAGCCACGCCGGGCTGGCGCGCGCGCAATCCGTGGATCTTGTTTCCTGCGGCCTGGACGCCGTGCCGGGCGCCTTCGACATCGTCATCAACGCCAGCGCCAGCAGCATCGCCGGCGGCGGCGTGCCCGTGGAAGCGTCGGTGCTGCGGCCCGGCGCGCTCGCCTACGACATGATGTACGGCCCCGCCGCGCAGGGCTTCCTCGACTGGGCCCGCGCGCACGGCGCGACGCCGCGCGACGGCCTGGGCATGCTGGTGGAACAGGCGGCCGAATCCTTCTTCGTGTGGCGCGGCGTGCGGCCGGACACCGGTCCGGTGCTGGCCGAACTGCGCGCCTTGCTGGCCGCGGGGTGACGGCTTGAAGGGCGTGCTGCGCTGGGTGCTGCTGGCGATCCTCGCCGGCCTGCTGCTGCAGCTGTTCTTCGTGCTGAGCATCGCCGCCGCCACGGTGCTGGACCCGCGGTCCACGACCTTCCAGCGCTCGGAAGCCTTTCGCATCGCCACCGAAAGCGACCGCCTGCGGTGGCGCCAGCAGTGGGTGCCTTACTCCCGCATCTCCGACCACCTGAAGCGCGCCGTGATCGCGTCCGAGGACGACGGCTTCGCCCAGCACGAAGGCGTCGATTGGGAGGCGCTGGAGAAAGCCTGGGAGAAGAACGCCAAGGCCGAGGAACTGGCCGCGCGGCGCGCCCAGCTGCGGCCCGACGCCCGCCTGGAC
>Ga0247819_10000793_pt1 | contig 17795 bp, 12 predicted proteins | sample 13C_Xylose_Day6_FD_193428 | JGI IMG/M metagenome (GOLD analysis project Ga0247819, IMG submission 193428) | Soil microbial communities from agricultural site in Penn Yan, New York, United States - 13C_Xylose_Day6 | ecosystem: Environmental > Terrestrial > Soil > Agricultural land | place: USA...
GGACTGGATCTGATGGATATGCTCCGCCAGTCCGGCGTCAAGGCGCTGCCGGCCTGCGCGGCCTGAACGGCCAGGGCACGCCGGGCGCGCCCTGGCCTCGCATTCTTAGCGAGAAGCCTTGAGCAGCACGGCCACAAGGCCCGCCGTCGACGAATCGTGACCGGCAGCACTTTCCTTGCCTTCGACCACGGGCAGCAGGCCCGTTGCCAGCTCCTTGCCGAGCTCGACGCCCCACTGATCGAACGAATTGATGTTGAAGAGCGCGCCTTCGACGAAGACGCGGTGCTCGTAGAGCGCGATCAGCCGGCCGAAGGCGAAAGGATCGAGCTGGTCGTAGACCAGCGTCAGCGACGGGCGGTTGCCGGCAAAGACGCGGTGCGGCGCGATCTTGTCTGCCTTGGCATCCGCCATGCCCTTGGAGGTCAGCTGTGCCTTCGCCTCGGCAAGCGTGCGCCCCTTCATCAGGGCTTCAGACTGGGCGAGGCAATTGGCAATCAGCAGTTCGTGCTGGTGGCGCAGGTTCTTCTCGTGGCCGTTGGCGGCGATCATGAACTCGGCCGGGATGACGTCCGTGCCCTGGTGGATCAGCTGGTAGAAGGCGTGCTGGCCATTGGTGCCCGGCTCGCCCCAGACGACCGGACCCGTCGAATATTCGACCGGTTTGCTGTCGAGCGTGACCGCCTTGCCGTTCGATTCCATGTCGAGCTGCTGCAGGTAAGCCGGAAAGCGCGACAGGCGCTGGTCATAGGGCAGGATCGCCCGCGAGGGATAGCCGAGAACATTGCGGTGATAGAAGCCGAGGAGGCCCAGCAGCATCGGCAGGTTCTGGCGGATCGGCGCAGTGCGGAAGTGCTCGTCGATGGCATGGCCGCCATCGAGGAAGCGGCCGAAATTCTCCTTGCCGATGGCGATCATCAGCGGCAGGCCAATGGCCGACCAGATCGAATAGCGCCCACCGACCCAATCCCAGAAGCCGAACACGCGCGCCTGGTCGATGCCGAAAGCTGCGACCTTGTCGAGTGCCGTCGAGACGGCGGCAAAGTGGTGGCCGACTGCGGCTTCGCCGAGCTTGCCGGCGATGAAGGCGCGGGCAGTCGCCGCATTGGTCATCGTCTCGATGGTCGTGAAGGTCTTGGAGGCGACGATGAAGAGCGTCGTTTCCGGATCGACGAGCTTCAGCGTATCGGCGATATGCGCGCCATCGATGTTGGAGACGAAATGCAGGCGCGGGCCGTCATGGAACGGCGCGAGCGCCAGCGTCGCCATCACTGGGCCGAGATCCGAGCCGCCGATGCCGATATTGACCACATCGGTGATCTTCTTGCCGGTCGCACCTTTGAGCGCGCCCGAGCGGATGCCATCGGCAAAGGCGCCCATGGTTTCAAGCACGCCGTTGACGTCGGGCATCACGTCCTTGCCGTCGACCATGACAGGACGATTGCCGCGGTTGCGCAGCGCCGTGTGCAGCACGGCCCGTTCTTCGGTAATGTTGATGATGTCGCCGCGGAACATCGCGTCGCGCTTCTCTTCGACCTTGGCCGCTTTCGCCAGCGCCTCAAGACCGTCGAGCACCTGTTCGTTCACTGCGCATTTCGAATAATCGAGCAGCAGATCGTCGAGCGAGGTGCTGAAGCGCGAGAAGCGCTGGGCATCGCTCGCGAAGGCGGCGCGGATATCGGTCGCATTGGTCTGCGCGGCGGTTGCTTTGAGTTGATCGACAAGCGCTTTCATCGCGGGGCTCCTTGTGTCGGACATTCGCCTGCGTAGCTATTCGCTTTGCATTGTCCAAATCAAGCCCGCAAAACCGCCGGGATGGCGGTTTTCAGGATTTTTTAAATCGTTTTAAGTCGAGGCTGGCCCTAGCCCCGGAGGTCCTTGCGCAGGATCTTGCCGACATTGGTTTTCGGCAACTCGGTGCGGAACTCGACGAAGCGCGGCCGCTTGTAGTTGGTGAGATTGGCCGCGCAATGCCGCTTGACGTCCTCTTCGGTCAGGTCAGGATCCTTGCGCACGACGAACAGCTTGACGGCTTCGCCCGAATGTTCGTCCGGAACGCCGATCGCCGCGCATTCGAGAATGCCGGGATGGGTCATCGCCACTTCCTCGATCTCGTTAGGGAAGACGTTGAAGCCCGAAACCAGGATCATGTCCTTCTTGCGGTCGACGATCTTGACGAGGCCGGCGGGGTTTATGAAGCCGATATCGCCGGAGCGGAAGAAACCGTCGGGCGAAATCGCCTTGGCGGTTTCGTCCGGACGCTGCCAGTAACCGGCCATGACCTGCGGCCCGCGAATGCAGATTTCGCCGACGTCGCCGATCGCCAGGGTGTTGCCCTGGTCGTCGCGGATCTCAACCTCGGTCGAAGGGATCGGAAAGCCGATCGTGCCGGTGAACTCGGTCGAGTCGAGAAGGTTGGCGGTGGCGATCGGCGACGTCTCGGAAAGCCCGTAGCCTTCGGCGATCGGGCACCCCGTCATCTTCTGCCAGCGCTCTGCCACCGGTCTTTGGATGGCCATGCCGCCGCCGAAGGTGAGCATCAGCGACGAGAAGTCGAGCTTCTGGAATTCGGGGTTGTTCATCAGCGCATTGAACAGCGTGTTGAGACCCGGGAAGATGTTGGTCTTGTACTTGCCGAGCTCCTTGACGAAGCCGGGAATGTCGCGTGGGTTGGGGATCAGGATGTTGTTGCCGCCGGTGGCAAGGCCCATCAGCGAGTTCACCGTCAGCGCGAAGATATGGTAGAGCGGCAGAGCGCACATGAAGACGAGACTGTCCGGCCGCGGACGCGAGCGGAACGCCGTGTCGAACCAGATTTCCATCTGCGCCATGTTCGACAAAAGGTTGGAATGGGTGAGCGTCGCCCCTTTGGAAATACCCGTGGTGCCGCCGGTATATTGCAGGAAAGCGACATCGCTCGGCGCCACATTGGGTTTGGTCAGCTTCAGGCGGCCACCTTCGGCGAGCACGGACTTGAAGGAATGATGGCCGGGGATCGACCAGGCGGGCACGAGCTTCTTCACCCGGCGCACGATCAGATTGACGATCGTGCCCTTGAAGCCGAGCATGTCGCCCATCGTGGCGACCACCACATGCTTGATGCTGGTCTTGGCCGCAACCTGCTGGACCGTATGAGCGAAGTTCTCAAGCACGAAGATCGCCTTGGCGCCGGAATCGACGAGCTGATGTTCCAGTTCGCGCGGCGTGTAGAGCGGGTTGACGTTCACGACCGTGAATCCTGCCCTCAGAATGCCGAAAACGATAACAGGGTTCTGCAGGATGTTCGGCATCATCACCGCGACGCGGTCGCCCTTCGACAGCCCGCGCGCCTGCAGCCAGGCGCCGATCTTGGCGGATTCGGCATTGAGCTCGGAGAAGGTCAGCGATTTGCCCATGCAGGTAAAGGCGAAGCGGCGCGAGTAGCGCGCGACGGCATGGTCGAAGAAGTCGCCGATCGATTTGTAGGGCAGAGGGCCGATTTCGGCGGCAATGCCCGGCGGATAGGACTTCAGCCAGATCTTCTCCGGGCTGATGCCTGTTGGTTGCGTGTTGAGTTCCGCCATGACCTCTCTCCCTCTGGTCGCCACAGGCTAGCCTTGCTTGCGGCCAAAGAAGTAACCCTCCCGGTCTTCTCTTGCCGATGAAGATGATGCTTTTACGACACCTCTTCAAGCCGAGATTCGGGATTATATAACTTTGACGTAAACGTCAACTCAGCGAACAGTTAGCCGGTCTGCTTCACCAGCGTGTGAAAAAGTATGATGAGTGCCGCAAAGCCTTTGCCAGCCGGGTTTAAAGCCTGTATTGCATTGCAGCATATCCCCGTCGGAAACCGTCCGATACCACGCCGCCAGCACCCCACAGATTTGTTCCGCTGTTCGAGGCCGAACGACACAGGTCATTGCTCATGTGTGACGAAGCCTATTCTTCTGCCGTCGATTCGCGCCGAAGCCGCATCTCTGTTGCCGAGGTTGCGCTCGCCGTTGGCGGGTTCGGCATCGGTACGGGCGAATTCGCCATCATGGGCCTGCTGCCGCAAGTGGCCGATGACGTCGGCGTTTCGGTGCCGCGCGCCGGCGCCGTCATCAGCGCCTATGCACTCGGCGTCGTCGTCGGCGCACCGTTGATCGCGGTGCTTGCGGCGCGGTTTTCCCGCTTTCGGGTGCTCTTGGTGCTGATGCTGCTGTTTGCGATCGGCAATTTCGCAAGCGCCATCGCACCGGATTTCTACACGCTGGTTGCCGCGCGCTTCTTTGCCGGTCTTCCGCACGGTGCCTATTTCGGTGTGGCGGCGCTCGTGGCTGCAGGGCTGGCTGCACCCAACCAGCGGGCGCGTGCCGTCGGGCGCGTGATGATGGGCCTGACGATCGCGACCCTGTTCGGAACGCCGCTCGTTGCCTGGTTCGGTCAGGCGCTCGGATGGCGGTCGGCCTTCGCCATTGTCGGCGGCATCAGCCTTCTGACCATTGCGCTCACCTGGTCCTACGTGCCGCGCGACAAGGGCAATCCGCAGGCGACGCCGCTGCGCGAGCTTGGCGCCCTGGGCAAGCTGCAGGTGTGGCTGATGCTCGGCATCTGCGCCATCGGCTGCGGCGGCATGTTCGCCGTCTTCAGCTACATCGCTCCGGCATTGACGGACGTCGCAGGCGTTTCCGTGGCGAACGTGCCGATCATGCTGTCGGTGTTTGGCGCCGGGATGATCCTCGGCAACATCGTCGGCTCCAGGCTCGCCGATTGGGCGCTGCTGCCGGCGATCGGCATCGCGCTTGCCTTCAATATCTTCGCTTATGTGCTGTTCTATTTCACCATGGGCAATCCGTGGATCGCCATCGTCAACGTCTTGTTCATCGGCGGCGGCTTTGCCGTCGTACCGGGTGTGCAGACCCGACTTATGGACGTGTCGGGCGAGGCGCAGACACTTGCCGCAGCACTCAGCCATTCCGCCTTCAACCTCGCCAATGCGCTCGGCGCCTGGCTTGGCGGCTGGTCCATTGCCGCTGGCTATGGTTGGACTTCGACTGGTCTGGTCGGTGCCGTCATGGGGGTTGCCGGTTTCGGTATCTTCCTCGCATCGGTTTTCGTCGATCGCGCCGAGACGACCAAGCGGGCGGCGATACGTGCGGCAGAATGACTTCTGCCATCAAATGAAGCCTGAGAGCTTGCGCGCCGCTAAATTTTTCTGTCATGTCCCGCCGCTAGCGTCGGCTGTGGCCCCGAAACTACCGTAAACCGGGGGCATGGGGGCGGCACTGCATAATTTTGCGCTTAAATCGGATCGATTTAAGCGCAAAATTATGCATCAGATCCTGGTACAGCGACCTTTGCACGTCTTTGTGGGAGACGCGCGGCACTGTACAGGCTGGCAAGGCCTCGGGTTTGTTGTAAGGTCGTCTGGAGACGGAGGAATGTTGGTGCAGTTGGGCAATCGCGAACGAGAAAACCTTCCCGTAGAGCCGCGACTCTTCGGGCATGCGGCGGCGTCGCGCTCGGCTCTGGTTGGTCCGATCACCGCTGCGCGCTGGATGCTCGTCTTCGTGCTTCTGGCCGGCGTCTATTTCTTCCACGGCTTCCTCGTCCCGGTTCTGGCTGCTGTCGTCATCGGTTTTGCCAGCTGGCCGATTTATCGCCGCCTGCTGGCGGCCGTCGGCGGCAACCGCACACTGGCGGCGACCATTGCCATTATCTGCGTCGTCGCCTTCATCGTCGTGCCGATCTCGGTCGCTGCCGTCTACGCGGTCGACGAAGTGCGCGACTGGCTGGTCTGGGCGGTTGAAACCAATGCCAACGGCGCCGGCGTGCCCGTCTGGCTGACCTCGATCCCCGTCGCCGGTGCCTGGCTCGGCGAGCAATGGGTCAAATATGTCGGCCATCCCGGAGCGCTCGGCGAACTGGTGCAGCTCGTCAGCGGCTCCAACATCGGCAATATCTATCGCGGCGTGCTGGTCATCGGCGCGTCGGCGTTTCACGCCTTCCTGACGCTGCTCTTCATGCTGATCACGCTGTTCTTCGTCTATCGCGACGGACACTCCTTCTCCAAGCAGCTCGATCATCTCGGCGAACGCATCTTCCCGATGCGCTGGGAACGGCTGTCGCGCGTGGTGCCGCTGACGATCAGCTCGACGGTGACGGGCATGGGCATCATCGCCATCGGCGAGGGCATCGTGCTCGGCGTCGCCTATTGGCTGGCCGGCGTTCCCTCGCCGGTCACGCTCGGCATCATCACCGGCCTGATGGCGCTGATCCCCGGCGGTGCGCCGCTCTGCTTCACGCTGGTTTCCGTCTATCTCGTCGCCAGCGGCTCGCCGGTCCAGGGCATTGCGCTGTTTGCCTGGGGCACGACCGAACTCTTCATCGTCGACAAGACGTTGCGTCCGCGCCTTGTCGGCGGCCCGATCAAGCTGCCGTTCCTGCCGACCTTCTTCGGCCTCGTCGGCGGCGTGAAGACCATGGGCTTTCTCGGTCTGTTCGTCGGTCCGGTGCTGATGGCACTGCTCGTCGCCATCTGGCGCGAGTGGATGCGCGAAGTGACCACCGAAGCGGCACCCACCGTAAGCCCGATCATCAAGGGCTAGGGTTTTTCCAGCAAAGATGCGAAGCGGTTTTTCGCCAGGAAATGCGTAAAAACAAAGAGCTAAAGCGTTTCTGTTACTCAGTTTAAGTTGGAAACGCTCTGACGCCACCAATCCGCCAGCCGCCTTCGGACGGTGGCAGTATCCTTATCTTTTCCTTATGCGCGCGCGAAACCATCGCAATCGATAATTGACCCGCTGAGGGTGCATCATCCGGCCATAAACAGTTCCGGAGAATGCACATGTCCGATTTCCTTTTTCTTGCCGCCGGTCTCGGCGGCCTTGTCGTGTTTGCGCTCTACGCGCGCACGCTCAGCCGGCTCTAGGAGGCGTCGATGTTCGAAGCCTTCATTGGCCTCGCCGTCGCCTTTGCGCTCGCGGCCTATCTCATCGTGACCCTCGTTCGACCGGAACGGTTCTGATCGTTCAGCCGTATTTTGCGGAGAATTCCTCATGTCTATTATCGGGTGGCTGCAGATCGGCCTCCTCTTTCTCGCCGTCTTCCTCGCGATCAAGCCATTGGGCCTTTACATGGCCCGGGTTTTCGCTGGCGAGCGCAACTTCCTCTCTCCGGTTCTCGGACCCGTCGAGCGTGGGCTCTATCTCGCGGCTGGCGTCGATGCTAGGAAGGAGCAGGGCTGGCTCGCCTATACACTGTCGATGCTCGCCTTCAGCGCGGCCGGCTTCGCGCTTCTCTACGTCATCCTGCGCTTCCAGGGGTCGCTGCCGCTGAACCCGCAGGGGTTTGCCAACGTCCCGCCAGACCTCGCCTTCAACACGGCGGTCAGCTTCCTCACCAACACCAACTGGCAGTCCTATGGCGGCGAGACCACCATGAGCCATTTCAGCCAGATGGCCGGCCTGACAGTGCAGAACTTCGTGTCGGCTGCAACGGGCATCGCCATCGCGCTTGCCGTCACCCGCGCCTTTGCCCGCTCCGGCGCCGCGACACTCGGCAATTTCTGGGTCGATCTGACCCACTCGACCCTCTATGTGCTGCTGCCGCTGGCAGTTCTCGTTGCACTCGCTTTCGTCGCGATGGGTATGCCGCAGACGTTCCACGCTTCCGTCAGCGCCACCACGCTCGAGGGCGTGCAGCAGACGATCGCGCTTGGTCCGGTCGCAAGCCAGGAGGCGATCAAGCAGCTCGGCACCAATGGCGGCGGCTTCTTCAACGCCAATGCGGCGCACCCGTTCGAAAACCCGAGCGCGCTCAGCAACTACCTGTCGATCTTCGCGATGCTGTCGATCACCTCGGCGCTGGTCTACACCTTCGGCCAGATAGTCGGTGACCGCCGCCAGGGCTGGGCCTTCATCGCTGCCATGGCAACGTTGCTGATCGCCGGTATCGGCGTCATCTACTGGGCCGAAAGCTACGGCAACCCGATCCTGCACAGCCTCGGCCTCGAGGCGTCTCTCGGCAATATGGAAGGCAAGGAAGTCCGCTTCGGCCAAGCGATGTCGGCGGCTTATGCCGGCGTGACCACAGGCATTTCGACCGGTGCGGTCAACGGCATGCACGGCTCCTTCACCGGCATTGGCGGCCTTGTCCCCATGCTGCTGATCCAGCTTGGCGAAGTGCTGCCGGGCGGCGTCGGCTCCGGCCTTTACGGTATGGTCGTCTTCGCGATCCTCGCCGTCTTCGTCGCCGGCCTGATGGTCGGGCGCACGCCCGAACTGCTCGGTAAGAAGATCGAAGGCCGCGAGATGAAATACGCGATGCTGGCGATCCTCATCCTGCCCGCCTCGATCCTCGGCTTCACCGCGATTTCTGCCGTCATGCCCTCGGCTGTCGCCAGCATCGGCACGTCAGGTCCGCATGGCCTGTCGGAAATCCTCTACGCCTATACCTCTGCTACCGGCAACAACGGCTCCGCGTTTGGCGGCCTCTCGGCCAACACGCCCTGGTACAACACGACGCTCGGCTTCGCGATGCTGCTCGGCCGTTTCGCCTACGCGATACCGGTGCTGGCGATAGCCGGCTCAATCGCCGCCAAGACCCGCGTTCCGGCTTCCCAGGGAACCTTCCCGACGCACACGCCGCTCTTCGTCGGCCTGCTCATCGGCGTCATCCTCATCCTCGGCGGGCTGCAATATTTCCCGGCCCTCGCGCTTGGTCCCATCGTCGAGCAGTTCGCCATGCTCTCGGGCCAGACCTTCTGAAGGAACAGACAATGTCTTCGAAACCCGTCGCCCCAAGCCTTCTCGACCCGGCGATCCTGCTACCGGCCTTCAAGGCCGCATTCACCAAGCTCGACCCGCGCCAGCTTGTCCGCAACCCGGTGATCTTCGTCACCGAGGTGGTGGCAGCCATGGTCACGGTCTTCTTCATTCGCGATCTTGCGACTGGAACCGGCACGCCGCTGTTTTCGGGCCAGATTGCCGCCTGGCTGTGGTTCACGGTGCTGTTTGCCACCTTCGCCGAAGCGGTCGCCGAAGGACGCGGCAAGGCGCAGGCCGACAGCCTGCGCCGCACCAAGTCCGAACTGACGGCCCGCAAGCTTGTCTCGGCCGAAGGCAGGGAAACGCAGACCATTCCGGCGACATCGCTGAAGGTCGGCGATCTCGTGCTGGTCGAAGCCGGGGAACTGATCCCCGGCGACGGCGACGTCGTCGAGGGTGTCGCCTCGGTCAACGAAAGCGCCATCACCGGCGAATCCGCACCCGTCATCCGTGAGTCCGGCGGCGACCGCTCCGCCGTCACCGGCGGCACGCAGGTGCTGTCCGACTGGATCAAGATGCGCATCGGCACGGCGCCCGGCGACACCTTCGTCGACCGCATGATCGCGCTCATCGAAGGCGCGCAGCGCCAGAAGACCCCGAACGAGATCGCGCTCTCTATCCTGCTCTCGGGCCTGACGCTGGTCTTCCTGGTCGCCGTCGTGACACTCTGGGGTCTTGCCGGCTACTCCGGCACGGTTCTGTCGGTCACGGTTCTTGCAGCCCTGCTCGTCACGCTGATCCCGACCACCATCGGCGGCCTGCTGTCGGCCATCGGCATCGCCGGTATGGACCGGCTGGTGCGGTTCAACGTCATCGCCACATCCGGCCGCGCCGTCGAGGCGGCTGGCGACGTCGATACGCTGCTGCTCGACAAGACAGGCACGATCACCTTCGGCAACCGCATGGCCGCCAACTTCATGCCGGTCCCCGGCGTGACGGATGCCGAGCTTGCCGATGCCGCGCTGCTGGCAAGCCTTGCCGATGAGACCCCCGAGGGCCGCTCGATTGCCGCCCTTGCGACCGGCGAATTCGGTCGTCAGACGCCAGCCGTATCGCTGCCAGCTTCCGACAAGCAGACGAGCCGCGAGGTTGTGGCTCTGGCTGTCGGTGGCGGCTCGGTTCAAACAGGTGCCTTGGCAATTGATGCCGTCGTGCCCTTTGCCGCCGAAACGAGACTGTCGGGCGTCGATTTCGGCGGACGCCGGCTGCGCAAGGGCGCCGTGGATTCGATCCTGAAGTTTGCAGGCGTTCGCGACGAGAACGTGCCGGCCGAATTCCGCCGTGCCGTCGACCAGGTCGCGCGCACCGGCGGCACGCCGCTTGCCGTTGCGGACGGCAATCGCCTGCTCGGCGTCATCCACCTCAAGGACGTGGTCAAGCCTGGCATCAAGGAGCGCTTCGCGGCACTGCGTGCCATGGGGATACGCACCGTGATGGTGACCGGCGATAACCCGGTAACGGCAGCGGCAATCGCCTCGGAAGCCGGCGTCGACGATTTCCTCGCCGAAGCGACACCGGAAGACAAGCTCGGCTATATCCGCAAGGAACAGCAGGGCGGCCGATTGATTGCCATGTGCGGCGACGGCACCAACGACGCGCCGGCGCTGGCCCAGGCCGATGTCGGCGTGGCGATGCAGACCGGCACGCAGGCGGCGCGCGAGGCGGCCAACATGGTCGATCTCGATTCCAGCCCGACAAAGCTCATCGAGATCGTCGAGATCGGCAAGCAACTGTTGATGACGCGCGGCTCGCTGACGACCTTCTCGGTCGCCAACGACGTGGCAAAATACTTCGCCATCATCCCGGCGCTGTTCATCACCACCTATCCGGCGCTGGCCGCGCTCAACATCATGGGGCTGTCGTCACCGCAATCGGCAATCCTGTCAGCGGTCATCTTCAATGCCTTGATCATCGTCGCGCTCATCCCGCTGGCGCTGAAGGGCGTCAAGTATCGCCCGGTCGGCGCCGCAGCACTCCTGCGCCGCAACCTGCTGGTCTATGGCCTCGGCGGCCTCCTGCTGCCCTTTGCCGGCATCAAGCTCGTCGACGTCGTCGTCTCTGCTCTCAATCTGGTGTAATCATGTTGAACCAACTTCGTCCCGCAATCGTCATGGCCTTGTTGCTGACTGCGATCACCGGCCTTGCATATCCCTTCGCGATCACCGGCGTTGCCCAGGCATTGATGCCGGCGCAGGCCAATGGCAGCCTGATCCGCATCGATGGCGCGATCGTCGGCTCCGATCTGATCGGGCAGAACTTCACCGCCGACAAATATTTCTGGCCGCGCCCCTCCGCGACCGGGCCCGAAGCCTACAACGCCGGCGGCTCGACCGGATCCAACCTCGGCCCGACCTCGGTCAAACTGAAGGACCGGGTTGCCGCCGACGTCGAGAAGCTGCGCGCCAGCGGTATAACAGGCGAGATCGCCGCCGATGGCGGCACCGCGTCCGGCTCCGGCCTCGATCCGCATATTTCGCCGGCTTTCGCCCGCGAGCAGGTGTCCCGTGTTGCCAAGGCCCGCGGGTTTGCGGAAGCCGACGTGGCGAGCCTGGTCGAACAGGCGACGGAAGGTCGTCTGCTCGGGATCATAGGCGAGCCGCGCGTCAATGTGCTAGAACTCAACCTCGCTCTGGATGCCCGGAGAAGCTGAGTGTGAAGCCTGAGATGCGGCCAGAGACGCTGCCAGAGACCCTGAATGCCTGAAACCGACCGCGAATCGAAAAGCCGTCCGGACCCGGACGCACTGCTGGCGCTGGCCGGGCAGGGGCGAAAGGGGAAGCTCACGGTTTTTCTCGGCGCAGCCCCCGGCGTCGGCAAGACCTACACGATGCTGACGCGGGCGCGTCGGTTGAAGGCCGATGGCGTCGACATCGTCATCGGTCTGGTGGAAACCCACGGGCGCGGCGAGACCGCCGCGCTCGTCGAAGGGCTGGAGATACTGCCGCGCCGCGATGTCAACCATCGCGGCCGTGTGCTTTCCGAATTCGATCTCGACGCGGCGCTCGCCCGCCGTCCGCGGATCATCGTCGTCGACGAACTGGCGCACAGCAACCCCGAGGACAGCCGCCATCCGAAGCGCTACCAGGATGTCGAAGAGTTGATTGCCGCCGGCATCGACGTCTGGACGGCACTCAACATCCAGCATCTGGAAAGCCTGTCCGATGTCGTTGCCCAGATCACCGGCGTTCCGGTGCGCGAGCGGGTGCCCGACACGGTTCTCAGCCGTGCCGATGACGTGCTGCTCGTCGACCTGCCGCCGGCCGAACTGATCGAGCGGCTGAACCAAGGCAAGGTCTATCTGCCTGACAGCGCCAAGCGCGCGATCGAGCGCTTCTTCCGCCTCGGCAATCTGACGGCGCTACGCGAGCTGGCGCTGCGGCGGACGGCCGACCGCGTCGACGACCAGATGGTCGACTATCTCAAGCAGAACGCCATCGAAGGCCCCTGGGCGAGCGGCGAACGTCTGCTGGTGTGCATCGGGCCCGACCCGCTGTCGGAAAAGGTCGTGCGCACCGCCAGCCGCCTGGCCTCGGGGCTGAATGCGCCATGGATCGTCGTCTTCATCGAGCGGGCCGACCGCGAAAGCGGCGATGGCGAAGCGGCGCGACGGCTTGACGAGACTTTTCGCCTGGCCGAACAGCTCGGCGCCGAAACCCGCCGCATCGTCGGCAACGATTTCGTCGAGGAGATCCTCAAGCTCGCCCGTCGCGAGCATGCGACGCAGATAGTCATCGGCATCAGGCGCCAGCGGTTCCCGCTACGGCTGTTCCGGCAATCGCTTCCCGACGCGCTGGCCGAACGCATCACCGGCGTCGGCATTCATCTGGTTACCGACAAGGAGCAGCCGCGTCCGAAAAGTCGCCTGAGCGTCAAGCGGCAAATGCCGGAGGGCTTCGGGCGGGCGCTCGCGATCGCGGCCGTCACCGTGGCGGCGGCGACTGCACTTGGCGTCCTGATCGAGCGCTTCATCATCCTGCCGAATATATCGCTGCTGTTCCTGCTGGCGGTGCTGGCGTCGGCGACCTATGCCGGCCACGTCGCGGCGATCGCGGCTGCCCTGTTTTCGGTTCTTGCCTACAACTTCTTCTTCATCGATCCGGTCGGCACCTTCACGGTCGCCGAACCGCACGAAGTCTTCGCGCTGTTCATTTTCCTGGTCGCGGCTGCGCTTGCCGGTAGTCTGGCCTCCCGGGTGCGCGAACAGGCGAAATCAGCGCGACGCCGTGCCGCGGCGACGCAGGCGCTCTACGATTTCTCCCGCAAGCTCTCGGGTACCGCCAATGTCGACGATGTGCTCTGGGCGGCGGTGACCCAGATGCAGACGACGCTGAAGCGCAATGTCGCGCTGCTGTTGCCGGAGGAGGGCGATCTGCAGCTCAAGGCCGCGTGGCCTCCGGACACCGAGCTCGATGTCACCGATACCATGGCAGCGCGCTGGGCGATGGACAAGCAGGAGGCGGCCGGCAACGGCACCGGTACGCTGCCGAACAGCCCCTTCCATTTCCGACCGTTGACCAGCCCGCATGGCGTCGTCGGCGTCTGCGGTTTCGCCCAGGCCGGCAAGCCGCTGGAGATCAACGAAGAGCGGGCGCTCGCCGCCATCCTCGACCAGACGGCGATCGCCATCGACCGGGCGCGCCTTTCGCGCGAGAGCCTCGATCACGCCGCCAAGCTGGAGGGCGAGCGGTTTCGCGCTGCCTTGCTGTCATCGATCTCGCACGATCTGCGCACGCCGCTTGCCACCATCACCGGCGCCGTCACCAGCCTGCGCCAGCTGGGCGACCGCATGCCGCCGGAAAGCCGCGACGACCTGCTGCAATCGATCGAGGAGGAGGGCGCACGGTTGACGCGTTTCGTCGCCAACCTCTTGGACATGACCCGCATCGAAGCGGGGACAGTCAATGCCAAGCGCGACTGGGTGGATGTCGCCGACGCCGTGCGGGCAGCCGTCGATCGGGCGCGTAAGTATTTTCCGGACCGTGAGATCGAAACCAGCATCGCGCCCGAACTACCGTTGATGCGCGGCGACAGCGTGCTTCTCGGCCAGGTGCTCTTCAACCTGCTCGACAACGCCAACAAATACGGCGGCGAGGAGCCGGTCAGCATCTATGCCAGGCGGGACGGCAACGAGATTGTGCTGTCGGTCACCGATCTCGGCAAGGGGATTGCTCACGGTGATCTCGAACACGTATTCGAAAAATTCTTCCGGCGGGGCAAGGTGGATGGCCGCACGCCGGGCACCGGCCTCGGACTGTCGATCGCCAAAGGCTTCGTCGAGGCCATGGGCGGCCGCATCAAGGCTGAGAGCCCGGCTTTGAGGCGTCGCGGAACGCGCATTTCCATGCGTTTTCCCGCCGCCGAAGCAGAAATTTCTGAAAAGGACCGTGCATGAGCGTGGAGCGCATCCTCGTTGTCGACGACGAACCCCAGATCCAGCGTTTTCTGCGACCGGCGTTGAGTGCCGCTGGCTATGACGTGCTTGAGGCGCTGACGGGCACCGAGGCGCTGAAGGCGGCGGCGACCACCGCGCCCGATGTGGTGATTCTCGATCTCGGCCTGCCCGACATGGACGGCAAGGATGTGATCGCCAACATCCGCGCCTGGTCGCAGGTGCCGATCATCATCCTGTCGGCTCGCGACCGCGAGAGCGAAAAGATCGCTGCCCTCGACCTCGGCGCCGACGACTATATCGAAAAACCTTTCGGCATCGGCGAGCTGACGGCGCGCATCCGGGCAGCGCTTCGCCACCGCATCCAGATGGAGGGCGGCCACACCCAGCTCTCGGCCGATGGCGTGGCGATCGATACGATCAAGCGGCTGGTGACGCGCGACGGCGAGCCGGTGCGTCTGACGCCGAAGGAGTATGATCTGCTCGTCATGCTGGCGCACCATGCCGGACGCGTCGTCACCCACAAGACGCTGCTGACCTCGGTCTGGGGCGCGGCGCATGGAGAGGACCTGCATTATCTGCGCGTCTTCATCGGCCAGTTGCGCGGCAAGATCGAGCGCGATCCGGCCGACCCGAAGATTATCCGCACCGAGCCTGGTGTCGGTTACCGCTTCGTCGGCGACGACGACTGAGGCCGACCGGTTTTTCCGGTCGGCCCTCGAAACGTCCACTCAGTTGATCACCAGCGGCTTCGGTTGGTCTTCGGACAGCGTGTCGCCGACCACCTGCCGCTTTTTCGTCGGGCGTGGATTCTCGATGATGCTGACCGGCGCGGACAGCGTTGTCGCAGCGACGTTGCCGACGCCTCTGGCTGTGCCGGCGACGACGGCCGCAATGCCCGTGCCGACCGAAATGTTGGAATCGGTCAGAGTCTGGCCCTTGATCAGCCGCTGGCCGATCAATTGCACGATCTCCGGGCTTTCGGCGAACTTGCCGTGATGCAGCCCGTCATCGGTCTCAACCTTGGTCAGGTCGATGGCGGTGATGCCGGATTTCTCCAGGTCCGTGCGATAGGGTTCCTTCGATGGGTCGATGGCGCCGAGCCTAGAAACGTCACCGGAAATGAAACTCGAAAGCGCGAGCGCACGGTCGTCCTGCGAGACGAAGATCGTGAACTTCGGTTTCTTCTTGCCCATCTCCACCCATTGCTTGGCAAAGACGTCGAGGTCGATATCGGGAGAGGCTAGGATCACGTTCTGGATCTTCGAGGGGACGTTGCCGTCGCGAATACCCATCTGCCTGAGCGATTCCATCGTCAGCCAGGTGCCCATGGAATGGGCCAGGATGGTGATGTCCTTGACATCAGGCGCGTCGGCGAGGATGCGCAGCGTATCCTCGAGTGCGGTGCGCGAGTAGTTCGTGCTTTCCTTGTCGTAATTGTATTCGAACACATTGGCGCGCGACGGCCAGGTGAACAGGATCGGCGTTGTCTGGGCGCCGGAATCATGGATGATCTGCGCAAGCCGGAAGACGGAATCCTCGTAGCGGTTGTTGAAGCCGTGAACGAAAACGAAGGTGTGGCCGCCGACACTGTGCTGCCTGAACCAGGCCTTGCCGTCGGCAAGTGTGTCGAGTTCCCGCACCCGCGTTACCGCAAAGTCGGTCGCCGGATTGGGCGGCAGCTTGCGCGGCCATTGCACGGTGCCGGGCTTGCGCACCGAATCCGGAGGGATCGATACCGAAACATCGGTCATGAAGGTGTTGACGTCTCTTTCGCCTGAAAACAGAGTCGCAGGATCGCCGGAAGGCTGCCGGGTCGTTGCGACCAGCATGTCCACCTGTGAGGTTTTCGGTGTTTGTGCCGTCAGGGCGACCGGCGTCATCACGCCCTTGGGCTTGCCACCGCACCCGGCAAGCCCCAGCGAGAGGACAACGGGGAGGATGATCGTCATCATTGCCGGCATCCGCGCCGTCGAGATCTTAATACGCGCATTCTCAATCATCGGCGCCCCACGCAGAAACAAAACGAGCCGCATCAGACTGTGCTTTCGCGACGGCGCGATGACAGCATTCCGGGCCGGCGGATGCAAGCGGGTACTTCCCGGGTTCTCGCGTTATGGTGGCGCTGTGCAGATAGCGGCTGCTTAGGCGGCGGCCCAGCCGGCGGACCTTGGCGCTTCTCGCAGGCGCCGATCCGTGCTAGGAGCGCGGTCAAAGGGATAACCGAAGCTCTGCCTCGAAACCCGGTGTGCAACCAGTCGCCACACCGGGAAGACCTTTTCCGATCGTGGCGTCCACCGATCGGGAAAGGCAACATGAACATCCCCCTTCTTCTCCTCGCATTGGCGACCTTCGCCACCGGCACGGCGGAAAATCTCGTCATCGGCATCCTGCCCGATGTGGCGTCAGGGCTCGGCGTCTCGATCGGCCTCGCCGGGCAGCTGACGTCGGTCTTCTCCGTGACATTCGCGTTGGCGGCGCCGGCAGCCCTCATGCTGACGGCGCGCCTGGAGCGCAGGACCCTGCTTTTAGTGACGCTGGGGCTCTTCATCACAAGCAACGTCGTGGCCGCTGCCAGCCCGAATTACGGCGTCCTGGTTGCCGCCCGCATCGGCATGGCGGCCGCGAGCGCAGCGTCTTTATCGGCCTTGAGCTGTTTGCGGCCTGCGTGATGTTGGCATGTGGCTGGTTCGTACCGGGGGGCGGTCGGTCGAAGCCGGCGCACGGTGGCTCCTATGCCGGCCATCTGCGCTCGCTACCCTGCGTCTGCGCGCAGCTCGTGTCGGTGCTGATGATCGGCGGTCACTTCATCCTGTTCGCCTATCTCGCACCCTATCTGGCCGAGATCGTCGGGATGCGGGGCGATGAGGTCGTCACAGCCTTTTTCGCCTTCGGCGTGGCCGGCGTCTGCGGTGGATATCTCGGCGGCCGGTTCAGCGATGCCGTTCCGCCGCGGCTGGCGATCCGGTTGACGCCGCTCGCCTACCTGCTTGCGCTGATCGCCGTACCCTTCATGTCCGAGATGCGCCTGCTGTTCCTAGTGGTGATGATGCTGTGGGGCTGCATCAGCTGGATGATTTCGCCCGTGGTGCAGAGCTTTCTGATCAGCCAGAGCCCCGAGACGGCGGAAGCCGGCATCGGTCTCAACCTGTCGGCGATGCATGTCGGCGTCGGGCTGGGCACGGGCATCGGCGGTCTGCTTGTCGAAGCGGCCTCGCCATCTGTGCTTCCGGCCGCAGCCGCGAATCTGGCGGGCCTTGCCGTGGTCGCGGCATTCGCGCGACATGGCGTGTGCCAGCGCCGGAAGGGGCCGATCGCCAGCCGGCGGCGTGAGCGAGCGGTCGACAGCGCCGCGCGTCTTATTAGACGCGCAAAGGTCGCTGTAGCACTTTGAATTGCTGCATGTCTTTTGTCCTTAAATCGAATAGGATTTAAGGAAACATGCAGTAGGCTGTCGTTTGACTGCAGATCAGGATGTGGCGCCGGGTAGCGGCAGGTTGAGCGCCGGGCCGGGGCTGACGCCGTGCTGTCGGCGGACCTGCCGCGATGCGCTGCCGTCGAACAGCGACATTGGCAACGTCCCTGTCAGGATCCAGCGATAGGGCGATCCGGCATCC
>Ga0247819_10000794_pt1 | contig 17792 bp, 24 predicted proteins | sample 13C_Xylose_Day6_FD_193428 | JGI IMG/M metagenome (GOLD analysis project Ga0247819, IMG submission 193428) | Soil microbial communities from agricultural site in Penn Yan, New York, United States - 13C_Xylose_Day6 | ecosystem: Environmental > Terrestrial > Soil > Agricultural land | place: USA...
ACCGCGCCGGCGTGAAATCGCGCACGGCATCCCGCTTCAACCCATCCATGGCCCCGCTCGACGGGGCCTTCGTCCTGGCCCAGCGCTAGCATTCCCCGGCTGAGTCGCTCTTTTCGCGGCTCGACCACAAGGAACCCGCCGCCCGGCGGGAGCGGGGACTCGGATGCAATGGAAGAGCAAGGCGGCGGCGCTCTGCGCTGCCTGGGCGGTCGCGTTCGCGGCTTCGGCCGCCAGGCCGGACCAGGACTTCGAACGGCAGCACCCTTCGGACGACGCGCGCGAAGTGGCCGCCTGGGTGCAGGCCAGCGATGACGCCGGCGGCAAGCCCTACCTCATCGTCGACAAGAAAGCGGCGCGGCTGTTCGTGTTCGAAGCCGACGGCCGCCTCCTGGCCGCCACGCCGGTGATCCTGGGCGCCGCGCTGGGCGACAGCAGCACGCCGGGGGTGGGCGAGCGCGCCCAGAACGGGACGCTGACGCCCGAGGACAAGACCACGCCGGCCGGCCGCTACGTCACACAGCCCGGCCGCAACATCGACGGCGAGCACGTGGTCTGGCTGGACTACGGCGAGGCGCTCGCGCTGCACCGGCTGCGGCCGGGGCGCTCGTACAAGACGCGCGCCGCGCGACTCGCCTCGTCGCAACCGCAGGAGCGCCGGCTGTCGCTGGGCTGCGTGGTGGTGCCGGTGGAGTTCTACCTGGACGTGGTGAAGCCGCTGCTCGGCTCACGCAGCGGCGTGGTGTACGTGTTGCCGGAAACGCAGAGCGCGCGCGAGCTGTTCGTCCAGCTGTAGGAGCCTGCTCCTGGCTTCAGATCGACTGCCAGTGGTTCTCGGCGACCACGCAGCCGCTGATCCGCCACGTGGTGTCGGGCTGCCGCTCCAGCGCGAACAGCGCCAGCCACGACTTGTCGTTCCCGTCCCTGATCTCGACCAGCTGCAGCACGCTGCCGTCTTCCTCTTCGGGCTTGTGGAAGCTCACTGAAGCGGGGCGATAGACCATCGGGTAGGCGCCGCGCACCATCGCCAGGAAGCGGTTGGAACTGCCGATCGCCGCGCGCACCTCGGGCGTGGCGGTCTCGAAGGCCTTGTCGGCATCGTCGAGCGCCAGCGCCGACAGCTGGGCGACGATCACCTCCCGCACCCGGTCCACCTCGTCGTCCGCCAGCGGTCCGGCTGCGACGGCGCGCACATGGACACTGAGAGCCGCCAGCGCCATGGCGATCAGGGCGAGGAATCGAGCGGGATGCCGGTTCATGGGAACTCCCGGGGTGGGGATGGTGGATGTCGCCAGAGTAGGCAGCGGGCGTTGAGCCGCCTGTAGGCGGAACCCCCTGCGGGCGGTGCGCAAAGCCGTCACCGCGCGTGGGTGCAGCGCGCGTGCGCATCCGGTGCGCGTGCAAGGCGAGGGAGTCCGTGCGCGAGGCCGCAATCGTCGGTGCGCGGAAAGGCAATGGCCCACCGTGGCCGCTGGACAATGTTCGTTCGTTTCGCACTTCTGGCGGAAGACCGATACCTGTCTCATCGCGCGGCACCCCGGCGGGCACGCTTGCAGTGTGGCAGCGCGCGGCGTTGGCGCCGCAGGCAGGGGACCCGAAGGACTGTAGGCCTGAACCCGGACGCGGCGCCGTCCGCCCGCTTACCGCGGCGTGGCGCCGCCGCGCTTGATGCGCTCGACGATGGCCTCGCGCGTGCTGCGGATCTCGGAAGCGAAAGGGTTGGACGGATCGGACGCGGCCTGCTCGATGAGCGTGAGCGCCTCGCGCTGCTGGCCCTGTTCGGACAGCACCTGGGCCAGGTTGTTGGCGACGATGGCCGAGCCGGGGTGCCGCCGCCGCGCCTCGCGCAGCACCTCGGTCGCGCGCGCGAGCGAACCGCGCGCGTGGAACTGGTTGGCCAGGCCCACGGCCGCGGCCAGGTTCTCGGGCCAGCGCTCCAGCGCGGTGGCGAACGCGGTGGTCACCTGCTCCTGCGTGCCCACGCGTGCCAGCCCCAGCACGGCGTTGACCCATGCGTCCTCGGTGGCGGTGGCGGGGATGCGGTCGGGCGGCGTCACCACCATGGCCCAGTAGCCGCTCTTCATCCAGCTGCGCTCGAAGGCGGTGAAGGGCATCTCCAGCTTCGCCACCGTGCCCGAGCGCAGGTACACGGTGCCGCTCGGGTAGTCGAAGCCGTTGACCACCGCGTAGTGCCACTGCTGCGCCAGCGCGCCCACGTCCTGCAGCACCAGCACCGGATTGCCCGCCGCGACTTCACGCAGCAGGTCGCCGTAGCGCGGCGCGAGCACGTACGACACGCGGCCGTGGCGTCGCGCCGCGGCCAGCATCTCCAGTTGCAGGCTGCCCCGCCTTGCGGGCACGTAAACCTGCGACACCAGCGGCTCGGGCGTGACCGGCACGCCGGTGAAGGCCAGCACGGTGGCGAGCGCGGCCGGGCCGCACTGGTACTCGTCCTGGGGAAAGAAGGGAACGCCGTCGACCTGATGCGACTGCGGGACGCCGGCGGGCCAGCCGGTGCGCAGCGCCACGGTCTGCGGGACCATCTGCGCGCAGCCGCTCGCCACCACCACGATGGCGGCGGCGAGGAGCAAACGACAAGCCCGCGCGAGGCGGGCTTCGAAGCAGGGCTGCGGGCCGGTCATCCGGCGGCGTGCATCAACGGCGGAACGCGAAATACCAGATGGCGGCCGCGATCACCAGCACGGCCAGCACGGTGCCGCCATCGGCGCCCGCGGGAGCCTGGCGGATGTCTGCGGCCAGCTGCGTGACTTCCTGGTCGCTCATCGCTGCCACGCGGTCGCGGGCCTGCCGCGGGTCCACGCCCATGGCTTGGAGTTGCGAGCTGGTGTCGGCGCGCGCCAGCGTTTCCAGCACCATGGCGCGGTCGGTCTGCGCCGTGCCCGGCGCGGCCTGGTCGGCACCGATCATCCCGGCTCCTGCCGTCTGGAACGACAGCGCGAGCATCGACACCACAAGACCACGGCATGTCACTTTCTTCAGGTTCATCTTCGGGCTCCTTGTACGGTTGTGGAACGAAACGGCACCGGCTTGCGTCCCGGCGCGAGGTCAATATACGCGTGTGGCGCGACGTTGTGGGACAGGCGTCACGGATGAGTAGCGTTCTTCACGCGCGGCCCGGGGATGCGTGCGCACCGGCGCGGGGGACCTGTTCCTACGTCGCGTCCGAGGAGCGGCGACTAACTTGAAGACCCATGCGGAAGATCGTTCTCGCCCTCGCCCTCGCCGCCGCCACCCTGCTATCCGCCTGCGCGGGCGGGACTCGCGCCGCACGCGCGCCCGAACATGGCGGACACGCCACGCAGGACGGCGCGGCCTTCATGGGCTACCACGGCCCGGCCTGGCGCGCGAACTCGCCGGCCGACTGAGCGCCGGCCGGCGAGGAAGAAGTGAGAGGAGGGGAGTCGGCCTTACTCGACCGAAGGCGCCGTGTCGCCGACCGGCGCCGTGGTGTCGCGGCGGATGGTGTCGCGGTCGCGATGATGGTGGCGGTCGAGCTTGCCCAGGGTGTGCTCCAGCACGTGGATCAGTCGTTGGGTGGCGCCGCGGAAGGCTTCGTCCTGCGTCGGCGCGTGGTGCGTGGCAGCCACCGGATCGCGGCCGGCGATGCGCGCCTCGAGCGTGCAACGCTTGTCCTCGCCCCCCTTCTTGCCGCTGCTCGTGTCGCGCAACTGGACCTCGACACGGGTGATGTCCTGCCGGAAACGTTCCAGCGAGTCGTTGAGGTAGTCGCTGGCCCAGCGCTCCAGGGTGTCCTTGTTTTCGATGCCGTTGCTGGTGTTCACCTGAACCTGCATTGCCTTCCTTTCATGCTTGTGTTCGATCCAGTGTGGCGGGGAGGTCCTGCAAGGGCTGTAGGACAATGGCTGCCCCTTCGTTCAGACGGTCCTTTCCCGACTTGCCAACTCGCATGAGCCTGCTCGACGACGCCATCGAGATCGAAACCGCGCCGCAACCGTCGGCCAGCATCATCGTGCTGCACGGCCTTGGCGCCGACGGCAACGACTTCGTGCCGTTCGCGGACCAGCTGCGGCTGCAGGCCGTGGGACCGGTGCGGTTCGTGTTCCCGCACGCGCCGGTGATGCCGGTCACCATCAACAACGGCTACCGCATGCGGGCCTGGTACGACATCCTCGGCACCGAGATGCAGCGGCGCGAGGACGAGGCCGGGCTGCGGCGCTCGCTGGCGGCGGTGGAGGAACTGCTGGCGCGCGAGGAATCGCGCGGCATCGCTTCCTCGCGCATCGTGCTGGCGGGGTTCTCGCAAGGCTGCGCGATGGCGCTGCTCGCGGGCCTGCGGCACGCCCATCGGCTCGCGGGCATCGTCGGCATGTCGGGCTACCTGCCGCTCGCGGCGAGCACCGAAGCGGAACGTGCCCACGCCAACGCGCTGACGCCCATCTTCATGGCGCACGGCAGCCACGACAACGTCGTCGTGCCGCAGCGCGGCCGCGATTCCTGCGCGCTGCTGCGCACGCTGGGCTACGACGTGGAGTGGCACGAGTACCCGATGGCGCACTCGGTGTGCATGGAGGAAGTCCAGGACCTGAATGCCTGGCTTCTGAAAGCGTTGTCCTAGACCTCGCCGCCGAACCGCTTGGCCAGGTTGGCCAGGTACTTCTCCACCAGCTTCTCGAACTCGCCCTCGACGACGGGGGCGACCACCATCTTCATCAGGCCGGGCAGCGGCACGTTGATCTCGCCGTCGATGGTGAGCTGCAGGTGGGTGGACTTCTTGTTGTCGGTGATCTTCCACGCGCCCCCGACCAGCGCATTGCCGAGGCCGGGCACCGGCTTCCAGGTGACCGTGCCCTTGGACTTGCTGCTGGTGTACTTGCTCGCGTAGACGGTCTGGATGTTCACCTGCGCGGTGCCGACCTTCTCCATCTCCCACTGGTAGACGCCGTCGCCCAGGTCGGTGAGCTTGTCCACCTTGGGAAAGAACGCGACCGACGCGGGCACGTCCGACAGCACTTCGAACACCTCGGCGGCCTTGGCCTTGACCTCGAGCTCGTAGCCCATGCGGATGGGAACGCTGATCGCCATGGTGTCTCCTGTCGTGCTTGTGTGCGGCGATTCTGCAGGCGTCTCCGCTCAGGCGCCAGCGCGCGTGGAGCGGAAGGCTTCGGCGCGCTCGATCGCGCTGCCCGCCGCCTTCACCATCACGTCGACCGCGCGGGCGGCGCCTTCGCCCGACCGTTCCAGGCCCTGCCGGTAGTAGCGGGCGAACACCTCGCGGGCATGGGACGCGTTGCGGCGCGTCTCGGCCGACAGGCGCGGGCTCGCCTGCTCGAAGGCGCGGTCCCAGCGCTCGGCCGCGAACTCGCCCAGGCGCTCGCCGCCGGCGATGCAGGTGTCGATGGCGCCGTGCGCGTTGCTGCCGAACGCCTCGACGAATTGCGCGGCGGTGGCGGTGATGCGGTTGTCGTTCATTGAAGTTCTCCGGTGATCCGATGCCCGGCGATTGTCCGGATCACCGCTAGAGCTGGGTACCTAACGGGCCGCTCTTTGCTAGAGCGCTTGCCCTAGCGCAACCGTGATTCCCGGCGCGTCTGCAGGATTTGCCCAAAGGTGTTACCGTCGGCGGCCCTGTTTTCGAGGCCCCGAGGGCGACACTTTCCTTTCCATGAGCCGACTGCACGACGCCCTGAATTCCATGGCCCCGGACCAGCTCCGGGGCATGCGCCGTGGCATCGAGAAAGAAAGCCTGCGGGCCACCTCCGCCGGTGCGCTGGCTCTCACGCCGCATCCGGCCGCGCTGGGTTCGGCGCTCACGCATCCGCACATCACCACCGACTACAGCGAGTCGCAGCTCGAGCTGATCACCGGTGTGCATGCCACGCCCGAGACCTGCCTGGAGGAGCTGCTGCGCATCCACCAGTACGTGGCGCGCTCGCTGGGCGACGAGATGCTGTGGGTGTCCAGCATGCCGTGCAACCTGCCGGCCGACGAGACCATCCCGATCGGCCGCTACGGCTCGTCCAATGTCGGGCGAGCCAAGAGCGTGTACCGCATGGGCCTTGCGCACCGCTACGGCCGGCGCATGCAGACCATCTCGGGCATCCACTACAACTGGTCCATGCCGGGCGTCGGCAGCGACGGGTACTTCGCGCTGATCCGCAACTTCCGCCGCCACGCTTTCCTGCTGCTGTACCTGTTCGGCGCTTCGCCGGCGGTCTGTTCGTCCTTCGTGGCCGGGCGGCAGCACGAGCTCCAGAAGCTGGCCGATGGCACCATGTTCATGCCGTACGGCACCTCGCTGCGCATGGGCCGGCTGGGCTACCAGAGCGACGCGCAGGCCAGCCTCGCGGTCAGCTACAACAGCCTGGACGGCTACGCGGCCTCGCTGCAGGACGCGTTGACCCGTCCGTATCCGGCGTACGAGTCGGTGGGCATCGTCAATCCCGGCGGCGACTACAACCAGCTGGCCACCAGCCTGCTGCAGATCGAGAACGAGTTCTACGGGACCATCCGTCCCAAGCGCGTGATCGCCCCCGGCGAGCGTCCGTTGCACGCATTGCGCGATCGTGGCGTCGAGTACGTAGAGGTGCGCCTGCTGGACCTGGACCCGTTCGTGCCGGTGGGCATCAAGGCGCCCACGCTGCGCTTCCTCGACGTCTTCCTGCTGCACTGCCTGCTGGCCGACAGCCCGCCCGACACACCGGCCGAGATCTCGCAGATCGCACGCAACCAGCACCGCACCGCGGCCTTCGGCCGCCAGCCCGGCCTGCAGCTGGAGCGGGGCCGCGGCGAGGTCACGCTGACCGAGTGGGGCGCCGAGCTGCTCGAGGCCTTCGCGCCCGCGGCGGCCGCCCTCGATGCCGCTCACGGCACCAGCGACCACGGCGATGCGGTGCGAGCCGCCCGCGCCATGCTCGACGATCCGGCGCTGCTGCCTTCGGCGCGCGTGCTCGACGTGATGGGCCGCGACCACGGCGATTCCTTCATCGCGTTCACGCGTGCGCAGTCGATGCAGACGCGCAACAAGCTGCTGTCGCTGCCGTTCAGCAGCGCGCAGCAGGCGCGTTTCGATGCGCTGAGCCAGCAGTCGCTGCAGGAGCAGCGCGACATCGAGGCACGCGATTCCATGCCCTTCGAGATCTATCGCCAGCAGTACGTTTCGCCCGAGCGGCTGGGCCTCACGCGGGCCGCCGTTGCTCCGGCTCTCGCTGCCGTCTAGCGGGAAAAGCGGCCTTCGGCTGCCTTTTTTCACAAATTTTTTCGATCCGGTCGCGTTCGGCCGCCACGGCCGAGTCACAGTTCCGGCCTGGGATGGACCGCCATCCGAGGAGGAGCGAGAGATGAAGCGACTGACGAGCAAGACCGGCTGCGCCGCCCTGGCGACGGCCCTGTTCCTGATGTTCAACAGCCCGGTCGCGCTGGCCGAGAAGCCCGAGTGGGCCGGCGGTGGCCATGGCCACAAGCACAAGGGCAAGGACCGGGACGACGACGACCGGGGCGGCAAGCACGCGCACAAGCACAAGGACCGTCGCGAGGCCCGCGTGGGCCGCTACTTCGACGACGACGACCGGCGTTCCGTGCGCGTCTACTACGTGGAGCACTACGGCGGCACCCGCGGCTGCCCGCCCGGCCTGGCCAAGAAGAACAACGGTTGCATGCCGCCCGGACAGGCGAAGAAGTACAACGTCGGCCAGCCGCTGCCGACCACGGTGGTCTACTACCCCGTGCCGCAGCCGGTGCTGGTGCAACTGCCGCCCGCGCCCGTGGGCCACAAGTACGTTCGCGTGGCCGCCGACATCCTGCTGATCGCGGTGGGCACCTCGATGGTGGTCGATGCGATGACCGACCTGAGCAAGCTGTAAAGAGAACGCGCCGAAAGGCGAAGGCCGCCGCGATCCGTCGCGGCGGTTTTTTTCTTTCAGGGGGGACTGGGCATGGCCTTCAGGCCTATCCACGCCGCGAGCGTCACCGCGGCCACCGGCACGCTGAGGGCGCAGGGTACGTAGAACAGGATCGACAGCGCGGGCGAGTCCAGCAGCAGTTCCACCACGCCGCCCAGGCCGTAGAAGAACAGGCCCCACCACATCCAGCGTCGCACGTAGAGCGGCAGCCAGCGTGCCTGTTCGCGGTTGTAGCGCCACGCGGCCGATCGCTCGAACACGTTGCCGCGGGTGACGTCCTTGAACAGCCAGCCGAAGAAGAAGTACCGATAGAGGAGGGTGCGGAATTTCTCTTCTTGCACGTTGCGCCCCGGGTGCGATCCGTGAGGCGTCCAGTGTTCGTTGGCGCCCGCTGCGCCGGTGTAGGAGTCGGCCGCCGCCCTTCGTGGGGCGTGGGCGCAACGGACTTCAGAGCGTCGCGAACATCGCCAGCAGCCCGGCGATGACTAGCGCGAGCCCCAGGGTCTCGAGCGGCGCGAGCTTCTCTCGCAGGAAGCGGCGCGAGACGAGGTAGCTGAACACCACCTCGGCCAGTCCGAGCGTGCGCACGTTGGCCGCGGTGGTCAGGGCGAACGCGGTGAACCAGCCGATGGAGGCCAGCGCGCCCATCAGGCCCGCCGCGGTGGACACGCGCCAGGCGGCCGCGGTGGCGCGCAGCGAAGCGGGGGACCGCCACGCCAGCCAACCGCCGAGCAGCACGGTCTGCACGGCCTGCGCGCACAGCACGCCCCACGCGCCGGCCATCCATGGCGAGGCCTCGGGAAGCGCCAGCGCCGCGCCCCGGTAACCCACCGCCGACATCGCGAATCCCGCGCCGGAGGCCAGGCCCCACAGCGCCGCGCTGCCGGACCAATCGAACGAAGCCGCGCCGGCGCCCTTGTTCGGGATCGACAGCAGCACCACGCCGGCGGTCGCGAGGCCGATCGCCAGCAGCGTGAGCCAGCCCGGCAGCTCGCGCAGGAACAGCGTGGCGAACAGCGCCACCTGCAAGGCGTCGGTCTTGGAGAACGCCACGCCCACCACGAAGCTGCGCTGCTTCATCGCCGCCAGCAGGAAGGCCGTGGCCGCGAGCTGGCTCACCGCGCCCAGCAGCAGCCAGGCCGCCCAGGGCAACGAAAAATCAGGGATGGGCGCCGCGGTGCCGGGCAGCGCGTGCAGCAGCAGCACCCAGACGGCGGCGAAGGGCAGTCCGTAGAGGAAGCGCGCCAGCGTGGCGCCCAGCGTGCCGGCGCTGGCGACCAGCGAGCGCTGGGCCGCGTTGCGGGCGGTCTGCGCGAGCGCCGCCCAGAGGACGATGGGGATCCAGAGCCAGGGCAGCGAGGCGGACATCACCGCCGATTGTCGCCGCAGCTCAGCCGGTCAGCCGGTGCAGCTCTCGCCTTCTCCGCGACGGAACGCGGTGCCGCGCGCCAGGGCCAGCGGGCCCTCGCCGTCCGTCACCTTCAGTTCCTCGCCCTGCTTCTCGAGCACGAGCGCGCCGACCTTGGTGGACTGCGTGCGCAGCACGTTGCCTTCCATCTTGCCGGCGATGGTGCGGCTGCGCCCCTTGCGCAGCAGCTCGCCCTCGACGTCCTGGTGGTGCTGGGTCAGCTTCAGGCTGAAATCGCGCAGCGGGCCGGTGCCGCACCACAGGCCCTCGACCTGCGCCGGCACTGTCCACAGGTGCACCTGGCTGGTCTTGGTCAGGCCCACCTGCTTGTCCGGCACGTCGAGCTTCGAGGTGTGGTCGGGCTTCCAGTCGCCCATGTCCCAGTCGTGCGAGACCACCCGCGTGCCGGGCCGCAGCTTCAGCAGGGCGGGCCGCAGCTGCAGGTTCACTTCGGGCAGCAGGTACATGGTGACCACGGACGCCGGCGCCAGGTCGGTCTCGAACAGGTCCTGCACGGCGAACTTCGCGCGGTCGGCCACGCCGGCGGCCTGCGCCGACTTGCGGCTGACCTCGACCAGCTGCGGCGAGAGCTCCACGCCCAGCCCGGTGGCGCCGAAGCGGCGCGCGGCCAGGATGACGATGCGGCCGTCGCCCGAGCCGAGGTCGATCACGTGGTCGCGCGGGCCGACGCCGGCCAGGCGAAGCATTTCGAGCGTCACGTTGTCGGGCGAGGTGATGAAGGGCACCTCTTCCCCGACCTGGGCCCGGGCGCCGCCCGCGCCCAGGGACAGCGCGAGCAGCAGGGTGGGAACAAGGGCGCGGCGTTTCATGGACAACACCTTAGCAGGCGCGCGGCGGCCGCGTTGTCCTACAGGGGTGGCTGCCACGCACCGACAGACGCGAGCGCAACCGCGCCTAGATTTCAGCCCGCGCCCCTGCGCGCCGTGCGTGGGGCGCAGAACCAGGAGGCATCTATGGCAGCGAACACGGGCAAGTCATCCACGTCGCGCCCCGGCGCAAGCAAAAGCCCCGGCGGCAACGCCGGCCGCGGCAAGGCCAGCAGCGGGGCCATGAGCGGCCGCGCCCAGGCGGGCAGCAAGTCGCCCAAGTCGGGCACGCGCAGCGAGCGTAGTGGCATGGGCAAGAGCAGCAGTAGCAAGAGCAAGTGACGCCGCTGCGCTTCGCGCGCAGCGTCATCCCCGCGGAGGCGGGGATCCAGAAACCCGATCTGCCCGGCTCAGCCGGGCTTTTTCATGCCCGTTCGCGGCGTCCTTCACGCAAGCGTGGCGCGGGCCGCGCGATCGCGCCACTGGCGACATGGGCGCGTCATCGACTGCCCGACAATGTGGCCATGTCCGCCTTGCCGCTGCCCGCCAACCCGTCCAACTTCCGCGACCTCGCCGCGCACGTGCGCAGCGTGCCGGTGCGGCCCCACGTGCTGTTCAGGTCCGACCACCTGGGCGCGCTGGACGCCCACGACGCCGACCAGATCCTGGCCCTGGGCATCTCCCGCGTGCTGGACTTCCGTGGCGTGAACGAACGCGCCACCGCCATGTGCGCGCTGCCGCGGGTGCAGGTGCATTCGCTGGCCATCGAGCCGACCATCGTGCAGGTGCTCACGCAGCTGACCGACGCCGGCCACCGGCTGAGCGAGGCCGACGTGGTGGTCCACATGCAGGACACCTATCGCGGCTTCGTGCGCACCAGCACCGACCGCTTCGCCGAGTTCTTCGCGCACCTGCTCGAGTCCGATGCGCCCACCGTCTTCCACTGCACCGCGGGCAAAGACCGCACCGGCTTCGCGGCCGCCCTGATGCTGCACGTGCTCGGCGCAACGCCCGAGGAAGTGATGGAGGACTACCTGCTTACCAACCAGCGCCTCAAGCCGCCCTCGTTCGCGTGGCGCGGACTCGATCCGCATGTCGGCGCGGTGCTGTGGGGCGTGCGTCCGGAATTCCTGCAGGCCGCCTTCGAAGCGATCGACCAGGACTACGGCGGCCTCGAAGGCTACCTGCGTGACGGCCTTCGCATCGGGCGCGCCGAACGCGCGCGCCTGCACGCGCTCTATCGCCGCTGATTCCCGGCGCGGTCGCTCACTCCAGGCGCGGCCGTTTTCCTACTTCATGAGCCGAGCGGCACCGACAAGGTGCCGATTCGCATCGCCGCACCATTGCATGCAACAAGCCGGCAAAGCTGTCGAATCAGCCGGCAAGAAGGGAGATGGCGATGGCGATGCAGCTTCTCACCGCGCCCAGGCGCGAAGGGACCACCGGTCGGAACCAGGAGGGCGCGCCATGGGCAAGCGGATGCTCGCGCCGCTGATCGCGGTGCCCGCGCTGGGCGCGGCCTTGTACGGAGCCGCCATCGCGTGGCTCTGGTTCCGCCAGGAAAGCCTGCTGTTCGAGCCGGCGCCGCTGCCGGCCGATGAAGCCCTCTTCGCCGACGACGACGTGCGCGAGTTCACGGTGGACGTGCCGGGCGCGCGCCTGTCGGTCGCGCAGCTGAAACTGCCGGATCCGCGCGGCGTGGTGTTCTACCTGCACGGCAACTCCGGCAACCTGCGGCGCTGGTTTGTTGGCCTGGACGCCTTCCGCGAACTGAACTTCGACGTGGTGATGATGGACTACCGCGGCTACGGCAAGAGCACCGGCCGCATCGAGAGCGAAGCGCAGTTGCGCGCCGACGTGCGCGCGGTGTGGAACTCGGTCGCCACCGACTACGAAGGCAAGCGCATCGTGGTCTCCGGCCAGTCGCTGGGCACCGCGCTGGCCGCGGGCCTGTCGGCCGAGTTGTGCGAGGCGGGCTGGCCGCCCGACCTCACGCTGCTGATCTCGCCGTACAGCAGCATGCGTGCGCTGGCGGACGAACACTATCCCTGGGTGCCGAGCCGGGTGCTGCGCTACCCGCTGCCGACCGCGGACCTCGTCGCCAAGTGCAAGGGGCCGGTGATGCTGGTGCACGGCGACCGCGACGAACTGATCGGCCATCACCACAGCGAGGCGATCCGCAAGCTGCTGCCGCAGTGCCAGTTGCTGCTGGTCGAAGGCGCGGGCCATGGCGACGTGCACGAGCATCCGTCGTTCCGACAAGGCATCGCATCCGCATTGATCGGACTGGCGGGCCTGGCCGCGGCCCCGGTTTCCTACGCGGCGTCCGGCGCGTCGCCTACAGCGGCCGTGCCCTGAGCGGCGGAGCATGGGAGGGCCCAGGACCTCAGGAGCGTTTTCCCATGCCCGACCAGAAAGAGCAGAAGCAGAAGGCTTCCGAAGCGGACCGTCCCGAAGACCGGAAGGCCGAGGCCTCTGCCGGCGACGGCCCCGGCAAGGTGGGGCTGACCAGCGACCGCCAGCCTGACCTGGTGGCGCCGAGCGGCGTCAATGAGCGCGATCACGGTGCGGCCGACGACAAGCCCATGGGCGGCGGACCGGTCAATCTCGACGACGACGACGAGCTGCACCCGCGCGGCAACACCGCGCGCAGCGGCGGCACATGGGACGCGCAGGGCGGCGACGCGGGCGAGGTGGGCAAGGCGCCCGGCCCCGGCCTGTCCGACCGCAACGGCCCGAGCGACCCCGACGCCAAGCGCGGCCGCTAGCCCCACTGACGTGCCCCACTGACGTGCCAGCACGCCGTCCTACAGCACCGGCAGAGGCACGCTGACAGGGGAGGGGAACACCGCTTGCCTAGAGTGGAGCGACAGCATCACGAGCAGGAGAGTTTCCATGGACCCGGAGCAGAACAAGCCGGCGGCGAACCAGCCGCCGCAGCAGGAACGCAGCATCCCGAACACCGACATGCAGCCCGAGGATGCGGGCACTTCGCGCAGCGGCAACGAGGACGATGACGCGCGCGCCGCCGCGACCGGATCGGCCACCGGGCAGACCAGCAAGACCGACAGCGAAAGCGGCGGCAAGGGCCGCTGATCGAGGAGCGCCCCATGAGCGAGGAGAAGCAAGACGCGCTGGACCTCCTGGACGCCGACCACCGCGCGGTGCGCCAGCTGTTCCAGGACTACCGCAAGCTCGCCGCCAACGACGCGCCGGAAGCGCGCCGCAAGGCACTGGCCGAGCAGATCTGCATGGAGCTGACGATCCACGCCAAGCTCGAAGAGGAACTGTTCTACCCGCCGGTGCGAGAGGCGATCCGCGACGACGACCTCATGGACGAGGCCGAGGTGGAGCATGCGAGCGCCAAGGACCTGATCGTGCAGATCCTCTCGATGGACCCGCACGAGGAGCTGTACGACGCCAAGGTCACGGTGCTGGGCGAGTACATCGAGCACCACGTGCGCGAGGAGCGCGACGAGATGTTTCCCAAGGCACGCCGCAGCGGCGTCGACCTGGTGAAGCTGGGCGAGCGGCTGCGCGAGCGCAAGCGCGAACTGGAGGCCGTGCCTGAAGCTCTGCGCGAGGAACTGCTGGCTTCGATGATGGCCTGAGGGTGGGCGGCTCCTGAGCCAGGGGAGGCAGAGCCTGTCCTACAAGGTTCGACAGTGACAGACGACAGCTACGCGGCTGGGCAGACCTAGAGTCGTCAACAGGCAGCGTGGGCTGCCATTTCTCTGTCCCCTGACACCACCAACCAAGGAGTTCCAGATGAACGCTTCCCACCTCTCCCGCGGCACCGCCCTGGCGGTCATCGTCGCCGCCGCGATGTCGCTGGCGGCCTGTGGCCGCGAAGGCGGCAGCAGCACGGCCGGCAGTTCGCAGCCGGGCGGTTCTTCCTCCACCGCCGGCAGCTCGGGTTCCGGCTCCACCAGCATGGGCGCCAGCGGCTCCGGCTCGTCGGGTTCTTCCAGCTCGCCCAGCAGCGCGGGCTCGAGCGGCTCCGGCAGCAGCGGCTCCATGGGCGCTTCCAGCTCGTCCGGTTCGACCGGCACCACCACCAAGTGATGAAGTTGCACGCGATCGCCCTGGCGGCGTTCGCGGCCCTGGCCTTGTCGGCCTGTGACCGCGGCGCTGACAGCAGCGCGACGGCCAGCCGCGACGCGACCGCCCAGCCCTCGAAGAGCAACCTCGGCGGCGGCCTGGGTTCGAAGCAGGGCGGGACCGGCGCGATGGGCGCGAGCCCGGCCGCCAGCGCGGCGGCGGCCGATGGCAGCACCAACCGCACGCCCAAGAGCTCGGTCGGCCAGCGCTGAGTCCCACCACGCTGCCAATGAAAAGGGCCCCTCGGGGCCCTTTGTCTTTGTTCCTGGTCAGCCCTTGGCGACGGGCCGGCGTGGGTCGCGGCACCACTCGCTCCAGCTGCCCGCATAGAGGGCGGTGGGACCGAGGCCGGCGACTTCCATCGCGATGACGTTGGGCACCGCGCTCACGCCGCTCCCGCAGTGGTGCACGACGCCCGATGGATCACGGCCTTGCAGCAGCTGCTCGAACTCGGCGCGCAGTTCCCCCGGCGACTTGAAGCGGCCCTGCGCGTCCAGGTTCTGGGCGAACGGGCGGTTGAGCGCGCCGGGGATGTGGCCCGCGACCGGATCCAGCGGCTCCACTTCGCCCCGATAACGCGCGGGCGCGCGGGCGTCCACCAGCGTCTGCCGCCCGCCCGGCAAGGCCGCCGCGACCTCGTCGCCGCTGACCAGGCGGCGCAGCGGCTCTCCCAGTTCGAAGTTGGACTGGAAGTGCGCGGCCTCGGCGCGGCCGGTGGTGTCGCCGCCCGCCGCCTGCCAGGCCTGCAGCCCGCCGTCGAGCACGGCCACCGCATCGTGGCCGGCCCACTTGAGCATCCACCACAGGCGGCCGCAGTAGTTGGCGTTCTGGCGGTCGTACACCACGGCCTGCATGCCGTTGTCGAAGCCCACGCTGCAGAGCCACATCGCGAACTTCTCTCGGCTGGGCAGCGGGTGGCGCCCGCCCGACGCGGCGTCGTCGTGCGGATGGTGCGTGCCGTCGGGCTCCACCACGCCTTCGTCGGACAACGCGGTGTCCAGGTGCGCGTACACCGCGCCCGGGATATGGGCCTGGCGGTACTGCTCCTCGCCGGCGGCCGGGTTCATCAGCTCGAAGCTGCAGTCGAACAGCATCAGCGGCGCGCCGGACTTGCGCAGCGCCTGCAACTGCTCGGCGGAGATCAGGGTGGTGTACATGGCGGTCAATGCTCCTCGGCGGGGGAATTGGGCGCGGCGCGCTGGCGCAGCACGGTGGCGGCCACGCCGCTGGCCACGATCAGGCCCATGCCGAGCCAGCCTGTGGCCGTGATCGCCTCGTCGAACAGCCACAGGCCGTAGGCGGCGCCGAAAACCAGTCCGGAGTATTGCAAATTGGCCACCACCAGCGTGGCGCCATGGCTGTAAGCGCGTGTCATGCACCACTGGCCCAGCGAGGCCAGCAGGCCCACCGGCAGCAGCCACAGCGCGTGGCCCCAGTCCCAGTCGGACACGCCGGTGAAGGCCATGCCGATCGCGCCGGCAAGGGCCGAACCCACGGCGAAGTAGAAGACGGTGCGTGCCTCGGGCTCGCCGATGCGGCCCAGCGCCATCACCTGCAGGTAGGCGAAGGCGGCGACGATGCCGGACAGCAGGCCGACCACCGCGGCCAGCGCCTGGTCTTGGGCAATGGTGGGGCGCAGCATCAGCACCACGCCGGCGAAGCCCGCGAGCACCGCCAGCGCCAGCGGCCCCTGGCGCAGCGAGCCGGATTTCGGATTCCAGGCCAGCAGCGCGCCACCCACCAGGAAGGCGGCGATCCACACGCTGCTCATGTAGTTCAGCGTCATCGCGGTGGCCAGCGGCAGCCCGGCGATGGCATAGAACCAGGCGCCCAGCGACAGCACGCCGACCAGGCTGCGCCACGCGTGCATGCCGGGATAGGCTGTGCCCAGCGACACGCGCTGCTGCCGCGCCATCAGCCACATGAACAGCATGCCGAGGAGACCGCGGTAGAACACCAGTTCGGCCGCGTTGAACCAGGCGCCCGCGACCTTCACGCACACCGCCATGGTGGCGAAGAACAGCGAGGCCAGCAGCATCCACAGCGCCTGCATCAGCGCGCCGGCCCCGAATCCCGCATCAGGCCAGCGGACGCGTCGCGCCCATGGAGCGGCGATACCACTCGTGGAAGTGCTGCATGCCGTCTTCCATCGGGCTCTGGTAGGGACCGACCTGGTTCTCGCCGCGCTGCATCAGCGCGCGGCGGCCCGCGTCCATGCGCAGGGCGATCTCGTCGTCCTCGGCGCAGGTCTCCATGTAGGCGGCCTGCTGGGCTTCGACGAACTCGCGCTCGAACGCCGCGATCTCCTCCGGATAGAAGAACGACACCATGTTCAGCGTCTTCTGCGGCGAGACGGGATGCAGCGTGGACACCGTCAGCACGTGCGGATACCACTCCACCATGATGTGCGGGTAGTAGGTCAGCCAGATCGCGCCGTACTTGGGCGGCTCGCCGCGGCGGTAATCGAGCAACTGCCTGTGCCAGCGTTCGTACACCGGGCTGCCGGCCTTGCCGAGGCGGTTGGCCACGCCGACGGTCTGCACCGAGTACTGGTCGCGGAATTCCCAGCGCAGGTCTTCGCAGGTCACGAAGTTGCCCAGGCCCGGATGGAACGGGCCGACGTGGTAATCCTCGAGGTAGACCTCGATGAAGGTCTTCCAGTTGTAGTTGCACTCGTGCAGCTCGACGCGATCGAGCACCATGCCCGAGAAGTCGAGGTCGGGCGCCACGCGCATGTGGGCCAGGTCGGCCGCGATGTCACGGCCGGTGTCCTCGAACAATAGGCCGTTCCATTCACGGAGCTTCCACTTGTCGAGGTCCAGGCACGGGTCCTGCGCGAAATGCGGCGCGCCCAGCAGCGTGCCGGCGGGACTGCCGTGCCCGCCGCTGTAGGTCCAGCGATGCAAGGGGCAGACGATGTTGCCCCCCGTCGCGCCGGCGCCGGCGATCGAGCCGCGCCCACGCAGGATCACCGCCTGCCGGTGGCGGCAGACGTTGGACACCAGTTCGACGCCCGCGGGCGTGCGCAGCAACGCGCGCCCCTCGCCCTCCTGGGGCAGTGCGTAGTGGTCGCCGAGTTCCGGAACCGAAGCCGCATGGCCCACGTAGCGGGGCCCGCGGGCGAAGAGCATTTCGGTTTCGCGTGCGAACAGCGCCTCGTCGAAGTAACTGGAAACAGGTAGTTGGCTTTGAGCCTGCTGGAGCTGAAGACTTAAATCAGACATTTCACCTGACCTAGAGACTCCCCCTATGAAGGGGCAGGTAAGCGCTTCAAATCCGGGGACGTGGGCGCGAGAAGGACGGGGATTGTACCCCTGGGGTTCAGCTGGGGCCCGGAGCCTAGAATCCAAGTTTTGTCTTCCAGAAACCCCATGTCGCAGGACCCGTTCAAGCCACCGGCGAGCTATGAAGCCGCCCTCGAAGAGCTCGAGCAACTGGTCCAGGTGATCGAGTCGGGACAGCTGCCGCTGGAGCAGCTGCTCACCGGCTACAAGCGCGGCGCCGAACTGCTGGCCTTCTGCCGCGGCAAGCTCGAGGCGGTGGAGCACCAGATCAAGGTGCTGGACGAAGGCTCGCTCA
>Ga0247819_10000796_pt1 | contig 17777 bp, 13 predicted proteins | sample 13C_Xylose_Day6_FD_193428 | JGI IMG/M metagenome (GOLD analysis project Ga0247819, IMG submission 193428) | Soil microbial communities from agricultural site in Penn Yan, New York, United States - 13C_Xylose_Day6 | ecosystem: Environmental > Terrestrial > Soil > Agricultural land | place: USA...
GTATTATTTTAATAGTTTTATAAGGCCTTCGGCCTTAGAGCAAAACAAGAACAAGAAGACAAGATCATGAACCTAACCAACCCGGCACACACCCCCAGAGTAATCCTTATTCCGTTCCGTATCCCTTCGGGCTACTCCACTACATAAGTCTTACTCTTACCCCCACTCTTCAAAAAATCAAAAAGTAAAGGTAAGACATACAATGAAATCTCCTTGAGAAAACAATGGAAGGAAATGTTATGTTTAGCCTTACCAATCAAAGGACGTAGATTATGGGTAACCCAGTAGATTTCGCAATTAGCAGAGTCTTGAACTCTGACATCAGTGAGTACCTTTTTGAACTGGCCTTTGTTAACAAGAACGCCAACGTACTCGGTAACTGGTACAACATGGTTAACGAGACCACCGTTGAACAGGGTATCCGTGAAAAGGTCATCCACCAATTGATCCTGCCTGATTGCAAGGTGGGTGGTGGCAAAACCGAATACCTCGACTTGGGTGGTTCGGAGATGCGCAGTATCGGTAACGGTTGTGTGGAGGTGAAGGTTCCTGAGATGACCACTCGTGGTGCCAAGATTGTTTCGGTCACTGAGTGCTACCTCGGTTCCATGAACTCTGCCATCGGTCAGTTGGGCGTAGGGGTAGGTAACGACGCCGAGTGTGGTTCTGGTGTCGTGAACGAAATGATGGGGAATATGATCAACAACTTGGCCGGTAACAAGTCGATGCCTCAGACTTACACCGATTGCCACATGACCGGTAACAACGTCTTCGTGATCTTCGGGATCAACATGGGTACTTTCAACATGAGTGCCAAGGTCATCATGGAATATGACGAAGCCATGAGCAGCATTCACCCGCACCACTACCTTCAGTTCGCTGAGCTGGTGGAACTGGGTGTTAAGGCCTTCCTGTACCGTAAACTGAAAAGTCCGGTTAACGAAGCTGCTGTGAAGATGGGCGTGGCGCTCTCCGATATCAAAGACGACATCGCTGAGTACAAAGACGCATGGTCCAGTTACAAGGACTACTTCAAGAACGTCTGGACTCCTTGCATGACTTGGAGTGACAAACAGAACGTACACGACGCTCAACGCATGGGCATCGCTCGCAGAATGTAAAGGGGGATCCATGTCAGATTTAGATTTCAGCCGTGTACCTAAACAGTACAACCCGGAAGACCTCAGCTCGGATCGTGCAGCTGAGGAAGCCGAGAACGAATACTGGAACAAGCAACCTTCAATGTTTGTTCCCAGCGTCAACCTCTTCGATAAGCCTGCTGACCACAACTACCTGTCGATTCAGGATGCAGGCTTCAGTGACGTGTCGGGGATGGAAGCACTCCTGCAAGGGGTGAACTTCGAAAGCAGCAATGCCATCCTGCAAGTCTTCGAGAAGATGGGCCAGTATCTGGACATCACTCCTAAGTGGGCGTTGACCCTGAAGAAGTACGTGTACAACTTCGTGACCCGTAAAAGCGGTATGCACGACCACATGGCATTCTTCGGAGCTCCTTACCTCGGTCTGGAGAAGATCACCTTCACCACGGCTGACCGTAACGAGTGGTTCAACGAGATCTTCGACTGTGACGAGGACGAGCTGCGTGAGAACTTGCACGCCTGTGCTGCCATCAAGAGCGAGTGGGCTGTTGTAGGTGATGCGTTCAACATGACCATCCCTTATCTTCTGTTCCGCATCAACAAGAGCTCTCTGAAGGCTGACGACAAGCACCGTGCCATGGTAGACGTGGTTTGCATGTACCACTACAAGTGCTTGACCAGCATCGTGCACAATGACTATCCCTTCCAAGCCCGGAAAGAAGTCGTGTACGAAACCTACAACCGCCTGAGTCTGAAATACGACATCAAGCGTTACGGTAGCTGGAAGTTACTGATCGAGGCTCGGGCTGAATACATCATCAACCCTAAGACGGGTATCCACTACGAAGCGTGGTCCAAGATGGACAACGACAAGAAGATCGTCTACATGGTGGGTGACATCCAGAACCGGTTGCGCCGTGCGATCAACGACATCAACAAAGTGTTCCACGATGTGAAGAACAAAACGGCCATCGTGAAAGTTGAGTCGGCTAAAGTTCAACTGAAAGACGAATTAAGTATCAAGAGCGTGGCGAAAGATGTCACGGCTCATGTGTTGTATCTGGATCGGATCCTTACTGAAGAAAGCTCGTTCTTCAAAGAGGAACTGATGGAGTATTCCGCAAAGGTTCTTGAGAACGTTCGTATGGAAATGTTCCAGTACACCATCCAGGAATTCGCTAAGCGATACAACAACCCTAAGTACCCCGAGTACAAAGTCTTTGCCGAAACCATCGTCCTGCACATGTTTGAATACTTGCACGCCAATGGTATTAAGCGGAGTAACGTGTACGACGTCTTGATCAAGATGCGTGGCGCTTACGGTGCTTCCCGAAGTAACAACGAGCAGGTTAAGATCATCCGTGAACTGGGTGACAAGATTGTAATAGACATCACCGGCCGTAAAACCCCGCAATGGGTCCTCACCACACGGACTGCTTTGTCACTGTACATGGTGATTCGTGTGATCACAAAAGAGCTATTCGAATAGGAATAAACATGATCAATACATCCCGCCTGTTCCCGGTTTATCAAGGTTTGGCCGCTGACACTGCCGAATTCTTTCTTTCACCGGATATCGCTCCACCGACAGCAGTTGATTATTACCAAAATGATCCCTACGGGCGGGAGCATCACCTTACCCAATTTCTGGCGGTTCCTTTGGAGGTTGCCAATTACCTAGCTCTCTGTCAGGCTCCGGGTCAGGTCCCGTGGAATCACCGAGACGAGTTCATGGCAGAGTCGCTCCACGTCAGGAAGCTGGCATTGTTCTCTAAGGTCGATGGCCGGTATCAGTTTCTCTTCGTTACTGCCGACACTCTGGATAGCACCAATATGTTTGTTCCGGCAGTAGGTGGGGTTCCCCAGAACTTGTTGAGCTTGGAGCTGCGTAACTTTGGCGGGTTCTCCTTTGAAAACGCGGACGGCGAGCAGATTGGTAAAGAAGTATTTGCCAACTTCAAGAAGGCTGGCTATGAACCCTTGTTCCGAATCTGGCTGTCTGGGTCCTTTGACCGTGAGCGCTACTCGCTGCGTTTGAAAGATGGCGGGACCAAAATCATAGGTGTGCGAAATCTAGAGACCGGTGTCATCATCTACTCTGCGCATGTCCCCCAGCCCATTGCAGGGCTCATGGGTTCTGTCGGCGAAACGCTCGTCTCTGGCGCAAAACTCCACCAATTTCTGAAATAACCACAGGATAAAGACAATGATTAAACGCCTCCCTACTCCAGATCAATTACTGACGAGTCTCAAAGCATGGTTTAACAGGCTGACCCCTCCCTTGGAAAACGGTCTCGTTAAAACCTTTGATCAGACCCATCTGTTTCCGGTTTACGTAGAAGGAAGCCGTACCGCTCAATTCTTCATGAACCCGGTAGTAGTTACCCCGGCCATCGTTAGCCATGCAAAGGACGACCGGTATGGACGCAAGGGGCACTTCACCCAGTTCTTGAAGGTGCCTTTTGATGTTCCTAACTACATGGGGCTTTGCCAAGAACCTGGGCAGCGGCCATGGGGACCAATGGACGAGATTGACGCGAGCTCGATACAGGTACTCGAGCTCGCGCTTTCCGCCAAAGTAAACGGGATAGAACATCATTTCTTTATCCCGTGCGCCACCAGACACGACGCTCGTTTTGTCCGGGGACCAGAAGGTTATGCGTACACCTATCTGAACATGAGAATACCGGCTCATCCCGGATTCTCTGTTGAGAACAACTACGACGGCAAGGTTGGTGAAGAACTCTTCGCCGACTTCCTGGCCGCTGGTTATGAACCCATGTTCAGAATACCCGTGGCGGGATCTTACAACCGCCAGACCAACAACCTGAAACTGGCTGACGCGGGGTGCTCCATTTCTTCCCTGCGCAACATCCAGACCGGTCAGCCTCTCCACTTTGGCGAGATGAGTAATGAACTCCGTCAATTGACGAAAACGGTCAGTGACATTACCGTTGTTGGTGTTCGCATGGTCCAGCAACTTAAATAACCCGAGTAGACAGTCATGGAACAACAAAGCCCGATGGCGCGCATTTTCGATGAGCTCGTTCAGGGCTATCGGCCTTACGATTCTTTTGATATCGAGTTCAACGTACCCAAAGCTCTGGTAGGTAATCCAACGGTTACTTTCCCCACCGACTTTCCTGCCGGGCTTAGCGTTAATTTTCACGAGTACCTGTTCACCATCGCGACTTACAAGACTGCGTACCCGGGCCGGTTCCCTCAACGCTTCAAGGCGTTCATGTTAACGCCTAAAGAAAACATGCAGACGCACTACCCTATCACCAGCATCGATGATCTTAAGTTCATCCGCAGTGAAGACGAGCGCTACTTCACGTCGCTGGCTGACACGATCAACTGTGTCATGGCCTGCCAAGCGAAGGGCGTCTTGGTTACCAGTATCGTTGATAACGAATTCGGTTGCCGGACTGCACAAGAAATGGTTGATTACTTTAAGCAGTTTGAACAGGTTGATTCTTCTGAATTCCCTGTCTTCCCTATTACTACTCCACCCGCTACAAGCAAGTAAGGAAAGAACATGAACATGGCCCAACGTACCTCTTCCGCAGCTGAACTGAACAAAGCTGCCCCAGATGCCGCCGTTTTCGGTACTCCGGTTTCGCTACTCGAATACAGCCCTGCCCAATCGCCAGAAACCGGGTTGTTCTACCTCAAGAACCAAACCCCTACTCCGTTCGGTGACTGGGTCGTCATGGACGGGTTCTACTTGAGCAGCCATGGCGATCGTCCAGCCGTAGCGATCCTCGTGCTCAAAGATTTGATTGATGGCGTCTTTTCGGAAGACAAAAACATTCCTTCCCAGATCACCAAAGCCGGCGCGGGCATTTACTTCCTGAGCCGCGACATGGCGGAGTACGGTGTCAAGAAGATGCTGGAAAGTAATTCGACCATCGAACACACAATGGCGGTTTGCCACGGCAAGACGTACAACAACTTGGTTGATCAGCTCGAAGAGCGTAGCCAGGCCGGTCATTTCGAAGACGGCATGGTTCTGGTTGTTAACGTTGAGCAGCCGGATGGCGACGGTGTCCTACCAGTTATCCGTGGCATTACCGAAGTGCTGGTTAACAAGAAGCTTCAGCTGGTCCACGTGGTTGCCAACCTCGAACGTGGTGCCAAGAGCATGGGGTCGATACTGAAACTCCAGGACCGTAAAGCGTTGATCAATCCGATGTACTACAGTAATGAAGCTGTAGCAGGGTTTGGTTATCGTGAGATCCTGCGTGGCGGCAAGCCGATGACAAGCCTGCTGGGTGGTTCTTACGAAGACGTGATTCGCCACCTGACCGCCAACAGCAAGTAAGGGGTCAGCCCATGAGCCTTTCAAAGATGCTTGACTATGGCGACACCCAGATGGTGCTCGTGCGGAGTCGGTACGGCTATGGTTGGATTGCAGGCGTTGAGGTTGAGGACTTCCCGGTTATCATTACGGTAAACGATAACAACGGTGAGCATGGGGTGGATTACTACGGACTAATGTCCGCAGACAACTCATGGTTTCCTTATGCCACGGGTAGCGCTCCTCTTGAAGCAGTAACTGCACTGAATGAGAAGCTGAAGGGTTGGGAGAAGTGCGACTTTGCGAATGTCCGGTTAGGTTTGGGTATTCTTCGTAAGCTGGAAAAGTTCCCAGCAATTGGGTTGCAGGTAAGACCCATTACGTTGAAAGATCTGGACGCCTGGCAATACGGGTGGAACCACGGCGACGTTCGAGACGAAGACATGTTCGTGTAACACAATAAACACCTATACCTCCAGAGCCCTTGACGGGGCTCTGGAGGGTAGGGTTATTTATGCAACTCTGCGCTGATCCATAATGCGCTTGTTCCGGTCCATACGAGCATCGTCGATGATTTTGTCGATCGTCATCGAACGGGCTTGTTCTGGTGGGAGGTACTTCGTCAGTTTCCGAATCTCTGCTTCCAAACGCAAGGCCAGCAGATTGTCGTTGGTACTCAACAGTTCATCCGTAAGCGCGGTGATCTTACCTCTGACTTTCTGGAGCAAGTGAATGATGTGAGGTTCCATCTCAGCAGTCTTCACACCAGCCGATTCATTCATCAAGTTACGGGTTTCAGTCAATGCCAACCCAGGAGGAATCCCGTACAGCGATTTGTTCATCCCCAACTTAATGAACCAGTAGCTCAACAGCCACGAAATAACCAAGTCATCGTGTTGCTTAGAGTCGTGGTCAATCCGGTCTGCCTTCAGCCTCAGGTTAATCAGCTCATCTGCCAGTTTCCCATACGCCAACCCGTAACCCGTGTTCCCTACCGCTTCGATGATCAACCCGTAAAGTGTCTTACGAGAAGTACCGGTGGTGAGGAACCCGAAGTGCTGCTTGAACTTCAGATAGAAGTTCTTGCTACGAGTCGCGAACCCAGTACGTTTAACTTCTTCATACTCCTTCTCATGACCAACGGTGTCTTGGAAGACGGTGTTGTAGATCCGAGTGAACGGATCCATCCCTTTAGCTGGGAGCGTTATCAGGAGAGTATCGATCATGTGGTGAGCATAGTTGCGTTCAGGGATCAGCAAGCTGTTCTGAATGCACTCCAGCAAGTCCACCAGGATGCTCGCTACGTGGTCCAAGTAAGTCAGGGCATAACGACCTACCCCTATCACCTTACCGGTCTTCATACTGCGAATCACGATGGTGCAGGCGTCCTTGTTGATAGCCGAGGAAGTATCGCAACCAATCAAGAAGAAGTCGTTGTATTCCTTCTTGCACATTTCAGCCAGTTCGTTCTGTGTAACAAAGAAATCCATGTACAGGTTAAAGTCCTTGTACTCTTTGCTCCACACCACGTCCCGCTTCATGTTGTTAATGGCTTCACGGGTCTGGTCATCAAACAACCGGTTCTCCCCATCTTCCACCCACATCAGAAGTAAGTCGATCTTGGCCTTAGCTTTACTCAAGTTAAGGTTGTCGATAACTTCCTTCACCCAGTCCTTGTCTTTACCCAGCTGGAGATAGTTATACACCATCGCTAGCTTAGGAGATGTGGTTTCCTTCGGAGACGCTTTAATCAACTTGTCGCACAGGTCCGATTCACTGTAGCAGTCAAAGAACTTCTCACGCCATTCGGTAGAGTCCATCAAACGCTTGAACATGAACTCGCCACTTGGGTGGAGGGTCGTATTCGGCGTCGTAATGTGACTGGTTCCGTAAGGCAGCCCTTTCTTGCGACATTCCATGGTCTCGGTCAGGGTGGAAGGACCACTACCGTCGATGATCAGATCGATGTACTTAATATACGCCGATTCGTCGAAGGAGGATGTTCCTACACGAAGACCCCGCGCCAAGTCGCCTGCTTTGTCAGCGCCCTGTTGAGGAACGTTGACGTACAGCGTATTGATCTTGTTCTCCCCGAACGCTTTATACGTTAACGAGGTACCTGCGTCCTTGTCCTTATAGGTCGAGTTAACCATGTACTTGGGAATACTGTTACGGATCGTCTTGACCGCTTCAATAAACTGAGCCCGGTTATCACTCTTCAGGGTAATGAGGTGAGACGTATACCCTCGGCCCATGATGTAGGTCAGCCAGAAGTTAATGACCTGAACCGACACCGTGTTATGGGTCACCATAAAGTCGTCAGTGACGTACAGGTGCTCAGACGAATCCAGCTCAATGCAAGTAGACTCTTCTTCCCACAAATACTTGATCGACTTAACGAACAGTGCGTTCACTTCATTGACAGGACGTTCCTGTTCCCGTGTCTTGAAGTAAGGGATGGTTTCAGGGAGTGTAATGACCACCCCGTTATCTTTACCGGAGGCTGTACCACCCAAGCCACGAACCAGATATTTCAGCTGAGTCGCGATAGCGCGGTTTACAGCGATGTAAACGTTCTTGTCGCCAACGATACCCCGGTTGTCACAGAACGCTTGTAAGAGGCTTATACGGTCTTCCAGAGCCCCTTCCAAGTAGGTAGCGGGCAGTCCCACTTCCTTATCGAACGTAATCGGGTTCCCATCGTCCCGAGTGAAGGTCCACTCACCCTTACCTTTCACCAGACTGGTGTGCTTAGGGAGGTTCGCTTCAACGTAGTTCGCTTGTGCATCGTTGAGGACGGTGAACTGTAGCCCGCCGTTGGTATTCTTAGCAGTCGCCATCAGACCCATGACATAAGGGTCGATCAAATGGTTCTGTTTAATCCCTTGTTCTGGTTCGATCAATGGGAATTGCAGAATAGCTTTCTGCTTCATCAACTGAATCAAGTCAGCAGTCGTGTAATCACCCCACAGGCCTCGGTCGTTGATGCTGTCCACCGAGTTCTTCATGGTCCAGAGGTGCTGTGGACCGGCATCGGTATGGCGACCATCACTGCCCACTACTCGATAGATCCGCATATCCCCTTGAGGGTGCACACCGATAACGGTAGCGGTATCACCTTTCTGGTCGATCACCTCATCACCAACCTTCAGCTTGCCGATAGGCTTCCAGCAGTCGGAGGGTTTGATGTCGTTCTCTTTCTGAGCCTTGATCCGAACCAAGCTACGGTTAGGCTGCGGCTTACCTTGCTGACGAGGCATGATCATGTGGTTGGTGATGTGATTCAAATACGCCCACATGAAACTGATGTTGCCCCGGTTCGCTTGGAAAGGGGTCTCTGCTTTGAGGTAGCAGACTTCTCGCAAGAAATACCAGAAGTTCTCTTTGGATTCCTTAACGATCATTGTCCGTTGCAAATCGGTCAAGTCAGGGGAATAAGGATCCAGTCCTTTCAGCATCGGGTTATTGAGCTGGAGGATAAAGTAATAGTTCTTGATGCCTTGCAGACGGAAGACTTCGGCGGTACGCAGGAAGGACTCGTTCTTCGTGTCCATGTCCGCAGCAGCTTTGTACAACTGGAAGTCTTTCAAGAAACGTACAGTCTTAATGCCCCACAGACTGTCTTCTTTGAAGTGTGCCATCAACGTTTCGTCTTCGGTACGAGCGTCCGAATCAACACGGAGGCGTTTATCATCAACCAGTTTCTTGGTCAGGTTGGTGACACCTAGGTAATCTTTAACTTTCTTCGCGAACTCTAATAGACGATTATAATCTTCAGTAGTTTCAGTAGACATACGTGAATTCCTTGAAAGGATATCCTAACCCTCCGCCCTTAGGGCGGAGGGTTAGTTGAACATAAAATCCACAATCACGTTGCGTTAACGGTAACACCCGACGCAGCCAACTGAAGTTCAGTCCCCGCACTGTTCCGGTTAACCCACTGAAGCAGCCAGGTTTGACCGTGTTGCAGTTCGATCGCGATCCCGTTCTCCTGATTCCACAGATCGACGGAGTACAGCCATTTCCGTCCATCGGTTGGGTGGCACAGGTAGAAGTGGGTTGGATCTGGAGCCTTCTCTTCGTCCCAACGGTTGTAGCTTGGGTAAACCGCTCGGTACATCCCTTCCAGCCACGCCGCTTTGTTAGCGAAGCCGTTGGTCAGGTTGAACTTCGTGTTAACCCCAGCGTTGGAGACTTGAGCGAACTTGTCAGTGAAGAACGGGGTGCTAGGAGTGAAGGACACTTCCCAACGTTTCCCGCTGCCACTGATCGGCGCGCGCAAGACAATCGTGGTGTACTGCATGAACGTGATAGATGCGTTCAGAATCGACACATCCCGCAGGTTCAGGTTGAACACCAACGACTGAGACACACCGTACGCCTGCGGGCGCCATGGCTGACTCTGCGGGTTGAACGTGACGAACTCAGTAACGTCGATCACGTACTTCCGGTCCAAGTCGTACAGCCAATGACGCAAGCTGTAACCACTGATGGCCGGATCCCAGACTGGGTAGGTGTAGATCTTCGGAGACCATGCCCCTTTAACCGCGCCTGCTTCGATACGGTAGACCTGACGCTTGAAGTCTGGGTTACCAGGCTCCGCTACCGCATGCTGTTCGTTATCCTGCAACTTACGGGTCAACACGATCTCACCATCTTGACCCGGATAGGTCGGACGGTACTCTGCCAGACCATACAGGTTGAATGGAGGAGAGTTGACCGGAGATGGCTCAGACTTACTGCCGTCGGAGAAGTGCGCAACAGCACGCAGCTCTACCGCAGGAATCACCACGTTGATCGGAACCACCAGCAGCTTCGGATCCATCGTGTTGGTAAACCATGGGCTCACCAGTTCGATCGACTCGAGCAACTTGGTACCCAGTTGGTGATCCTTCATGTACGACGAATGCTGAACACGCAGCAACACCGCTGGAGGAATGAAGTTATCACCCTCATCGAAGAACGCCATGTAGCAACGAGCACCGTTTGGCAAAGCTTCTTCGTTTTCAGTGACCGAGAACGAACCTGTGGTCATGATGCTGACGTTGGTCCGGTCAATGATCTCTGCCAGCTTGCACGGAACCTGTTTCTTGATGATGACTTGGTTCGTGTTGTACTGAACACCGATGTTGTTGGACTCGATCGCCGAGTTGCCCTTGTAGACCTTGGCGTACGCTGCACCGGGACGCATGATGGTGCTGTCAACCTTGGCCACGTTAGGACGCTGAGTGTAGTCAACACACAGCAGTGCTTCACCGATCATCGGACCACCCTTCAGACCGAAGATCCAGTCTTGTTCGGTCGTCTGAGCGTCATCACCGTTGATCAAGCGCCATGGAACCAGAGTCGACTTGTTGGTCGCTTCAGTATCCACGTGGGAAACCCGAAGGATCACTCCATTAGGAACGTCGAAGACCAGCCAGTTCTCTCTGGGGACCACGTAACGCTTGATGTCATCGATCGGGTGAATATCAGGATCGTAAATGTCTTGCAGGTGGAGCATGAACGGTTGGAAGCGTTCACCGACGTTGGCTTGAACCAAGTTGGTTGCGGCTACCGCCCGTTCGGCGGACGTACTTGGATCATTATCGAACATTATCATTCACCTCGAAATGTCCTTCAATCTGACACACGGAGTTCAAGAACAGATCGTTAACCTGACGAATAAAGACCATCTCGTCAGAGGTAATTGTCTGGAGACCGTAGTTTGCATAAGGCATTACTGCGAAATAACGGAGATCAAACTTGCGAGGTACCGGGTCGTACTTCAACCACCACATGTAACTGGCGACCTGATTACGAACGAACTGATCGGTGTAACCCTCTTCCATGTCTTTCAGAGCAGGAAGTACCAGCAAGCGGTTCAGGATGGCGTTAACCACCACACTCAAGAACGGACTGAAGAGTCTGTACTTGTCTTGCTGATTATGGATCACCGGGTCCTGATTCGGTTTGACAGCGTACAGCGTCAGGTAATCACTGACTCGCTTGTCCACCTCTTCAGCCAGCTCGTAGTCCGGGAAGTTGTTGTACTGCTCAACGTACCAGACCGGGGTGTAGGTGTACTTGACCATGTAAGGCATCCCATTCAGGGTATCCCACAAGTCATCTGGTGAGGTCTTCTCAGCGGAAGGAACATCAGCCGTACGGAACAGTCGACCACCAATCACACAACGGGTTACCCGATCGTCTCGCAGGTTGTAACGCTTGAACCGACCAATCACCCCACCATCGACAAACCCCAACTCCGTCTTACGAACAGGCAACTCCTGATCAGGATGGAACTGGTCAGCCCGGAAGGTAATTTGTTGCGACCCTTCCACAATGAACTGTTTGTTGATGATGTAGAAGTAACCGTTATCGAAGAACCAATCCACGTTGTCAATCAACGGGTGCCCGTTCAACCACAGCGAGTAGTTCGCGAACGCCGTGGGGAAGATCAACCCACCACCGTCGTAGATGTGGGTCTGGGCAAAGCTCAGGCTGTGGTCAATGTGGTCCAGCTCAAAGGAATAACCCAAGTGCTTGGTGTTAAACAGCAACACCCCACGCTGATTCACTGTGTCCAGCTCTTTCCAGAACAGGATACCGTTCTCGATGACATAAACGGAATCGTCACCGGTCACGTCCACCATCTCACCCGTGATCTGTTGGGTATCGACGCTGAAAGGAGAAACATAAACCCGAACGTTAACCTGAGGATCCACTTCAGTCGGGCTGTTGACGATTTTGTAATCGACGTTCCGGCCAGCCGTACCCAAGGTGAACTCGACCATTCGGCAAGCAGCATACTTCGGAATGAAGTACAGCCGGTTGGTCATGTTCCAGAAGCCCAGCAGTTTCCCGTCCGCGTCGTATTCCCACGCGCTGCAAGCCGCGCGGTAGGTCACTGGAATCTCCAGACCCAACGTACCCGGTACATGGTTGACCTTTACCGGAGTGTTGCTCAGGATCAAGGTAGACGCGTTGTAACCGAATGCTTCCTTGGCGCCTTCTCGGGTGAGGTTCTTCCACTGGTTACGAGTAAAGGACATTACCGGACCTTGCTCGAGGTTAGACGCCGCCCATTCAGGAACCGTCGCACGAGCACCCGTCATGGCACGCAGAATATCCGCATCGCTCAAACGGTACAGATAACGAACACGGTTATGTTCCCACGGCCACTGGTATTGCCAATCTGTTTTACGGACCAAGACCAAGATACGGTCATTAGCCAGTGTCTTCAGATCATCCAGATGCTCACTCGCCATTTGAACGTCGTAGTCCGAGATAGCAATGTCCTGATGGGTCAGCTGACGAACCGAACGCTTGTTGTTACGGTGGAAATACACCCCGTAGTTCTTCGGACCCAGCACGTAGTAATCGTTATCGTCGAAGTACCGCAGTGTGAAATCACCTTCCACCTTAGGCGGGTGGAGGATCAGCTTACGGACTTGATCCATCTCACTGTAATAAGCAGGGAGCTGGTCATAACGATACATCTCAGCACGGATCACGGTAGGGTCGTGCATGATCTCCACTGTGTCACCGATCACCAAGTTGGGGATCTGGTTAATCGCTCCGTGGAAATAAGCCCCGTTATGGTAGACGAAGGTGAACCCGTCTCGAGCCCTTAACTCAGCGTACCGTGCTTGGAACTGAGCGGGTTCTTGTGCAAACTCGTAGACCATGGTCTCGTAAACAAACGAGTTGATCGCTGGATCATCCACAGTCTCATTACGAGGAACAGGAACCGTCGGGGTATAGACCCGGAAGAACATGTCCATCGTGATCGGGATCTCGTACGACTTCTGCTTCTCCAGTGCAATGAAGACCAGTCCGTCATACGTGCACATTACCCATGCTTTAGCTTTGCTATAGTTGAAACCAAACGTGTTGTAGACATTAACCGCGACACCGCGACGAGTGCACAGGTCGCCAAGGTTAATCCAGCGCTCCAATGGGTTGCGCCGGCTGAGGCCAGTGTCGAAGTTCCAGAAACCTGGATCCAGACCCCCCACGCTAAATACGTGGAAGAACTTACTCTTCTTAGGCAGAGTTCTCCACGCTTCCATGTAACCAAAATTATCGATGCTACCGTAGTAATCCGAGATCCGCACCATTTGTACTTGGTACTGGTGGTTCTCTTCAGGATTACCCCAGAGGTTACCGATGGCATAGTCCAACAACGGATTGTTAGACTCGAAGCCAATAATGCTCATAGGCGATTACCGATTCAGGTCGTACGTGTAATCAATGTTCTTCCAGAACGCTTCCAAAGCGGCTTGGCCTGCGTACTTAGGATCGAACGCCATACCCATAGGGCTTTTATTCAACAACTTGAACTTAGAGGCACCGTAGGCGAAAGCAGCCAGAAGACAAGGAGCCTCCAGTGCAGCACCAATCACAGGTCCTTTCAGTGCAGTCGAAACAATCGAGGAACCCAGCGCTTGGAAGTCCTTGAGATCCACACCCTTCAGCTTATAAAGGATAGGGTTCTTGTGGATTGCCTTCAGCAGGTCTTCATAGCTACGCAGGTGACCAACGCCTTCGATAACACCGAGGCTGAAATCAGGTTGCCAGTTGTAGACGGCACGGAGAGTGTTCAGACCCACCAGCTCTACATCCGTCCCTTCCTGTTCCATCAGGCAGACCACGTAGTAGACCAGCAGAGCGCGCAAGGTCTTATCTTCGTCGGTGGTCAAGGTAGCCCGACCACGAATACGAGCAGCCAGACCCTCTGCGAAACCACGGCAGGTCATAGGTCGCATGTTCTTCAACGGACCCAGTTTCATGCTCGCTACGTCCTGTTGGAGGAACGCGCAGAGTTTCATGATCGTGATGTCGTTGGTATTGACGGGACGGTTCTGGGAATCGCGGTAAGGGCGCTCGTCGTACACCGTGATGGTTTCGCGAGTGTGGGTCTGGAGAGTAATCGGGAATGCCAGTGCCGAGAAAGGTACCGAGTTAGCGAACGTCAGTACAAAGACATCCTTCTTACTGGTAGGGGTCAGGTTCTGCTTTAGGTGCAGAAGCTTGATAGTTTCATCGACCTTATGGAGAGACCGCAAGACCCTGCCGGCTGAGGAATCGTAAGCATTAATGAGCATGGGCGGTATTTCCTTAAATAACATGTTATGTGTTAAGAGTAAATGACACATTAAGGCCCTAAAAATTGGGTGCATACGATTGCTCTACCCACCAAATTTCATCACGAGGCTGACTCGATATGAGTATTTTCAACCAGATCGTACCTGGCCAGGTGATCAACAACGGGATCAATGACGTATCGATCCCTGAGTATGACGTCACCATTGCTACGGCTCCGCTTCATCTTCCTGTTATTTGCGGTATCTCTCCTATCGGAGGTTTGGCCTCGGAAGTTGGTACCCAATGGGTAGCAATTAAAGATTTCGCCAAGACCTTCGGCGACATCATGGACCCAGAGACTCCGTACTACAGCCCTGTCAGTCGCTTGCTCGTCGCGCTGGCTGATGGCGGTCAAGGCACCGTCGGCTTCCGTCGCATGTCGGCAAACAATGTCAAGGCCCGTGCGGCAGTGGCAGCGTTCGTCTACCAGGTCGACCAGCAACAATACGAGCGCGATGCTTCCGGTCGCTTCAAGTATGACGCTGGCGGTTCCCGTATCCCGGTTGTGGGCGAAACCGTTCCGGGTATCGACATCCAGATCAAACTGGAAGACATCACTGGTAAACAACCAGGCGAGCTGACCGTTCGTACTATCGCTGCTGCTGGTGATGTGCCGGAGACCGTGGTTTACCCACTGTACGAAGCCATGGCCGGTGTTGGCGAAGATTACAACCGCAACGGCTTCCAGTTCGGCGTACAGAACACCACGTCCTCGTGGCGCTCGACCGCTGACTTCGTTCGCAAGACTGGCGTGTTCCCATACCAGCTGCGCGAGTTCACTGATAGCAAGGGCGGCCTCCGCACTTTCGTCAAGGCTCCTGCCAGCAGCAACGAAGTCGTTCCGGCGACTCTGTTCGACGTGACCTATAACAAGGTCAAGTACGGTCTGGACAACGCGTTCCGTACCTTCACCGGTACCAACATCAACCGTCCTCAGCGCGCTATCCCGGCGCCGATCAACGGCACCATCGTTTACCACGAGAACATCGCTGCGCTCTGCCAGTTGATGTATCACCTGGAAAAACCGGTGAACGACAACCTGGTCGAAGCCGGCAAGCCGGGCGAGCAGTACAAGCAGATGAACCCGTTCACCTGCCAAGACCACACCGGTGCTCCGTACTACGCGTGCAGCAGCTCTGGCGTGATCAAGTGGGACTTGACCGGTGCGGTTAAAGTGTCTGGCGGTCTGTCGCCATTCATGACCAACGAAGGCAAGCTGCCGGAAGGCACCACTGCGGAAAACATCCCTGACCCATTCGGTCTGTTGACTGGCCTGGTTACTCCGACAACTATCAAGCAAGGTTGGGAAATCACCAACAAGCTGATGGTGTCTGATCTGACCTCGTACGTGAACAGTTCGGCTCAGAAGGACGTTACCCGTAACCGTCAGTCGATCTGGTGGGACGTGGGCTTCTCTCAAGAAGTCAAAGACGTGGCCATTCAGTTCCTGGCTGCGCGTAAAGACATCTTCGTTCAACAGGACGCCACCATCTGGACCCCAGGTGAAGCGAACCCTCTGGATGAGGTGTATGCACGCGCTGACATGCAGACCACCAACCTGCGGATGACTCCGGAATCCGAGAAGTGGGGTACCCCTGCGTGCCGTGCGGCGATCAACAAGGCTGAGATCAAGCTGACCGGTGAGTCTACCGGCTGGTACTTCTCGGCGAACATCGACAAGGCTCAGAAGTACGCAGGCTACGCCGGCGCCGACACTGGCCGTGTTAACGTTGCCAAGGCTCCGGACACCGGTGATAATCGCAAGATCACCATCGGTTACGATTCGACGATTCAGTTCGAGTCCACCGAAACCCAGGCTGACGGCTTCGCCAAAGGCCACACCACGCTGATCCCATGGGATTGGAACGGCCAAGTGTACCGTCCGGGTCTCCCGACTGTTCACACCAGCCCTGACTCGGTCCTGAAAGACGAGATCAACGTGTTCAACTGCGTGGGTATCGAGAAGATCTCTGCGGATCAATGGAAGCGCGTTGTGGGTGACCGCAGCCTCGACCAGGATTCGTACGAGGCCATCATGAAGGACTCGATCGAGGAAGAGTGCCGTAACGGTCTCGGTGGTGCTGTTGCTGGCATCGTTGCTGAAACCTCCTACGCCACCGGTCAAGTCGGCGACCTCGCTGTACTGAACGTAGTCGTTCACGGCTACTTCAACAAGGCGAAGTACATGATGGAGTTCGACCTCTATGCCCACAACAGCAACGAGCTCAACAGCTCGAACTGAGGATTGATTCATGGCGAACAATAGCAACCTTCCGCACCGCAGTGCGGATACGCTGTACTCGGCGAGTGACGAGTTCGTTACAGCGCTGGGACTGGAGAACCGTCCGGTCATCAAAGGTGAGCTGCACGGTGTTTACGGTTGGGCAGGCTTGGTGTACAACTACCTGAACCAACAACCTCACCTGGAACAAATGGGCTGGTGCTTCCAACTGACCGGTCCTGCTGGCTTCGCACGGCTCCCAGCCGGTAAGACCTTCGCGTCGCTCTGCAAGGCGTTCTTCGAGAACCGCTCCCAGAGCTTCGATGGTCTCCGTCTGACCGTGGACTTCAGCTTCCAATCGGTGGAGTGGACTGGTCACATCATGTCCATTCCTTCTGGCGCTACTCGTAGCCAGGGTTCCGTTACCCACACTGCCATCGACGTTGAAGGTGAAGTTTTCACCAAGCTGTTCGACGTCTGGGGCCGTTGGTTGATCATGGACCCAGAACTCCAGAACGCCAAGATCGTGATTCTCGACGATCCAGGTCCGATGCTGCTGGACGACCAGTCCTGCTCGAACATCTACTTCACTCCGACTCGGAACATGCGCGACGTTGCTCACGCTGCTCTGAACCTCGGGATGATGCCACGCTCCTTGGTTCCGATCGAGATCAAGCGTGACAAGAGTTCTGAGCGGGAAATGCGCTCCATCCAGATGGAGTTCACCGGTCTGCTCGAATGGGATACCCTGGCGGTGAAACAGATCGCCCGTACCTTCCTGTCGCGTCTGCCGTTGTACAACCCTGATGCAGTAGCAGCACCGGCCGGGTTCACGAACCCATCGGCAACTGTCAACGCATCGAAAGGTGGTACCATCCCTCAGATGACCGCCGAGAAGGCTCAAGTTGCAGCTGGTGCAGGTATCGCCGCGGAAGCAAGCGGTATGACTGGCGCCATCGCAGCAGCCGACGTTGGTTACCTGGGTTAAGAAGTAAAGAAGCAAAGGTAATGCTAACCCCCTCCCAGC
>Ga0247819_10000797_pt1 | contig 17770 bp, 15 predicted proteins | sample 13C_Xylose_Day6_FD_193428 | JGI IMG/M metagenome (GOLD analysis project Ga0247819, IMG submission 193428) | Soil microbial communities from agricultural site in Penn Yan, New York, United States - 13C_Xylose_Day6 | ecosystem: Environmental > Terrestrial > Soil > Agricultural land | place: USA...
CCGCGGGGTAGGGCACGATGAGGCGGATGGGCTTGCTGGGATAGTTGTCTTCGGCCTGCGCGGCAGGCATGCCGCAGGCGGCTGCCAGCGCGATCAGGGGCAGCCATTGGGCCAGGTTCTTGTGCGGGGTGAGTGCCATGGTGGTGCTTCCGTTGTGCTTGAAAAAGTTACAGGGTGCGGGCGATGATTTCTTTCATGATCTCGTCGCTGCCGCCGTAGATGCGGCCCACGCGGGCATCGGTCCAGGCGCGGCCCACCTGGTACTCCGTCATGTAGCCGTAGCCGCCATGCAGCTGCAGAAACTCGTCGAGCAACTGGTTTTGCAGGGCCGTGGCATTGAGCTTGACCATGGCGGCGCGCTCGGGCGTGAGTTCATGGCGCAGGTGCAAGGCCATGCAGTCGTCGACGAACACGCGCAGCATGGTCGCCTTGGCCTTGGCTTCGGCCAGCTTGAAGCGCGTGTTCTGGAACTCGAACACCGTCTGGCCGAAGGCCTTGCGCTCGCGCGTGTAGTCGACGGTCTTCTGCAGGAAGGCTTCTATCGACATGGCCGCGCGCACGGCGACGACCAGCCGCTCCTGTGCCAGCTCCTGCATCAGGTATTTGAAGCCCATGTTCTCCTCGCCCAGCAGGTGGTCGACCGGCACTTTGACGTTGTCAAAGAACAGCTCGGACGTGTCCTGCGCCATCAGCCCGATCTTCTCCAGCTTGCGACCCTTGCTGAAGCCCGGTGTGCCGGCCTCCACGACGATCAGCGACACGCCCTTGGCGCCGAGTTCGGGCGCGGTCTTGGCCACGACGATGACCAGCTCGGAGTTGATGCCGTTGGTGATGAAGGTCTTGCTGCCGTTGATGACGTAATGCTGGCCATCGCTGGTTTTCTGGGCCGTGGTGCGCACGGACTTCAGATCGCTGCCCGCGCCGGGCTCGGTCATGGCGATCGCGCCTATCATCTCGCCCCGGGCCATGGCCGGCAGCCAACGGTCCTTCTGCGCCTTGCTGCCATAGGTGTTGATGTAGGGGGCGACGATGTCCGAATGCAGCGGAAAGCCCAGTCCGCTGGCGCCGGTGCGGGCGATCTCTTCGATCAGCACCGCGGCATGGCCGAAGTCGCCGCCGCCGCCGTAGGGCTCGGGCAGCAGGGTGTTGAGCAGGCCTTCGCGGCCGGCCTTGCGCCAGACTTCCTTGGGCACCAGCCCCTGGCGCTCCCACTCGGCATGGAAGGGCACGACTTCTTTTTCGAAAAAGCGGCGCACCTGCTCGCGGAAGGATTCGTGGTCTTCACGGTAGACCGTGCGTTGGATCAGATTTTGCATGGATGGGGATGGGTTCAGTGGTTGGATGCATCGCGCAGCGCAAAGCCGGCTTGCGGCTCTTCGCGGTAGCGTTCCTTGAGCTTGCGGCGCAGCAGCTTGCCGGTCTCCAGCCGGGGCAGGGTGTCGATGAAGACCATGCGCTGCGGCAGCTTGATCCGGGACAGTGCATCGGTCGCCTGCTCGGCGATGGCGCGGGCCGTGGTCTGCGATGCCGCTATGCCTGGGCGCAGCACCACGGCGGCCAGGGGCTGCTCGCCAAAGTCGGGGTGGGGCACGCCCACCACGGCCACTTCCAGCACGCTGGGGTGGCGGGCCAGGGCGTTCTCGATTTCCTGCGGGTAGAGGTTGACGCCCCCCGAGAGGATCAGGTCGGCCCGGCGGTCGCTGAGGAACAGATAGTTGTCGGCGTCCACATGGCCGATGTCGCCGTAGGTGACCCAGCCGCGGTCGTTGATGGCCTGGCGCGTCTTTTCCTCGTCGTTGAGGTAGCGAAACTCGCCGCCGCCGGAGAAATACACCTGGCCGATATCGCCCGCGGGCAGCTCGTGGCCGTCGTCGTCCACGATATGCACCTGCCCGGTCGTGGCCCGTCCCACTGAACCGGGGCGCTGGCGCCACTCCGACGAAGAAATCATGGTGGTGCCGCAGCCTTCGGAGCCGGCGTAGTACTCCAGCAGGATGTCGCCCCACCAGTCCAGCATGCTGTTCTTGACCGCCACCGGGCAGGGCGCGGCCGCGTGGATGGCCATCTGGTGGCTGGAAAGGTCGTACTGGTGCCGCACGGCGTCGGGCAGCTTGAGCAGCCGGCCGAACATGGTCGGCACCCACTGGCTGTGCGTGACGCGCCAGCGCTCGATCAGCAAAAGCGCCCGCTCGGCGTCGAAGCGCTCCATGATCACCGCCTGGCCGCCGAGCTCCAGCACGCGCAGCGTGTAGCGCAAGGGCGCAGCGTGGTACAGCGGCGCAGGGGACAGATAGACCGTGTTCTCGCCCATGCTCAACAGGCGCGCCGTGCCCAGGGCTTCGGGGTTGAGCTGGCCGCGCAGATGGGCGGGCAGCAGCGGCTTGAGCACACCCTTGGGCCGGCCCGTGGTGCCCGACGAATACAGCAGGTCACGCCCCAGGGGACGATCGCTGAAATCCGCCTGCGGGCCCTGCAATGCCGTCTGCAGCGCCGCTTGCAACGATTGCGCTTGCGGCGTGGCTTCGTCCACCGTCCAGCAAGGCAGAGGGCGGTTGATCTGCAGCGCGCTGAGCTGGGACAGGGTCTTGCTGGACGCCACCATCAGCTTCGCGCCGCTGTCCTCCACGATATAGGCCACTTCCGGGGGCGTGAGGTGGGTGCTGAGCACCGCGGCATACAGGCCCGCATGCTGGGCCGCCAGCACCAGGGCAAGGATCTCGATGCGGTTTTCCAGCAGCACGGCAAAGCTGTCGCCGGCTTGCAGTCCTTGCTGCGCCAGCCACTGCGCCATGCGCTGGGCCTGCTGTGCCAGCTCGCCAGCCGTACAGCGCTGGTCCTGGTCGGCCATGATGACCACTACCCGGTCGGGAGCCGCGGATGCGCGGCCAAAAAAATCCTGCATGTCTGTCACCCCTTTTGCCCCAGGCGCTCCGGGTGCGCCATCCGATGTAAAACCACGGTTTCTCAGGCCTTGAACAGGCTCTCAAGAACGTCTGCAGCGATTTTTTCAGGCAAGCCGCGCAGTGCGCACCGGGAAAATACGGTGTTCACTACAAACGAAGAAGGGGGGAGATAAGCCCCGTCGATTATTCGTTCGATGGAGATAGAGCAACTTGGCCGCACCGTCAAAATACGGTGTTCAGCAAAGACGAAGGCCGACGGGGAGGATTTAAAGGAATATTGGTTTCGTAGAAATCAATTGAGCGATTATGAAAAATCCCGTTATCGTTGATGCCATTCGCAGTCCCATGGCCCGGGCCAAGCCCGATGGCGCACTGGCCCAGCTCCATCCCGTGGATCTGCTCTCGCAGGTGCTGGAGCAGCTGGTGTCCCGCAACAAGCTAGACCCCGGTGCGGTGGATGACGTCATCTGCGGCTGCGTCAGCCAGGCGGGTGAACAGGCCGGCACGCCAGGGCGTCTGGCCTGGCTGGCCGCGGGCCTGCCGGCGCATGTGCCGTCCACCACCATCGACCGCAAGTGCGGTTCCAGCCAGCAGGCCGTGCATTTCGCGGCCCAGGCCATCATGGCCGGCACGCAGGACATCGTGATCGCCTGCGGCGTGGAGTCCATGAGCCGCGTGCCCATGGGCACCTCGCGCATGGGCAAGAACACCACCGGCGCACGCTTCGATGCGCGTTACGCGCCCGGCCTGGTGGGCCAGGGCGTCTCGTCTGACCTGGTGGCCGCCAAATGGGGACTGTCACGCCGGGAAATGGATGAATATGCGGCCCGCTCCCACCTGCGCGCCCATGCCGCGCAGACCCAGGGCCTGTTCGAGCGTGAAATCGTCGGCATCGATACGCCCCTGGGCCGCGTGCTGGCGGACGAGACCATTCGCGCCGGCACCACGGCGGACAAACTCGCCGCCCTGAAGGCGGTGTTCGAGAGCGAGGAGCTGTCGGCGCGCTTCCCGCAAATCCAGTGGAACACCACGGCCGGCAATGCCTCGCAGATGACCGACGGCGCGTCCGCCATGCTGATCATGAGCGAAGAGCGTGCCCAGCAGCTGGGCCTGCGCCCGCGCGCGCGCTTCGTGGCCTTCGACGTGGTCGGTGACGACCCGCTGTACATGCTCACCGCCCCCATCCCGGCCACGCAGCGCGTGCTGGCCAAGGCGCGCATGACGCTCAACGACATCGCCCATTACGAGATCAACGAGGCGTTCGCCTCGGTGCCCATGGCCTGGCAAAAGGAGCTGCGCGCCGACGGCGAGCGCCTGAATCCGCGCGGCGGCGCCATCGCCCTGGGCCACCCGCTGGGCGCTTCGGGCATCCGCCTGATGACCACCATGCTGCACGCGCTGGAAGACAGCGGCGAGCGCTACGGCCTGCAGTCCATGTGCGAGGCCGGCGGCATGGCCAACGCCACCATCATCGAACGTCTCTAAGCATTGATTTGATCGCTGCAGGTGCCCGAAAAATAGGCGCTTGCCAGCCAGCACAAGGAAGAAAAATGAAGTTGCAACAAGGAATGACCGCATTGGTCACGGGTGGGGCCTCGGGCCTGGGTGAAGCTTCGGTGCATGCACTGCTGGAGCGGGGCCTGAACGTCGTGGCCGTGGACCTGAACGATGAGCGTGGTCAGGCCCTGGAGCAACAGTATCCGGGCCGCGTGCGCTATGTGAAGGCCGATGTGTCCGATGCCGAGCAGATGGCCCAGGCGATTGCGACGGCCGAGGATTTCGGCGACTTCCGCGCGCTGGTGCACTGCGCCGGCATCGGCGGTCCGCTGCGCCTGATCGAGAAGGACGGCAGCCCCGGCTCGCTGGACAAGTACGTCAACATCCTGCGCGTCAACCTGATCGGCACGTTCAACGTGCTGCGCCTGGCTGCCGTGAGCATGGCCAAGAACGAGCCCATCGACGGCGAGCGCGGCGCCTGCGTGCTCACCGCTTCGGTGGCGGGCTACGAGGGCCAGATCGGCCAGATTCCCTACGCTTCCTCCAAGGCCGGCGTGATCGGCATGACCATCGTCGCCGCGCGCGACCTGGCGTCCAAGTTCATCCGCGTCTGCACCATCGCTCCCGGCCTGTTCGACACGCCTATCCTGGCCAAGCTGCCCGAAAACGTGCGCCAGTCGCTGGGCGCCTCCGTGCCCCACCCCGCGCGCCTGGGTCATCCCAACGAATACGCGCTGACGGCGCTGCACATCCTGGAGAACCCCATGCTCAACGGCGAAACCATTCGCCTGGATGGGGCTATTCGGATGCAGCCGCGGTGAGGTAGAGGGCACCCCCTGAGCGGCTTACGCCGCTCCCCCCTCGAGGGGGCGGCAGCCTCGCTGCGCGGCGGCGCTTGCTCGCTGCCCCCTTGCTGGGGCGCGCCAGTTTCAAAGGCTGCGTATATCGACGCTGTTTTCATCATCAGGAGCTCATTCATGTCCGAACCCCAGAACTTCGCAGGCCGCCACGTTTTTGTGGCGGGTGGCAGCAGCGGCATCAATCTCGGCATCGCCCAGGCGTTCGCGCGTGCCGGTGCGCGTGTGACGGTGATCAGCCGATCGGCCGAGAGGGTGGAGGAGGCCGCCGCGGGGCTGCGCGCACTGGGCGCGCAGGCGCTGGGCATCAGTGCCGACGTGCGTGACGCCGCGGCGGTGGATGCCGCGCTGCGCCAGTCGCATGCGCAGTTCGGTGAGATCGACGTGCTGATTTCGGGCGCGGCGGGCAACTTCATTTCCCCCGCGGCGGAACTCTCGCCCAATGGTTTCAAGACGGTGATCGACATCGACCTGAACGGCACCTTCCATGTGCTGCGCATGGCCTACCCCCTGCTGAGGAAACCGGGCGCCAGCGTCATCAACATTTCCGCGCCCCAAGGCGTGAACCCCACCATGTACCAGGTGCATGCCTGCGCCGCCAAGGCCGGCATCGAAATGATGACGCGCGTGCTGGCCATGGAGTGGGGCGAGGTGGGCGTGCGCGTCAACGCCATCTCGCCCGGCCCTATCGCCGACACCGAAGGCATGCGCCGGCTCGCGCCTTCGCCTGAGGCACTGGCCGGCATGCTGGCCAGCGTGCCCTTGCAGCGCATGGGCAGCGTGCAGGACATCGCCGATATGGCGCTGTTCCTGTCGTCGCCTCAGGCAGGCTTTGTGACGGGTACCGTCATTCCCGTCGATGGCGGCTCCTCGCTGCGCGGCGGCCGGGACATGCGTGCCTCCTTTGTGCCCAGGAGCGCCGAATGAGCGAGGGCTATCAGCGCATACGCTTTGGCGTGGAAGAGGGCGTGGCCACGCTGGTGCTGGCCAACCCGAAAAAACGCAATGCTTTCGATCCTGAAATGCGCGTGGAAATGTGTGAAGTGGTGCGCCAGGTGCAGAGCGACCCGGGCATTCGCGCCCTGGTCCTGACCGGGGATGGCGAGCATTTCTGCTCCGGTGGCGACCTGGGCAATATCGCCGCCAGCGGTCTGGACAATGCCGGCTGGCGCCGGCGCCTGGGCAGTCTGCACGACTGGCTCAAGGACTTGATGCAGCTGGACAAGCCCGTGATCGCGGCCGTCGATGGCGCGGCCTACGGCGCGGGTTTCAGCCTGGCCCTGGCGGCGGATTTCATCATCGCCAGCACCCGCGCGCGCTTTGCCATGTCGTTCATCCGCGTGGGCGTGGTGCCCGACTGCGCGGCCTTCTACACCCTGCCGCGCATTGTCGGCGTGCACCGGGCGCGCGAGCTGATGCTGTCGGGGCGCGAAGTCCCTGCGCAGGAAGCGCTTGCCCTGGGCATTGCCTCTGAGCTGGTCGCGCCCGAGGCGCTGCAGGCCCGCGCCCAGGCCATCGCGCGCAGTTTTGTCGGCGCTTCGCCGGTGGCGCTGAGCCTGATCAAGCGCTCTTTGTCGCTGGCCGCGACGGATCTGGCGTCTTTGCTGGAGCAGGAAGCCAACGCCCAGGCCCTGGCCATGGGCACGCCCGAACACCGGGAGGCGGTGCGCTGTTTTCTGGAGAAAAAACCCATGCCCTTCCAGTGGCCTGAAGCTGGATAAAAAGCACCCCCTGAGCCGCTTCGCGCTAGGCGCGCCCCGTCTTCCCCCTCTCAACCTTCGGTGGAGGGGGGCGCCCGGCTAGGGACGGCAGCCTCGGTGCGGGGCGGCCCTTCCTCGCTGCCCCCTTGCTGGGGCACGCCAGTTTCATAGGCTGCGGCTGGTGCGCATCACCATGGATCACTGATTCGAGTCTGGCCTAGGCGTTGGCTCGGCTGGCGGCGCCGTGGGCGGCCAGCCCATGCCCGGCGTGAGCGGCAGCAGGGGCGTGCTTTCCTCGATCACTTCTTCGGGCATGGGCAGGCCCGTGGCCGGCACGGTGGTGATGCGCGCCGCGGTGTCCGCCGGCAGCTCGGGCGCGGGCTCAGGGGCTTGCGGCGCAGGGGCCGGCTGCTTGGACGGCGGGTTCGGGGCAGGGAGCGCGGGCGTCCACCATTGCTTCCAGCGTGCCCGCAGCGCTTCGCCCAGTCGGTGCCACCAGTGGTTGTTCTCGGGCGCGACAAAGGTGGCCTGGGCGTCGATCACGCGGGCGCGCAGCGCCTTGGAGGTGAGGTCGCCGACCATGGGCAGGGCACTGCGCGCACCCTGGCCCCAATGGTCGTTGCGCAGGCTGATGCGGCTGTCGTTGAAGCCGGCCCAGGCACCCACCACCAGTTCGGGGTGCATGAGAATGAACCAGCCATCGGCATTGCCTTGCGTGGTGCCGGTCTTGCCCGCGACATCGCCGCGTATGCCGTACTGCTGGCGAATGGCCCGCCCCGTGCCCTTGTTGATGACGCCGCGCAGCATGTCGACCAGCTCGTAGCTGAGTTGGCCGTCGAGTGCTTCCTCGGGCTTGGTGGGCGCGAACTCGGCCAGCAGCTCGCCGTCGCGGTTTTCAATCCGCGTGACCCACATCGGCTCCTGATAGCTGCCCCCATTGGCCAGCGTGCCATAGGCGTTGACCATCTCCTTGAGCGTGACCGGGCTGCTGCCCAGGGCCAGGGCCGGCACCGGGTCCAGCGGGCTCTGGCGCACGCCCAGGGCGCGGGCCAGCTGGACCACTTTGGCCGGACCGACTTCCTGCATCAGGGCGGCGGTGATGGTGTTCTTGGAATAGGCCAGGGCGTCGGCCAGCGTCATGTCCTTGCCGCTGGGCGCCGAGGCATCGCTGGGGCGCCAGACTTCGCCGCCGGCGAGTGCAATTTCCACGGCCTGGTCGGGGCGCTTGTCCTCGGGATTCATGCCTTTTTGCAGCGCGGCGCCGTAGACAAAAGGCTTGAACGTCGAGCCTGGCTGGCGGCGGGCCTGTTGCACATGGTCGAAGCCGTCGATGGTGAAGTCGCGGCTGCCGACCCAGGCGCGCACGGCGCCCGTGGCCGGGTCCATGGCCAGCAGACCGGCTTGCACGCGCGTCTTGTCGGTGCGCAGGCGGCGCATGAAGGCCTTGTCGGCCAGCAGGTCCTTGAGGGCGGCGTCCGCGTCCGGCGCTGTCTTCAGCGCTGCACGGTACTCGGGGGACTCGCGCACCAGGGCCTGGACCAGCGGGTTGGCGGGGTTCCAGCCGTCGCGCTGGCTCCAGCCGGCGTCGGCAATGCCTTGCAAGCTGCGGCCCTGGCGCGCCACGGCCTGGTTGGCCCAATTCTGCAGGCGCGCGTCGAGCGTGGTGTGCACCACCAGCCCGTCGGTGTAGATGTTGTAGTCGTTCTTGTCGGCCCAGGAGATCAGCCATTTGCGCAACTGCTGCGCAAAGTGGGGCGCGGGGCCCGTGGGTTCTTCCTGGCGTTCGAAATCGATGCGCAGCGGTCGCTTCTTGAGCTGCGCGAAGGTGGCGTCCAGAAGCACGCCGCGCTTGACCATCTGCGACAGCACCGTATTGCGCCGAGCCAGCGAACGCTCGGGGTTGAGCACCGGGTTGTAGTAGCTCGTGCCCTTGAGCATGCCGACCAGGGTCGCCGATTCCAGTACGCTGAGCTGGCCGGCCGACTTGTCGAAATAGGTGCGCGCCGCCATCTCTATGCCGTAGGCGTTGTAGAGAAACGGCACGGTGTTGAGATAGGTTTCGAGGATCTCCTGCTTGGAGTAGAGCGCCTCGATCTTGAACGCCGTGATCGCTTCCTTGAGCTTGCGCGTGAGCGTGGGCGCGCGGCCGATTTCCGTGGGGTAGAGGTTGCGAGCCAGCTGCTGGGTAATGGTCGAGCCGCCTTGCCGGTCGCCGCCCAGCGTATAGACGAAGGACGACGCCGTGCGCCGCCAGTCCAGGCCATGGTGGTCGTAGAAGCGGTGGTCTTCGGTGGCGATCAGCGCCTGGACCACGGACGGGGCAATCTGGTCCAGTCCGACCCAGGTGCGGTTGCTGCGCTTGAAAATCGCCAGTTCCTTGCCGTCCTGGCTCAGGATCTGCGCGGGCTGCTCCAGCCTGGCCTTGCGGATATCGCGGATGCCGGGCGTGAACGGAATCAGCACCAGCACATACAGCAGGCACAGGGTCGGAATGGCGGCCAGGCCCCAGGCCCATTGCCGGGAGGTGGGCGCGCGTTGGGGCCAGTGGGGCCAGGCTTGCACACGTTGCCATGCCGCGGCCGCGCGGGCGGGTATCTTCAAGTCGTTCACGGAAAAGCGCACAGAGGAGGAGCAGGCCAGGCTGCTGAAAATCCAAAGGGCGCAGTTTGGCTGAAAAAAAGGCAGCGCGCTTGGTTGCGGCGGCCCCGCCTCTGGCCGCGGCTTTTTGGCCTTGGATTCTGTGGCGTTATGCGGAGAGCCCGTTGGCGAGCCAGTCGGTGAGCTCTTCGGCGTGGCGCTGCTCTTGTTCGAGAATGGACTCGAGCAGGCGGCGCGTGGTCGGGTCCTTGTCGGCGATCAGGTCGATCATCTGGCTGTAGGCCTCGATGGCCACGCGTTCGGCGACCAGGTTGGCGCGCAGCATGGCCTGCAGTTCGCGTGCGGTGTTGTAACTGGCGTGGCTGCGCTGGCTCAAGGTGTCGGGGTTGAAGTCGGGCTCGCCGCCCAGCTGGACGATGCGCTGGGCCAGCCGGTCGGCGTGCTGGGCTTCTTCGTTGGCATGCACCAGGAATTCACGCGCAATGGCCGGCGATGCCAGTCCGGTGGCCGTGAAATGGTGGCGCTTGTAGCGCAGCACGCAGACCCATTCGGTGGCCAGGGCGTCGTTGAGCAGGCCGATGATGTCTTCGCGCCAGGGGCCGAAATGCGGCGTCACGGCGCCCGCGCCCAACTGGGTCTTGGCCATTTCCAGATCGGCCTGGTTGAGTGCCAGACGCTCACGTGGCGCCGCAGCACTGGTGCGGGAGGGCTTGGTAGCCGTGCGGGCCACGGCGCTGGAGTGTTTCATGGTGGTCTCTCCATCGGCGCCCGGCGCAGTGGGCGCGGTGCAGCCCGGTAGGGCTGTGCCTTGAGAATAGGTCCGACAGCACTGTCGGTGTGTGAGAAAAATGCGCAAAGACACTGGCGGCAAGGTCTTGGCAAAGACCGCGCAGACCGGCATTCGCGGGACGCTGGGCGATACTCACAGGCATTGGAATGGAGGAGAGCGCGTGAAATCTGCGAGTGACAGTTGGTTCGACGAGGCGTATTACCAGCGCTACTACTTCGACAAGAAGACGAGCGTGGTGGACCCGCAGCACATCGAACGACTGGGCAGTTTTGTCTGCAACTACCTCAAGTACCTGCGGGTGCCCGTGCGGCGCGTGCTGGATGTGGGCTGCGGCATCGGTCTGTGGCGCGAGTTGATCGCGCGGCATTTCCCAGAGGCCACGTTCCACGGCGTGGAGTACAGCGCCTATCTGTGCGAACGCTTTGGCTGGGAGCGCGGCTCGGTGGTCGACTACCGGGCGAGCGAGCCCTTTGATTTCGTCATCTGCCAGGGCGTGCTGCCCTATCTGAGCGCGGCTGACCTGAAGCTGGCGCTGCGCAACTTCGGCGCCTTGGGCCAGGGCGCGCTGTACATCGAAGCAGTGTCGCTGGAAGACTGGGAGCGCGACATTCTCGACGAGACGCTGACCGACCCGCGGCTGTTCCGCCACCGTGCCGAGCTGTACCGGCGCGGCCTGAGCCAGGGCTTCACCGAGCTGGGCGGCGGCGTCTGGCTGCACCGCGATGCCGAAGTGCCGCTGTTCGAACTCGAATGCGCGGCGCGGTGATGGCCGAGGAAATGCCCACGCCCCATGCGGTGTCGCGCTTGCGCACGGCCCGCCTCGCGCGCAGCACCAAGCCTTTCATGGCCCGGGGCGGGCCGCGCGGCGAGCGTTGCGCGGGCTGCCGCCTGCGGCCCAGCCATTGCCTGTGCGCCCTGCGCCCGACCCAGGCCACGCAGGCGGGTGTCTGCCTGCTGCTGGCCGATGCCGAGGCGCTCAAGCCCAGCAACACCGGTTGGCTGGTGGCCGACGTGGTCGCCGACACCTATGCCTTTGGCTGGGCACGCACCGAAGTGCACCCCGATCTGCTGGCGCTGCTGGCCGATCCGCAGTGGCAGCCCTACGTGGTGTTTCCTGGCGAGTACGTGGCCGGGGGGCGCGTGGTGCAGACCGTGACGCCCGGCACGCAGGCGAACGGCCTGGCCAAGCGCCCGCTGTTCGTGCTGCTGGATGCGACCTGGTCCGAAGCGCGCAAGATGTTCCGCAAGAGCCCTTATCTGGACCGCTTTCCGGTGCTGAGCCTGCAGCCCGAACAGATGTCGCGCTACCAGCTGCGCCGCTCCACGCGCTCCGACCATTTCTGCACGGCCGAAGTGGCCGCGCTGTGTCTGGAGCTGGGCGGCGACAGCCGGGCCGCGCAGACGCTGGAAGCCTATTTCGACCTGTTCAGCCACCATTACCTGCAGGCCAAGCACCAGTTGCCGCCGGACCAGGACGGCGCAGCCTGCCAGCGCTGGCGAGCCCTGTCCGCGTCTCTGGCGGCGGGCTGAGCGGGCCGGCACAATGGGGGCTGGCGGCGGCGCGGCTTTCACCCTGCGATGGGCTGCGCCGCGCGCTTGCGGCACAATCACGCCCCTTGCGGTCTTTGCCAGCCTTGGCTGACACCCGCCACCCTTTTCAAGAGATTTCCATGACCCAAGACCCCCGCGCCAAGCCCGACAACACGCCCGCGCCCCTGTGCGATTCCTGCGCCGGCATCCAGCAAAACTGGCGCCGCGCTAAAGGCCATGTCGAGCTGCAGCAGCACGGCAACCGCAAGGAAGAGCGCGCTTCGGGTCAGGTCACCGTCACGCGCTACCAGTGCGATCGCTGCGGCACGATCTGGGACTATGAGAACGACAAGCAGAACCTGCACGCCGGCTGGTCCGTGGTGAAGCAAGGCTGAGCCAGCCCTGCAACGCCGCAGCTGCGTTGCATATTTTTTCATCAGATACAAGCCTGCCGGCTTTCCCGCAGCGGCCCGCGCCGTCGCTGCGGCATTCCTCCCGCGCTCCGGCAGCCTCTGGAACCCCTACCGTTGCTTACATGCGTTGTTGGCCGCAGCCGCCGCATGCCCGTCTTTGCGTCGTATTCAGCTTATTAAAGTTGATAGCAAAGATCGTAGGCGGATGAATGGTTAGAATAAAAAAACGCTGAATGCTTTTCAGCCCGCCATGCGCTCGCATGGTGTCGATTTGCCGTGGCCTGAACGCCTAGTTCCGGCTCCACGCGGCAAAGTGCCGGCCACGCTGCCGGCATGTGCTTCCACGGTGGATGATTCGGGCTGCGCCCGGATGGATGAAAGGTTCTTCGGGTTTGGCTTTGCAAAATTTCCATCTGCGCTACAACCCAGCCCTCGACGGGCTGCGGGGTGTGGCCATCGTGCTGGTGCTTTTGTCCCATGCCCATGTGCCGCTGTTCGACGGCGCATTTCTCGGCGTGGACCTGTTCTTCGTGCTCAGCGGCTTTTCTGATCACCGCGCTGCTGCTGCAGGAGGTCCAGGCCAACGGCCGTCTCGATTACTGGCGGTTTTACCGGCGCCGCTTTTTCCGACTGATGCCAGCGCTGCTGCTGTTCCTGGCGGCCTATTGCCTGGTGGCGCCGCTTTTGTGGCCGGACCTGGACGACATCTACCAGGACGCCCTGGTCTCGGCGCTGTACCTGGCCGACTACGGGATCGCCTTCTTCGACAGCCCCGATACGCTGCTGCACATGTGGTCGCTGTCGGTCGAGGAGCACTTCTACCTGATCTGGCCGCCGTTGCTGGTGCTGTTGCTGCGCAGCGCCGGGGCGCGCAAGCTGTGGCGGCCCATCCTGCTGCTGTGGGTGCTCAGCGGCCTGTGGCGCCTGCTGTGGGTAGGCCAGGGCCAGCAGTTCTACGAAATCTTCTTCCGCTTCGATACCCGCGCCTCGGGCCTGCTCGCCGGCAGCCTGCTGGCGGCGCTGGCGCTGGGCAAGCCCCGGTGGCTGGAGCTGCTGCGCTCACGCCTGCACCACGCCATGTGGCTGCCGCTGGCGATTCCCCTGCTGATGTCGCTGGAGTGGGACAACCAGGCGGTGATGGTCTGGGGCATCACGGTGGTGGAATGCGCGGCCCTGGTGTTGCTGGTCGCGGTGCAGCAGCGCAGCGGACTGGTCTACGACATGCTGAGCGCGCCGGTGCTGGTGCAGCTGGGCCGGCTGTCCTACGGCGTATACCTGTGGCACTACCCGGTGGTGCGCTATCTGCGGGCCGATTATTCCTGGCCGGTGGTGGTGGTCGCGGGGTTGGCGATCTCGGTCGCGCTGTCGGCCTTGTCGTTCTACACCGTGGAGCGCTGGGCGCTGCGCTGGCGCGACAGGCCGCGGCGCGAGGCGGACGCCGCCGGCGAGCGCACACCGGCGACGGCCAGTTAGAACCCCGCGCCCGGCTGGGTCAGGTAGGTCTTTTCTGCCTCCGTGCTGCTGCGCCCCAGGATGGGGTTGCGGTGGGGGAAGCGGCCAAAGCGCGTGATGACATCCTGGTGCTTGTGGGCATAGTCCAGCGTGCCGGCCAGCAGGCCGCGCAGCTCGGGGGGCGCCAGGTCATGCAACTGGGTGAAGGCGGCGACGCTTTGGGCCTGCAAGGGGCTGTCTTCGGCGTGTTCCAGCGGCAGGTAGAAGAAGATGCGCGCCACCGTCGGCACGCTGGGGTCGGCGTCGTGGCCGGCAAGCATGCCGTCCAGCGCCAGTTGCAGTGCCTGCGCGTCGCCGGCAAAGCTGTGGGGCGTGCCGCGAAACAGGTTGCGCGTGAACTGGTCGAGCAGCAGGATCAGCGCCAGCCGTCCCAGCGGCGAGCCGGCCCAGGCGTCGAGTGCGCCGGACAGCGCTTCGTCGACCAGTGGACCGAAGTGCGTGCGGATTTCTGCATCGGTGGCGTCGGATTTGGCAAACCACAGCGGCTGGCGCGTGAGGGCGTCGGCATCCGTGGGCTGGGCTGAGCCCAGCCAGTAGCCGAGCACGTCGGCAATGCGTGGATCGGCGGGCGTGCCGGCGGATGAGTGGGTGGTGTCGGGCATGGGGCAAGGCTCCTGAATCGGCAGAAAGCCATTGTGCCGCGCACCTGTCGCGCACCAGACGCATCGAGGGTTCTGGCGCATGACATGCCTGCTTGCCGCTGACAGACTGTTGTGGATCGTGCCTGCCCATGGAGGGCTGGCAGGTGAACCCACAGGAGTCTTTACATGCCATTGCGCACGCCTGCGACAGCGTTGGTTCCGTTTTTGCGTTCATCGCGCCTTCTGCGTCCGGTGTACGCGCTTCCCGGCCTGGCGGCCCGGTGGGGCATGGCCGGGGCCTTGGGCCTGGGTGGACTGCTGCCCGCCGCGGCCCTGGCGCAGACTGCGCCGGCCCTGCCGCCGCCGGCCTCGGTCACGCTGGATGCGCTGGGCTTGATGCAAGGCTTTCTTCCACCGCCGGACAAGCGTGTGGACCTGAGCAACAGCGGCAAGTACCCGCAGATGCGCTGGACCTTGCAGCATTTGCGTGAACTCAAGCCCACGCAGAGCATCCGGCGCGGCAACCAGCCGGTGAGCGCACTGACTGAGGCCGCGCTACCGCTGGGTGATATGCAGTTCGTCAGCGACAAGGGCCAGCCCATCACGGTCAACCAGTGGCTGGACAGCACTTACACCGATGCGCTGGTGGTGCTGCACAAGGGCAAGGTGGTGTTCGAGCGCTACCAGAACCAGATGCAGCCGGCTTCGCCGCATCTGCTGTTTTCGGTGACCAAGTCCTTCACCGGCCTGATGGCCGCGCAGCTGGCCCATGACGGCAAGCTCGACCCCGAGGCGCTGGTGACCAAATACCTGCCCGAGCTGGCTTCTTCGGCCTGGGGCGACATGACCGTGCGCCAGGTCATGGACATGACCGGGGCCGTGCGGTTTCGCGAGGTCTACACCGACCCGACCAGTGAAGTCTTCGGTTATTCACTGGCTTCGGGCTTGATGGAACGCCCGCCGGGCTATCAGGGTGCGGCCAATGTCTATGACTTCCTCAAGACCTTGCCCAAGGAAGGCACGCATGGCGAAGGCTTTGTCTACCGCACCGTGCATTCCGAAGTGCTGGGCTGGATCGTCTCGCGCGTCACGAACCGGCGCTGGAGCGATCTGATGAGCGAGCAGCTGTGGCAGAAGATGGGCATGCAGGAAGATGCCTATGTGATGGTCGACAGCGCGGGCACTCCGCTGCAGGGCGCGGGCCTGAACGCCACGGCGCGTGACCTGGCGCGCGTGGGTGAAATGCTGCGCCTGGGTGGGCGCTTCAATGGCCAGAAGATCTTCGACCAGGCCGTGGTGGACGACATCCGCAAGGGTGGCGACCGTGAGAAGTTCAAGTTCGGCGGCATCCAGGCCGCACGGCCGGGCTACAGCTACCGCAACCAGTGGTGGGCGCTGCACAACGCCGATGGCGCCTACGAAGCCGCAGGCATCCATGGCCAGTTCATCCACGTCAATCCCAAGGCCGAGATGGTGGTGATCAAGCTGTCGTCACACCCCATGGCGGCTGCCGCCTACACCCATGCGCTCACGCTCAAGGCCTGGGCGGCCCTGGCGGATGCGGTGCGCGACAAACCCTAGGCGGCGTTGAAGGCATTTCGGGGGCGTGCCTGAAGGGTTTGCGGTGGGAGCTGGACAGGTTTCGCCAAAATGGGAGATGGCGTGGCTGTTCACTTCCGCTATATCTGCAAGTGCGCCAGCCTACTTGCGCTCCAATCCAACGGCAGCGAGAGTCGGCGGCATGCGCAGCGTTGCCCGAGGTGGCTGCCTGCATGCTTTATTGACCGAAAAAAACTGACAGCTATGACATTGCAGCGTTCCCTCGGCGCCCTGGTGGCTTCCGCGCTATTCACCACCGTGGCTTTTGCGCAGAATTTCCCGTCCAAGCAGGTGCGCATCGTGGTGCCGTTCGGCGCCGGCGGCGTGGCCGATGTGACGGCGCGCGTGGTGGCCCAGAAAATGGGAGAAGCGCTGGGCCAGGCGGTGGTGATCGAGAACAAGCCCGGCGCGGGCGGCATCGTCGCGGGCGACACGGTGGCCAAGGCCGATCCCGACGGCCACACCTTGCTGCTGATGTCCAACGCCACGGCCGTGAGCGAAACGCTGTTCAGGAGCCTGCCGTTCAAGACCTCGCAGGATTTCGTGCCGGTTTCCACGCTGGGCTACTTTGACCTGGCCGTGGTCACGGCCGCCAACTCGCGCTTCAAGACCTTTGGCGAACTGCTGGCCTATGCCAAGGCCAACCCCGGCAAGCTGAACCTGGGCTCGATCAACGTGGGCAGCACGCAAAACCTGACGGCCGAGCTGTTCAAGTCCACCGCCGGCGTGGATGTGCAAATCATTCCTTTCAACGGCACGCCCGCCGTGGTGACTGCGCTGCGCGGCGGCCAGATCGACGCCGCCGTGGAAATCGTGGCGCCGGTGCTCACCCAGATCCAGTCCAAGGCCTTGCGCGCGCTGGCCGTGACCAGCGACAAGCGTGCGGCGGTGCTGCCCGATGTGCCCACCACCCGGGAAGCCGGCCTGCCCGGTTATGTGGCCCGCAGCTGGAATGCGCTGGCCGCGCCCGCCAGGACGCCTGCGCCGGTGATTGCCCGGCTGAACCAGGAGATCGTCGCTGCGCTGAACGCGCCCGACGTGAGGAAGAAGCTCCATGACCTGAACGTGGAGGCCCAGTCCAGCACGCCGCAGGAAGCTTCGGCGCTGCTGGCCTCGGAAATCAAGCGCTGGGGCGACGTGATCAAGACGGCCAAGATTCCGGTCCAGTGAGCTGACGCCGCGCGGCCGGCCGCTATCGGCCTGGCAGCGCGGGCTTGGCCGCGGGGTCACAAACGGCGACAATCGCCCGGGTCCGCAGGGAACTTTGCCGCTGTTTTTCGCACGAACGGCATTCGTTCACCGTGGGTCCGCTGCGTTCCGGGCGGCCTGCACTGCCCTTGTTGCTTTTCACTGCCTCGTCACGGATTTTCCCGCCATGCTTCGCCGCCGCTTTCTGCTCAGTTCCCTGGTGTCCACCGCACTGTTGTCCACCGCCTGCTCTGGAAAATCGGTGCCGCGCCATGTGATCGTTTCGGCGGAAAAATTGCAGCAGGCCGTGGCCCAGCGCTTCCCCCGGCAGTACCCGGTAGCGGGGCTGCTGCAGCTGCAACTGCAGGCGCCTAGCCTGCAATTGCTGCCCGAGTCGAATCTGATCAAGGCCCAGATCGCGACCAGCCTGTCGGGTCCGGTGCTCAAGCAAGGCTATGGCGGCCGCATGGAAGTCGACTTTGCGCTGCGCTACGAAGCCAGCGACCGCACGGTGCGCGCACAGAGCATCACCGTCCACCGCCTGGAGCTCGACGGCCTGCCGCCGGCCCTGGCCGAAATGCTTTCCACCTACGGCGGCGGCA
>Ga0247819_10000798_pt1 | contig 17763 bp, 15 predicted proteins | sample 13C_Xylose_Day6_FD_193428 | JGI IMG/M metagenome (GOLD analysis project Ga0247819, IMG submission 193428) | Soil microbial communities from agricultural site in Penn Yan, New York, United States - 13C_Xylose_Day6 | ecosystem: Environmental > Terrestrial > Soil > Agricultural land | place: USA...
GCGTCGAGACCACCACCGGCCCGCTGGGCCAGGGCATCACGAACGCCGTGGGCATGGCGCTGGCCGAGAAGCTGCTCGCGGCCGAGTTCAACCGCGACGGCCACGCCATCGTCGACCACTTCACCTATGTGTTCATGGGCGACGGCTGCCTGATGGAAGGCATCAGCCACGAGGCCTGCGCCCTGGCCGGCGCCTGGAAGCTGAACAAGCTGATCGCGGTCTACGACGACAACGGCATCTCCATCGACGGCCAGGTCACGCCCTGGTTCGTGGACGACTCCGCCGCCCGCTTCAAGGCCTACGGCTGGAACGTCATCGGCCCGATCGACGGCCATGACGTGGACGCGGTGGACCGCGCCATCGCCGATGCCCGCCGCAGCGCCGACAAGCCCACGCTGATCGTCGCCAAGACCCAGATCGGCAAGGGCAGCCCGAACCGCGTCAACACCGCCAAGGCGCACGGCGAGGCGCTGGGCCTGGAAGAGGTCAAGCTCACCCGCGACGCTCTGGGCTGGCCGCACGAGCCCTTCGTGGTGCCGCGCCAGATCTACGGCGCCTGGGACGCCAAGGCCAAGGGCCAGGCCGTGCAGGCCGAATGGGAAGGCCGCTTCGCGACCTACAAGGCCGCCTACCCCGAACTCGCCGCGGAGTTCACGCGGCGCATGAAGGGCGAGCTGCCGCGCAACTTCGCGCAGATCGCGGTCGATGCCGCCGTGGGTGCGCACGCCAAGGCCGAGACCGTGGCTTCGCGCAAGGCCTCGCAACTGGCGCTGGAAGCCTTCACCGCCGCGCTGCCCGAGCTGCTGGGCGGCAGCGCCGACCTGACCGGTTCCAACCTCACCAACACCAAGAGCACGCCCGCGCTGCGCTTCGACCTCGCCGGCAACGTCAAGCGCGACGAGAACGGCCGCGTGGGCCGCCACATCAACTACGGCGTGCGCGAGTTCGGCATGGCGGCCGTCATGAACGGCGTCGCGCTGCACGGCGGCTACATCCCCTACGGCGGCACCTTCCTCACGTTCAGCGACTACAGCCGCAACGCCATCCGCATGGCCGCGCTGATGAAGCGCCGCGTGATCCACGTCTTCACGCACGACTCCATCGGCCTCGGCGAGGACGGCCCGACGCACCAGTCGATCGAGCACGCCGCCGCCCTGCGCCTGATCCCCAACCTGGACGTCTGGCGTCCCTGTGACACCGCCGAGACGGCCGTGTCGTGGGCGGTGGCGCTGCAGAACGCCAGCCGGCCCACCGCGCTGCTGCTGTCGCGCCAGAACCTGCCGTACGCACCCAAGGCGGGGCTCGAGGACATCAGCAAGGGCGGCTACGTCCTGGCCGAGCCCGCCGAAGTCGGCCTGGCGCGCGCGCAGGCGGTGATCATCGCCACCGGCTCGGAAGTGCAGCTGGCGCTCAAGGCGCAGGAACTGCTGGCCCAGGACAACATCGCGGTGCGCGTGGTCTCCATGCCCAGCACCACCACCTTCGACCGCCAGAGCGTGGCCTACAAGCAGCAGGTGCTGCCGGCAGGCCTGCCGCGCATCGCGGTCGAGATGGGCGTCACCGACTTCTGGTGGAAGTACGGCTGCGCCGCCGTGGTGGGCATCGACACCTACGGCGAATCCGCGCCGGCCAACGTGCTCTTCAAGCACTTCGGCTTCACGCCCGAGAACGTGGCTGACACGGTGCGCGCGGCCTTGTCGCGTTGAGCGACGCGGCAAAATCGGGACGTTCTGACGATTTTCACAACCTTCGGGAAAGCAAGATGACCATCAAGATCGGGATCAACGGTTTCGGCCGCATCGGCCGCATGGTGTTCCGCGCCGCGGTGCAGAACTTCAAGGACATCGAGGTGGTCGGCATCAACGACCTGCTCGAGCCCGACTACCTGGCCTACATGCTGCAGTACGACAGCGTGCACGGCCGCTTCGAGGGCGACGTCTCGGTGGACGGCAACACCCTCGTCGTCAACGGCAAGAAGATCCGCCTGACTGCCGTCAAGGACCCGGCCGAGCTCAACTGGGGCGCCGTCGGCGCCGACGTGGTGGTCGAGTCCACCGGCATCTTCCTGACCAAGGAAGGCGCGCAGAAGCACATCACCGCGGGCGCGAAGAAGGTGATCATGTCGGCCCCGTCGAAGGACGACACGCCGATGTTCGTCTACGGCGTCAACGACAAGACCTACAAGGGCGAGGCGATCATCTCCAACGCCTCCTGCACCACCAACTGCCTGGCGCCGCTGGCCAAGGTGCTGAACGACAAGTGGGGCATCAAGCGCGGCCTGATGACCACCGTGCACGCCGCCACCGCCACCCAGAAGACCGTGGACGGCCCCAGCAACAAGGACTGGCGCGGCGGCCGCGGCATCCTGGAGAACATCATCCCGTCGTCGACCGGCGCGGCCAAGGCGGTGGGCGTGGTGATCCCCGAGCTGAACAAGAAGCTGACCGGCATGTCGTTCCGGGTGCCGACCTCCGACGTCTCGGTGGTCGACCTGACGGTGGAGCTGAACAAGGAAGCGACCTACAAGGACATCTGCGCCGAGTTCAAGGCCCAGTCCGAAGGCGCGCTCAAGGGCGTGCTGGGTTACACCGAGGACAAGGTGGTGGCCACCGACTTCCGCGGCGACCCGCGCACCTCGATCTTCGACGCCGAGGCCGGCATCGCGCTCGACAGCACCTTCATCAAGCTGGTGAGCTGGTACGACAACGAGTGGGGCTACTCCAACAAGGTGCTGGAGATGGTCCGCGTGGTCGCCGCCAAGTAAGGCGTCCGCACATCGGATGAAGAACGCGCCCGCCGGGCGCGTTTTTTCATGGCGCCGTGCCTATCGTGCCGCCCATGGACGACACGGTATTCCGCCAGTGGCTCACGCGCAGGAGCTGGGCCATGAGCGTGCGCTACTGCAAGGTGGTGGCGGTGCTGCTGCCGCCGGCGGCGCTCGCCACCGACGTGCCGCTGGTGCGCGAGAACGGCATCGACGGCCTGGGCTGGCTGTTGGCCTGGCAGCTGGCGGCCGAGCTGGTCTGCCTGGTGCTCATCGCTGCGGACCGCCGTCTCCCCGCGCTGCGTGGCCGCGAGTGGGCGCTGTACGCGTTCTGCGGCGTCTTCATCGGCCTGTGCACCTGGATCGGCATGGTCGACGGCGGCATGCGGGGCGACTTCTCGATCTACGCCGCCGGCATGACGTTCGGGGCCGCCGTCGCCGGCACGCCGCGGCGCGTGCGCCAGCCGATGTACGCGGCCAGCCTGTTCGCGCTGGCCATTCCCGTGTGGCAGCGCGAGGCGGGCGATGCGGTGCGGGTGGTGGCGGGGCTGGTCAACCCGTTCTGCGTGGTCGTCCTGTGCCTGTGGCTGGACCGCTTCACCTACTCGCGCGACCGGGCGCTCTACCGCGAGACCCAGCGCGCCGAAGCCGAGCGCGACCGCGCCGACGGCGTGCTCTACAACGTGCTGCCGCGCGCCGTCGCCGATGAGATCAAGCAGTCCGGCCGGGCGCGGGCACGCAAGTTCGACAACCTGGGCGTGCTGTTCGCCGACCTTTCCGGCTTCACCCAGTTCTCCAGCCGCCTGCCGCCCGACGCGCTGGTGCTGGTGCTCGACGAGATCTTCTCGTCGTTCGACGCGCAGGTGCAGCGGCACGGGCTGGAGAAGATCAAGACGATCGGCGATGCCTACATGGTGGTCTCGCAGGGGCGCATCGATGCTCTGTGCCGCCTGGCGCTGGACCTGCGCGCCGCGCTCGAGCACTACAACCATGCCAACGGAACCGGCCTGTCGCTGCGCATCGGTCTCCACGCGGGACCGGCGGTGGCGGGTGTGCTGGGCGTGCAGCGCTTCCTGTACGACGTCTGGGGCGACACGGTGAACGTGGCCAGCCGGCTGGAATCGGCGGGCCGTGCCGGCAGCATCCAGGTGAGTGAGGCCGTCGTGCGCCAGGCCGGCGAGGGCTTTTCCTTCCACGCGCGCGGCCTGGTCGAACTGCAGGGGCGCGGCCGCCTGCTCACCTACTGGTTGCTCGGCACCGCCTGACCGCGGAAGTTGTTCGCGCGTGCCTGCCTTTCGGTCGTGACGGGAATGCGGCTTGCCGCCTTGGCGACATGGCCCCCGATGCCCTCCATGCGCCCGTTTCGCGCCGCGTCCCGTCGGTGCCAGGCTGGGACCATTCGCTGCAGTTCCTCGCCGACCCGTACCGCTTCATCGGACGCGAATGCCGTCGCCTGGGCAGCGACGTGGTGCAGGCGCGCCTGATGCTGCAGCCCACGGTATGCCTGACCGGCCCGCGCGCGGCCGAACTGTTCAGCGACTCGACGCGATTCCGCCGCGTGGGCGCGGAGCGCACCGCCTTTTCGTGCGACGGCGACCCGCTGCCGATCGCCGCGCTGCTCGCGAAGGCGCTGGAGCAATGGGACCGGCTGCTGCCCGCCTGGTGCTCGCGTCCGCGCGTCGTGCTGTATGCGGCGGCGCAGGACTGGCTGTGCCGCACGGCCTGCGCCTGGGCCGGCATTCCGCTCGTTTCGACGGAGACGCCGGTGCGCACGGCCCAACTGTCGGCGTTGTTCGACAACGCCGCGGGCGGCATCGCCGCGCACCTGCGCGCCCGCCGCGCGCGTCGCGAAGCCGAGGGCTGGCTGGCGGGGCTGGTCCAGTCGCACCGGCGGCGCCCCGTGTTCCCCGAGGGCTCGCCGGCCGCGGCCGCCGCCGGTTTCGTCGATGCGCAAGGACTGCAGATGACCGCCCGCCAAGCCGGCACCGAACTGCTGAACCTGCTGCGCCCCGTCGTTGCCGTCTCGGTGTTCGTGGTGCTCGCCGCCCACGCCCTGCACCGGCATCCTCGCTGGCGCGATGCGCTGGCCGACGGGCTGGACGACGACCTGCAGGCCTTCGTGCAGGAGGTGCGGCGCTTCTACCCGTTCTTCCCCGCGATCTCCGCGCAGGTCAGCCGCGATTTCGTCTGGGACGGCTGGCACTTCCCGAAGGGCGCGCGCGCCATGCTGGACCTGTACGGCACCAACCACGACGACCGCGCGTGGCCCTTGCCGCACGAGTTCCGGCCCGAACGGTTCTTCGGCGCGATCCCGGGCCTGTTCGACCTCGCGCCGCACGGCGCCGGACCGAAGCAGGACGCGCTGTCACTGGCGCTGATGAAGCTGGCCGCGCGCCAGCTGGCCGTGCACCTGCGCTACCAGGTGCCCGCGCAGGACCTCGACCTGCAGATGGACCGGCCGCCTGCGTTGCCGCGCGACCGCTTCATCGTGGAACGGCTGGTGCCGCTCTGAGGAAGGTCGCATGAACCCGCGAGCCGCCCCGAGAAGCCGGCCTGCCCCGGCCGCGCCCGCGCCTGTCGAGCGCAGCCGCCCGCACGCGCCCGGATCCGCTTCGGTGCCGCGCCGGTCGCCTCCGCCCCAGGAGCCGCGCGGCACGGCCGATCACCACGCGGAAAGCGATGCGACCCAAGGCACGACCCCGCGCGAGGACCGTGCCGGCTGAGCCTCGCTTGACCTTGCCATGGTGGCAAGGTTTCCAATCGCGGCATGAACCCCACCGATGCCGACATCCGGTCCTACGACCGCCTGGTCTCGCGATTCGAGCAGACCGCCGACCCCGCCCAGCGCTGGCGGCTGCTGATGGCCGCCCACGTGGCCGGCCAGTACCGATTGCGCCTGCACTGGGACAGCCACGTCCGGATGCTGGGCCAGGCCTGGCGCGAGCGCGACCTTCGCGAAGTCGCCGGCCAGCTGGTGCGGCTGGCCCTGGTGCCGCTGGGCCACGCCCTTCAGCGCCTGCCCGCGGGGAACATCGGCCGCGCGACCGTCAGCGCCTTCGCGCCCATGCAGCCACCGCCGGACGTCGAGAGATTGCTGCGCTGGGCGCGCGAGGTGTGAGAGGCGCAAGCCTCAGCTGAGGTGCTTGCCGACGATGCCGGCCAGCTCGAACATCGTTACCTGCGGCTTGCCGAACACCTTCTGCAGCTTGTCATCGGCGTTGATGGCGCGCTTGTTCCTGGCGTCCTGCAGGCCGTTGGCCTTGATGTAGTCCCACAGCTTCTTGATCACTTCGGTGCGCGCCAGCGGTTCGCTGCCGATCACCGCCGCGAGTTCGGCGCTGGGCTTGAGGCCCGGCCCAGTCTTGCGCGGTGCCTTGGCGGCGGGCGCCTTCTTCGCGGCGGCCGGTGCGGCTTTCTTCGCTGCGGCCTTCTTCGCCGCCGCGGGCGCCGCCTTGGCGGCCGCACCCTTGCGTGGCGGGAACTTGCTCTCGCGCGGCTCGAACTCGAAGTTCACCTTGCCGGCTTCCGCGTCCCAGGCCAGGAAGGCCTTGAACGACCGGCGGGTGCGCATCGACACGAACTTGTCGAGGAGGTCGGTCTTGCCGGTGGCCAGCAGCTTCTTCATCTGCTCACGGTCCACGGGTTGCTGCAGGATGATCTGGCCGCTCTTGAAGTCGCAGCTGGGCGTGGGTTGCTCCGCCGTCGGCACCGAGCGCTCGCAGACGTAGTTCTTGCCCCATTCGAAGACGCGCGCGCCGCACTTCGGGCAGGGACCCAACGCCTCCTGGCCGGCGAAGTCGATCAGCTCGCCGGTCTGCGCCGGGTCTTCCTCGTCGCCGAAGTCGAACTCCAGCTTCCAGTTCTTTTCTTCCTCGTCGAACTTGAGCGCGATCTCGGCGGTGAACGGCCAGCCCGCCTTGGAGCGGAAGCCCTCCAGCGGGCCGATGCGCTTGTGCTGCAGGAAGCTCTCCACCTCGTCCAGCTCGAACGCGCGGCCGGCCGGGATCTTGGTGAACGAGAAGCCGCAGGGCTGCGCCTGCGGCTTGCCCACGCAGGTGTAGCGCCGGTAGTTCTCCTGCACCACGCCGCCGCAGTTGGGACAAGGCGTGTGCAGCGTGGCGTAGTCGCCCGGCACGGTGTCCCGGTCGTACTCCTTCGCCTTCTTGACGATGTGCTTCGTCATCTCGGCGATCTCGCGCATGAACTCGTCGCGCGAGAGCTTGCCGTGCTCCATCTGCGCGAGCTTGTGCTCCCACTCGCCGGTGAGCTCCGGCTTGGTCAGTTCCTCCACGCCGAGGCCGCGCAGCAACGTCATCAGCTGGAAGGCCTTGGCCGTCGGGATCAGCTCGCGGCCGTCGCGCAGCATGTACTTCTCGTTGATCAGGCCTTCGATGATGGCGGCGCGCGTGGCCGGCGTGCCCAGGCCCTTCTCCTGCATGGCCTCGCGCAGTTCGTCGTCCTCCACGAACTTGCCGGCGCCTTCCATCGCGCCCAGCAGCGTGGCTTCCGAGTAGCGCGCGGGCGGCCGCGTCTTGAGGCCCTTGACGTCGACGGTCTCGGTGCGGACGGTCTCGCCCTGCTTCACCGGCACCAGGGTCTTGCTGCCCTCCTCGCCCTCGACGTCCGCCTCCTTGCCCCAGATGGCCAGCCAGCCCGGCTTGACCAGCACCTTGCCGTCGGTGCGGAAGCTGTGGTTCACCACCTGGCTGATGCGGGTGGTGACCAGGTATTCGGCGCTCGGGAAGAACACCGAGAGGAAGCGGCGCACCACCAGGTCGTACAGCTTCTGCTCGGCGTCGGAGAGGCCGTGCGGCGCCTGCAGCGTCGGGATGATGGCGAAGTGGTCGCTGACCTTGCTGTTGTCGAAGACGCGCTTGGTCGGCTTGACGTAGCCGTTGTCCAGCGCCTGCCTGGCGAACGGCGCCAGGTGGTTCATGCCCGAGCCGGCCAGCATGCCCATGGTCTCCTTGACGGTGGCCAGGTAGTCCTCGGGCAGCGCGCGCGAGTCCGTCCGCGGGTAGGTCAGGGCCTTGTGCCGCTCGTAGAGCGACTGCGCCAGCGCCAGCGTGGTCTTGGCCGAGTAGCCGAAGCGGCCGTTGGCCTCCCGCTGCAACGAGGTCAGGTCGAACAGCAGCGGCGAAGCCTGGGTGCTGGGCTTGGACTCCTCGGTGACGACGGCGGGCTTGCCGCGCACCGCGTCGGCGATGTCCTGCGCTTCCTTCTGGGTCCAGAGCCGGTCGGCCCTCTGCTCGGGGTCGTCCGGGTTCTTCTTCCACTTGGGATCGAACCACTTGCCCGGGTACTCGCCGGCTTCGGCCTGGAAGGTGGCGTGGATCTCCCAGTAGTCGCGGCTGACGAACTTGCGGATCTGCTCCTCGCGCTCGACCACCACGGCCAGCGTGGGCGTCTGCACGCGGCCCACCGTGGTGAGGAAGAAGCCGCCGTCGCGCGAGTTGAACGCGGTCATGGCCCGCGTGCCGTTGATGCCTACCAGCCAGTCGGCTTCGGAGCGCGAGCGCGCCGCCGAGGCCAGGCCTTCCATCTGCCGCTCGGTGCGCAGCTGGTCGAAGCCGTCGCGGATGGCCTGCGGCGTCATCGACTGCAGCCAGAGGCGCCGCACCGGCTTGCCCAGCGCCTTGCCGCCGCCGGCGTACTGCTCGATCAGGCGGAAGATCAGCTCGCCCTCGCGCCCCGCGTCGCAGGCGTTGACCAGCTCGGTGATGTCCTTGCGCTTGGCCAGCCGGACCACCGCGTTCAGGCGCGTCTTGGTCTTATCCACCGGCTTCAGGTCGAAGTACGGCGGGATGACCGGCAGGTGGGCGAAGCTCCACTTGCCGCGCTTGACGTCGAATTCCTCGGGCGCCTGGATTTCCACCAGGTGGCCCACGGCACTCGTGACGACGTACTTGTCGTTCTCGAAGTGCTCGTCGTGCTTGTCGAACTTGCCGACGCTGGGCGTCAGCGCGCGGACGATGTCCTGTGCGACAGACGGCTTCTCGGCAATGACCAGTGTTTTTCCCATGTTCCTACAATCCCGGGTCCTCACGCGTGCGCATGCGCGCGCACGCGTGTGTGCATATTCAACTTAGCAGAGTTTTTTCGATGCCAGCAAAAGAGGCCCAAGTCGGCGGGCGAAAAATCCAGACCCGCAAGTCGGGCATCCACGGCAAGGGTGTCTTCGCCGTGCAGGACATCGCCGAAGGCGAGACCATCATCGAGTACGTCGGCGAGGTCATCACCTGGAAGGAGGCGCAGCGCCGCCACCCCCACGATCCGAACGATCCCAACCACACGTTCTACTTCCACGTGGACGAGGAGCGGGTGATCGACGCGCTGTACGGGGGCAACTCCTCGCGCTGGATCAACCATTCCTGCGACCCCAACTGCGAGGCCGACGAGGACGAGGGCCGGGTCTTCATCAAGGCGCTGCGCAACATCAAGGCCGGCGAGGAGCTCAACTACGACTACGGCCTGATCATCGACGAGCCGTACACCAAGAAGCTCAAGGCCGAATACCCCTGCTGGTGCGGCGCACGCAACTGCCGCGGCACGCTGCTGGCGCCCAAGCGCCGCCGCTGAGGCCCGCCATGCGCTGGCCGGCGGAAGCGGTGTGGGAGCAGGTGGCGCCTCTGCTGCCCGGCTTCACGGTCGAGGTCCTGCCCGAGGTGGATTCCACCAACACCGAGCTGATGCGCCGGGCGCGGGCCGGGCGCATCGAGCCGGTGCTGCTGGTGGCCGAGCGGCAGTCGGCCGGTCGCGGCCGGCTGGGCCGTCAATGGCAGAGCGGTGATCGCGACGCGCTGACGTTCTCGCTCGGCCTGCCGCTGGCGCCGACCGACTGGTCGGGGCTGTCGCTGGCCGTGGGCGCGGTGATCGCCGAGTCGCTGCACCCCGAGATCCGCCTGAAGTGGCCGAACGACCTGTGGGTGGGCGGGCGCAAGCTCGCCGGCATCCTGATCGAGACCGCCGCCGTGGCCGACCCCGGCGCAGCGCGTTACACGATCGTGGGCGTGGGCATCAACGTGGCCACGCCCGCGGGCGACGGCTACTCGACCCCGCCGATCGGCCTGCGCGAGCTGCTGCCCGAAGCGGGTCCGGGCGAAGCGCTGCTGCGCATCGCCGAGCCGCTGGTCGCCACGCTGCAGGCCTTCGAGCAGTTCGGCTTCGGGCCCTTCCGCGCGCGCTTCGCGGCGCGCGACCTCCTCGCCGACCGGCCGGTGCGCCTGAGCGACGGCACGGAAGGCACGGCGCACGGCGTGGACGAGCGCGGCGCCCTGCTCGTGCATACTGCCGCGGGCATGAAGGCGGTCGCCAGCGCCGAAGTGAGCGTGCGGCCGGCCTGATCCGCTTCGTTTTTCTTCTCCGATGCTGCGCCTCGCCGTCCTGTTGCTGCTGCTCGCCAACGGCCTGTACTACGCCTGGGCCGAGGGCCTGCTGCTGCAGTGGGGGCTCGGCGGGCCGATGCCGCAGACCGAGCCGCACCGGCTGACTCAGCAGATCCGACCCGAAGCCATCCGCGTGCTGTCGCCGGAAGAGGCGCGGCAACTCGTCGCGGGCGGTGCGGTGGCCCGCACGGCCGAGTGTCTGCAAGCCGCCCCGGTCGAAGACGCCGCGGCCCAATCGCTGCGCCAGGCGCTCGCGTCCTGGCCGGCCGGCTCCTGGACGCTGGAGCCGGCGGTCGAGCCCGGCCGCTGGATCGTCTACATGGGCAAGTACCCCGACGCCCAGAGCGTGGAGCGCAAGAAAGGCGAGCTGCGCCAGATCGGCGTGGCGTTCGAGGCGCTGTCCAATCCCGAACTGGAGCCCGGCCTGTCGCTGGGCGGGCATCCGACGCAGGACGCCGCCAACCAGCAGCTGGAGCGCCTGGCGGGACGCGGCGTGCGCACGGCCCGCGTGGTGCAGGAGCGGCCCGACCAGCGCGGCCAGCGCCTGACGCTGCCGGCGGTGGACGACGCGCTGCGTGCGCGCCTGGACGAACTGCGCGGCGCGCTCGGCGGTCGAACGCTGCGGGCCTGCCGCTGACGCCAATCAACCCAAGGAGACATTCGCGATGAGCCTCAAGCTGTACTTCGCCCCGGGCGCCTGCTCGTTCGTGCCGCACACCCTGCTGGAGACGGCCGGCGTGCCGTTCGAGCCGGTGATGGTCAAGCTGCACAAGAACGAGCAGAACTCGCCCGAATACCGCGCCATCAACCCGCGCGGCCAGGTGCCGGTGCTGGTGGACGGCGACGCGACGATCACGCAGATCCTGGCCATCGTCGGCTACCTGGACGCGCGTTTCCCCGAGCGCAACTTCCTGCCGCGCGACCCGCTGGCGCGCGCCAGGACGATGGAGACGCTGGCCTGGATGAACAACACGGTGCACCCCACGTTCACCCACGTGTTCATGCCGTACAAGTACAGCGACAAGCCCGAGGTGCAGGCGGAGATCAAGGCCTACAACGCGCAGGCGTACCGGCCGATGCTGGCCGACATCGAGGCGCTGGCGCAGCAGGCCGCGAAGGACGGCCGGCCGTTCCTCGGCGGCCAGGATTTCGGGCCGCTGGATGCGTACTCGCTGACGCTGCTGCGCTGGGGCGGCTTCGCGGGCATCGACCCGACGGGCTTCCCCGCGCTGTGGGCGCACGTGCAGAAGGTGGCGCAGCTGCCCGCCGTCGCTCGCGCGATCGAGCGCGAGCGGCTGCAGCTGAACGTCTACAAGGCGGCCTGAGTTTCTTCGGACGCGGCGGTGAGCGTCGCGCCGACGAAGCGCACCACGGCACGCGTGCCCGGCGGAACCACGCCCGGGTGCGCGTCCTCCAGGCGGATCTCGGCGCCGTGCTGGCGCGCGATCTCCAGCACGATCGGCAGGCCCAGGCCCGAGCCGTCGACGTTGGTGCCCAGCGAGCGGTAGAACGGCTGGAACACCAGTTCTCGCTCCGCGACGGGGATGCCGGGCCCCGAGTCCTCCACCTGAAGCAGCACCACGCCGCCGATCGGATCGGCCAGCACGCGGGCGGTGATCACGCCCGGATGCGCCGGTGACGAGGGCGTGTAGTTGATGGCGTTGTCCAGCAGGTTGCGGATCAGCTCCTTGAGCAGCGTCGGGTTGCCAGTGACCGCTACGCCGGGGGCGCCGGGCATCGCGCCGTCGTAGCCGAGGTCGATGCGCCGCTCCATCGCGCGCGGCACCATGTCGCGCACCGCCTCCTGCGTGATCAGCGCCAGGTCGCAGTCGTGGCGCGGCAGCGCGCGTCCGCTGCTCTCGGCACGCGCCAGGGCCAGCAGCTGGTTGACCGTGTGCGTGGCCCGCACGCTGGAGCGGCCGATCTGCTTGAGCGACTGCTTCAGCTCGTCGGCGCTGGAGCCCTCGCGCTGCGCCAGGTCGGCCTGCATGCGCAGGCCGGCCAGCGGCGTCTTCAGCTGGTGTGCCGCGTCCGCCAGGAAGCGCTTCTGCGTCGCGATCGAATGCTTCAGGCGCGTGAGCAGGTCGTTCACCGACGACACCAGGGGCGCCACCTCCAGCGGCACGGCGCGATCGTCCAGCGGCGACAGGTCGTCGGGCTTGCGCGCGCGGATGCGCTCCTCCAGCTGCGACAGCGGCTTGATGCCGCGCACCAGCGCCAGCCACACCAGCAGTACCGCCAGCGGCAGGATCACGAACTGCGGGAGCATCACGCCCTTGATGATCTCGGTGGCCAGCACCGAGCGCTTCTCGCGCGTCTCGGCCACCTGCACCAGCGCCGGCTGTGCGCCGGGCAGGTCGAGCTGCACCCAGGTGTAGGCCACCCGCACGTCCAGCCCGCGCATCTCGGCGTCGCGAAGGCGCACCTCGCCGGGGGCCGGCCATTCCTCCTCGGGCGGCGGCGGCAGGTCGCGGTCGCCGCTGAGCAGCTCGCCCTGCGGGCCGCGCACTTGGTAGTAGACGTGGTCGGAGTCGTCGGCGCGCAGCAGCTCGCGCGCGGGCTGCGGCAGGTAGAACACGGTGCGCTGGTTCTGCACCTGCACCAGCTGCGCGAGCGCCTGCACGTTGTATTCGAGCGCGCGGTCGAACGGCTTGCCGGCGATGCTCTGCGCCACCAGCCAGGTGAGCGCCAGGCTCACCGGCCACAGCAGCAGCAGCGGCGTGAGCATCCAGTCGAGGATCTCGCCGAAGAGCGAGCGCTGCTCACGCTGGAAGATCTTCATGGCTTGCCCGGGCGCATCAGCCCGGGATCTTCTCCAGGCAGTAGCCCAGCCCGCGCACCGTGGCGATGCGGATCGGGCCCTTCTCGATCTTCTTGCGCAGCCGGTGGATGTAGACCTCGATCGCGTTGTTGCTCACTTCCTCGCCCCACTCGCACAGGCGCTCCACCAGCTGGTCCTTGCTGACCAGGCGTCCGGCGCGCTGCAGCAGCACTTCGAGCAGGCCGAGCTCGCGCGCGGACAACTCGACCATCTTCCCGTCGATGGTGGCGACGCGGCCGGCCTGGTCGTACACCAGCGGGCCGTGCTTGATGGTGCTGCTGGTGGCGCCCATGCCGCGCCGCGTGAGGGCGCGCACCCGCGCTTCCAGCTCCTGCAGCGAGAACGGCTTGGCCATGTAGTCGTCGGCGCCGTGGTCCAGGCCCTTGACGCGCTCCTCGATGCTGTCGGCCGCGGTGAGGATCAGCACGGGCATCGAGGAGCCGCGGCCGCGCAGCTTGCGCAGCACTTCCAGGCCGTGCATGCGCGGCAGGCCCAGGTCCAGGATCAGGAGGTCGAACTCGTTGTTGGTCATCAGCGCGGCGTCGGCCTCGCTGCCGGTGGCGACGTGGTCCACCGCGGCTCCGGAGGCGCGCAGCGTGCGCAGCAGGCCGTCGGCCAGCACCTGGTCGTCTTCCGCGATGAGGATGCGCATGACCTTGTCTCCTTGTACTTTTCCGGCGCCGTCACGCAAGGCGCCGCTGCTGAAATTCTAGGCTGCGGGACCGGCGTAGGCTTCCAGCCCGAGGGCGACCACGGTGGCGACCTCCTCGCCCACCTCGGCACGGAATTCCGCCTCGGCCTGCTGCACGGCCGCGCGGAAGGCGTTCAGCCAGGCCAGGCCCGACTCGGTGAACCGCACCTGGCGGGCGCGGGCGTCGGTGGGGTCGGGCTCCCGCACCACCAGGCCCCAGGCCTCGCATTGCGTGACCAGGTCGCCCATCGCCTGCTTGGTCATGCCGGCGCGCTCGGCCAGCTCGGTCAGGCGCGAGCCCTGCAGCGCCAGGTGGCGGGTGATGTGGATGTGGGCCGCGCCCACCTGCGCGCGGGCGGCCAGGTTGGACAGGGCGAGCGGCACCTCGGCGTCGTGCGCCATCAGGTGCAGGACGCGCTCGTCGAACCGGCGCATCGCGTGGCCCAGCAGGCGTCCCAGGTGGGTCTGGCGCCAGGCGTCATCCGCTTGGAGGAGCATTCTCCGATGGTAAGGCAAACTGACGAAAAAACCGGTTTACGGCGTTCAACCTGTCGCGTTAGAGTACTGGCCATGCATCCAGCCTGTGAATCGGAACAGCGGGTGCCGGCAAAGCCAACTCATTGATTCACAAGGAGATTTCCATGGACGCACAAGTCAAGGGCAGCAAGGTCGCGGCGGCCGACAGCGAGAAGAGCAAGGCGCTGCAGGCGGCGCTGGCCCAGATCGAGAAGCAGTTCGGCAAGGGCACGATCATGCGGCTGGGCGAAGGCGAGCCGATCGCGGACATCCAGGTGGTCTCCACCGGCTCCCTCGGCCTGGACATCGCCCTGGGCGTGGGCGGCCTGCCGCGCGGCCGGGTGGTCGAGATCTACGGCCCGGAATCGTCCGGCAAGACCACCCTCACCCTGCAGGTCATCGCCGAGATGCAGGCGCAAGGCGGCACCTGCGCCTTCGTCGACGCCGAGCACGCGCTGGACGTGCAGTACGCCAGCAAGCTGGGCGTGAACCTGCCCGACCTGCTGATCAGCCAGCCCGACACCGGCGAGCAGGCGCTGGAGATCGTCGACAGCCTGGTGCGCTCCGGCGCGGTGGACCTGATCGTCATCGACTCCGTGGCCGCGCTGGTGCCCAAGGCGGAAATCGAAGGCGAGATGGGCGACTCGCTGCCCGGCCTGCAGGCTCGCCTGATGAGCCAGGCGCTGCGCAAGCTGACCGCCACGATCAAGAAGACCAACTGCATGGTCATCTTCATCAACCAGATCCGCATGAAGATCGGCGTGATGTTCGGCAGCCCCGAAACCACCACCGGCGGCAACGCGCTGAAGTTCTACGCCTCCGTGCGCCTGGACATCCGCCGCACCGGCACCATCAAGAAGGGCGAAGAGGCCATCGGCAACGAAACCAAGGTGAAGGTGGTCAAGAACAAGGTCTCGCCCCCGTTCAAGACGGCGGAATTCGACATCCTGTTCGGCGAGGGCATCAGCCGCGAGGGCGAGGTCATCGACATGGGCGTCACCGCCCGCATCATCGAGAAGTCCGGTGCCTGGTACGCCTACGGCGGCGAGAAGATCGGCCAGGGCCGCGACAACGCCCGCGAGTTCCTGCGCGAGAACCCCGAGCTGGCCCGCGAGATCGAGAACAAGATCCGCGAGTCGCTCAACATCGCGCTGCTTCCTGCGGTCGTGGAAAGCGAGGAATAAGGCCTCGTCCGCACCGCGGCATGCAGCCCCGGCAACTGTCGCTCAAGGGGCGGGCCCTGCGCCTGCTCGGCATGCGCGAGCACTCGCGCGCCGAGCTGCAGCGAAAGCTCGCGCCCCACGAGCAGGAGCCGGGCGAGCTGCAACGGGTGCTGGACGACCTGCAGGCCAAGGACTTCATCAGCGACGAACGGGCGGCCGAGTCGGTGTTGCACCGCCGGTCGACCCGGCTGGGCGCCGGCCGCATCCGCCAGGAGCTGCAGGCCAAGGGCATATCCGCGGAGCTCGTGGCGGCTTCGTTGGCGAGCCTCAAGGCCACCGAGCTCGAGCGGGCCCGCGAGGTCTGGCGCAAGAAGTTCGGTGAGCCGCCGCAGGACGCGGCGCAGCGGGCCAGACAGGCCCGCTTTCTCGTCTCGCGTGGATTTTCCGGGGAGGTCGTCGCCCGCGTGCTGCGGCTGGACGACTAGGCGGCTGCGGGGCTCAGAGCCCCAGCATCAGCTTCAGGTTCTGCACTGCCGCGCCGCTGGCGCCCTTGCCCAGGTTGTCCAGGCGCGCGACCAGCACCGCATGGTCGTAGTCCATGTTGCGGTAGACGCGCAGTTCCATCTTGTTGGTGTCGTTGAGAGCCTGGGGCTCCAGCTTGCCGTCTTCGGTGGGCGATTCCACCGTCACCCACTCGCTGCCTTCGTAGTGCCGCTTGAGGACCTTCTCCAGGTCATCGGGCGTCGGCTTGCCCGGCAGCGTGTCCAGGTGCAGGGGCAACTGCACCAGCATGCCCTGGCGGAAGTTGCCCACGGAGGGAACGAAGATCGGCCGGCGCGTAAGGCCGGTGTACTTCATGATCTCCGGCAGGTGCTTGTGCTTCAGGCCGAGCGCGTACACCTCATAGGCCGGCGCGGTGCCCGCTTCGTAAGCCTCGATCATGGTGCGGCCGCCGCCCGAGTAGCCGCTGACCGAGGGCAGCGCCACCGGGTAGTCGCGCGGCAGCACGCCGGCGTCGACCAGGGGCCGCAGCAGCGCGATGGCGCCCGTGGAATAGCAGCCGGGGTTGCTCACGCGCCTGGCCTTGATCACGGCCTCGCGCTGACCGGCCGCGAGCTCGGGAAAGCCGAACACCCAGCCCTCGGCCACGCGGTGCGCGGTGGACGCGTCGATGATGCGCGGGGCCTTGCCCTGCTCGCGCTCGATGGCGTCGACCATGGCCGCGGACTCGCGCGCAGCGTCGTCGTGCAGGCACAGGATCACGAGGTCCACGCCCGCCATCAGCTCGCGCTTGGCGGCGGCGTCCTTGCGCCGCTCGGGCGCGATGCTCACGAGTTCGATCTGCGGCATCGTCTGGAGCCGCTCACGGATCTGCAGACCGGTGGTGCCGGCCTCGCCGTCGATGAAGACCTTGGCCATTGGTTTTTCCTGATGGACACCCGGCCCCACAGCAGGCCGGACGTCAGGTTTGTGCAATGCACCATGATACAGTTCGCGGCTGCACCGCGCAGGCGCGACGCCGCTGCTGCGCTCACGGTGCCTGCCCCTCCACGATCCCCTCGAGAGAACCCCCATGAAGATCCACGAGTACCAAGGCAAGGAGATCTTGCGCAGCTTCGGCGTGCCCGTGCCGCGCGGCATCCCGGCATTCACCGTCCAGGAGGCGGTCGAGGCCGCGCAGAAGCTCGGCGGTCCGGTCTGGGTGGTGAAGGCCCAGATCCACGCGGGCGGTCGCGGCAAGGGCGGCGGCGTGAAGGTGGCCAAGAGCATCGAGCAGGTCAAGGAGCTGGCCGGCCAGATCCTGGGCATGCAGCTCAAGACCCACCAGACCGGTCCGGAAGGCCAGAAGGTGCGGCGCCTCTACATCGAGGACGGTGCCGACATCCAGAAGGAGTACTACGTCTCCGTCGTCACCGACCGCGCCACCCAGAAGGTCGCGTTCATCGCCTCGAGCGAAGGCGGCATGGACATCGAGGAAGTGGCGCACAGCACGCCCGAGAAGATCAAGAAGGTGTTCGTCGATCCGCTGGCCGGACTGACGGACGCGCAGGCCAAGGAGATCTCCGACGGCATCGGCATCCCGTCCGGCTCCACCTCGCAGGCCGCCGACGTGTTCAAGAAGCTCTACCAGTGCTACATGGACACCGACGCCTCGCTGGTCGAGATCAACCCCCTGAACCGCGACGGCAAGGGCAACATCGTCGCGCTGGACGCCAAGTTCAACTTCGACTCCAACGCGCTGTTCCGCCATCCGGACATCGTGGCGCTGCGCGACCTGGATGAAGAGGACCCGGCCGAGATCGAGGCCAGCAAGTTCGACCTGGCCTACATCAGCCTGGACGGCAACATCGGCTGCCTCGTGAACGGCGCCGGTCTCGCGATGGCCACCATGGACACCATCAAGCTGTTCGGCGCCGTTCACG
>Ga0247819_10000799_pt1 | contig 17745 bp, 19 predicted proteins | sample 13C_Xylose_Day6_FD_193428 | JGI IMG/M metagenome (GOLD analysis project Ga0247819, IMG submission 193428) | Soil microbial communities from agricultural site in Penn Yan, New York, United States - 13C_Xylose_Day6 | ecosystem: Environmental > Terrestrial > Soil > Agricultural land | place: USA...
ACACCAAATCCGCCCCCTGCGCCCCACCCTGTGGCATTCGGTAACGAATCGCGCCCCTTCAGTGCACTCGACGCCTGAAAAACCGCATTACCACAACAAAAAACCATCAATCGAGCGCAAAAACACATAGTTGGCACGATTTTAGGTTAATTACAAATACAGGATTGTTGAACAATCATGCTCACTTCAACTGCGTTGAGAAACCGAGGATACGAACATGCAAAAAGGTCTGATGGGCAAAAATACCCGTTTCGCATTGGCAATCACCCTGTCTTGCGTGGCGCCGCTGCTGTCGGCGGCAGAGAGCAAGGGCACGCTCAAGCCCGGAGAGCTGTCGATCGGTTCCGACCTGACCTATCCGCCCTACACCTATCTGGAGCAAAAGCAGCCCAGCGGCTTTGATCCCGAGTTCATGCAGTTGATGGGCAAGCAATTGGGGCTGGAGCCGCGCTTCCTCGACACCCGCTTTGCCAACCTGATCCTGGGCGTCAATGCCCAGCGCTTCGACGTGGTCGCCTCGGCGCTGTATGTCACCCCGGAGCGCGCCAAGCAGGTGGATTTCATCAGTTACCTGAAGACCGGCTCCTCGCTGATGGTGCTCAGCGCCAGCGACTTCCGCCCGCAGCGCCCGGAAGACCTTTGCGGCAAGCGCGTGGGCTCGATCAAGGGCGCTTCCTGGGTGCCCAAGCTCAACAAGGTTTCCGCCGAGTATTGCGTTGCCTCCGGCAAGCCGGCGATCCAGTCCCGCGAGTTCCCGACTTCCCCCGAGGCAGCTCAAGCGCTGCTGGCCAAGGCCGTGGATGTGCAGATGGAAGACCCCGCCGTCGCCAAGATCACCGTGGAAAAACTGCAGGGCAAAACCGTGATCAGCTCCAGCGAGTTGATCTACCCGGTGGTCATCGGGCTGGCGGTGCGCAAGGGCAACCAGGCGCTGCTGGATGAATTGAACTCGGCGCTTGCGCAGATCAAACAGGACGGCAGCTATGGCGAACTGCTGGCCCGCTACAACCTGGACGAGCCCAATGCCGGGGAAATCAATGCGGCGCTGGGCACCACCACCCCCTGAATACCAGCGCCGAGCGCATCCAGTAGCGGATTTACCGATTCTTTCCGGCGTGCGGAAAAATCACAGCAACGCGGAGTAAGTACATGCAATTCGATTGGTATTACACCCTGGGCCTGTTGTGGAACGGCGATTTCTGGCGAGCCGTGGCAACCGTGGTCGAACTGAGCCTGGAAACCTGGCTGCTGGGCATCGTCCTGGGCTTTTTCCTGGCCCTGGCGCGACAGTCGCAGCGGCGTTTGCTGCGGGATGCGACCGGCCTCTATATTTGGTTTTTCCGTAGCCTGCCGCTGCTGGTGCTGCTGATCTTCGTCTACAACCTGCCCCAGGTGTTTCCGTCGACCAGTGCGCTGCTGTCCAATCCCTATTCGGCCGGCCTGATTGCCCTGGTGCTCAGTGAAGCGGCGTACATCGCCGAGATTCATCGCGGCGGCCTGCTGGCGGTGGCCAAGGGTCAACTGGAAGCGGGCAAGGCCCTGGGCATCCGCTATCGCGGCGTGCAGCGGCTGATCGTGGTGCCCCAGGCGCTGCGGGTGGCCCTGCCGACGCTGGCCAACGAGTACATCACCATCGTCAAACTGACCTCGCTGGTCTCGGTGATCTCGCTGTCGGAAATCCTCCTGGTCGGCCAGCAGCTCTACACCCAGAACTTCCTGGTCATGGAGACCATGTTCGCGGTGGCCTTCTATTATGTGTTTATCGTCACCGTGTTCAGCCGCCTGTTGCGCCTGCTGGAAAACCACCTGGACGTGACCCGGCGCCAACCGAAGCGCGTCGCCCCGGTCGAACTCGGACAGGTAGCGACCCGTCGTGCCGCCGGCCAATCCGAGCCGGGCGAGTTCGCCCTGCAGGCGCGGGGCGTGCGCAAGGCCTACGGCGAGCTGGAAGTGCTCAAGGGTGTGGAGCTGAATGTCCGTTGGGGCGAAGTCGTGTCGATCATCGGCCCGTCGGGCTCGGGCAAAACCACGCTGATCCGCACCATGAATGGCCTGGAAAGCCTGGATCACGGCGAAATCACCCTGCAAGGCCAACCGTTCCTGCGCGGCACGAAATCGCCAGAGGGCGCGCTGGGCAACAAGGTGCATATGCAGGGCATCGTGCACGTCGGGATGGTCTTCCAGGGCTTCAATCTGTTCCCGCACAAGACCGCCCTGGAAAACGTCATGCTCGCCCCGGTCTATCACGCCCATGGCGATGGCGAAGAGCTGCGCCTGTTGAGCCTGGCCCTGCTGCGCAAGGTCGGCATGCTTGAACATGCCGGCAAATACCCGCACCAGCTTTCCGGCGGCCAACAGCAGCGCGTTGCGATTGCCCGGGCGCTGGCAATGCGCCCTTCGGTGATGCTCTTCGACGAGCCGACCTCGGCCCTGGACCCGGAACTGGTCGGCGACGTACTGGCGGTGATCGAGGAGCTGGCCCGCGAAGGCATGACCATGGTGATCGTCACCCACGAAATGAACTTCGCCTTCAAGCTCTCCGATCGGGTGGTGTTCATGGAAGGCGGCGAGATTATCCAGAACGCCGCGCCGCGTGAAATGCTGGAGCAGCGCAGCGAGCGCATGACCAAGTTCCTCAAAGACGTACAACTGGCGTGAGCCGAGGGGACAAAACGGTGAGTCAACCCAAGGAAAAAAGCCTGTCGCTGTCGGATCAGGTCGCCATCGAGCTGCGTGAAGACATCATCAACGGCCGCCTCTTGCCAGGCACGCCGCTGGTGGAAAGCGATCTGGTCAATGCCTACAACGCCTCGCGCAATACCGTGCGCGAAGCGTTGCACCAACTGGGTCGGGAAGGCCTGACCAGCTACGTGCGCAACAAGGGCGTGATGGTGCGCCGCATGGGCATCGACGACGTGCGCGACATCTTCAAGGTCCGTCGCACCCTCGAATTGCAAGCCATCGTCGCGAGCAAGCCGCTGCGCGAATACCAGTCCGACCTGATGCTGGAGGCCATCGAGGCGGCGCAACTGGCCCAGGACCGCGAGAACTGGCAAGCCTTCGGCACCCACAGCCTGCGCTTTCACCAACATATCGTGGGCCTGATGCGCAGCCCGCTCTTCGATGAATTCTTCACCCATGTCGCGGCCCAGATGCGCCTGGTGTTTTCCAGTGCGCCCAGCGAGGAAGCCTTCCAGAAACCCTGGCTCGAACGTGACCGGCATATTCACGACCTGCTGGGCGAAGGCCGCAAGAAAGAAGCCGAGGAAGCCATGAGCAGCTACCTCAACGACTCCGAACTCGTGCTGCTGGACATTCTGAGCAGCATTCCAAAACACTGAAAGAGAGGACACCCCATGTACAAGGATTATCCAGCGGCCTACCAGGTCAGCAAGGGCGCGGCACTGCAAGTCGACAAAGCCTTCTATGATCGCGTGCGCGAATCCAGGGACAACCGCACCCTGGTCGAGCAGTTCGAAGTGCCGATCCGTACCGGTCGCGCCTGGAAGGTGCCGGCCGGCCATGTCTTTCGCGTCACCACCCCGGTCGGTCCGCAGGTTGGCGACTTCAACGTGTGGAGCGCCAACGACCCTCGCGAACGCATGTGGGCGGCCCGTACCCGCCAGCTGCAAGGCGCCCACGTCAGCACCTACGATCGCCTGTGGTCTAACCTGCCCTTCCTGCGGCCGATGGTCACCATCACCGATGACAGCCTGGCCCACTACGGCATCGACGAACACGGCGGCCGCCTGCATGACTTGCTCGGCACCCGCTGCGACCCTTATGTGAACAAGATGCTCACCGGCGAAGACTTTCACCACCACTGCCATTCGAACCTGACCCGCGCCGTGTTGCCCCACGGCCTGACCGAGTTCGACGTGCATGACGTGCTGAATATCTTCCAGTGCACCGGCCTCAACCACGACGACATGTACTTCATGAAGGCGTGCCCGGCGAAACAGGGCGACTACCTGGAGTTCTTCGCCGAAATCGATCTGCTGTGCGCGCTCTCGACCTGCCCGGGTGGCGACCTCTCCCTGCCGATGTGGGGCCCGGATGCCGAGGATCCGCTGAAGGTCTGCCGCCCACTGGGCGTGGAAATCTACCGCCTCGACGCGTCACTGCTCGAAGGCTGGAAACAACCCGAACGCGCCGCCTACAACGGCAACCACGGCCTGCTGATTCCGAAAGCCGAGTGGGAAAAGTAACGACAGGTTAAATTGACACTCGGGGCGCCCACCGGCCCCGGGTATCTCGCAGCCTGGCTGCACAACCCAGGCAGGAGTCAAACACCATGAACACACCTTTACTGAACTGCGATATCGGCGAAAGCTTCGGCGCCTGGACCACCGGCCGCGACGCCGACATCATGCCCTTTATCGATTGCGCCAACATTGCCTGCGGCTTCCACGCCTCGGACCCCGGCACCATGCGCAAGACGGTTGCCCTGGCCCTGGCCCACGACGTCTGCATTGGCGCCCATCCGGCCTACCCGGACCTGGTCGGCTTCGGTCGCCGCTCCATGAGCTGCACGCCACAGGAAGTTGAAGACCTGATCCTTTACCAGATCGGTGCGCTGGAGGGCATTTGCCGCGCACAGGGCGGGCGCGTGCAATACGTCAAGCCACACGGCGCGCTGTACAACGACATGATGCGCGACGCCGCACAACTGCGTGCGGTGTTCAAGGCCGTGGCCGCCTACGGCGGCGATTTGCGGCTGATGCTGATGGCCCAGCGCGACAACACCACGGCCCTGACCCTGAGCGCCGAGTTCGGCGTACCGCTGTGGTTCGAAGCCTTCGCCGATCGCGCCTACGACCCGGCCGGGCACCTGGTCTCGCGCAGCCTGCCCGGCGCCGTCCACCACGACGCGAATACCGTGATCGACCAGGCGCTGACCCTGGCACGTGGCGAAGCGCTGATTGCCACTGATGGCAGCGCCCTGCATCTGCAAGCCGATACCATTTGCGTGCACGGTGACAACGACAGCTCGATTGCCGCCGTTCAGCGCATTCGCCTGGCCCTCCAGGAGCTGCAAGACGCATGAAGATCCGCATCGAAATCGTCGCGGTCGACTGCCTGATGGTGCGCTTGTTCGACAGCATCGACGAAGCCCACATGCCCTGGTTGCTGGCCGCTTCCCGGCGTCTGCACGAATGTTTTGGCCAGCGGCTGATCGACCTGGTCCCCTCCTACACCACCTTGATGGTGCATTACGATCTGCAGCAACTTCAGGCGAGCGAGGCCCGGCAACTGATCGCCCAGGCCCTCGACGACCTGCAACCGGATACGCGTGGCAGTGGCCGCACCCACAGCCTGCCCACCTGGTACGACCCTCGGGTGGGTCCCGAGCTGAAATTGCTCGCAGACCGCAGCGGGCTGTCGGTCAATCAGGTCATCGAACGCCACAGCGGCCACGAATACCAGGTGTTTGCCCTGGGCTTCGTCCCCGGTTTTGCCTTCATGGGCCTGGTCGATGAAATCCTCGCCAGCCCGCGCCTGAACACCCCGCGCAAACGAGTGGCCGCCGGCAGCGTCGGCATTGCCGAACGCCAGACCGCTGCCTACCCACAGGTTTCGCCCGGCGGCTGGAACCTGATCGGGCGCACGCCGGTTCGGCTGTTCGATCACGCCCTGGAAGGTTACAGCCTGCTGCATCCGGGTGATCGGGTACGTTTCGAAGCGGTCAGCCATGACGAATTCATCCGCCTGGGCGGCGACGACACACCTTTGGAGGCACAGCCATGAGTGGCCTGCTGGTAGAGCGCAGCACCCCTTTGGTCCTGTTGCAGGACGGCGGCCGCTTCGGGATTCGCCATCTGGGCGTCACCCAGGGCGGCGCCACCGACTGGATCTCCATGTCCTGGGCCAATTGGCTGCTCGGCAATGCACTGGACGCCGCCGTGATCGAAATCACCCTCGGCGGCCTCAGCCTGATTGCCGAGCAGGATGCCTGCCTGGCCCTGGCCGGGGCCGACCTTGGCGCCAGGCTCGACGACCAGCCACTGCAACCCTGGAGCAGTTTCCTCGTGCGCCGTGGCCAACACCTGGTGTTCAACCAGCCGGTCCAGGGCGCGCGCGCCTACCTGGCGGCCCCGGGTGGTTTCGATGCGACGCCCGTCATGGGCAGCAAGTCCACCGTCTGCCGGGAGGGCCTGGGCGGTCTCGACGGCTCGGGGCTTGCGCTGGCGGCGGGCCAACGGCTCACCTGGTCCGGGACCTCGCCGGCACCGCGCAAACTGGACGCCGACCGGATACCCGACCTGAGCGCGACCAGGCCCCTGGAGACCGTACTGGGTGCGCAAATCGCCGATTTCGCCGGACAAAGCCTGTTCGATGCGTTCAATAGTCCCTGGCAAGTCGACTCGAGGGCCGATCGCATGGGCGTGCGCCTGCTCGGCACGCCCTTGCATTATCAGGGCAAGCCGCTGATCTCCGAAGGCATCCCCCTGGGGGCTATCCAGGTTCCGCCGGACGGCCAGCCGATCATCCTGCTCAACGATCGCCAGACCATCGGCGGCTATCCGCGCCTGGGCGCCCTCACCCCAGGCTCACTGGCTCGCCTGGCGCAGTGCCTGCCAGGCACCGAACTGCGGTTATCACCTGTGGTCCAAGACGTTGCGCAAGAGCAACATCGACGCTTGCTGGCCCAGTGGCAGTAACGCAAACCTATCCCTCCACGCCCGGTTTCAGGGCGTGGCGGTGCAACCCCAGCTCCCTGCGCGCTCCTTTTGCATCTGCCAGCCATTTAGCAAACACGGTGCTAGGCTGTCCTGATAACCGAGGATTTTCAATGCCAAATTCCGACCTGCTGCCGACCCTGCTGTTCAAGATCAACGAGAACCAGCTCGCCCTGGAAGCGGCCGTCATGGAGCTGGCGAACTGGGCTGAGCAACACGGTGCCAAGGACATTGCCGAGAACGTGCATGTCGCCCTGGACGTCATCGACAGGAATGAAGAGTTCATCAAGCTGGCGCTTGCGGTGGTGATGGCGCCGGAATGAATAACGGCGCGAGACGGCAAAGGCCGAAACCTCTGCGACCAAAGAAACAAGCCCACCCTGACCAGTTGCGGCCACTCAGCATTTCTCTGAAACAGCTGGCAGGGCGAACGATTGAACCTTATGCCTGTCCGGCCTCCTCGTATATCAGCCATTCCCTGATGCCCGCCAGCCATTCTTCCCGGATGCACCGCAAAACCTTATCACCGGCAGCCAACGAACCGGTGGCGACAACCTACGGTGCCTCTTTTTCAAACGCCGCATCAGGCGCAAGAATTTCCTCGAGGAAGTCGATGAACACATTGATCCGACTGGAACCCCGGTGATTGGGCAAATACAGCGCGTTGATGCAACTGCTCGCACTGCCGGGGTTGACTTCGTAGTGCTCCAGCAACCGCGTCAAGCGCCCTGCGGCAACGTCGTCGCGCACCAGCCAGTCGGCGAGCAGGGTCACCCCGCTCCCTTTGATGGCCGCCTCGCGCAGGATGTCGGCATTGTTGCTTTGCAGACGGCCCTGGACATTGAGCTGGATGGTGTCCTCGCCCCCCTGGAACGTCCAGTGCTGATGTGAACCGCCGTAGTCGAAACGCAGGCATTGATGCTCGAGCAAGTCGCGCGGATGACAGGGGGTCGTATGGCGGCTCAGGTAATCCGGGCTGGCCACCACCCAGCGCTGGAAGGCCCCGACCCGCTTGCTGACGATGTCCTCGCTGACTACTGAGGAACCGAGACGCACCGACACGTCAATCTGCTCACTCAGCAGGTCGCCGACCTGATCGCTCAACGACACGCTGATTTCCAGCCCGGGGTGACGGTCGAGCAATCGGTCCAGGTGTGGAGCGATGATGCGACGACCGAACTCGACCGGGACGCTGATGCGCAGGCGTCCCTGCGCATCGCTGCCGCGGTCGGCGACCACGGCATCGGCTTCGTCGATGGCTTCGAGAATGGCCACGGCCTTCTCGAAATAGGCTTGCCCGGCAACGGTGACGCTGGTGTTGCGGGTCGTGCGGTTGAGCAGGCTGGCACCCAGTTCGTGTTCCAGCCCCGCCACCTGGCGCGTGACCGAAGAGGTCGAGATACCGAGCTTGCGCGCCGCCGAGGAATAACCGCCGCAACGTACGGTTTCAACAAACATCTTCAGTGCCAGCAACTTGTCCATCAGCGGGGTCCGGTCGGTAGGGAACGGTGCTGATTGTGCATCACCGTTCGCCGGACGTCTTGTACGACCGTGCTTGACCGCCAGGCAATCAGGCATCGGCCTTGCGCCCCAGGAACATCACCAGCGCCATCGCCGGAAGCAATGCCACGGCCATCGCCGACAGCTGCCAGCCGACGTGTTCGTACAGCGGGCTGGCCACCAGCGACCCCAGTGCGCCGCCGACGAAGATGCTGGTCATGTACACGGCGTTGAGTCGAGCGCGGCTGTGCGGGTCGATGGCGTACACCTCACGCTGGCCCAGCACCATGTTCAGTTGCACGGCGAAATCCAGCAGCACCGCACACACCACCAGCCAGAGGTAGCTGCTGCCCGGCAAGGCTCCGATCAACAACGAGGCCGGTGCCAGCAACAGGGCGACCAGCGTCCCGCGACGGCTGTGACCGGCATCCGCCAGGCGACCGGCAATCGGCGCAGCGACAGCCCCTACCGCGCCGACCAGGGCGAACAGCGCCACCTGCGACTGGCTGAAGCCGTGGTGACGCATCAACTCGATGGGCGCAAGGGTCCAGAACAGGCTAAAGCTTGCGAACAACAGTCCCTGGTACAACGAACGTTGACGCAGCAGCGAATGACGACGCACCAGCGCAAACACCGAGCCGATCAGCGCCGCGTAGGTCGCCTGGTGCGTCGGCACACGGCGTGGCAATGCAACGGCAGTGATCAGGGCAATGACTGTCATCAACGCCGCCGCGCTGAAAAACACCCCGCGCCAGCCGAACGCTTCCACCAGCAGGCTGGACAACGGCCGTGACAACAGAATGCCCAGCAACAGGCCGCTCATGATGTTGCCGACCACACGACCACGGGTAGCTTCAGGCGCCAGGTGCGCCGCCAGCGGCACCAGGATCTGCACCGCCACCGAGGTGAGGCCGATCAACAGAGAGAACACCAGGAACATCGACGGTGAATGGGTCAGCCCGGCGCACAGCAGCGTCACGCTCGCGGCGAGGGTGAAGCCCACCACCAGACGGCGGTTCTCCATCAGGTCGGCCAGCGGCACCAGCAGCAACAGGCCCAGCGCGTAGCCAAACTGGGTCAGTGACACGATCAGGCTGGCATTGGCACTGGACAGGCCGATCTGTGGCGCGATCAGTTCGACGATCGGTTGTGCGTAATACAGGTTGGCCACGACCGCGCCACAGCAAAACGCCAGGAACGCGACCATCAGACCGGAGAGCGAAGCAGGCTGTTCGGCCTTGACCGCTGCTGCAGGGTTGCCCGTATGCATGATGACACCTCATTGAGTGGGGAAAGTGAGGGCAAGGCTACGGGCCCCGCTCGACACCGAGAATGGGTGCCTGGAGCAAGGCAGTGATGCGCCATCCGCAACGGTGCCGGCGTTGCTGTTGGCGCAAAGCGCTGTTGCGCGACCTGGCAATACTCCGGCGCTGCCGCCTCCTCTACCTTTGGGCAACTGGCGCAGGGCTTTCCACCGGCGCCCTGACCCGACCGCTCGAGGAGCCGATCATGACGTTGCCTGCCGCTTCACTCCCGCGCTTCAAACTCACATGAAGGGCCACCTGATGAAGTCCAGGCGGCTGTGGACTGGCGTCGCCGCCCTCGCGCTCATGGGTGCAACCGGCGCGGCGATGCTGATGTGGCGCCCGGCAATCGCGCCCATCGAGCGCCCGCAGCGGTTCGACGCCGCGCAAGTGCAACGCGGTGCGCGTGTGGTCGAGGCCGGCGATTGCGCGGTGTGCCATACGCGACCCGGTGGCCAATACCTGGCGGGAGGGCTGCCGCTGGTGACGCCGTTCGGCACGCTCTACAGCACCAACATCACCCCAGACCCGCAGACCGGCATCGGTTCCTGGTCGCTGCCGGCGTTTGAACGCGCGATGCGCGAAGGCATCTCCCGCGATGGTCACTTCCTCTACCCGGCCTTTCCCTACGTGCACTACCGGCGCATGACCGACGCCGACATCGCCGATGCCTACGCGTACTTGATGAGCGGCCCGGCCGTGGACTCACCCGCGCAACAGAACCACATGAACTTCCCGATGAACATTCGCCCGCTGGTGTCGTTCTGGAACCTGCTGTTCCTCCATGGCGACGTTCTGACGCCGGCGGCGCAACAGCCCTCGGCCTGGAATCGCGGCCGTTACCTGGTCGACGGCCCCGGGCACTGTGCCGGCTGCCATTCGCCGCTGAACCTGATCGGTGCCGAACAATCCGGCGAATACCTCGCAGGCGGCAGCGTCGATGGCTGGGATGCGCCTTCGTTGCTGGGCATGGCCCGTCGGGCAAACCCATGGCGCCAGGATCAGTTGGTCCGCTATCTGCGGGCGGAGGTGGTCGAGGGGCACGGTACCGCGGCGGGGCCGATGCTTCCCGTCAGCCTCGGCCTGGCGCGCCTGCCGATCAGTGATGCACAGGCCATTGCCGAGTACCTGCTGAGCCTGCAATCCGTGGCGACGGTGAAGGAAATCCACGCCGATGCCACGAACGTTGCCGCCACCGACCAGAGCCCTGGCGCCCTGCTGTTCACCAGTTCATGCGCCGGCTGCCATGCCTCGGCAGCGCCCATGCGCGTGATCGACGGCCGCCCCGCGCTGGCTCACACGTCGGCATTGCAAAGCCCGAGCGCGCGCAACTTCCTGAAAACCGTGCTCGAAGGCATACCCGCCATCCCGGGCGAGCCCGGCCCGGTCATGCCGCCATTTGCAGCCAGCCTGGACAACCAACAGCTCACGGCCCTGGCGTCGTACCTGCGTCAGCAAGCCACACCCGGCCAGCCATGGACCGATCTTTCTTCCACGATTGAAGCAATGCGTCAGGAGGCGAAATGACTCAACTCACGCTCAACGTCAACGGCTCGGCCAAGGCCCTGGAGCTGGAACCGGACATGCCGCTGCTCTATGCCCTGCGCAATCACCTGGGCCTCAACGGTGCCAAGTACGGTTGCGGCCTGGGCCAGTGCGGCGCCTGCACCGTCATGGTCGATGGCCAACCGGTTTTTTCCTGCGTGACACCCTGCGCGGGCCTGGAAGGCAAGCAGGTTCGAACCGTTGAAAGTCTCGGTTCCGCCGAGCGGCCCGGCCCGTTGCAGCAAGCCTTTATCGACAAGCAGGCCGCCCAGTGCGGCTACTGCATCGCCGGCATGCTGATGCGGGCCCAGGCATTGCTGGAACAGAACCCGCACCCGGACGAACAGACCATTCGCCAACACATGGCCGTCAACCTGTGCCGTTGCGGCACCCACCTGCGGATCATCGAGGCGATCAGCCTCGTGGCCGGCCACACCGGGAGTGCAGCATGACCCAGGCGCCAGCACTCAACCCCAGTCGCCGGGCTTTCCTGCGCGGCAGCGCCCTACTGATGGCGTTTACCCTGGTACCGGCTGCGCGTCGGGCATGGGCCGACAGCGAAGTCGATACCCTCGGCACCGTCGTGCTGGCGCCGGACCTGCCCGGCAGCCTGCGCACCAATCCCTACCTCGATGCCTGGATTCGCGTGGATCCTGACGGCATCACCGTCTATACCGGCAAGGTCGAATTGGGTACCGGCGTCAAAACCGCATTGCTGCAAATCGCCGCCGAACGCCTGGAAGTGTCCCCGACAGCCATCACCCTGCTGACAGCCGACACCGCCCTGACGCCCAACGAAGGCTACACCGCCGGCAGCCACAGCATCTTCGACAGCGGAACGGCGTTGTTCAACGCGGCGGCCCAGGTGCGTGAGTTGCTGATGGATTCCGCCGGACGCACCTGGGGCGTCGCACTGGCCTTGTTGAGCACTGCCGAAGGCGTCATACACGGCCCCGGCGGGCAACGGATGGCCTACGCCGACGCGGTCAAAAACGTCGACCTGCACCTTTACGCCAAGGCCGAGTCGCCGAGTATGCCGCCGACCGCGTTCAAGCTCATCGGCCACTCGCTGCAACGGCTGGATATCCCGGCCAAGGTCAGCGGCGGTCCCGCCTTCGTTCAGGACATTCGCCTGCCGGGCATGCTGCATGCCCGGGTCATCCGCCCGCCTCGTCCCGGCTGCACACTGCTGGCATTCGACACGCAAGCGATCGAGGCGTTGTCCGGCGTGGTGCACGTCATGCGTGACGGCAATTATCTGGCCGTCGTCGCCCGTGACGAGTGGCAAGCCATCAAGGCCATGCGCGAGGGATACGCGTCGGCGCAATGGAGCGGTGGCCAGGCAATCCCTGAGTCCCGGGACATTCATGCCTTGCTCGAACGCCTGCCCTCACGCCGCTACCCGATCAGCCATGAAGGCACACCTCAGGCGGCAACCGAGCTGGGCTATCGGGCCCGGGTGACCAAGCAATACCTGATGCACGGTTCCATCGGCCCGTCCTGCGCGGTGGCCTGGTTCAAGGACGGCAGCCTGACGGTCTGGACCCACAGCCAGGGCGTCTACCCGCTGCGCGCCGGCATCGCCGAAATGGTCCGGCTGCCGCCCGAGCGCGTTCGCTGTATCCACGCCGAAGGTTCCGGCTGCTACGGCCACAACGGTGCCGACGATGCAGCGGCGGACGCAGCGCTGATTGCCATGCGCATGCCAGGCACGCCGGTGCGGGTGCAGTGGATGCGCGAACAGGAAAATCTCTGGGAGCCCTACAGCTCGGCGATGGTCAGCGAAGTGCAGGCCAATCTGGATGCGCAGGGTCGATTGCAGGACTGGAACTACGAGCTGTGGACGACGCCGCACAACGAGCGCATCGTCAATGCCGGCCGGCTGCTGCCGGCGCGACTGCTGGGGCGTCCCTTTACCTCCGCGCCCTCGGTGCCCATCGCCCAGCCTGAAGGCGACGGCGATCGCAATGCCGTGCCGTTGTACACGCTGGCCTCCACGCGCATCGACATGAACTTCGTGACCCAGATGCCGTTTCGCACCTCGGCCATGCGTTCGCTGGGCGCGCACATCAACATTTTTGCCATCGAGTCCTGCCTGGATGAATTGGCCGCCAAAGCCGGGATCGATCCCCTCGCCTTGCGTCTGGCTCACCTGACGGACCCACGGGCTCGGGCGGTGATCGAGCGTGTACGCGACGCCATCGGATGGCCGCAAAAGAGTGCCGAGCCTGGCGCGGGGATCGGCCTGGCGTTCGCCCGCTACAAGAACATCATGGGCTATTGCGCGATTGCAGTACGCCTGCGCGTCCATCCGCAGACCGGCGAGGTGCAAATCGATCAGGTCGTCACGGCAGTCGACGTCGGACAGATCGTCAACCCCGACGGCCTGCGCAACCAGGTGGAAGGCGGGATCGTGCAGTCCACCAGTTGGACGCTCTACGAAAAAGTCGCCTATGACGCCGCCGGCATCCGCAGCTACGACTGGAGCGGCTACCCGATCCTGCGTTTTACGCAACTGCCGAAGAAGGTCGACATTCACCTGCTCGACCAACCCGGGCAGCCGTTTCTCGGTGCCGCCGAAATCGTCCAGGGACCGATGGCCGCCGCCATCGGCAATGCCGTGGCGAACGCCACCGGGCGGCGCTGGTTGAACCTGCCGCTGACCCGTTCGGAGCAGCCGGCCTGAACCGGCGCGACCGGGGGGCATGTCACGTTTCAATCGCACCCTTAGTGAAATTGAATTGGCGACCGCCCCGCCCGATCGACAATCATCGGCGCAGGCAATCCGACGAGGCAACCGCCATGACGTTCGAAGCAGACACACTGGTACAACTGACCGAAGCGCTGCAACAGCGCGGCATGCTGCTGGTAGCGGATGTCGCCTTCATCCGGGCGCCGTACCGGCATGATCATCGCTGGTTCTGCACCGTGGCGTAATCATGCCCGTAACGCCCCTGCATGCCGGCCATGGCGCACCCCAGGCTCGGGCACGCACACCTGTCAGATCAGCAAGTCTTCATGAAACGCCCCGAACGGACGATCAGGATGGGCGATCTGGATTTCCAGAATCCACAGGCCGGTATTCGGGTACTCGGCAAAATCCCCCAGGTCGCCGCCCCGATAAATCGCGTGGGGGAAATCGCTGACCCGATGCCCCTTGATGTCGAGGTTGAGCTTCCACCCCATGCTCTGCGCCTGAGCGGCGGCAAAATCGTACAGCGCGACGCCGCAAACCCGCTCGCTGCGCCAGAAACGCTCGACCTGGTCGAACAGGATCCTGGCAGCCGAGGCGCAGTCGTTCATTTGCGGGTCGGAGCCGGTGGTGAAGGTCGTCCCGGCATCACCTTCATGCCCTTGCCAGACCACGCCCATGTCGATGAAGAAAATGTCGTTCTCACCCAGGACAGGATCGCCGTCGGAGCGTTGCTTGAAGGTCTTGAGCGTATTGGCGCCGAAGCGGATCAACAGCGGATGCCAGATTCGATCCATGTCCAGCTCGGACAAGATCTGTTTGCCGCGCAATTGCGCCTCGGACTCGCGCATGCCCGGCGCAATGACCCGGGCAATTTCATCGATGGCTTTCCAGGTCATCTGTTGCGCATGGCGCATCGATTCCAGCGAGTACCGCTCTCCAACCGCTTCCTTGGGGTTTAACGCCGTTGTCATGGGGTGATTCCTTTCGCAGGTCAGCGCAGGGGAAGCGCTATATGGTTTTGTATATTGCGATAACCAGTGTCGAAGGTACAAGCAGGCTCCAACCGTTCCAGCCCCGCCAAGGTCATCGTGCGCACTCACCCCAGAAGGCGCTGAATCTCCTTCTGCACGAAATCCGTGAACAGTTTTACCCTGATCGGTGTGTTCACTCCAAAACCGTGTATCGCATGCAGTTCCAGCGAAGGCAACGCCTGTTCCGGCAGGAGTCGGATCAGGCGGCCTTCCTCCAGGTCCTGCTGGACGATGCAGCGCATCAGGTAAGCAACGCCCATGCTGTCGAGGGCCGCCGTGCGCAGGCCGAAGCCCGAATCCAGGCCGATCCGCCCCTTCGGCAGCAACGTTTCACCGCTGGCGAAAACGATCGGCAGGGTTCTTCCGCCCAACTGGTAACGTGCGAATGGCAGGTTGCGCAGTTCACTGATGGTCTCAGGGCGTCCTTGCGCCTGAAGAAACCCGGGAGACGCTACCAGCACCATGGCCATGCGGGCCAGCGTACGTGCTCGCAGGTTGCTGTCGCCCAGCGATCCCACCCGGAAAATCACGTCGTAGCCTTCAGTGATCAAGTCAACGTGGTGGTCCTGCAGGTTGAGATCGACCTCCAGGTCCGGATGCTCCAGCAGAAACGACGAGCCAATCCCCGGCAGCAACAAGCGTCCCAGCTCGCTGGGCATGCTCGCCCGCAGATGCCCGCGCACGCTTCCGGTGGGCCTGATCGCATCCCCGGAGTCTTCGAGCGCTCGCAACAGCGGCGCCACGCGCTCGAAAAACAGGTGCCCGTCGGGCGTCAGTCTGAGGGTCCGGGTCGAGCGCCGAAACAGCGTGACATTGAGCTGTTTTTCCAGGCGCGCAATGCCCTTGGAAATCGCCGAAGGCGTCGTGCCGAGGTGGCGCGCCGCGCCACTGAAGGAGCCGGCCTCCACCACCCGGACAAAGGCAATAAGGCTGCTCGACTGACTCAACAGACTGGACATCTTGTGACTCCGAAGCACAACTGATGTGCCTTGTTCAGGACTGGTTAGCGAAATGACGCGCCGGATAATACGTCGAATCATCAATGATCGGAGTCAGCGAATGAAGCGTCTCGAAGGTAAAACAGCCGTCATCACCGGTGGCAACAGTGGGATCGGCCTGGCCTGCGCCTGCCTGTTCGCCCGGGAAGGCGCCCAGGTGATCATCACGGGCCGGCGTAAAGCAATCCTGGACCAGGCCATCGAGACCATCGGCCATGGCGCCATTGCCATCGAAGGCGACGTGGCCAGTCTGGAACATCACGACAATGTCGCCGCACAGGTGAAAGCGCGCTTCGGCGGACTCGACATCTACATGGCCAACGCCGGGGTCATCACCCTGCAGCCCTCGGCGCAGGTGTCGCCGGACGATTATGACGCGCAGTTCAACATCAACACACGCGGCGTGTTCTTTGGCGTGCAGTCGATCACCCCGGTGCTGCATGACGGTGCCAGTGTGATACTGACCAGCTCCCTGGCCGCCACCAAGGTTCTGCAGAATCACGCGGTCTACGCCGGCAGCAAGGCGGCCATCGCGGCGTTCGCTCGCAGCTGGGCACTGGAACTGCGCGCACGCCGCATCCGGATCAACGTGCTGAGCCCGGGCCCGGTCGACACCGCGATCATCGGTAAATTGGGTATCTCGGATGAACAGCGCCCGGACTTCCTGAAAATGCTGGGGGACATGATCCCCGCCGGGCGCCTGGGCGAAGCGGACGAACTGGCGCGTGCCGCGCTGTACCTGGCCTCGGCTGACAGCGCATTCGTCAATGGCATCGAGCTGTTGGTGGATGGCGGGATGTCCCTGACCTGAAATTCCGCCAGGGATTGAGCTGGCGAAACTCGACGTTTCGCCAGCTCACCCCGAGGTTTATCGCGGTTCAGGATGCTCGCTGGAGACTGAGTTGTTGGCCTCTACGTCCGACATGTCCTCATCCACCGGAGCTTCGTCATCGGCGGGCAGCGGAACCTCCGGCTCCTTGCGTTTGGGATCATGCCCGGCCTCATTGTCCGTCGTGCGCGTCACCTCCTGCTGCGACCTGTTGCCGGGTGCATCTTCATCGATGTCCATGCTGGCTCTCCGTTCTGAAGCGCGGGATATCCGCCCTTAAAACCTGAGAGACAGTGGCGCCTCGCAAGTGCCCGGCCATGGACGAACGGTTGGGTGCCAACCGGCGGATACAACAATTTACCGGCGTTCACAGCGCCAGGCGCTGCATTGCATACAGTCAATTTTCCATTTTCCCGTTCAATGGATGGACCTATGCAATCGACACTCGGAGTCAGAATCTGTGAAGCGATGGAGCAACGCAACCTGTCGAAACTGTACGCCGTCGCCGTCGCGCTCAACGTGACGGAAAGCGCGGTGAGCCGCTGGAGAAAGAGCGGACGCCTGACGGTTGAGAACACCATCGCGTTGTGCGAGTTGCTGGATGTGTCCAGCGACTGGCTGCTGCTGGGCCGGGGCACGATGGACATGCATCGCGGCACCCAACCCATGCGGGCGCAGCAGGTTCGAATATCCCTCGCCAGCCTCCCGGAGGCGGCGGTCGTGCATCTGGAGCATTTCCTGGCGGCCATCGAATCGCATCGGTCTTGAGCGCTGCGCAAGCGAATCTGTGAAATCTTGCACCGCGCTCCACCTGAACGTATTGATTCAAACTTCACTCGGGATCATGTTCTGGCTGTCGCCTTTTTTCGATGTGTTCAAGGAAAACGGAAGTGGCAGTAGCGCACAAGAAAGGTCGATACCACCTCACACTTGGAGCCAGACATGGGACAGTCAAACACGATCGAACAGCAACAGGAAAAGAACAAGGAGTTCCAGGCCTACGTCGACCAGATGCGTAAAGACCTCGACAAAAGCCTGGCCACCGAAACGAGTGCCCTGAACGCCAGAGTCAAGGAGCATTACAGTAAGTACGGCGACGACGCCTTGATGATTGCCAGCAGTTACCGGCACTTGACCACGGCGAGCGAATGGTCGCTGAAATC
>Ga0247819_10000800_pt1 | contig 17730 bp, 18 predicted proteins | sample 13C_Xylose_Day6_FD_193428 | JGI IMG/M metagenome (GOLD analysis project Ga0247819, IMG submission 193428) | Soil microbial communities from agricultural site in Penn Yan, New York, United States - 13C_Xylose_Day6 | ecosystem: Environmental > Terrestrial > Soil > Agricultural land | place: USA...
GTGCTGGATGCCGCGATCCGCATCGACCCCGATCCCGTTGAGACCCGCGAATTCGTCGATTTCTTTGGCACGCGAGTGATCGAACTGGTCATGCCCCCCGGCATCACCGAGTTGGAACTGATACTCGAGGCCGATGTCCGCCGCGTCGCGCATGAAATCGGGCTGGACATCTCGACGCCTCTGGCCCGACTTGCGGCGGAGATTGCCGGGCATCGCGGGCTGGATGCGGCCTCTCCGCATCATTTCCTTGTGCCGACGCCGCGCATCCCCCGCATACCTGCGATCGCCGGTTTCGCCCGCAAGGCGACCGCCGGGGCCGAGACGGCGCGCGAGGCGTTGGAAAAACTGGGGTTGGCGCTGCATGCCCATATGCGCTTTGACGCCAAGGCCACCGATGTGAACACCCCTCCGGCCGAGGCGTTCGAGTTGCGGCGCGGGGTCTGTCAGGATTTCGCGCAGATCATGCTGGCGGGCCTGCGCAGCCTGAACATTCCGGCGGCCTATGTGGGCGGCTATCTGCGCACGCTGCCGCCACCCGGCCAGCCGCGTCTGGTCGGCGCAGATGCCAGCCACGCCTGGGTCCGGGCCTGGTGCGGGGCGGATGCGGGCTGGATCGATTACGATCCGACCAATGCCTGTTTCGCGCTTGGCGACCATATCGATATCGGCTTTGGCCGCGATTACGACGATGTCGCCCCGGTCACCGGCATGATGCGGCTGGATGGCGCGCAGACCGGCACCCATAGCGTCGATATCGAGGAAGCGCCGGTCCAGACCCAATCCGGGCCGCTGTCTTGGACGCCGCTGGCGCTGGCCTTTGCCCCGAAATCGCGCGCGGCTCAGACGGACGATCCGCTGCACGAACCCGGCTGAACGAAAAAGGGCAGGACCTGCGCCCTGCCCTTTCCCTGATCTGTAACCGTCTCAGTTCGCCGGAGGAGCGGCCGGGACGATGCTTTCCTGCTGCGGCGGCGGTGCCAGCGATTCCGGCAGCGGCGTCAGCTTGACGCCCGCCTTTTCGCCCAGAGGCGTGCCCTCGCGGTCGGTCACTTCGGGGGCCAGCGGCTCATCGCTCGAGGGTTCGGCTGCTGCCGGGACCGGAGCGACCGGAACCGGGTTCGCCCGATCCGCGCCGTCATTGCGCAGATAGTCGAAGAACTGGCCCTCGGGCTTGATCACCAGCGAGCTGTTCTCGCCCTTCAGCGAACGCTCATACGAGGTCATCGAACGGGTGAAGGCAAAGAACTCGGGGTCACGGCCAAATGCCTCGGCATAGATCGAGTTCCGACGGGCATCGGCCTCACCGCGGACGATCTCGGCCTTCTTGCGGGCTTCCGAGGTCAGCTCGACCACGGTCCGGTCGGCAGCGGCGCGGACGCGCTGCGCGGCCTCGCCACCGCGGGCGATCTCATCGGCGGCCTCACGTTCACGCTCGGCGCGCATCCGGGCATAGGTCGCGGTCAGGTTCTGCTCCGGCAGATCGGTGCGGGTCAGGCGCACGTCGATGACGCGCACACCCAGATCCTTGGCGTTTTCACGTGCCAGATCGCGGATCTGGTTCATCAGCGGCGTCCGGTCATCCGACAGCACCGTGGTCGAGGGCACCGAGCCCAGCACCTGACGGATGGCGTTGGTCACGATATCGGCCAGACGCTGCTGGGCGAACTGGATGCCACCGGCAGCCGTGGCGCGGCGGAACTGCACCACATCGGTGATCTGCCAACGGGCAAAGGCATCGACGACCAGACGGCGATCATCCAGCGGCGTGACCTCCATCGGCGGGGTCGGGATGCCAAGGATGCGGGCGTCATAGCGCACCACCTGGTCGATGAAGGGGACCTTCAGACCCATGCCGGGATTTTCGCGCACATCGACCACTTCGCCGAAGCGCATGACCAGCGCCTTTTCCCGCACATCGACAATATACAGCGAGGCGGTGACCAGCACGGTCGCGACGGCAAGGAAGGGCAGGACCAGAATTGAGAGTGTACGGTTCATCACTGGTTCCCCCCGGTGCTGGACGAGGTGGCGGATTTGTCGGCAGCTGCGGGATTGCTGCGCAGTTGATCCAACGGCAGATAGGGCACGACGCCCTGACCGGCATCGCCGTCAAGGATGACCTTGTTGGCCTGACCCAGAACTTTTTCCATCGTCTCCATATACATGCGGCGGCGCGTCACCTCGGGGGCCTTGACGTATTCGTCATAGACCGCGTTGAAGCGCGAGGCCTCACCCTGTGCGGTGTTCACGGCTTCCGCGCGATAACCTTCGGCGCGTTCGATCACGGCAGCGGCTTCACCACGGGCATTGGCCAGCACCCGGTTGGCATAGGCGTCGGCTTCTTTTTCAAGGCGGTCGCGTTCCTGCTGGGCGGCCTGCACTTCGCGGAAGCTGTCGATCACCTCGCGCGGGGGGTCGGCGCGGTCAAGGTTGACGCGGACAACATTGATCCCGGCCTCATAGGCATCAAGCGTGCTTTGCACCGAAAGCTTCAGATCCTCGCCGATGGTGCCGCGATCGCGGTTCAGGATCGGGGCGAGTTCCGAACGGGCAACGATGTCGCGCATGGCGGATTCGGCGACGGCGCGAATGGTGTCTTCGGGGTCGGCCAGGTTGAACAGGTATTTTTCCGGGTCCGAGATGTTCCAGACCACCTGATAGGCCATATCCACGATGTTCTGGTCGCGGGTCAGCATCAGCCCGCTATCCAGCGGCCCGGCGCGACCGGTGCCGATTTCGGTGGTGCGTTCGCCCGAGACCGAGACGACCTCGGCGCGGACAACCGGCCATGGCGCGAAATTCAGGCCCTCTTCGCCGGTGGCGAAAGGACGGCCAAACAGCAGCTCGACCGAGCGTTCCTCGGGGTTGACGGTGTAGAAGGACATGAAGGCCCAGAAGGCCACCGCGCCCAGCGCGACAAGCCCCCAGGTGCCACGGGTCATTTGCGGACCCTGCGACGAACGCCGGGGACCGTTGCCGCGCGGGCCGCCAGGCCCCTTGCCGCCCATCAGGACGCGCAGCCGGTCCTGGCCCTTGCGCACCAGATCCTCGATTTCATTGACCTGTTCGCCGCGGCGCGGGCCGCGTGGATCGTCGTCCCGGTTGCCTCCGGCATTGCCCCAGGGGCGCTGGCCCCCTTGGGGCGGCTCCTTGCCACCCTTGCCGTCATCTCCTCCACCGCCCCAAGGGCCTTGTCCCGCCATCGTCTCTTGCCTCGTCTGCTGTTCGTGTCTCAGGGGTTAACTGGTACCGAAGCGGCGAAAATCAAGCCGAACCAACGGTTTTGTCAGGATGTGCCCCGCCGATATGGCGGGTGGGGCGACGCATCGTCACCAATTCTTCGGCCAAGGTCGGATGCACGGCGATGGCCGCGTCGAAATCGGCCTTGGTCGCGCCCATGCCCATCGGGATGGCGACCAGCTGGATCATCTCTCCGGCCTCGGGGCCAAAGATGTGACAGCCGGTGACCTTGTGGGTTCCCGCATCGACCAGCAGCTTCATCACCGCCCGCGCATCCGAACCCGCGAAAAGCGAGCGCATCGGGCGGAAGCTGGCCTCATAGACCTCATGCGGGCCCTGTGCGGCGGCTTCCTCCTCGGTCAGACCGATCGAGGCCACCTCATGCGGGCGGATATAGACCGCCGCGCCGTAAAGCCGGTGATCGACCTTGCGGGGCTTCGCGCCAAAGACGGTGTCGGCAAAGCTGTGGCCTTCGCGGATCGCCACTGGGGTCAGGTTCACCCGGTCGGTGACATCGCCCACGGCAAAGATCGAGGGAACCGAGCTTTGCGACCATTCGTCGACGACGACCTCGCCCTTTTGGCCCAGCTTGACGCCTGCCTGCTCCAACCCCAGACCCTTGGTATGGGGGGTGCGGCCGGTGGCAAACATCACCGCGTCATATTGGTCGGTCGCGCCATCGTCATAGGTGACAAGGATGCCGCCATCCCGCTTTTCCAGCTTGGTCGGGGTGGATGGCAGCCGCAATTCAACGCCGATCACGCGCAGCTGCTCGGTGGCATTACGGCGCATGTCGCCGTCAAAGCCGCGCAGCACAGCATCGCCGCGATAGCTTAGCGTGGTATGCGCGCCCAGGCCCTGCAGGATGGTAGCAAACTCGCAGGCGATAAAGCCGCCGCCCACGACCAGCACGCGACCCGGCACCTTCTCCATCAGGAAAAGATCGTCCGAGATCATGCCCAGTTCCTCGCCCTCGATGCCGGGAAGCTGCGGGCGACCACCAGCGGCGATCAGGATGTGCTTGGCCGTCACGCGGCGGCCATCGGCCAGCTCGACCGTATGGGCGTCGTGCAGATGGGCGCGTTGCTTGTGAATATCCACCCCCGCCGCGACCAGACCGCCGGTATAGGCGCCCTCCAGCCGGGTCAGTTCGGCATCCAGCTTGTGGCGGAACATCAGCCAATCGAAGGGACCGGCATCGGCCGATTGCCAGCCATAGCCGCGCGCCTCATGCGCCAAGGCCCCTGCCTGCGAGGCAAAGATCATCAGCTTTTTCGGCACGCATCCACGGATGACGCAGGTGCCGCCCATGCGGCTTTCCTCGGCCAGACCGACGCGGGCATGGTATTCGCTGGCCGCGATCCGCGCGGCCCGCACCCCGCCCGATCCGCCGCCGATCACGAAAAGATCGTAATCGAATGTCATTCCAGATCCTCTCTGCGCAACTCGACCACCGAGCCGTCGGGACGGCCGATGATGGCAAGATTGCAGATATTCAGGAATAGGCCATGTTCAACCACCCCCGCGATCGCCGACAGTGCGCTTGCCAGCGCCGGGGCATCGTGGATTTCCTCAAGCGCGAGGTCGAGGATGTAATTGTTCTCATCGGTGCGGATCGGCTGGCCGTCGCGCTCGCGCCGGATCACCGGGCGGTCGGCCATGTTCAGCTCGGCCAGCGCGCGCTGGATATGGGTGCGGGTCGATTCCCAGCCAAAGGGGATCACCTCGACCGGCAGCTTGAACTTGCCCAGACGGTCCACGACCTTGCCCTGATCGGCGATGACCACCATCCGGTCGGATGCGGTGGCCACGATCTTTTCGCGCAGATGCGCCGCGCCGCCGCCCTTGATCAGGCTCAGGTCCGGGTCGACCTCATCGGCACCGTCGATGGTCAGGTCAAGCCAGCCCAGCTCGTCCAGTTCCTCGACGACCAGACCCAGCGACCGCGCCTGATCCGCCGTCGCCTTCGAGGTCGAGGCCAGCCGCAGGTCCATCCCCTCGGCATGGACGCGCTCGGCCAGACGGTCGACAAAGACCTTGGCGGTCGAGCCGGTGCCCAGACCCAGCTTCATCCCGTTTTCGACCAGCGCCACGGCGGCACGGGCAGCGGCATCCTTGGAAAGGTCGATGGTGGTGGGGTCGGTCATGGCGGCAGCTCCGAAGCGGAAAGTTCATCTGTAGATTGGCCCTTGCGGGCGGTCCCCGACCTTATACGCAGAAGGCGGCGCTTGGACCACCTGCCATGGCCGGAAATCTGCGCGGGAAATCTGCACACGCCTTGGGGCCGAAGGTCGCATCGCGCGCCGATTGCCTCGCGGCGCGGGCTCGCCTAATCATGCGGGCCATGAAGATACCTGACACATATGCCGTGATCGTCACCGCTGCCGGGCGTGGCACCCGCGCGGGCGGCGACATTCCCAAGCAATGGCGCGTCCTTGACGGGCGCAGCGTCATCCAGCGCAGCATCGAGGCATTCGCCGGCTTCCCCCGCATTGTCGTGACCCTGTCCCCCGAGGATATGGGCCGCGGCCTTGACCAGCTATCCGGGCAGGTCGTGCTGGTCGCAGGCGGCGATACCCGCAGCGCCAGCATCCGCGCGGCGCTGGAGACGCTTGAGGGCAGCGGCGTCACCCATGTGCTGATCCATGACGGCGCGCGCCCGCTGGTCTCGCCGCATGTCATCCATGGCGTGGTCGCGGCGCTGGAGGCGGGCGCGGATGCCGCCGCCCCCGGCCTGCCCGTCACCGACGCCCTGTGGCGCGCCGAGGGCGGCCATGTCACCGGCACCGCCAACCGCGAGGGGCTGCTGCGCGCCCAGACGCCGCAGGGCTTCCGCCTTGACGCCATCCTTGCCGCGCATCGCGCCTTTCCCGAAGGCGCCGCCGATGACGTCGAACTGGCGCTGCGCGCCGGGCTGACCGTCACCGCGACGCCGGGGGACGAAGACAATCTGAAACTGACCTGGCCGCAGGATTTCGCGCGCGCCGAACGCATCATGGGGGCCCCGATGGATATTCGCCTTGGCAACGGATTTGACGTGCATGCCTTTACGACGGGCGATCACGTCTGGCTGTGCGGCGTGAAGATTCCGCATGACAAGGCGCTGCTGGGTCATTCCGACGCCGATGTCGGCATGCATGCCCTGACCGACGCGATCTATGGCGCGCTCGCGCAGGGCGATATCGGGCGGCATTTCCCGCCTTCGGACCCGCAATGGAAGGGCGCCGAGAGCCATATCTTCCTGCGCCACGCCATCGAGCTGGCGCGTAGCATGGGCTTCGCCTTGGGGAATGCCGATGTGACCCTGATCTGCGAGCGGCCCAAGGTCGGCCCGCATGCCGGGGCCATGCAGCTGCGCCTGTCCGAGATCATGGGCGTCGATCCCGACCGCATCAGCGTCAAGGCCACCACCTCGGAACGTCTGGGCTTTACAGGGCGCGAGGAAGGCATCGCCGCCATCGCCACCGCAACCTTGATCCGGGGATAACCATGGAACGCCAGATCGCGACATTCTTTGGCGTGGGCCTGCTGCGCCCCGCCCCCGGCACCTGGGGCTCGGCCGCCGCCGTGGCGCTGGCGGTGCTGGCCTGCGAGCTGGGCGGCACGCTGCTGGTGCCGCTGGGCTTCGTGCTGGCGACGGTGCTGGGCTTCTGGGCGATCCCGCGCGTGATCGCGGGCAGCGCCAACAAGGACCCCTCCGAAATCGTCATTGACGAGGTCGCGGGGCAATGGCTGGCCATGTGCTTCACCGTGATCCCGCTGTGGCGGCACGGGGTGTCGATCCTTGACGCATGGCCCGCCTATGTCGCGCCTTTCCTGCTGTTCCGGCTGTTCGACATCTGGAAGCCCTGGCTGGTCGGACGTGCCGACCGACGCGGCGATGCGGCCGGCGTGATGCTGGACGATCTGTGGGCGGGCTTGTTTGCGGGCGTGGTTTCGGTGATCCTTGCCGGGCTCTACCACGGAGTGCTGGAACCGATGCTGTGAACGCCGCCGACATCCTTGATCTGGCCCGCATGCGGGGCGTGATGATCGCCACCGCCGAAAGCTGCACGGGCGGTCTGATCATCGGTCGCCTGACCGATGTGCCGGGATCGTCGCGGGCGGTGGATCGGGGCTTTGTGACCTACTCCAACGCCGCCAAGATCGAGATGCTGGGCATCCGCCCCGAGACGCTGGACGCTTACGGCGCGGTCAGCGAGGAAATCGCGGCAGAAATGGCCTCGGGGGCGCTGAAACGCTCGCAAGCCGGGATCGCGGTCGCGGTCACCGGCATCGCGGGTCCGGGCGGGTCGGATCACAAGCCCGAGGGGCGGGTCTGTTTCGGCTTGGCCGATGCGTGGGGGATCAGGACCAAAACGGTCGATTTCGGGGCGATTGGCCGGGCCGAGGTCCGCCTCGCCACCGTCGATCACGCACTGGAACTGCTGGCCGCGGCGCTGCGCAAGGACTAGCCGCGCATCAGCTCCAGCAGGCGACCCACGTCATCCTCATGCGTGGCCCAGCTGGTGACCAGTCGCACGGTCACCGGCTCATCGCCAACGGGCGGTTGGTCCTGCCAAATGTGATAGGCCGCGCCATGGCCACGGGCGCGGACATGGGCTTCGGACGGCAGGCGGGCAAAGACCTCATTGGCTTGCACCGGGACGACCAGATCGCCCCCGGCCTGCACGATGCCCTGTGCCAGACGCGCGGACATGGCATTGGCATGCCGCGCCAGATCCAGCCACAGCCCGTCCGTCGCCAAGGCCAGCATCTGCGCCGCCAGATAGCGCTGCTTGGACCAGACCTGCCCGGCCTGCTTCCTGCGATAGTCAAAGCCCTCGGCACGGGCGGGGTCAAAGAAGACCACCGCCTCGGCGGCCATCGCGCCATTCTTGGTCCCGCCAAAGCACAGCGCATCGACGCCCGCACGGACGGTCAGGTCGGCGGCATCAACGCCCAGACCTGCGACCGCATTGGCAAAGCGCGCGCCGTCCATATGCAAGGGCAGCCCGGCCTCATGTGCGATGCGGGCCAAGGCCGCGACCTCGGCGGGGTCATAGACAGTGCCCCATTCCGTCGCATTGGTGATCGAGACCATGGCGTTGCGGCCATCGTTCAGACTGCCGGCCTTGCCGAAGCGGATCGCCTCGGCCAACGTTTCCGGGGTGAATTTTCCATCCGCGCCGGGCAGCGGCACCAGCTTGGCGCCGTGGCTGTAAAACTCGGGCGCGGCGCATTCGTCTCGGTGGATATGGGCGCTGTCGTGGCAATAGATCCGCCCGAAACTGGGCGACAGCTGCGCGCAGACCAGCGCATTCGCCCCGGTTCCGGTCGCGGCGAAACGCACCACGGCATCGGGTGCGCCCAGAATTTCGCGGTAAGCTGCCTCGGCGCGGGCGGTGACCGGATCGGCCCCGTAAGAGCCCATCGCGCCTTCATTGCAATCGGACAGTGCCTTCAGGACCTTCGGGTGAACGCCATGCACATTGTCCGATGCAAAATTCATGCCAGATCCTCGATGATGTAGTCGTCCCAATCATCCTCGGTCACGGTCAATTCGCTGACCGTACGGCCCCGGATGCTGATCCCGGCGTCATGGACCGACTCGCGGTCGCCCGAGATCAGGTAATGCCACGGGTAAAGGGGCTTGCCCTCGGTCCGCAGGCGGTAAGCGCAGGTCGCGGGCAGCCACCATGCGATTTCCTTCAGCTTCTTCGGCGTCAGCACCACGCAATCGGGCACGAATTGGTGGCGATTGGCGTAGTTCGAGCATTGGCAGGTCTGCCCGTCCAGCAGCTTGCAGCTGACGCAGGTGAAGGCGATTTCACCGGTGTCTTCATACTCGATCTTGTTCAGGCAGCATTTGCCGCAGCCGTCGCAAAGGGCTTCCCATTCGTCGGGCCGCAGGTTCTTGAGCGGCATTTCCCAGAAACGCTCACGCATCAGCGTGCCGCCAGAATTTCGCGCGCCTGCGCGCTGTCACGGTCCATCTGGGCGATCAGCGCGTCCAGACTGTCGAATTTCATTTCCGGGCGCAGATATTCGACCAGCGCGACCGAGACATGCTCGCCGTAAAGATCGCCGCGGAAATCGAAGATATGGGTTTCCAGATTGGGCACCTGCCCGTCGAACATCGGGCGCACGCCAAGACTGGCCACGCCCGCATAGCTGCCGCGTTCCGGCCCGGTCAGCACGTCGATCAGTACCGCATAGATGCCCAGCCGCGGCAGATGCAGCCCGTTCACGGCCATGTTGGCGGTCGGATAGCCCAGATCGCGGCCGCGCTTGTCGCCGTGCAGCACCTCGCCGTCGATACGGTGCCAATGGCCCAGCATCCGTTCGGCATCGCGCATCCGGCCCTCGGCCAAAGCCTCTCGGATGGCGGTCGAGCTGTATTCGTTCCGCCCGTCCCCGATCAGCGGCGCGACGGTGACACCAAAGCCGAAATCATGGCCCAGCTGCGTCAGCGTCTGGGCATTGCCGGAACGCTTGCGGCCAAAGCAGAAATCCGCGCCGACGGTGACATGGCGGACGCCCAGCCCCTCGGCCAGCACCTCGCGCACGAAATCCTCGGGGGTCAGGCCCGCCAGAAGCGCGTCGAAGGGCAGCTGATACAGATGCTCGACCCCCAGCCGCGCCAGACGGTTCGCGCGGGATTCGGCATTCATCAGGCGGAATGCGGGCGCATCGGGCACAAAGACCTGACGCGGATGCGGCTCAAAGGTGATGACGCCCAGCGGCGCATCGGCAGCCGCACGCGCGGCGTCGATCACCGAGCGGTGGCCCAGATGCACGCCGTCGAAATTGCCCATGGCGACGGTTGCACCACGGGCCTCAGGCGACAGACCCTTCCAGTCGTGATGGATGCGCAATCAGGCCCCCGATGGGCCGGCCCGGCCCTGTCAGTCGAATTTCCGGCACGGCGACAGCCCGGCCGCCATGCCCACTTGATTAGGTCCGTATCGCCGCATGCAGGCGGTTGCAAGTCCTTGCCCCCGCCGATTTCATGCAGCGACCTCTTAGGCTCAGCGCAGGCGGCCGATGCTGTAGCGCGGGTTTTCCAGACGCAGCGCCAGCCATTCGTCCAGCTTGGCCTGCTCCGGCGCCTCGACATCCGTGCCGAACTGGTCATGTGCCAGCCCGCCGGTGACGAACAGCGCGTCGATCCCCTGCCCGCTTGCGCCCGGCACGTCGGTGGCAATGCCGTCGCCAACCGCCAGAATGCGGGCATCCGGGCCAAGACCCAGCTTGCGCCGCGCCAGATCATAGATCGGGGCATGGGGCTTGCCGAAATACAGCGAGATACCGCCCAGATCCTCATAGAACTCGGCCAGTGCGCCGGCGCAGTACAGCCGCGTTTCACCCAGATCGACGATCACGTCCGGGTTGGCGCAAAGCAGCTTCAGCCCGCGTTCCTTGGCACTGGTCAGGGTCTGGCGGTAATCCTCGGGGACTTCGTTCACTTCGTCGAACAAGCCGGTGCAAACGATGCCCTCGGCCTGATCCAGCTCGACCCGCTCAATCGCGGGGGCGTCCTGCCATTCCTCGGGAATGTCGTTGAAGAAGCCATCGTCCTTGGCGACCGAGATCGCCCAGACCTTGCGCCCGACCGCGCCCGAGAACATCGCGTCCTGCGCCGCGTCGCCGGAACTGACCACCACGTCCCACGCATCGCGCGGCACGCCCATGCGGTCCAGCTGCGCCGCCACGTATTTCCACGGGCGCGGCGCATTGGTCAGCATGACCACCTTGCCGCCCTTGGCGCGGAAACCCTGCAGCGCGGCGACGGCGGCCGGATAGGCCTCGACGCCGTTGTGAAGGCAGCCCCACAGATCGCAGAACAGGACGTCGTAATCGGCCGAAATCTCGGCCAGCGAATTGATGATCTGCGTCATGAAACTGCCTTTACCTTAGATCGCCAGAGCCGGGATGATCTGCTTCTTGCGCGACATGATGCCGGGCAGGACGACGGTGTCGCCCGCGACGGTCGCGTTGAAGCTTTTCTCGGCGACCTGCTTCACGAAATCGTTCGGGATCAGCAGGGTCGCTTCCTCGTTCAGGATGTCGACGACGAACAGCAGCACCTCGTCGGCGCCATCGGCGGCGGCAACGCCCGGCATGGCGGCCATCAGCGCGCCCTTGCGGTCCAGCAGGACCTGCGGCGCGGTGGTTTCCAGAACCGAGACGCGCAGTTGCTTGCCGCCCAGCTCGTATTCCTTGCTGTCCATGCGCAGCAGGGCTTCCTCGCTGAAGGCCGAGACATCGGATTTCGCCGCGAACATTTCGGCCGCATAGGCCGGGATCGAGACGCCCAGATCCTTGGCGACCTTTTCGGCCACGAAACGGTCATGCGGCGTGGTGGTCGGGCTGCGGAATTCCAGCGTGTCCGACAGGATGCAGGTCAGCATCGCGCCTTTGACTGCGCGGGGGGCGCGGTTATAGGCGTCCTCGCCCATCAGGTCGAACATGATCGTCGCGGTGCAGGCCAGCGGACGGATGGTGATGTTGATCGGCAGGCGGGTCTTGATGCCGCCAGCCAGCAGGTGGTGGTCGATGATCTCAAGCACCTCGGCCTCATTGATCGAGGCGGGCAGTTCGGCCGGGTTGTTGGTGTCGACGATGACGCATTTCTCGCCCGCGGCCAGATCGGTGACGATCTGCGGCTTCGGCAGGTCCCATTTCGCCAGCATCCACAGCGCTTCGGTATTCGGTTCACCCTGCAGCACGGCAACGGCGGGCTCTTTGCGGACCTCAGAGAGATACCAAGCCCAGACGATGGGCGAGCCGGTCGAGTCGGTGTCGGGGGCCTTGTGGCCAAGAACCTTGATCATGGGATACCTGCGCGAATGCGGAAAAGTCGCGCGACTTATAGGGCTTGGCGCGCGGGATGTCTATTGACCGAGGCCCTGCCCGCTTACGCAACCGCGCTGACCGCCAAGGCCAGCAGCACCGTGTTGTGAAAGAAGGAAAACACCGAATGCACCAGCGTGATCCGGCGCACGCGGGTATTCAGCGTCGAAATATCCGCCGTCTGCGCCGTCATCCCCAAGACAAAGCTGTAATAGAGAAAATCCCAGATCCGCGCCTCGCCATCCGGGGCCAGACCCGGAAATTGCAGGCAACGCGTCTCTTGCCCGTTGGGGCGGCGGGCATACCAGAGCGAGGCGTAGTGGAAGGCCATGACAGTATGGATCATAGCCCATGCCAGCGGCACCGAGGCCAAGGCCAGCCCCAGACGCAGCCACCCCACATGGTCGTCATGCGTGACCTGCAAGATTGCCCACAGGTTGATCGCGACCGAGCCCATGGCCAGCGGCACGATCAGCAGCATGCCTTCGTCGTCCAGATCGGCATGGCCGCGCAGCATGTCGATGGTCAGGCGGCGCATCAGGACCGCCGTCAGCACCAGATAGCACAGGTTGAAGGTGACCGAGAAAGTCAGCAGCCGGTCCACGGTCTCAAGGTGGTAAAGCCCCAATCCCGCCGCCAGCCCCAGCAGGAAGCTAAGGATGAAACGCTGATGGCGGCGCAGATCGGACAGCATCAGACGGGCGTTTGCTGGTGCTGGACGATGCGCCAGTCCCCGTCGCGGCGGATCCATGTGGTGGTGCAAAGCGCGCGATAGGTCTCGGCCCCGGCGCGGCGGGCGGTGGCACGATAGGCCAGCACGCACAGTTCATCGGTTTCGATGCTGGCCCGGTCCGAGATGGTGACCTCTTGCCAGCGCGGGGACGCGCCAAGGCTTTCCACGACCTTTCGCCGGGTCAGGATGCCTGCGGGCGCAAAGACCATCAGGCAGCCGTCATCCAGCTTGCGGGCGGCCTCGGCACTGCCCGCCAGCCAGAAATCGCGCTCTTCGCGCCAGAGTTCATCCGCCATTCGCTTCCTCCCCTGACTTGATCGGCCGGATGGTCCAGCCTTTCGCCTGCAAAAGCGCCAGCACGCCGTTCCGCCCCGGAAGATGCAGCGCGCCGAAACCGGCGACCACGCCCTTGCCCTGTTTGGCCGCATCCGCCGCCGCCGCCTCGATCGGGGCGATCCAGTTGCGGTTGCGCTGGTCCATCAGCTTGTCCTGCGCCAGCCGCATCTGCTGGTCGATTTCGGCCCGCGACATGCCCGAATTGTCATAGGCGTCGAAGCGGCCGAACTCCCAGATCAGCCAGCTATCGCCCGAGAAATAGGCCTCGGTCAGCGTGACTGCATAATCGTCGGCATGTTCAGCCGCAGGCATGGCGGCGCGGATCATGTCGATTTCCTCGTCCGGCGTCATACCCGCGAACAGCTTGAAGACCGTGTCCCATGGCTCCAGCGCGTGGATCGGCACCTGCGCCTTTTCAGCCCGCTTGATCAGCTGGTGGTCCAACCCGCCGGTATCGCCGGTCTTGCGCACCGTCTGCAGCATGCAGGGCGAGATCCCCAGCATGACCGAGACATACCATGGCCGCATCCGGCTGGTGACGACGGCGGGCATGCCGCGCGCCTCCATCGCGGTCCACAGCGATTTCCAGTCCTCGGGGGACATGCGTTCAGGCAGGGTCGGCCCCTTGGCGTCCATGATCAGCGACGGATCTCTGGTCATCGCCCCGGCCAGCCGCTTTTCCTCGGCGGGGCCGGCCTCGACCAGCAGCGTGGCTGCCTTGTCCAGAACCGGACCGAAACGCTTCATGGTGGCGTCGTGGCGCGGATCGTTGAAGTGATAGGTCCCGATCAGCGTGACCACCTGATCGCCCTTGGTCGCCTGCCAGAACAGCCCGCGATGAAAGGGAATGTCGCGAGTCGCCGCCTGCAGCTGCTCCATCCGTCCCGGGGGCAGGTCGTCGAACAGGTTCCGCCCCACGCATTCCTGCGCCCATGCCGGTGCAGCAAGGCCCGCGGCAAGGGCAAGTGTGGTCAGCAGGTGGCGCAGGCGCATCGTCAGGTTTCCTTTTCGCTGCGCAAAGAATGGCATGGCGGGGGCTACCCTGCCAATGCGTGACATTCACCGCGGCAGGGGAAGCTGTTGCGGCAGCGGCTGCACGTCCAGAAGGCTGCGCCAGATGCGCTGGACCTGCCCGGCCTTGGCAGACCATGTGTAATCGCGCATGACCTTGGCGCGCGCGGCGGCGGCCATGCCCGGCAGCACCGAAGGGTCGGCGGCAATGGCCTGCAACTGCTTGCCCAAGGCCGCGACCAGCGCAGGTCGGTCGCCCATCGGGATACGGAACCCGGTCGTGTCATCGACCAGCTCACCCGGACCGGCATAATCGGCGACCACCGGCACGACGCCAAGCGCCATCGCCTCAAGCACCACCCCGCCGCCGAATTCGCGGACCGAGGGAAAGACCAAAAGCTGCGACTGCGCCGCGACCTGCTGAACGCGCGCATGTTCCAGCCAGCCGTGAAAGCGCACGCGGTCGGCCACGCCCTCACGCGCGACCAGATCGCGCAGCGCCTCGCCCTGCGGCCCGTCTCCGATGATATCAAGCGAGAGCGCGCCGGATTTCAGCAGGGGAAGCGCCGCCTCGATCGCCATGTCGCACCCTTTGTAGGGGACCAGCCGCCCGATGAAGCAGCCCCGCAAGGGCAGCGTGCCGGGTTGCGGCGCGACCATGCCGAAGCGCGCCGGGTCGATGGCGTTTTCGGGCAGCCAGACGGTTTTCGCCTGATGGCGCGCGGGGATCTCGCTTCGCGTATGAGTCGAGCCGCAGATGATCGCGCTGGCGGCACCCAGCGTCGCCCCCCGGCCCGGCAGCGCCTTGTAGGCGCCACGGATATAGGACAGCCATTCCTTTTCCCGCCGCCGCTCGGCATCGAAACCCTTGGGCCAGGGCACGCCACCATTCAGCGGTCCCATGACAAAGGGCACGCCCGTCGCCGTGCAACGGGCGGCGATCGGACTGGCGGCGGTGGGTGTCAGCGGTGTCACCCGATGCACGATGTCATATTCACCCGCGCGGATGTCGGGGCCGAATTTTTGCCAGATCAGCCGCTCGAAGTAACCATAACCAAGGGTCGAGATCGCCGTGGTCATGGTCCAGCCGACGCCCTTGCCCATGCGCAGCTTCTCGGCCAGCTTCCACAGGGGCGCGGCCAGTTTTTCGCTGTCGATGGCGGTGAAATCACGACCCTCGACCAGACCGGCGCGCAGTATGGCGTCACGGTTGCGGATCTGGGTCACGATATGGACATCGGCCACCTCGCGCAGCGCATGTGCCAGCGACCAGCCGACCAGCGGAACCGATACCCATTCCGGATTCGCGGCCTCGGCGATGACAAGTGCCCTGATCCGTTCCTGCACCATGCACCCCGCCGCCCTGCGCCCCTCTTGGCTATCCGGCGGCAAGAAATGGCGTCAAGGAATTTGAACAGAAATTTCGTAGGCCGTGACCGTTGACACGAATCTGGGCGCTGCCTAGATGGTTGCGCACTGGCACTCACCAAACGCGAGTGCCAACAACGAGACACTGCAACCTGTAACACCGGAGTGTTCACATGGCTTTCAAACCGCTGCATGACCGCGTTCTGGTCCGTCGCGTCCAGTCGGACGAGAAAACCAAGGGCGGCCTGATCATCCCCGATAGCGCCAAAGAAAAACCCGCTGAAGGCGAAATCGTCTCGGTCGGCGAAGGCGCGCGCAAGGACTCGGGCGAGCTGATCGCACCCTCGGTTTCGGCTGGTGACCGTGTTCTGTTCGGCAAATGGTCGGGCACCGAAGTCACGATCGACGGCGAAGAGCTGCTGATCATGAAGGAAAGCGACATCCTGGGCGTCATCGCCTGATTTCCGCTTCCGCGTAACCCATTCTAGGAGACGAACAAATGGCTGCGAAAGAAGTCAAGTTCAACAGCGACGCCCGCGACCGCATGCTGAAAGGCGTGAACATCCTCGCGGATGCCGTCAAAGTGACCCTCGGCCCGAAAGGCCGTAACGTCGTGATCGACAAGTCCTTCGGCGCTCCGCGCATCACCAAGGACGGTGTCTCGGTCGCCAAAGAAATCGAACTCTCGGACAAGTTCGAGAACATGGGCGCCCAGATGGTCCGCGAAGTCGCTTCGCGCACCAATGACGAAGCTGGCGACGGCACCACCACCGCCACCGTTCTGGCTCAAGCCATCATCAAAGAAGGCCTGAAGTCGGTTGCAGCTGGCCTGAACCCGATGGACCTGAAGCGCGGCATCGACCTGGCGACCTCGAAAGTCGTCGAAGCGATCAAAGCTGCTTCGCGTCCGGTCAACGACTCGGCTGAAGTCGCCCAAGTCGGCACCATCTCGGCCAACGGCGAGGCCTTCATCGGCCAGCAAATCGCCGAAGCCATGCAAAAAGTTGGCAACGAGGGTGTGATCACCGTCGAAGAAAACAAAGGCATGGAGACCGAAGTCGAAGTCGTCGAAGGCATGCAGTTCGACCGCGGCTACCTGTCGCCCTACTTCGTCACCAACGCCGACAAGATGATTGCCGACCTGGAAGACGCCTACATCCTGCTGCACGAGAAAAAACTCTCGTCGCTGCAGCCGATGGTCCCGCTGCTGGAAGCTGTCATCCAGTCGCAAAAGCCGCTGATCATCGTCGCTGAAGACGTCGAAGGCGAGGCTCTGGCCACGCTGGTCGTCAACAAGCTGCGTGGCGGCCTGAAAATCGCTGCCGTCAAGGCTCCGGGCTTCGGCGATCGCCGCAAGGCCATGCTGCAGGACATCGCGATCCTGACCGGCGGTCAGGTCATCTCGGAAGACCTGGGCATGAAACTGGAAAACGTCACCGTCGACATGCTCGGCCGTGCGAAGAAAGTTACGATCAACAAGGACAACACCACCATCGTCGACGGTGCTGGTGAGAAAGCCGAGATCGAAGCCCGCGTTTCGCAGATCCGTCAGCAGATCGAGGAAACCACCTCGGACTACGACCGCGAGAAACTGCAAGAGCGCGTCGCCAAACTGGCCGGTGGCGTTGCCGTCATCCGCGTCGGCGGCATGACCGAAATCGAAGTCAAAGAGCGCAAAGACCGCGTTGATGACGCCCTGAACGCGACCCGCGCTGCGGTTCAAGAAGGTGTCGTCGTCGGTGGTGGCGTGGCTCTGGTTCAGGCTGGCAAGGTCCTTGAAGGCCTGACCGGTGCGAACTCGGACCAAGACGCCGGCATCGCCATCGTCCGCCGCGCTCTGGAAGCTCCGATGCGTCAGATCGCTGAAAACGCTGGCGTCGACGGCGCTGTCGTTGCCGGCAAAGTCCGCGAGTCGAACGACAAGGCCTTCGGCTTCAACGCCCAGACCGAAGAATATGGCGACATGTTCAAGTTCGGCGTCATCGACCCGGCCAAAGTCGTCCGCACCGCGCTGGAAGACGCGGCCTCGGTTGCTGGTCTGCTGATCACCACCGAAGCCATGATCGCCGAAAAGCCCGAGCCCAAAGCGGCCGGCGGCGGCATGCCCGACATGGGCGGCATGGGCGGCATGATGTAATCATCCGCTCGTCGCAAGACAGCGAAGGCCGTCCCTTTCGGGGCGGCCTTTTTGCAATGAGGGCTGTAGC
>Ga0247819_10000801_pt1 | contig 17716 bp, 18 predicted proteins | sample 13C_Xylose_Day6_FD_193428 | JGI IMG/M metagenome (GOLD analysis project Ga0247819, IMG submission 193428) | Soil microbial communities from agricultural site in Penn Yan, New York, United States - 13C_Xylose_Day6 | ecosystem: Environmental > Terrestrial > Soil > Agricultural land | place: USA...
GTCGGGGCCGCTCCCGCCGCGGCCCCGACCAAGCCCGAGGACGCCCGATGAGCACGCCCCCGCCCCCGATGCCGCAGACCGCCGCACCCGACTGGCAGGCGTCCGCCGGCGCCCCGCAGCCCGGTTACACCTCGCCGATCCCGGTGGTGCGCACCCACCTCGGGCACGCGCTCGTCTCCGAGTGGACGAAGATCAAGTCCGTGCGCTCGACGGTGTGGACGCTGGGCGTGTTCGCGCTGCTGGTCCTCGGCATCGGCACGCTGACCGGCCTGGTGGTGTCGAGCTCCGACCCCGACCTGGGCGGCGAGAGCCCGCTGGCCCTCGGCTTCTTCGGACTGCTGCTCGGCGCGATGTGCATCATCACGCTGGGCGTGCTGACGACCGCCTCGGAGTACGGCACCGGCATGATCCGCACCACGATGGTCGCCTGCCCGTCGCGCGCCCGCGTGCTCACGGCGAAGGCCCTGGTGTTCTTCCTGATCGCCTTCGTGGTCACCCTGGTCTGCGCCACGCTGGTCGGCTTCCTGCACGTGGCGCTGCTGGAGAGCCACAACGCCAAGGCGCCGTCCGGCGAGGAGTGGCTGAAGGGCACCGTCGGCGTCTCGCTCTACGTCGCGCTGCTCGGCACGCTGTCGCTGGCGATCGGGTCGATCATCCGGCACTCGGCGGGCGCCATCACCCTCATGATCGGTGCCGTGCTCGCCCCGCTGGTGATCGCGCTGTTCATGTTCTCGTCCTCGCTGCAGGACGTGCAGCAGGCGCTGTTCGAGTACTCCATCCCGAACCAGATGAGCATCTTCTACGCCAACTCCCTGACGGAGTCCGGCCCGTCCGGCTGGGACCCGCTGTGGATCATGCTGGTCGCCGCGGCGGCCGCGCTCGCCGGCGCCTTCGCCCTGCTGGAGAAGCGGGACGTGTAACGGCGTCTCAGAACCTCGGCGCGTTCCGGGACCGCTGCACCCGCGTGGTGCGGCGGTCCTTGGCGTTCCAGCACGCCTTGTGCCAGTGCCGGCGGTCGTCGACGCCCGCGTGCTCGGGCCAGGCCACCACGTGCGGCACGCCGTCCGGGATCAACTGGTCGCAGCCGGGGCAGCGGTAGGCCTTGCCGTGGGTGCTGGCGCCCGCCACGTGACGCACGCTCCACTCCTCGCCCCGCCAGCTCTCCGTGGACTGCCAGCCGCCGTAGCGGCCGGAACGGTCGTCCTCGGCGCTCGGGCCGGACGAACCGGTTCCGTTGGGTCGGTTGCGACGCGGGGACACAGGACACCTCACCGGGCTATACAGGATGCTGGGGCCGCTTCCCAGCCTACGCGGCGCGAGCAGGGGTACACGTACGGCACCAATCCGCCACAAGTCCCCTCCGCGGTGATGCGGCTCCCCCCTTCCGAGCGGCCGATTCTGCAGACAATCCGCAAAGTCCCCCGCCCGGCCGTGTCCTCGGCACGTGTCAGACGGTTATGCCCTGCGGGGGAGCTCCGCGTCGGAGCCAAGGAAGCAGGAAAAGCGATGCGCGTTGGAAGTTTCGTGTTGGCCGCCCAGTTCCCCGGGCAGGGCGAGGGGGAGGCGCTGCACCGCGCGGTCCGCTCGGCCGAGGTCGCCGAGGAGGCCGGGCTCGACACGGTCTGGCTGGCCGAACACCACTTCGTGCCCTACGGCACCTGCCCGTCGGCCGTCACCCTGGCCGCGCTGCTGCTCGGCCGCACCCGCCGGCTGCGGGTCGGCACGGCGGTCAGCGTGCTGCCCACCGTCCACCCCGTGGCCCTCGGCGAACAGGCCGCGCTGCTGCACCTCACGAGCGGCGGCCGGTTCTCGCTGGGCCTCGGGCGCGGCGGGCCGTGGGTCGACCTGGAGGTGTTCGGGGCCGGACTGGAGGCGTACGAGAGCGGGTTCCCGGAATCACTCGATCTGCTGGTGCGCTGGCTGCGCGAGCCGTCCGTCGCGGCCGACGGCGAGCGGTTCCGCTTCCGTGAGGTGCCCGTCGTCCCGCGCCCGTCGGAGGGCCTGGACGAGGCGGAGGGCCCCGAGGTCGTGGTCGCCTGCACCTCCCCGGCGAGCGTGCGGCTGGCCGCCGAGCGCGGACTGCCGATGCTGCTCGGGATGCACATCGGGGACGAGGAGAAGGCCGGGATGGTCGCCCTGTGGCGGAGCCACGCGCGCGCCTGCGGGCGGCCGGCGCGGGAGATCCACGGCGCGGGCCATGTCTCGGCCGGTGTCTGCCAGATCGCGGACCGGCGCACGGACGCGGCGGAGACGCTGCTGAAGGCGATGCCCGGCTGGCTGAGGCAGGGGCTGGAGGCCCATGTCACGGTCGACGGCCGGGAGCGGCGGATGCGCGACCCGCTGGCGTACACCGAACTGCTCTGCGGGCTGCACCCGGTGGGCACCCCGCGGCTGTGCGCCGACCGGCTCGCCGCGACCAGCGAGCGCACCGGCATCTCCCGCTTCGCCCTGCTCGTCGAGGGTTCCGGCGATCTGGCGGCGACGGAGGAGAACGTACGCCGGCTCGGGGCCGAGGTGCTGCCCCAGCTGGCCTGAGCCGGCGGTTTTCCACGGAGGCTTGCCGCCCCTGTACAGACTGCACCTCCCGCGTACGGAGCGGCAAGCAACGAGGGAGCGCGTCAGCAGTCGCGGAGCTCCGCCGACTGGTTGAGCACCTGACTGCGCACCGAGGTGAAGCGGGCCAGCTTCTCGTCGACCGAGGAGTCAAGCGGGAACACGGCCACCCGGTGGCAGTTCTGGAAGGCCAGCCGTACACCGAAGTGCCGTTGCAGCGCACCGCGTATCGCGTCACTCGCGAGCGCACGCAGCAGCTGACCGCGTGCCTGCTCGTCCGGCGGGGGCGTCTGGTTGTCGGCGAAGGGTCCGCCGTCCACCTTCAGCTGGGCCACCAGGGAGCTGATCATCTCCCATGCGAAGGGCAGGGAGGTCCGGACGCAGTCGACGAATTCAGCTTCGTCGACCTCGCCTCGCTCGGCCTGTTCGAGTAGGGCCGGTGAGACGTCGAGCGACATGGGTTCTCCTCTCGCACCCCCGAAGAACAGGGGTTGCCTGACAGATAGGGGAGTGCGCGAGATCGGACACGCTGCGTACACAGTTCGCGACCTCCCGTTCAATACCGTAAGCACCGGACGGTGACGGCACCAGGAGAATGCGTGGATGCGGAACTTCCTGTGGGCCGGTAATCGGCCATCGCCGAACACGCGTTTTCCAGGAGATTCAGGACGCGTCCCGTGGGTCGCCCGGGGCGGGTGAGAGGGCGGATCGCGCCGACCCCGGCCGGTCGAGTAGCGTTGCCGACCATGCGTCTCGTCATTGCCCGCTGCTCCGTGGACTACGCCGGGCGGCTCACCGCGCACCTGCCGTCGGCACCCCGTCTGATCCTGGTCAAGGCGGACGGCAGCGTCTCGATCCACGCCGACGACCGGGCCTACAAGCCCCTGAACTGGATGTCGCCGCCCTGCACACTGAAGGAGGGCGCCGGCGAGGAGGAGGGCGTCTGGACCGTCGTCAACAAGGCGGGCGAGAAGCTCATCATCACGATGGAGGAAGTCCTCCACGACTCCTCCCACGAACTGGGCGTCGACCCCGGCCTGATCAAGGACGGCGTGGAAGCGCACCTCCAGGAACTGCTCGCCGACCGCATCGAGATCCTGGGCGAGGGCTACACCCTCGTCCGCCGCGAGTACATGACGGCGATCGGACCGGTCGACATCCTGTGCCGGGACGCCGAGGGGCGGACCGTCGCGGTGGAGATCAAGCGGCGCGGCGAGATCGACGGCGTCGAGCAGCTCACGCGCTATCTGGAGCTGCTGAACCGCGATCCCCATCTGGCGCCGGTGCGGGGCGTGTTCGCCGCGCAGGAGATCAAGCCGCAGGCACGGGTCCTGGCGACCGACCGGGGCATCGGCTGCCAGGTCCTCGACTACGACGCGATGCGCGGCATCGAGGACGACAAGCTGCGCCTGTTCTGACCCACGGCATACGGAAGGGCCGGGTTCCGTCGGGAACCCGGCCCTTCCGCGTGCCCGCGGGTCAGATCACCCGTTCCGGACCGGCGTCGCCGCTCTGCGGGGCGCTCGCGCTGCTCTCCACGGGGGACGACGAGGCGGTGCCGCTCGCCGCGTCGCTGGTCGACGGCGGCGGGGGCTCCTCCGTGGGCGTGGTGGGCGTCCCGGGGTCGGTCGGCTCCTCGGTCGGCTCCGTCTCGGTCGGGTCCGGGTCCGGGGAGGTGGGCGGCTTGGTGGACGTCGTCGGACGGGTCGTCGGCGACTTGGTGGGCTTCTTCGTCGGCGACTCGGTCGGGTCGTCCGGTTCCGTCGGCCCGCCCGGCCCGTCCGACGCCCCGCCCGAGGAGGTGGGCGTCGGGGTCGGGTCGTCCGCGGTGCCCGGTGTGCCGTCCGGGCCCGGGTCGGTCGGCCGGCTGGTGGCCTCGCCGGTGTCGCCGGTGTCGTCACCGGCCGCCGGGTCGGCGCCGAGGCTGCCGTCGTCGACGCCCTGGCTGGCGGACGGGTTGACGCCGACGTTCTCGGACGGGGTGCCGGCGTCGTTCTCCGACGTGGCGCCGAGCGTGACCACCGTGCCAAGGACGGCGACCAGCAGCGCGCCGGCGCCGGCCGCCACCAGATTGCGCCGGGCCAGGCCCTTCAGCCCACCGCCCGCCTTCGCCGGCGGCGCGACCGGGGACGGCACCGTGCGGTGGACGACCAGGCCGGTCTCGGAGGGCGGCTGGAGCTCGGGGAAGGCCGTCGGCGCCCCGCGGGGCGGCGGGGCCGACTCCTCGTACTGGGCCTCGGGCACCTCCTCCCCCGCGGTCGGCATCAGCGCCAGCGGGACGCCGGAGCGGTCGGCGACGAGGGCCAGCGCACGGCGGCCCGCGACGGTGCCGCGCTTGTCGGCGAGGGCGCCGCGCAGCGCGATGGACGCCTCCAGTTCGGCGCGCGACCGGTCGAGCTGTCCGGCGCACAGCGCGTGGATGCCGAGCTCGTGGTGGAAGTAGGCCTGCTCCGGCACGTCCCCGGCGAGCCGGGCGGCCTCCGCGCCGGCCCGCAGCGCCCGCTCCCAGGCGCTCCAGTACAGGCCCGAGGCGAACGCGGGCGCGGCGGCGCGGGCCAGCCGGACGGCGGTGCCCTGCTCGTCCTCGGCGGTGTCCGGGGCGAGCGGCGACAGCACGGTGAGGGCGGCGAGCACCGCGTCCGCCTCGGCGCACACCCGCTCCGGGGTGACCGAGGGGTGCCCGGCCCACCAGGCGTAGTGCTCGGCCGCGGCGCGGGCCTGGTCCTCGGCGTCGTCGGCGTAGCCGGCGGCCTCCAGCTGGGCGGGCACCCCGGCGGCGAGCCGGTAGCGGGAGCCGACCGGGGAGACCAGTCCGCAGACGGCCAGTTCGCCGAGGGCGGCGTCGGCGTGGGTGTCGCCCACCAGGGCGGGCAGGTGCGCCTGGTGGGGCACCTCACCGCCGAGCGCGACGGCGAACCGCAGGGTGGCGCGGGCGGAGGCGCTGAGCCGGGAGGCGAGCAGCGGGGCGGGCGCGGCGGCCTCGCCGAGCGAGGGCAGCGGGACCTCGTCGGCCTCCACCGCGTCCTGGGGCGTGTCGGAGGGCCATACGTCCTCGAAGACGCCGAACTCGTCGACGGCGTCCGCGCCGGCCCGGAGCCGGTCGCGCTGCCGCAGCAGGGCACCGGCCTGGACGAAGCGCAGCGGCAGGCCCTCGGACTCGAACCAGAGGTCGCCGGCCCAGTTCGACTCGTCCTCGGTGAGGGCGCGGCCGACGGCGCGCTCCAGCAGGTCGAGTCCGGCCGCACGGTCGAGACCCTCGAGGACGACCTCCTCGACGCCGGCGTCGGCGGACGGCTCGGGCACGTCGGGGGTGGCGCCGAGCAGGAAGGCGCACTCGGGGGTGGCGTCCAGCAGCCCGTCCAGGGCGGCGCCGCCGAACTCCAGGTCGTCGAGGACGACGACGGCGCCGATCTCCCGGACGTGGCCGACGAGTTCGTCCCGGTCCGGGCGGTGCAGGGGCGCGTCGTGGACGGCGTAGAAGAGGTCGTGCAGCAGGTCGTCGGCGGAGCGGCGGAGGCCGTTCAGCCGGACGACGCCGTCGGGGGCGAGGTCCGCGCAGTCCTCGGCGACGGTGTCGAGGAGCCGGGTGCGGCCGGAGCCGGCGGGGCCGGTGAGGCGTACGGAGCGGCCGCGGGCGAGCAGCCGGACCAGCTTCTCGCGCTCGTCCTGACGGGCCAGCAGCGGCAGCACGGGCTGCGCGGGGCCGGGCGGGACGGGCGGCCTGGCGGCGCGCTCCGCCTCGGCGCGCTCGGCCTCGGTCAGCTTCACGGGGCGGGCCGGCCGTTCGGCGGGCGGGCAGGGCTCGATCTCGCTGCCGTCGACGGGGTTGACGGTCAGCAGGAAGTCGCCGGAGACGAGCTGCACGGTGCGGGCGAGCGCGGGCGCGTGCTGTCCGAAGTCGGAAGTGAGGGATTCCCTGGGAGGACGCGGGCGCGGCGCTGGACCGTCACCTTCCCGGCCGTACTCCTCGGGTCCCGGGTTGTTCGGGTCCATAGGTCCTAGCCCCCCAAAAGCGTCGTGTGCCTGAAGCCCCTCCCGGCCTTGCTGCACACCGCGCTGTCGCTTCTGGTCCGGGCCCGCTCAGGGGTTGCAAGGCAGCGGGCAGCCGAACCCTAAACCTTCGCCCAGTATCTACGACAGTCCGGGGTACCGCGCGGTCCGAGACATCACAGTCTCGTGAGGATTGTGCGCGCGTCGCACGGTTCGCCGAGGCCGGTCCGGGTACCGCCGTTCGTCCGCGGTACACCTGTACGACCTCATACGCGGGGCAGTGTGTCCACCCCGATGCCTCCCTCGATGGCCAGGATCCGGTGCAGCCGGGTGGCCACCAACAGGCGCTGCATCTGCGGCGGCACGTCGCGCAGCACCAGGCGCCGGCCGCAGCGGCCGGCCCGCCGGTGGGCCCCCATGATCACACCGAGTCCGGTGGCGTCCCAGGAGTCCAGGTCGGACAGGTCCAGCACCAGGTCGCCGACTCCGTCGTCGACCGCCGAGTGCAGGACCGTACGGGCGTCCGCCGCGCTGCGGACGTCGAGGCGGCCCCCGACGACCAGTTCGGCTTGGTCGCCCCTGATGTACATATGCACTCCCCGTGATGCGTCTCGTGCTCCGCGTTTTCTGATGGCCGGTAATGCAACCTCTGACTGCGTGGCGGCGGCGGAGGTTGCTACCTGTAAGCGAACCGATACCGAATTCACCCCGGCGTGTGATGCACGCCGGGGCGGGTGCGCGGTGTCAGTGCCCGTAGAAGCCCTGCCCGCTCTTGCGGCCGATGTCACCGGCGTCAACCATCCGGCGCATCAGCTCGGGAGCGGCGAACTTCTCGTCCTGGGACTCGGTGTAGATGTTGTCGGTGGCGTGCAGCAGGATGTCGACGCCGGTGAGGTCGGCGGTGGCCAGCGGTCCCATGGCGTGGCCGAAGCCCAGCTTGCAGGCGAGGTCGATGTCCTCGGCGCTCGCCACGCCCGACTCGTAGAGCTTGGCGGCCTCGACGACGAGGGCGGCGATGAGGCGGGTGGTGACGAAGCCGGCGACGTCGCGGTTGACGACGATGCAGGTCTTGCCGACCGACTCGGCGAACTCGCGGGTCCTGGCGAGGGTTTCGTCGCTGGTCTTGTAGCCGCGGACCAGTTCGCACAGCTGCATCATCGGGACCGGGGAGAAGAAGTGGGCGCCGACGACCCGCTCCGGGTGCTCCGTCACGGCCGCGATCTTGGTGATCGGGATGGCGGAGGTGTTGGAGGCGAGGACGGCGTCCTCCCGCACGATCTTGTCGAGGGCCCGGAAGATCTCGTGCTTGACCTCGAGCTTCTCGAACACGGCCTCGACGACGACGTCGGCGTCCGCGCAGGCGTCCAGGTCGGTGGTCGCGGTGATCCGGGCCAGGGCGGCGTCGGCGTCGTGCGCCTCCAGCCTGCCCTTGCTCACGAACTTGTCGTACGACGCCTTGATCCCGTCGGTACCGCGCGTGAGCGCCTCGTCGGTGACGTCCCGCAGGACGACGTCCCAGCCCGCCTGCGCGGAGACCTGGGCGATTCCGGACCCCATGAGACCGGCCCCGATGACGGCGAGCTTCCCAGCCACTGTGCGACTCCCCTTTGAATTCGACACGCTCACACACTGTTTCTGTACGTCACTGGCGGACATTAGCGGCAGCGGGGGGCCGTGTGAGGGGTTAGTAATGCGTGTCACGGTCTCACGGGGTGAGACACCCATCACGTCGGGCGGGTCCGGCGCGCCCGCGTTCCCCCGGTCCGCGCGGAGGGCCGGAACGCCCGCGCGAGCAGGTCACGGCCGCACTCTCCCCCGGCCGCCAACCCCCCGCGTTCACCCCGGTGTTGTTGACGCGCGTAGCACTCTGCCGCAGTCTGTCGGAAGCTGCCGCCCAGGCGGCCGCGCACATCCATTCGGCGAAGATGTCGGGAGTCCGGAATGCTCAGACGCGCAACACGCACCCTTCTTTCCATTGTCATGGTCATGGCTGGCACGGTCCTGGGTGTCGGCGCCACGGCGGGAACCGCCCAGGCCGACACCTGCTACACCTGGAACCGCACCCTGTCCCAGGGTTCCTCCGGCAGCGATGTGACGCAGCTGCAGATCCGGGTGGCCGGCTGGGTGACCTCGGGCGAACGGCTCGCGTACGACGGCAGCTACGGCGCCCGCACCGCGGCGGCCGTCAAGAAGTTCCAGGCGGCCTACGGACTGGCCGCCGACGGCGTCGCGGGTCCCGCGACCTTCAGCAAGATCTACGCGCTGCAGGACGCCGACTGCACGCCCGTCCACTTCAGCTACTCCGAGCTCAACAAGTGCAACTCCGACTGGTCGGGCGGCGCGGTCTCGGCGGCCACCGCCAAGTCGAACGCCCTGAAGACCATGTGGAAGCTGGAGGCGATGCGGCACGCCCTCGGTGACGTGCCGATCAACATCTCCAGCGGCTTCCGCTCCTACGCCTGCAACAACGCGGTCGGCGGCGCGTCCAACAGCCGTCACCTCTACGGCGACGCGGCCGACCTCGTCGGCTCGCCGAGCTTCTGCACCCTGGCCCGCCAGTCCCGCGTCCACGGCTTCTCCGAGATCCTGGGCCCGGGCTACCCCGGCCACAACGACCACACCCACGTGGCCTTCGACCCGTCCCCGTACTGGTCCGCGCCCTCCTGCGGGATGTGACCGACCCTGCCCCACCCGCACCGCCCGACGGCACGGCGGGCCACTCCCGCACAGCGGCGAGCCGGCCCGCCGTGCCGCCCGGACGCGGCCCGGTTCAGCCGCGCACCGCGTAACCGAGCACCCGGTCGCCGAGCAGTTCCTCGATGTCGTCGACCAGCGCGAGCATCTCGCGCGACACCTCGGCCGGCGCGCGGCCCTTGACCATCTCCCGGCCGATCGCGGTGAACACCGTGCTGTGGATCCAGCAGATCTGACCGGCCACCAGCCCCGGCAGCGGATCGCCGGGCGCGGCGTCCGTCTCCTCCCTGAGCGCCGCCTCCAGGTTGTCCTGGACCTCCTGCTGCAGGCTCCAGAGGCGGGAGCGCAGCTGCGGGGAGTCGTGGATCACCCGCATGAAGCGGTCGTAGCCCTCCATCAGGCCGACCCGGGGCGACACCGCCTCGATGTCGGCGCGCAGTTCGCGCAGGACCGCCCGGGCCGCGGACTCGCCCGCGTCACGGGCGCGGACCCAGCGGGCGAGCTGGTCGACGACGCCGCTGGAGCGGTCGAAGAAGAGGTCCTCCTTGGCGGGGAAGTAGTTGTAGACCGTGTTCACGGACACGTCGGCGGCCTCCGCCACCTCCGCCATCGTCACGGTCACGAAGCCGTGCTCCAGGAAGAGCCCGGTGGCGATGTCCGAGATCCGCTGCCTGGTCTCACGCTTCTTGCGCTCCCTGAGCCCCTCTGCCATGCCCTCATCGTAGGCAGTCCCGAAGATCACTGACATCTCTCAAAACTTGGAGGCGTTGCAAAATTTCAATGCCTCTGTTTTTCTGGGGTCATGACCATCATCAGTACGGCCGGTCTGGCCCGTACCTTCCAGACGAAACGCGGCCCGGTGGACGCGGTGCGCGGCATCGACCTGACCGTCCGCGAAGGGGAGATCCTCGGCTTCCTCGGCCCCAACGGAGCCGGCAAGACCACCACCCTGCGGATGCTCACCACCCTGCTCGCGCCGACCGGGGGCGCGGCCACCGTCGCCGGTCACGACCTCGCGACCGAACCTGACGCGGTGCGGCGCGTCTGCGGCTACGTGGCACAGTCCGGCGGCGTCGACCCCCAGATCACCGTGCGGGAGGAACTCGTCACCCAGGGGAGGCTCTACCGGCTCACCCGGGCCCGCGCGGCCGAGCGCGCCGAGGAGCTGGCCGCCGACCTGGACCTCACCGGGCTGCTCGACCGCAAGTGCGCCACCCTCTCCGGCGGGCAGCGGCGCCGCCTGGACATCGCGATGGCGCTCACCCACCGCCCGAAGGTGCTGTTCCTGGACGAACCGACGACCGGCCTCGATCCCGGCAGCCGTGCCGACCTCTGGGAACTGGTGCGCAGACTGCGCGACGAGCACCGCACCACCGTCTTCCTGACCACCCACTACCTCGACGAGGCGGACGCGCTCGCGGACCGGCTGGTGATCGTCGACGGCGGCGCCGTCGTCGCCGAGGGCACCCCGGACGCCCTGAAGCTGCGGTACGGCGGCTCGGCCGACGCCTCCCTCCAGGACACCTTCCTCGCCATCACCGGCCGCGACACCTCGCCGGCCGACGCCGCCCCCGTAGCCGTATAGGACACCGACGACCGTGCTGCTCCACGACACCGCGCTCATCTACGGGCGCTATCTGCGCCAGTCCCTGCGGTCCCGCTTCGCGCTGCTCTTCGGCGTGCTGATGCCGCTGCTGTACCTGCTGTTCTTCGGTCCGCTGCTGACCGATCTGCCGCTCGGCGGGCAGGGCAGCTCCTGGCAGCTGCTGGTCCCCGGACTGCTGCTGCAACTCGGCCTGTTCGGCGCCTCGTTCTCCGGCTTCATGATCATTCTCGAGAAGGGGCAGGGGGTGGTCGAGCGGATGCGGGTCACTCCCGTCAGCCGCCTCGCCCTGCTGCTGGGCCGGGTCCTGCGGGACGCCACCGTGTTCGTCTTCCAGGCGGTGCTGCTGGTCCTGGCGGCGCTGGTGATGGGGCTGCGGGCCCCCCTGGCCGGTGTGCTGATCGGCTTCGTCTTCGTCGCCCTGCTGACCGTGTCGCTGGCCGCGCTGTCCTACGCGCTCGCCATGAAGGTCGCGACCCCGCAGGGCTTCGGGCCGACGGTCAACGCGCTGACCATGCCGTCCATGCTGCTGTCGGGCCTCATGCTGCCGATGACGCTCGGCCCCGGCTGGCTCGACGTCCTGTCGCACCTGATGCCGTTCCGCTACCTGGTGGACGCGGTGCGGGACGCCTACGTCGGCGCGTACGCGACGGCGCACATGCTGTACGGCTCGCTGGTGGCCGTCGCGCTCACCCTGATCGCCGTGACAGTGGGCACACGCGTCTTCCGGACGGCCGGAGCGTAACTAGGCTGGTCGCATGGTCAACCTGACGCGTATCTACACGAGGACCGGCGACAAGGGCACCACCCATCTCGGTGACATGTCCCGGGTCGCCAAGACCGATCTGCGGATCTCCGCCTACGCGGACGCCAACGAGGCGAACGCGGTGATCGGTACGGCGATCGCGCTCGGCGGTCTGGAACACGAGGTCGTCCAGGTCCTCACCCGCGTGCAGAACGACCTGTTCGACGTGGGCGCCGATCTGTCGACGCCGGTGGCGGAGAACCCCGAGTACCCGCCGCTGCGGGTCGAGCAGTTCTACGTCGACCGGCTGGAGGCGGACTGCGACCGCTTCAACGACCAGCTGGAGAAGCTCCGCTCCTTCATCCTGCCGGGCGGCACGCCGGGTGCTGCCCTGCTGCACCAGGCGTGCACGGTCGTACGGCGGGCCGAGCGCGCCACCTGGGCCGCCATGGAGGTCCACGGCGAGACGATGAACCCGCTCACCGCCACCTACCTCAACCGCCTCTCCGACCTCCTGTTCATCCTGGCGCGCATCGCCAACAAGGAGACCGGGGACGTGCTGTGGGTGCCGGGCGGGGAGCGCTGAACCGGGCCCGCCCTCAGCGGCGGGCCCTCTCCTCCACCTCGGCGGGCCGGTTCCCGGACCCGCCCGCCGGGGCCTTCTTCGGCCAGATCCAGTAGGCCAGGGCCACCAGACCGTGGATACCGGCCACTCGCCAGGCCGTGAACCGCCAGTCCTCCAGGGAGGTGGTGCGGCCGGGGTCACCGACGTACCAGATGGCGAGCTGGAGCAGCACGGTGGCGACCGCGGCGCCCGTCAGCGTGCCCAGCCACACCTTGGTCTCGTGCCGGGCGCGGGCCATGCCGTAGCGCGGCGGCCCGGCCGGCCTGGGCGCGCCGGCCAGGCGGTGGGCGGCGTGGCCGTCGAGCCACTTCACCGTGCGGTGGCCGTGGCCCACGGTGTAGCCGATGTAGAGGGCGGCCAGCCCGTGCGTCCAGTTCGGCTCCGCGCCGTTCTTCAGGTCCAGTGCGGTGACCACCAGCAGGACGACCTCCAGCAGCGGCTCGCACAGCAGCAGCGCCAGCCCGGTGCGCGGCATCCTCAGCAGGTACCGGCAGGCCAGTCCGGCGGCCAGCAGCACCCAGAAGCCGATCTCACAGGCGGCGATCAAGGCGACGATCACGGTTCGCTCCTCTCGGTCACCCTTTCAGGCTGACGTGGCGACCGGCCCGTTTCGTCGTCGCCACCGACGAACCCGCGGTACATCGAAGGATGCAGTCCGGGACCCTCCGCGGGGATCAGGCGACGGCCGCGCGCACCGTGTTGGATGGTGCCATGGCCGTACGACTGACCCGCCCGCCCCGCTTCGACGTGGGGGTCGCGCTCGCCGGACTCGCCGGCGGGCTGCTGCTGTGGGCGTTCGGGCTCGGCGTGCGGAAGGCCGACGACCCGCTGGTCCTCCTCGACGGCCGCGGGCCGCTCCTGGTGCCGCTCGCGGTGATCGCCGGCTGCGAACTGCTGCGCCGCACCGCCCCGCGCACCGCCCTGCTGACCGGCACGCTGGCGCTGGCGGCGGACGTCGTGACGCAGGGCAGCATCGCCACGATCGTGATGTACACCGACCTGGTGTACGCCGCCGTCCTGTACGGCACGCCCGCCACCGCCCGCCGGCTGCCGTGGATCACCGGACTGCTGACCATCGCGGCGACGCTGGTGCCGTACGCCGTGTGGCGGGTGCCGGAGGCACTGCTGATCGGTCTCGTCATCGGCGCCGTGACGTTCACCCCCGCCTCGACCGGCCTCATCGTGCGCAACCACCGCGACGCCGCCGAGTCGGCCCGGCTGCGGGCCGAACAGACCGCGCTGCTCGCGGAGATGGACCGCGCCCAGGCGGTGACCGCGGAACGCGCCCGGATGGCACGGGAGTTGCACGACATGGTCGCCAACCACCTGTCCGCCATCGCCATCCACTCCACGGCCGCGCTCTCCCTGGAGGACGAGCGGACCTCCCGTGAGGCGCTCGGGGTGATCCGGGAGAACAGCGTGCAGGGGCTGTCCGAGATGCGGCGGCTCATCGGCATCCTGCGGGACGGTTCCGACGACCGGGAACCCTCCGCGACGCCCACCCTCGACAGCCTCGGCGCCCTGGTGGAGGGCGCCCGCGCCAACGGCCTCGACGTCACCCTGGACGCCCGGTACGACACGGTCCCCGCACCCGTCGATCTCGCCGCGTACAGGATCGTGCAGGAGTCGCTGACGAACGCGCTGAAGCACGCCGCGCCGGGGACCGTCACCGTGCGGCTGCGCCGGCACGCCGACGCCCTCGACATCCGGGTGAGCAGCCCGTACGGCGGCCGGGACACCCCCCGCGCGCCGGGTTCCGGAGCGGGTCTCGTCGGCATGCGGGAGCGGACGGCCCTGCTGGACGGCACCTTCGACGCCGGGCCGCAGAGCGGCCCGGACGGCGGGCTGTGGGTGGTACGCGCCACCCTGCCCGCCACCGACATCCCCCGAGGAGAGACGGAATGATCCGCGTCCTGGTCGCCGAGGACCAGTCCGCAGTCCGCGCCGGACTGGTGCTCATCCTGCGCAGCGCGCCCGACATCGAGGTGGTCGGCGAGGCGGGCGACGGCGAGCGGGCGGTGGCGCTCGCCCGCGAACTGCGCCCCGACGTGGTGCTGATGGACGTGCAGATGCCGCGCCTGGACGGGGTGTCGGCGACCCGGCAGGTGGTCGGGGAGGGCCTCGCCGATGTGCTCGTGCTGACCACCTTCGACCTCGACGAGTACGTGTTCGGGGCGCTGCGGGCCGGCGCCGCGGGGTTCCTGCTGAAGAACACCGAGGCGAAGGACCTCATCACCGCGGTGCGCACGGTGGCGGCCGGCGAGGGCATCGTCGCACCGGCCGTCACCCGGCGGCTGATCGCCGAGTTCGCCGCGAAGCCCGCCCGGCCGGTGACGGCGGATCCGGCGGTGCTGGACTCCCTCACCCGGCGCGAACGGGAGGTGCTGTCCTGTCTCGGCGAGGGGCTGTCCAACGCCGGCATCGCGGACCGCCTCGACATGGCCGAGGCCACGGTGAAGACGCACGTCAGCCGGTTGCTGGGCAAGCTGGAACTGCGCAGCAGGGTGCAAGCCGCGGTGCTCGCACAGGAATTGGGGATCTGAGCGGAACAGGGCCAGTTCCGGGGACGGTGGTCCAGACCTATTGACCCGTGGTCCAGACCTTTCTATTCTCGCGGCACTGCGGGCGTGATGGCTCAGTCACGTCCCCGACATCCCCAAAAGGAGGCGCAGCATGCGCTTCAGACACAGAGCCGCGGCAGGGTTCGCGACCCTGCTGCTCCCCTTCGCCGGCCTGGTCGGCCTCGCGAGCCCCGCCCAGGCCGCGACCTCGGCGACCGCCACCTACGCCAAGACCCAGGACTGGGGCTCGGGCTTCGAGGGCAAGTGGACGGTGAAGAACACCGGCACCACGACCATCAACTCCTGGACCGTCGAGTGGGACTTCCCCTCCGGCACCAAGGTCACCTCCGCCTGGGACGCCACGGTCACCAGCTCCGGTGACCACTGGACCGCCAAGAACGTCGGCTGGAACGGCACCCTCGCCCCCGGGGCGTCCGTCAGCTTCGGCTTCAACGGCAGCGGCACCGGCTCCCCCTCGGGCTGCAAGCTCAACGGCGGCGGCTGCGACGGCACTTCCGTCCCGGGCGACAACGCCCCGTCCGCGCCCGGCACCCCCACCGCCTCGGGCATCACCGACACCTCGGTGAAGCTGTCCTGGACGGCGGCGACCGACGACAAGGGCATCAAGAACTACGACGTCCTGCGCGACGGCGCGAAGGTCGCCACCGTCACCGGCACCACGTACACCGACAGCGGTCTCGCCAAGGGCACCGACTACTCGTACGCCGTGCAGGCCCGGGACACCGCCGACCAGACCGGCCCGGCCAGCGGCGCGGTGAAGGTCCGCACCACCGGCAACACCGAGGAGCCGCCGCCCACCGGCGACAAGGTCAAGCTCGGCTACTTCACCGAGTGGGGCGTCTACGGCCGCAACTACCACGTCAAGAACCTGGTGACGTCCGGCTCCGCCGCCAAGATCACGCACATCAACTACGCGTTCGGCAACGTCGTCAACGGCCAGTGCAAGCTCGACGACTCCTACGCCGCCACCGACAAGGCCTACACCGCCGACCAGTCCGTCAGCGGCACCGCCGACACCTGGGACCAGCCGCTGCGCGGCAACTTCAACCAGCTGCGCCAGCTGAAGGCCAAGTACCCGCACATCAAGGTGCTGTACTCCTTCGGCGGCTGGACCTACTCCGGCGGCTTCGGCCAGGCCGCGCAGAACCCCGCCGCGTTCGCCAAGTCCTGCAAGCAGGTGGTGGAGGACCCGCGCTGGGCCGATGTCTTCGACGGCATCGACATCGACTGGGAGTACCCGAACGCCTGTGGACTGACCTGTGACACCAGCGGCCCGGCGGCCTTCAAGAACCTCTCCCAGGCGCTGCGCGCCGAGTTCGGCAACGACTACCTGATCACCGCCGCCATCACCGCGGACGGGTCCGCGGGCGGCAAGATCGACGCGGCCGACTACGGCGGCGCCGCGCAGTACCTCGACTGGTACAACGTGATGACGTACGACTACTTCGGCGCCTGGGACAAGGCCGGTCCGACCGCCCCCCACTCGCCGCTGAACTCGTACAACGGCATCCCGAAGGAGGGCTTCAACTCGGCGGCCGCGATCTCCAAGCTGCGCGCGAAGGGCGTCCCGGCGAGCAAGCTGCTGCTCGGCATCGGCTTCTACGGCCGCGGCTGGACCGGCGTCAGCCAGGCCGCTCCCGGCGGCACCGCCACCGGCCCGGCGACCGGCACCTACGAGGCGGGCATCGAGGACTACAAGGTCCTCAAGAACTCCTGCCCGGCCACCGGCACCGTCGCGGGCACGGCGTACGCCCACTGCGGCAACAACTGGTGGTCCTACGACACCCCGGCGACCATCAACACCAAGATGGCCTGGGCCAAGAGCCAGGGCCTGGGCGGCGCCTTCTTCTGGGAGTTCAGCGGCGACACCGCGAACGGTGAGCTGGTGGGCGCCATCGACGGCGGACTGAAGTAACCCCACGCCCCCGTCATACGACGAGAACCGCCCCCGGACGCCGACGTCCGGGGGCGGTTCCCTGTGCTCGGCGGGCCCTCAGGCCACGTTGACCCTCTGTCCGGGCGGGGCCGCTTCCAGCCAGGCGAGGAAACCGGTCAGCGCGTCCTCGCTCATCGCGAGCTCCAGACGCGTACCCCGGTGCAGACAGGCGAGGATGACCGCGTCCGACAGGAGCGCCAGCTCCTCCTCGCCCTCGGGGACGCGGCGGCCGGCCACCTCGATCGCGGAGCGCTCCAGGACGCGGCGCGGGCGGAGGGCGTAGGAGAACACCCGGAACCACTCGACCCGGTCGCCGTTGTAACGTGCCACCCCGTACGCCCAGCCCTTGCCGCCGGAGTCACCGGCGGCCTCGGGGGCGTCCCAGCGCAGGCTGCAGTCGAAGGTCCCGCCGGAACGCTGGATGAGCCGGCGGCGCAGGCCGAAGACGAAGAGCCCCACCACCACGAGCGCCACCACGATTCCGCACACAGTCAGAGCGAGGACCATCGACACCGACCTCCTCGTCTCCTAGGTAACGGAACGGAAAAATCATCCAGATCTGCCTCAGCCGCGGTCGGCTCCGGATCGCTCCGGTGCCGGCCGCGGCTGAGTGACGTCAACTCACGGGGCTGGTATCAGCGCCCCGCCGACGCCGCCCGCAGACGGACGTCCGCACGACGCTGGGCCTCAGCGTCGTCCTCCGCCTTCGCTCGGGCGAGTTCCTGCTCCGCGCTCTGGACGTCGATCTCGTCCGACAGCTCGGCGATCTCGGCCAGCAGCGACAGCTTGTCGTCCGCGAACGAGATGAAACCGCCGTGCACCGCGGCGACGACCGTCCCGCCCTCACGCGTACGAATGGTCACCGGGCCCGACTCCAGCACACCGAGCAGCGGCTGGTGACCGGGCATGACGCCGATGTCGCCGGACGTGGTGCGCGCGACGACCAGGGTGGCCTCGCCGGACCAGACCTCTCGGTCGGCCGCGACCA
>Ga0247819_10000803_pt1 | contig 17708 bp, 16 predicted proteins | sample 13C_Xylose_Day6_FD_193428 | JGI IMG/M metagenome (GOLD analysis project Ga0247819, IMG submission 193428) | Soil microbial communities from agricultural site in Penn Yan, New York, United States - 13C_Xylose_Day6 | ecosystem: Environmental > Terrestrial > Soil > Agricultural land | place: USA...
GGCATGGCCTGCCGGCTCGCTGAAGAAGAAGCGCTCGAGATCCTCCTGCGCGAGGCGGAGGACGTGGTCGCCGTCACCGACGACGAGGTCGCGGAGGCGATGCGCATCCTGTTCACGGACACCCACAACGTCGCGGAAGGCGCCGGGGCCGCCGGCCTGGCCGCCGCGATCCGCATGCGCAGCCGCTGGCCCGGGGAATCGGTCGGCGTCGCGTTGACCGGCGGCAACGTGGACAAGGATGTGTTCGCGCGTGTCCTGCGCTAGGTTCCGCGCCCTCGCCCTCTGCGTGCTGGCCCTGGCAGGCTGCGATCGGTTGAGCTCCAGGCCCGAGGGCCTGCTCCGCGCCAACGAGCCCGAGGTGCTGGCACTGGGACGGACGGTCTACGAACAGCGCTGCGCCACCTGCCACGGCGCGCGGCTCGAAGGCCAACCGAACTGGCGCGTGCGCGATGCCGCCGGCCTTCTGCCCGCGCCGCCGCACGACGCTTCCGGGCACACCTGGCACCACCCCGATGCCGTTCTCTTCGACATCACGAAGTACGGGGTGGCGAAGGCGGCGAACCTGAAGGACTACCAGTCCGCCATGCCGGCGTTCGAAGGCACCCTGACGGACGCGCAGATCGTCGCGGTGCTTTCCTGGATCAAGGCGCAATGGCCTGAAGAGATCCGCAAGCAGCAGGAAGCGGTCAATGCGGCCGCCGAGGCGAACCGCGCGAAAGGCGGACGCTGACCGGCTCCACCTCGCGCGTCTGCAGCACCTGCCGCGAAACGACCCAGCCGTTGCGGTGGTGCTGGCGCAGGAGTTCCCGCAGCACGGCACCGGCGCGGTGGCGCAGCGCGTCCAGCATGGTGGCGTGCTCCTGCACGGCCCGTTCCCAGCGCGCGTGCTGCTGGTTGCCGGCGAAGCGGTAGCGCTGGATGCGCGCGCACTCGCTGGCGTAGATGCGCGAGAGCACCGGGTTGCCCGCGGCGTCCACCATGCGCTGGTGGATGGTCTGGTTCAGGCGGAAGTACGCCATCAGGTCGCCGTCGCGCCAGGCCTGCTCCATCCGTGCATGCAATTCCTCGATGGCGGCGATCCCGGCGTCGGTGATGCGCTCGCAGGCCGGTTCGGCCGCCAGGGTCTCGAGGCCGATCAGCACCTCGATGGCCGCGGCCACCTCGTCCACCGACAGGGCCGTGACGACCGCGCCGCGGTTCGGCTCGATGCGCACCAGGCCCTCGGCTTCCAGGATCTTGAAGGCCTCGCGCAGGGGCGTGCGTGACATGCCTTCCAGCTGGTCCGAGACGAGCCGCTCGGTGATGCGCTGACCGGGCGGCAGCGAGCCCGAGACGATCAGTTCACGCAGCTTGCGGGCCGCGACGAGGGTGCGCGTGCCGCGGTCTTCCAGCGGGGAGTTCATGGACGGGGATTGTGTGGTGCATGCAATCCTTGTCAATAACTGATGATCTAAGGGGAACTACGCACTCGAATCGCTCAGATTGCATGCAATATCCGCCCACTCATGAATCTCCTGACCCATTACGCCGGGGCGCAGCGCCCCGTGGAGACCTGCGTCGTCGGCAGCGGCGGCTTCGGCCGCAGCTTCCTGGCGCAGGCGCCGCGCATCCCCCTCGTGAACTGCCGCGTGGCGGTGGACCGCGAGGCCGGCATCGCCGCCGACGCCCTGCGCTCCATCGGCCTGTCGCCGGACCAGTTCGCCGTGTGCGAGACGCCCGAGCAGGCGGCCGCCGCCTGGCAGCGCGGCCAGCACATCGCCGCCGGCGACGTGTCGGTCGTGCTCGGCCTGCCGCTGGACCTGCTGATCGAGGCCACCGGCCATCCGGAAGCGGGCGCGCGCCATGCGCGGCTCGCCATCGAGGCCGGCCTCCACGTGGCCCTGACCTCCAAGGAAGTCGACAGCGTGATCGGCCCCGGCCTGGCGCACCTCGCCCGGCAGAAGGGCCGCGTCGTGACGCCGGTGGACGGTGACCAGCCTTCGCTGCTGATCGGCCTGGTCACCTGGGCGCAGACGCTGGGCCTGGAGATCGTCTCGGCGGGCAAGTCCAGCGAGTACGACTTCGTCTTCGACGCGAAGGCCGAGACCCTCGACAGCAACGGCAGGCGCATCCCGGCGCCCGGCTTCGGGAAGTTCTGGACCCTGGGTGACGGCGACGTCGCCGCCCTCGCCCGCGCCCGCGCCGAGGCCTGCGCGGCGCTGCCGCAGCGCGCCGTGCCCGATCTGTGCGAGCTGCTGGTGGTGGCCAACTCCACCGGCCTCGTGGCCGACCGCGCGGACCTGCACGCGCCCATCGCCCGCATCACCGAGGTGCCGACCGCCTTCGTGCCGCGCGAGGCCGGCGGCCTGCTGTCGCGCCCCGGCACGCTGGACGTCTTCCATTGCCTGCGCGCGCCCGAGGAGGTGAGCCTCGCCGGCGGCGTATTCGTCGTCGTCCGCTGCGAGGACGAGGAGACCTGGCGCCTGCTCGACGGCAAGGGCCACGTCCTCAGCCGCGACAAGAAGCACGCGATGCTGTCGATCCCGCGCCACCTGCTGGGGCTGGAAGCGGCGACCAGCGTGCTCGACGCCGTCATCCACGGCCGCTCCAGCGGCGCGCAACAGCCCCAGCCGGTGCTGGACCTGGTGGCCCGCGCGTCGCAGACGCTGAAGGCCGGCACCCGCCTGGAGATGGGCGGGCACCACCACACCATCGCCGGCACCGTCGCCGAACTCGTCCCGGCCGCGCCGCTGGGCGACGACGCGCCCGTGCCCTTCTACCTCGCGGCCAACCGCGTGCTGGCGCGCGACGTCGCCGCAGGCCAACCGATCCGCCTGGCCGACGTCGCCATCGACGCCGGCTCGGAGCTGCTGGCGCTGCGCCGCATCCAGGACGCCCACTTCTTCCCGCAGGCCCGCTGACGCGCGGCCCGCACGCACCCCATCCACCCAGGAGACAACCATGACCCATCAGCCCATCGCCACCCTCGCCAAGGTCGCGGCCGCCGCGCTCGCGGTCGCGGCGCTGCCCGCCATCGCCGCCGACTGGAAGCCCTCGCGCCCGGTCGAATTCATCGTCACCGCCGGCCCCGGCGGCGGCACCGACCAGTTCGCGCGCGTCGTGCAGTCGGTGGTGCAGAAGTACAAGCTGATGCCCGTGCCCGTGGTGGTCAGCAACAAGAGCGGCGGCGCCGGCACCGAGGGCCTGATCTCGGCCAAGGCCGCCAAGGGCGACCCGCACAAGCTGGTGTTCTCCACCAACCTGGCCTACCTGATGCCCATGATCACCAAGGTGGGCTACAGCATCGACGACGTGACGCCGGTGGCGATCATGGCGGCCGACGAGTTCATCCTCTGGTCCAACGCCGAAGGCCCGTACAAGTCCGCCAAGGACCTGATCGCGGCCGCCAAGGCCAAGAACGGCAGCTTCAAGATGGGCGGCGCGCAGTCCAAGGACACCGACCACATCCTCACGCGCCAGATCGAGAAGGCGACGGGCGTGAGCGTCACGTACGTGCCGTTCAAGTCGGGCGGCGAGGTGGCGGTGCAGCTGGCCGGCGGCCACGTCGAGGCCAACACCAACAACCCGTCCGAGAACATCTCGCACTGGCGCGCCGGCAAGGTGCGGCCGCTGTGCGTGTTCGCCAAGCAGCGCCTGCCGATGAAGGACAAGGTCGCCGGCGACATGAGCTGGAACGACATCCCCACCTGCAAGGAGCAGGGCATCGCGATCGAGGAGTTCCGCATGCCGCGCACCGTGTGGGCCATGGGCGACATCACGCCCGAGCAGTCCGCGTACTTCGGCAAGGTGATGGCGCAGGTGCGCGAGAAGCCCGAGTTCAAGGACTGGCTGCAGAAGGGCCTGCAGAGCGACATGTTCGTCACCGGCACGGAACTCGCGCGCTACATCGCCAACGACAAGGCCAACCACAAGGTCCAGTTCAGCCAGGACGGCTGGCTGCTGAAGGACTGATCCCATGACGGTGTCGCGTCGCACCCTGGAAGTCGCCACCGCGGCGACGCTGGGCGTGTTCTCCGCCGCCGTGATCGCGGGCGCGCTGCAGCTGGACACCGGCTGGGCCGCCACCGGGCCGCAGGCCGGCTACGTGCCGCTGCGCCTGGGCGGGCTGCTGCTGGTGGTGAGCGTGCTGCTGTTGCTGCAAGGCGCGCGCTCGGCTGAAGGCGGCAGCTTCGCCACGCGCGAGGAGCTGGGGCGCAGCCTCTCGCTGCTGCTGCCCACCGTGGTGATGGCGGTGGCGATGGCCTGGCTGGGCACCTACCTCACCGCCGCGCTGTACCTCGCCTTCATGGCGCACCGCCACGGCGGCTTCGGATGGCCGCGCGCGGCCGCGCTGGGCATCGGGTCGACGGTGCTTTTCTTCCTGGTGTTCGAGCTGTGGTTCGGCGTTCCGCTGGCCAAGGGCCCGATCGAGTACTGGCTGGGCTTTTGAAGCTGACGCGATGGCCGAACAATTCCACCTGCTGATGGGCGGCTTCCAGACCGCCTTCAGCTTCTATCACGTGTCGCTGATGGTGGCGGGCGTGCTGCTGGGCATCCTGGTCGGCGTGCTGCCGGGCCTGGGCGCGCCCAACGGCGTGACGCTGCTGCTGCCGCTCACGTTCACCATGACGCCGGTGGCGGCGATCATCCTGCTGTCGTCGATGTACTGGGGCGCGCTGTTCGGCGGCTCCACCACCTCCATCCTGTTCAACATCCCGGGCGAGCCCTCGTCGGTGGCCACGACCTTCGACGGCCATCCGATGGCACGCAAGGGCAACGCGCCCCGCGCGCTGGCCCTGGCCTTCCTGTCGGCGGGCTTCGGCGCGCTGGCCGGCGTGATCGTGGTGACGCTGGTGGCCAACGCCATCGCCGGCTTCGCGCTCAGGTTCAGCCCCGCCGAGTACTTCGCGGTCTACCTGCTCACCTTCTGCAGCTACGCGGGCATGAGCGGCGGCAAGCCGCTGAAGACCATCGCGGCGCTGCTGCTGGGCCTGATCCTGGCGGGCGTGGGCACGGACACGGTCTCGGGCGAGATGCGCCTCACGGGCGGCTCGGACCTGCTGGTGGGCGGCGTCTCCTTCCTCGCGGCCGTGGTCGGCCTGTTCGGCATCGGCGAACTGCTGGTGACGGTGGAGGAGGGCCTCGCGTTCAAGGGCCTGCAGGCGCGCATGAGCTGGCGCGCCGTGTGGCAGACGGCCAAGGAGATGCCGGCCTACGCGTGGACGCTCATTCGCTCCACGCTGATCGGCTGCTGGATGGGCATCACGCCCGGCGGCCCGACGGCGGCCTCGTTCATGTCGTACGGCATCGCCAAGCGCTTCTCGCGCCGGCGCGAGCAGTTCGGCCAGGGCGAACCCGAGGGCGTGGTCGCGCCCGAGACGGCGGACCACTCGGCCGGCGTGTCGGCGCTGCTGCCGATGCTGGCGCTCGGCGTGCCGGGCTCGGCCACGGCGGCGGTGATGATGGGCGGCCTGATGATCTGGGGCCTGCAGCCCGGACCCATGCTCTTCATCGAGCAGACCGACTTCGTCTGGGGCCTGATCGCCTCGATGTACATGGCCAACGTGGTCGCCATCGTGCTGGTGCTGGCCACCATTCCGCTGTTCGCCGCGATCCTGCGCGCGCCGTTCGCCATCATCGGCCCGCTGATCGTGGTGGTGTGCCTGATCGGCGCCTTCACCATCGGCGGCAAGATGTTCGACGTGTACCTGGCCCTGGGCTTCGGCATCGTCGGCTACGTCTTCAAGAAGCTCGACTATCCGATCGCGCCGCTGATCCTGGCCATGGTGCTGGGCGACAAGACCGAGGACGCCTTCCGCCAGTCGATGCTGCTGTCCGAAGGTTCGCTGGGCATCTTCTTCAGCAACGGCCTGGTCGGCACGCTGATGACCGCGGCGCTGGGCCTCTTGGCCTGGAGCTTCGTCGGTCCGCTGTTCAAGCGCCGCGCTCCGCCCGCGGCCGCGTGAGGTGCGAATGACAGCCGACAACCGCCGCCTCGTGCTCGGCGTGATCGCCGACGACTTCACCGGAGCGACCGACGTCGCCAGCATGCTGGTGCGCGCGGGCATGCGGACGGTGCAGGTCATCGGCGTGCCCGAGGGCCCTGTTCCGGCCGCCGATGCCGTGGTGGTGGCGCTCAAGTCGCGCACCACGCCCGCGGTCGAGGCCGTGGGCGAATCGCTCGCGGCCCTGCGCTGGCTGCAGGCCGGCGGCGCGCGCCAGTTCTACTTCAAGTACTGCTCCACCTTCGACTCCACCGCGCAGGGCAACATCGGTCCCGTGGCTGAAGCGCTGCTGGACGCGCTGGGCAGCGACTTCGCGATCGCCTGTCCCGCGTTCCCGGAGAACGGCCGCACGGTCTTCCGCGGCCACCTGTTCGTCGGCGACGAACTGCTGTCCGATTCCGGCATGCGCCACCATCCGCTCACGCCCATGGCCGACGCCAGCCTGGTGCGGGTGCTGCAGGCGCAGTCGCGCGGCAGGGTGGGCCTGGTGCGGTACGACGACGTGGCCCGAGGCGAGGCCGCGACGCGCGAGCGCTTCTCGCAGCTGCGGGCGCAGGGCGTGCGGCTGGCCGTCGCCGACGCGATCGGCAACGAAGACCTGCGGACGCTGGCCGCCGCGTGCGACGGGCTGCCGTTGATCACCGCGGGTTCCGGCGTCGCGCTCGGCCTGCCCGCGGTCTACCAGGCGCGCGGCTGGATCCAGCCGGATGCCGCGGCCGCCGACCTGCCCGCCGTGGGCGGCCACGCCGCGGTGCTCTCGGGCTCCTGCTCGACGGCGACCAATGCGCAGGTGAAGCATTGGCTCGACGCCGGCCGGCCCGCGCTGCAGATCGATGCGCTCGCGCTCGCCGAAGGCCGGCCGCTCGCGGCGCGTGCGCTGGAGTGGGCGGCGCCGCGATTGGCGGAGGGGCCGGTGCTGGTCTACGCGACCGAAGCGGCGGACCGCGTGCGCGAAGTGCAGTCGACGCTGGGCGCCGGACGCGCCGGCCAGCTGGTGGAGGAATGCCTGGCCCAGGTCGCACGCGGGCTGGTGGAGCTCGGCGTGCGGCGCATGGTGGTCGCCGGCGGCGAGACTTCGGGGGCCGTGGTGCAGGCGCTGGGCGCCCGCCAGCTGCGCATCGGCGGCACGATCGACCCCGGCGTGCCTTGGACCCAGGTCGAGGGCCGGCCGCTGCTGCTGGCGCTGAAGTCCGGCAACTTCGGCACGGTGGACTTCTTCGGCAAGGCGCTGGCGCGGGTGGCCTAGCGCTCCGCTGCGCGCTGCGCCGCCAGGGCGGCCGCCGCGCGCAGCTTGTCCTTCTTGCTCGGCCTCCTGCCCTTGACGCCGCCGCTCCCGGCCGCGGCCTCGGGCGGTGCAACCTCCACCGGCTCGAAGCCCGCCACCCGCTCGCGCGGCAACTCCAGCTTGCCGCGCTTCTCGATCAGCCGGAAATGCGCCTCCGTGGCGGCGCTCGTGAAACTCACGGCGAGTCCGCTGGCTCCGGCCCGGCCGGTGCGGCCGATGCGGTGCACGTAGTCGTCGGCCGAGCGCGGCAGGTCGTAGTTGACCACCACCTCCAGCCCGGCGATGTCGATGCCGCGGGCCGCGAGGTCGGTCGTCACCAGCACCTCCCAGCGGCCGTCCTTGAACGCCTCCAGCACGTCGGTGCGGCGCCCCTGGCTCATGTCCCCGTGCAGCGGCGCGGCGTGGATGCCGCGGTCGAACAGCTTGCGCGCGACGTGTTCCGTGGCGTAGCGCGTGGCCACGAACACCAGCACGCGCCGCCAGCCCTCCTGCTTCACCAGGTGTCGCAGGAGTTCGGTGCGGCGCGGTGCATCGACCGCGATCACCCGCTGGGCGATCGCGGGCTCGGGCCGGGGTTCGGCGGCGGCCTCGATGCGCGCCGGGTCGTGCAGCAAGCCCTCGGCCAGCGCCTGCACCTCCGGCGGGAAGGTCGCCGAGAACAGCAGGTTCTGCCGGCGCTGCGGCAGCGCGGCCAGCACGCGCTCGCGTTCGGCGGAAAAGCCCAGGTCCAGCAGGCGGTCGGCCTCGTCGAGCACCAGCGCTTCGACGGCGTCGAGCCGCACCGCGTTCTTCTCCAGCAGGTCGAGCAGGCGGCCCGGCGTGGCGACCACGACGTCCGCGCCGCCGCGCAAGGCCATCATCTGAGGATTGGCCGAAACGCCGCCATGGAGCACCGCGACCCTGAGCTCGCGGGGGCAGGAGCGGCCCAGCTTGCGGAAGGTCTCTCCGACCTGCGCCGCCAGTTCGCGCGTCGGCACCAGCACGAGGGCCCGCACGCGCCGGTACGCATGCTGCCGGCCGGCGATGACCCGCTGGAGCAAGGGAAGGGCGAAAGCGGCGGTCTTGCCGGAGCCGGTCGGGGCGAGGGCGATCAGGTCGCGGCCGTTCAGCAGGAGCGGGATGGCCTCGACCTGGATCGGAGTGGGGGACGTGTAGCCGACCTCGGCGCACGCCTGCAGCAGCGGCGCGGACAGCCCGAGCGACTCGAAGCTCGTGGCGCTCATGGCGAACGGTGCAAGCGAGGAGAGGAGAGCGCCTGCAGGCTTTCGGCGATGGCGGCATCGACGTCGCGCCACTTGCCGTTCAGCTGGGCGGCGGCGAGCGCTTTCTCGAGGGCGCGCAGGTCGCGGACGGTGGGCGCCACCCGGATCTGGGCGATGGCGGCCGCCGGGTTGCCGGCGCGCAGCAGCGCCATGATCTTGCCGGGCCAGGCAGAGTTGTGACTCAAGGGATTCTTCGCGGATGGGGAAGGGCGCATTGTCCGCCGGAGCGCTGTGGAATGATCGGACGATGTCCCAAGCCCCCCAGACGAGTTTCGATTCGCTTCCCCTGCCTCCCGCCACGCTGGCCAACCTCAGCCGGCTCGGTTATCTCGAGATGACCGCCATCCAGGCCGCCAGCCTGCCGACCGCCCTGCTGGGCAAGGACCTGATCGCGCAGGCCAAGACGGGCAGCGGCAAGACCGCCGCCTTCGCGCTGGCCCTGCTGGCGAACCTCAACGCGCGCCGTTTCGCCGTGCAGACGCTGGTGCTGTGCCCGACGCGCGAGCTGGCCGACCAGGTCACCACCGAGATCCGCCGCCTCGCCCGCGCCGAGGACAACGTCAAGGTCATCACGCTTTCCGGTGGCGTCCCGCTGCGCGGCCAGACCACGAGCCTCGGGCACGGGGCGCACATCGTGGTCGGCACGCCCGGCCGCGTCCTGGATCACCTGGACCGCGGCAACCTGCAGCTGGACGCCCTCAACACCCTGGTGCTCGACGAAGCCGACCGCATGCTGGACATGGGGTTCGTCGACGACATCGCGAAGGTGGCGCGGCAGTGCCCGGCGCAGCGGCAGACCCTGCTGTTCTCGGCGACCTACCCGGAGGGCATCGCCAAGCTCGCGGCGCAGTTCATGCGCGAACCCGTGATGGTGAAGGTCGAGGCGCAGCACGGCGGCGAGCAGATCGAGCAGCGCTGGTACGAGGTGACCGAGCCGCAGCGGCTGGCGCAGGTGGCGCGCCTGCTGGACCACTTCCGTCCGGCCAGCACGCTCGCCTTCTGCAACACCCGGGCGCGTTGCCGCGAGCTGGTGGAGCTGCTGCAGGCGCAGGGCTACAGCGCGCTCGCGCTGCACGGCGAGCTGGAGCAGCGCGACCGCGACCAGGTGCTGGTTCGCTTCGCCAACGGCAGCTGCTCGGTGCTGGTCGCCACCGACGTGGCCGCGCGGGGCCTGGACGTCGCCGGCCTCGCCGCCGTCATCAACGTGGACATCACGCCCGATCCGGAAGTGCACGTGCACCGCATCGGCCGCACCGGCCGCGCCGGCGAGACCGGCCTCGCGCTCAGCCTGGCCAGCCTCGACGAGATGGGCGCGGTCGGGCGCATCGAGCAGTTGCAGGGGCGGGAGTCGGAATGGCACCAACTCGCCGAACTCACGCCGGCGGCGAGCGGCCACCTGCTGCCGGCCATGGCGACGATCCACCTGCAGGCCGGGCGCAAGGAGAAGATCCGCCCCGGCGACGTGCTGGGCGCGCTCACGGCCGACCTCGGCTACACCCGCGAGCAGGTCGGCAAGATCGACATCAACGAGTTCGCCACCTACGTCGCGGTGGAGCGCGGCATCGCGCAGGAGGTGGCGGCGCGATTGAACGAGGGGCGGATCAAGGGGCGCAGCGTCAAGGCGCGGTGGTTGAAGGACTGACGCCGCGGCAACTGCGGCAACGGTGTCCGGTCCCGCGCCTGCGCCTGCGCCCGGGCACCGGGCTCAAGCGTCCAGCTTGATGCCCTTGTCCTTGATCACGCGGGCCCACTTGTCGTGTTCGCGCCGCATCACCTCCGCGAACGCGGCGCTGCCGGTTTTGGGCAGGCCCACGCCCACCACCTTGAACTTCTCGGCCATGCCGGGTTGCGCGACGGCCGATGCGATCGCGTCGGAAAGCTTCTGCACGATGTTCGCGGGCGTGCCCGCCCGCACCAGGAAGCCGTACCACGCCTCGGCCTGGAAGCCCGGCACCACTTCGGCGATGGCCGGCACGCCGGGCAGGAGGGCGGTGCGCTGGGGCGAGGTCGCGCCCAGCACGCGCAGGCGCCCCTCCTGCACCAGGCCGGCGGTGGAAGCGGTCATGGAGGAGATGCCGTACTTGACCTGGCCGCTGACCAGCGCCTGGGTGGCCGGGGCCGAGCCGTTGTAGGCCACCTTCACCATGCCCTTGATGTCGGCCATGTCATGGAACACCTCCGAAGCGAGATGGCCCACGCCGCCGAGCGCGGCGGTGCACCACTCGAGCTTGCCCGGGTTGGCGCGTGCGAACGCGACGAACTCCTGCAAGGTCGCGGGCATGGACGGGTGCGCCAGCAGCACCAGCGGCGCCGATGCCTTGAGGGACAGCGGCACGAGGTCCTTGAGCGGGTCGTAGTTCGCGCTCGGGCTCAGCAGCGGGGCCGTGACCACCGCGTTGTGCTGCGAGAGGATGGTGTAGCCGTCGGCGGGCTGCTGCAGCAGGAACTGCGTGGCGAGCACGCCGCCCGCGCCCGGCTTGCTCTCGATCACGAGCGGCTGGCCGAGTGCCTTGGCCATGGGTTCGGCCACATGGCGCGCCAGCACGTCGTTGAGGCCGCCGGCCGCGCCGGGGTTGAGGATGCGGATCGGCTTGGAGGGCCACGGGTCCTGCGCGCGAGCGCCCAGGGGCAGCGCGGCGGCGGCAAGCGAGAGGAGTTGTCGGCGGTCCAGCATGGGGTGTCCTTTCAGCCCGGAAAAGGCTGACAGCCGAAAAGTATAATGGTCAAACCAATTAAGGTAAACGCGAAAGCCCGGCTTGCTTCAGCGCTCCGCGATGTAGTGCTGGGTGGTCACGGACTGACCGTCGAGAAGGAACTCGCGCACCCGCTCCTCCAGGTCCCGGTCCGCGAGAGTCGCGCGTGCGCGCTGGTGCAGGTAGTCGGCCCATGACGCGACGATGAAACGCTCGACGTACCGCGACGGATCGGCCAGGTCGCGGTAGACGCGCCAGAGCGTCGCGCCATCCCTTCGGCGCGAGGAGCGCAGCCGGCTCACGGCCTGCAGGAACTCTTCGGCCTCGCCCGGGCGGATCCGGTACGCCACCTCGACCGACACCGGACCGTCGTCGGGCAGCGGCTGTTCCTTGATGAAGATGTCGTCCCACAAGGCGACCGGCGTGACCTCCTGGGCATCGCCGATGCGCAGGGGAAACCGGCGCGCCAGGAAGATCCCGGCCACCATGGCCAGGCTCGCCGCGACCAGCGCCGCCGACAGCCCCGCGAGGCCGGACACCGCCCCCCAGAACGCCGAACCGATGGCGAAGGAGCCGAGCGCGCTCAGCGTGTGAAGCGCGACGGCACGGGAGCGCACCCAGGGCGGGGCGCTCGATTGCGTCGCCGTGTTGAACGTGGCCATCACCGCCATCCAGCCCGCACCGCCGAAGGCCAGCGAGACGAAGACGACGACCGGGATCCGGACGAAGGCCGCGATGAGCATGGTGGCCGCGAAGACCACGCTTCCCACCGCCACCAGCCTCTCCAGCCCCAGGCGGGCCCGGAGCGCGCCGAGGACGAGCCCCGCCGCGACGGCGCCGGTGCCGAGGCAACCCATCAGGAAGCCGAAGCCGGTGGCGCCGAGCTGGAGCTGCTGCGCCGCGATCGCCGGAAGCAGCGCCCACAGCGCGGACCCGGCGGCGCTGTACGCCACGGTGCGCAGCAGCTGGGCCAGGATCAAGGGCGAGTGGCGCGCGTAGCGCAGCCCCGCGAGCGTGCCGCTCCAGAGGCGCTCGGCGGGCAAGGGGGACTTCGCATGCGGCGCCGGCGGCCACCGGCGGACCACCTGCATCATCACCAGGGCGCTGACGCCGGCCAGGATGAACACCCACCCGGCTCCGGCCGCGGCGAAGACGAATCCCGCGATGGACGGACCGAGCGCGCGGGCGCTGTTCCACGCGATCGACATCGCGGTGATGGCCTGTGGCATGTCCGCGCGCGGGACGGTGTCGGCCACGCTGGTGTTCCACGCCGGTGACAGCAAGGCCGTGCAGCATCCGGCGGCGAAGGTGAAGAACAGCAGGCTGGCCGGGCCCGCGATGCCGGACAAGGCGAGCATCGCCAGAAGGGCGATGACGCCGACCTGGACGGTGAGGGCCCGGATGATCAGCGCTCGGCGATCGGTCGTGTCCGCGAGAACGCCCGCGGGCAACGCGAGCAGGAACATCGGGAAGAAGACCGCCGTCTGCACCAGCGCCGCCAGGAACGACGATCCCGTCAGTTCCACCATGAGCCATGACGCCGCCATGGACTGCATGGCGTTGCCGGTGAAATAGACGGCGCTGCCGGTCCACAGGCCGCGGAACGCGGGCAGGCGAAGGGGCGACCAGAGCGAGTGGGTGGAGGACATCGGCCTTCTCAGTTTCGGTGCAGCAGCTCGAGGAACCTGGCGGCCAGCGCGCTGAGCGGCCGGCCCTTCGGGACGATGCTGCCGTAGGCCTCCAGGGTGTGCCGGAAGCGGTAGGCCAGCGGCTTGACCATGCCGTGCTCCGCGTGGCCCCGGGCGACCGCCTGCGGGATCACGCCGAGCATCTGCGAGTTGCGCACGAGGTTCATCGTGGTGAGGATCGATCCGGTCTCGATGAGGCCCCGCGGCAACGCCGCATGGTGGTGGCGGAACTCGCTTTCGATCAGGTCCCGCATGGGGCTGCCCGGCGGCTGCAGGATCCACGGATAGTCCAGGAGGGACTCGAAGGGCAACTGGCGCCGCCGCGCCAGGGGATGGTCGAGGGCCGCGACCACGGCGAGCGCCTCGTCATCGATGCGCCGCAGGGTGCAATCCATGCCCGGCAGCGGGGCCAGCCGGCCGACCACGACCTCGAGCACGCCTTCGCCCAGCTGCGCCAGCAGCCGATCGCTCGTGTCCACGGCGATCTCGATCGAGACCAGCGGAAATTCGTTCTTCAGCTGCAGCAGCGCGCGGGTCAGCCGCCCCGGGGAGGCCGCCATGATGCTGCCGATCGCCAGCTTGCCCGCGCCGCCCTGGCGCACCGCCTCCAGCTCCTGGTTGAGCGCCTCGACGCTGCCGCGGATGCTGCGGAAGAAGCCGGTGACGCGCTCACCTGCCGCATTGCGCTGCAGTCCCCGCCCGGCGCGCTCGAAGAGCCGCTGCCCCAGGGCCAGCTCCAGCTCGTTCAGCATCTTGGTCGCGGCCGGCTGCGTGAGGCCCAGGTGCCTGGCCGCCGCGCTCAGGGTTCCGAGTTCGTCCATCGCGAGCAGCAGCTCGACCTGCCGCATCCGGAGCCGGTTCATCAGCTGCGGCGTGGTGTGTTGTCGGTCGACGGATCCCACGTGCCATCACCTGTGGTTATGTTTTGATGAAGTTCTTTCAGTTTACGGGAATGGGTCGGCCTCCTAGCATCGGATGCACTCGATTCAAGCAGCAACCCGGAGACAAGCAATGAAGAGACGCATCCTGCTCGGTTGCGCCGCGGCCGTCCTGGCGGCCGGCACGGCCACCGCGCAGACCACCGACTGGCCCACGCGGCCGATCCGCCTGCTCGTGGGATCGGCGCCCGGCGGCGGCACGGACGCCATGGCCCGCGCGGTGGCCGACCGCCTCGGTCCGGCGCTGAAGCAGCCCGTCCTGGTCGACAACCGGCCGGGCGCATCCAACACGCTGGCGGCGGACCTGACCGCCAAAGCCAGCGACGGCCACACGATGGTCATGGGGGTGTCGACGGCGCACGCCATCGCTCCCCATCTGCTCAAGCTCAACTACGACAACGGCAAGGACCTGGTGCCGGTCGTCTTCGTGGGCTCGGTGCCCAACGTGCTGGTCGTCAACAACCACCTGGGCGTGAACAGCGTCGCCGACCTGGTGGCGTTGGCGAAGAGGTCGCCCGGGCAGCTGAACTACGCGTCCAGCGGCTCCGGCAGCACCCAGCACATCGCCGCCGAGCTGTTCAAGGAGGCGACGGGGACGTTCCTCACCCACATCCCCTACAAGGGCAGCAACCCGGCCCTCATGGACCTGATCTCGGGGCAGGTGCAGGTCAGCTTCGACACGCTGGCGTCCGTGCTGCCCCACATCCAGTCGGGCAAGGTGAAGGCGCTCGCGGTGACGAGCGCGCGCCGCAATCCCGCCCTGCCGAACGTGCCGACGCTCGCGGAAGCCGGCGTCAAGGGGGTGGAGATGGGCGCCTGGTACGGCATCTACATGCCGGCGTCCACGCCCAGGGCGGTGCAGGACCGCGTGTTCGAAGAAGTCGGCAAGGTGCTCACGCTGCCGGAGACGCGCAAGCGGCTCGAGGGGATCGGCGGCGAGGCCGTGCCGATGACGCAGTCGCAGTTCGGCGCCTTCCACAACACCGAGAACCAGCGCTATGCCGAGCTGATCAAGCGCCGCGGCATCAAGGTGGAATGAGCATGACGACCCCGAACAAACCCGTCGTGGCCGTCACGCTCGGCGATCCCGCCGGCATCGGCCCGGAACTGGTCGCCCGCCTGCTGGCGCGTCGCGAGACCCTGGACGCCGCCAACGTGGTGCTGGTGGGAGACCCGTGGCTGTGGGCCGATGGCCAGAAGGTCGCCGGCCTGGAAGTGGCCACCGACCGCGTCGACAGCCTGGCCGCCGTGCGCGGCCGTGCCGGCACTTCGCGTCCCGCCTTCCTGCCCCTCGACACCGTGCAGGCGCAGCAGGTGGTGCGCGCGCAATCCGACGCCGCGGGCGGCGCCTCCGTGCTGCGCGTGCTGGACCGCTGCATGGATGCGGCCCGGGCCCGGGAGATCGACGGCATCTGCTTCGCGCCCCTGAACAAGCTGGCGATGAAGAAGGGCGGTCTGCGGCACGAGGACGAACTCCACCATTTCGCCGAGTACCTGGGCGTGACCGGCTACTTCTGCGAGTTCAACACGCTCGACGGCCTGTGGACCTCGCGCATCTCGTCGCACGTGCCGCTGGCGGACGTGCCGAAGTACATCACCCGCGAGCGCATCACCGAAGCCGCCAGGCTGATGTTCCGGTCGCTCAAGGCCAATGGCGTGGCCGCCCCTCGCGTCGCCGTGGCTGGTTTCAATCCGCACAACGGCGAGGGCGGCACCTGCGGCCGGCAGGAGATCGACGTCATCGAGCCGGCCGTTCGCGAGCTCAATGAACAAGGGTTTGCGGTGATGGGGCCGTTCCCCGCCGACACCATCTTCCTGAAGGCGCGCGACGGCGCATTCGACGCGATCGTCACGATGTACCACGACCAGGGCCAGATCGCGATCAAGCTGATGGGCTTCTCGCGCGGCGTGACGGTACAGGGCGGCCTGCCGATCCCGATCACCACGCCGGCCCACGGCACGGCCTACGACATCGCGGGACTGGGCAAGGCCGACGTCACGGCCACCGCCAACGCCTTCGCCATCGCCGCGCGCATGGGGCTCGCCCGTCGCGACTCCTCCCTGTCCTGAACACCGAAAGCTGTCACATGAAGATCAAATCCGTCCGCGCCCGCGTTTTCGAATGGAAGGGCAAAACCGTCCCGCCGCAGGGCAACTTCTGCTCGAACGCCATGGACCTGGTCTACAAGAACCCGGCCAGCCAGCACGCCGCCGGCAAGGACACCATGAACACCTTCCGGTTCCATCAATGGACCGTGGTGGAGGTGGAGACGGACGACGGCATCGTCGGCCTGGGCAACGTCGCCCTGGCGCCCAGGATCGCCAAGGCGATCATCGACGAGTACCTCGCGCCGCTGGTGATCGGCCAGGACCCGTGGGACTACGAATACCTGAACCAGCGCATGTACCGCGCCACCCACGCCTGGGGCCGCAAGGGCATCGGCATGGCGGCGATCTCCGCGGTGGACATCGCCATCTGGGACATCCTGGGCAAGTCGGTCGACAAGCCCGTATTCAAGCTGCTGGGCGGACGCACCAAGGAAAAGATCCCCTGCTACTACAGCAAGCTGTACCGCACCGACCTCAAGGAGATGCAGAAGGAAGCGGAGACCTACCTGAAGCAGGGCTTCCGCGCCTTCAAGATGCGCTTCGGCTACGGCCCCCAGCACGGGCAGCAGGGCGTGGTGGAGAACCTCAAGTCGGTCGAGGCCGTCCGCGAGGTGATCGGCTGCGACAACGACCTGATGCTCGAGTGCTACATGGGCTGGAACGTCGAATACGCCAAGCGCATCCTGCCGAAGCTGGAGAAGTTCCAGCCGCGCTGGCTGGAGGAGCCGGTCATCGCCGACGACATCGACGGCTACGCCGAACTGAACCGGCTCACTTCGATCCCGATCTCGGGCGGCGAACACGAGTTCTCGCTGTACGGCTTCAAGCAGCTGCTGGACCGCAAGGCGGTGTCGGTCGTGCAGTACGACACCAACCGAGTGGGCGGCATCACCATGGCGCACAAGATCAACGCGCTGTGCGAGGCCTACTCCGTGCCGGTGATCCCGCACGCGGGCCAGATGCACAACTACCACCTCACGATGAGCAGCCTCAACTGCCCCATCAGCGAGTACTTCCCGATGTTCGACGTGGAAGTGGGCAACGAACTCTTCTACTACATCTTCGAAGGCGAGCCGGTGGCCGAGGACGGCTTCCTCCAGCTCGACGACCACAAGCCCGGCCTGGGCCTGACCCTGCGCACGGACTACCTGTCGCAGTTCAACATCATCGAGTGAGCGACATGGCCGTCCCGCGCGTCATCCGCCTGCATCCCGACGACGACGTCGTCGTCGCGCTGGACCAGCTCGTCTCCGGCACCCGCATCGCGAGCGAGGGCGTGACGGTGGCCGGGCTTGTTCCACCCGGCCACAAGATGGCGACGCGGCCGATCGAGGCCGGCGCCCTGGTGCGGCGCTACGGCCAGGTGATCGGCGCGGCGACGCGCGCGATCCTGCCCGGCCAGCACGTGCACACGCACAACCTCGCCATCGCCGACTTCACGCGCGACCATGCCCACGCGATGGACGCGCGGCCGACGGCCTTCGCCGCGCAGCCCGCGACCTTCGACGGCATCGTGCGCGAGAACGGCCAGGTCGGCACGCGCAACTACATCGGCATCCTCACGACGGTGAACTGCTCGGCCACCGTCGCCCGCGCCATCGCCGACCATTTCCGCCGCGACATCCATCCGGAGCGGCTGGCGCCTCATCCGAACGTCGACGGCGTGGTGGCGCTGACGCACGGCTCGGGCTGCGCCATCGATCCGCAGGGGGAGGGCCTGGCCGTGCTGCGGCGCACGCTGGGGGGCTA
>Ga0247819_10000804_pt1 | contig 17697 bp, 16 predicted proteins | sample 13C_Xylose_Day6_FD_193428 | JGI IMG/M metagenome (GOLD analysis project Ga0247819, IMG submission 193428) | Soil microbial communities from agricultural site in Penn Yan, New York, United States - 13C_Xylose_Day6 | ecosystem: Environmental > Terrestrial > Soil > Agricultural land | place: USA...
GCCGACTACTGGGCCGACCGGAAGATTCCATTCCGCTGTTTCTATTCTTTTCTGTAGCCCGTTCTGCACAAGCTGGCCAAGCAGAACGGGCGAACGAGGCCCAGGGCACCGAAGCCGCACCCGCGGCGCCCGCCGTCACCGAAACCGGCGAGAAGATGCCGACCGACAAGCTGGTCGATGTGTCCCCGCTGGCGCTGCGAATGAGCAGCCCCTTCAACGCCGGCTACTGGCTGGCGGCGGCTTGAGACAAACCCTCCTCAAGAACGAAGCCCCGCGATGCGGGGCTTTTTTCTTTTCCGCCGGTCAGTAGCTCAGCGAACCGCCTGGGCCAGCGCGACGTACTCGTCCACCGGCACCTCCTCGCCGCGCCGCTGCAGGTCGAACTCGCCGGTGAACCTGCGCTGCTCCAGCCAGCGGCCGAGCGTGTGGCGCAGCAGCTTGCGGCGCTGGCTGAACGCCACCTGCACCAGCTCGGACAGCAGCGCCGGATCCACTTCGGCCGGCTGCGCGCGCGGCACCATGCTGACCACCGCGCTGTCCACCTTGGGGGGCGGATCGAACGCCTCCGGCGGCACGAACAGAACGTCCTCCATCTCGTAGCGCCACTGCAGCATCACCGACAGCCGCCCGTAGTCGGACGTCGCCGGCGCGGCCACCATGCGGTCGACCACTTCCTTCTGCAGCATGAAATGCTGGTCCTCCACCACCGCCACGTGTTCCAGCAGGTGGAACAGGATGGGCGTGGAGATGTTGTAGGGCAGGTTGCCCACCACCCGCAGACGCGGCGCGCCGAGCCGCTCGGCCAGTGCCGTGAAGTCCACGTTCAGGACGTCGGCTTCGACCACCTCCAGCTGCGGGTGCTTGCGCAGGCGGGCCGCCAGGTCGCGGTCGAGTTCCACCACGGCCAGCCGGCCGAGCCGTTCGACCAGCGGCTGCGTGAGCGCCGCCAGGCCCGGCCCGATCTCGACCATCGCCTGGCCGGGACGCGGCGCGATCGCACGGACGATCGCATCGATCACCGAGAGGTCGGCCAGGAAGTGCTGGCCGAAACGTTTGCGGGCGCGGTGTTCCAACGCCTACTGGGGCGGTTCGCGCAGGTCGACGAAGGCGCGGCCGCGCACGTCCTGCGCCCAGCGCTCGTACGCCTCGTCCAGCTTCTTCTCGCGCAGCAGGTTGCGCGCGGCGTCGCGCTGCTCGCGCTGCGTGAGCGGGGCCACGCGCCGCTCGATCAGCTGCACCAGGTGCACGCCGAAGCGGGAGACCAACGGGTCGGCGATCTGGCCGGGCGACAGCGCGTTGATCGCGTCCTCGAACTCGGGCACGAACATGCCGGGCGAGGACCAGCCGAGGTCGCCGCCGCGCTGGGCGCTGGCGTCCTGCGAGAACTCGCGCGCCAGCTGGGCGAAGTCGGCCTGGCCGGACTGGATGCGGCGTTTCATCTCGGCGAGCCGGTCGCGCGCCGCCGCTTCGCTCAGTTGCGGGCCCGTTCGCAGCAGGATGTGGCGCGCGTGGTTCTGGGTGACCGTCATGCCGGGCATGCCGCCCTTGCGGCGATCGACCACCTTCAGCAGGTGGAAGCCCGCGCCGGAACGCACCACATTGCTTACTCCGCCCTGCGGCAGCGATTGCACCGCTTCGAGGAACAGCGTCGGATAGCGATCGGCGCTGCGCAGGCCCATCAGGCCGCCGCTCTGCGCCGCGCCCGGCGCGTCGGACGATTCGCGCGCGAGCCTGGCGAAGTCCTCGCCGGCGCGGGCGCGCTCGAGCAGCTTGTCCGCCTTGGCGCGCGACTCGCGCACCTGCTGTTCGCTGGCGTTCTCGGGCACGGCCACCAGGATGTGGCCGAGGTTCAGCTCCACCGGGCCGTCGGTGGAAGCGGCCTGCTCGCGCAGGAACTGCTCGACGTCCAACTCGGTGATCTTCACGCGTTGCTCGACCTCGCGCTCGCGCAGGCGTCCGAGCAGCAGCTGGTTGCGCAGGTCCTCGCGGAACGAAGCCACGTCGATGCCTTCGCCCGGGAGGCGCCGCCGAAGTTCGGCCACGCTCATGTCGTTCTGGCGCGCGAAGTTCTGCTCGGCCTGGTCGACCATGGCGTCGCTCACGCGAATGCCGCCTTCGCGCGCCAGCTGCAGCTGCGCCTTCTCGCTGATCAGGCGATCGAGCACCAGGCGGGCGAGTTCGCCGCGCGGCGGCAGGGCGGCGCCCTGCTGCACCAGCTGCCGCTCGAAGCGCAGCATGCGAGTGCGCACCTCGTTGTTGGTGATCGGCTCGGAGTTGACGACCGCCACGATGTAGTCGGCCGGCCGCTGCGCCGACGAGGACGGCGCCGAGCGGACGCTGCCCAGGTCCGGGGTAGCGCGGAGCTGGGCTCCGGCGGGCGCGGCCGCGGCCGCGGCGGCCAGGGCGAGGAGGAGGGCGCGGGCGTTCATGGAAGGGACGGTCTCAGTCGTAGTTCGTGAAGCGGCTGGGCGGCGGCAGGTTGGGGTCGCGCAGCAGCTGGTAGCGCGGGATATTCTGGCGCAGGCCGCCGAGGGCGTTGGAGCCCAGGCGGCTGAAGCCGACGAACTCGAGCTGGAACATGATGCGCGTGTTCGCGCTGTTGATGTTGCTCTGCAGCCGCTCCAGCACCACCCGGCCGATCCAGCAGCAGGCGTCGTACTCGACGCCGAGCACGGTGTCCACGAGCCGGCGGTCGCGCAGGCTGAAGTTCAGCCGCCCCACCGAGTACCAGCGGCCGCCGCCCTGGCCGCGGCCGGGACCGAGATCCTGCCCCCGGTCGCCCCACAGGTCGTTGATCGGCCACTGCCAGCCGACGTCGATCTGCTCGGAGAAGTTGCGCTGCAGGCGATAGGCGGCGCTGATCACGCGGTAGTTGCTGGGGTTGTAGCGGCCGCCCAGCGTGATGCGCTCGGAGCGGCGCGTCTTCGGGTTGTATTGCACCGTGCTGTCGAAAGTCCAGCGCGGGTCCCAGTTGATGGTGGCGCCGAACAGCACGTCCGAGAGGCGCTCGCTGATCGGCTGGCCGCCGGGCAGCGTGACGAGCTGGTCCTTGAACCGCAGGCGCTGCGCCAGCCCGAACTTGGCCGCTTCGGCGCCCGTGTCCGGGTCGATCAGGCGCGTGGTCGCGCCCACCGTCAAGAGGTTGTTGTCCGAGATGCGGTCATTCCCGCCGAACGCGTTCTCGGTGAAGACGGTCGCGAAGTTGAAGTCGTTGATGCCCGAGTCGTAGTTGGGCAGCAGCGACTGGTCGCGGAACGGCGTGTACACGTAGAACGCGCGCGGCTCGAGCGTCTGCACGAAGCTGCGGCCGAGGAAGCTGGTCGGGCGCTCGAACACGAGGCCGCTGTCCAGGCTGAGGGTCGGCAGCGTGCGCAGGGCATCGCGGCTTCCGTTGGCGAGCGGCGCGTCGAAGCTGTACTGCGTGGTGTGGAACTGCGCGCGCGGCGTGATGAACCAGCCCGGCGCCTGCCAGGGCCGCTGCAGCACCGCCTGCATGTAACTGCGCTGGGCGTTCGGCTGGTTGGTCAGTTCGCGGATCGACTCGAACCGGGTCGTGTTCAGGTCGACCGTGCTCTCCAGGCCGAGCGGCAGGTCCAGCCGCGTGTGCCGCGCCAGCAGCTGCGGCAGCTGGTCGTAGGGCGGCGTGATCGGCGAAGTGACGTCCTGCAGGGTCTGCCACTTCAGCGTGCGGGCGAGCAAGCTCCAGTTTCCCTCGCTCCATGCGAGCTGCGCATCACTGGCCAGCAGGCGCTGCGTGAGAGACGCTGACGTGCGCGAGAAGTCGCGCCAGTAGTCATCGTCGCTGACGCGATTGAGGTTGAGGTAGAGCGAAGGGCCGCCCGACGAGGAGCCCAGCCTGCCGTCGTGCCGCATGTTGTAGCCCCAGCGATCGCGGTCGCGCAGCTTGTCGCCGGGCATGTAGTTGGCCTTGAGCTCGCCGCGGTACTGCGATTCCAGGTAGCGGAACTCCGCGCCCAGGTCCACGCCGCGCTTGACCATGAACGTAGGCGTGATCGTGGCGTCGCGGTTGGGCGCGATGTTCCAGTAGTAGGGCTGCCGGTACTCGAGGCCGTTCAGGCTGTCCAGCCCGATCAGCGGCGGCAGCAGGCCCGACTTGCGCTTGTCCGAGAGCGGAAAGCTCAGCTTCGGGATCGGCAGGATCGGCACGTTGTAGAAGCTCAGCACCGCATTGGTGGCGACGCCCTGTTCTTCGTCCTGGTCGATCTGGATGCCGCTCGCGCGCAGGATCCACGCCGGCATCCAGCCCGGATAGTCCTCGCGCTGGCAGGTGGTGTAGGTCGCGTCGCGGATGAACGCGCGGCTTTCGTCTAGGAAGTCGACGCGCGTGGCCTGGCCGTAGGCGTCGTTGCGCAGGAACCGGTAGTTCGGCTGGGTGAAGAAGCCCTCGAACGCGTCCACCTGCAGCTCGAGGTAGGGACCCTGGAACACGTTGCCCGCGCGGTTGATGTGCACGTTGCCGCGCGCCTTGGCGAGGTCGTCGGGCTGCCAGTAGTCCAGCCGGTCGGCGCGGATCACGGTGTCGCCGCGCCGGAATTCGGCGTTGCCTTCGACCGCGGTGTCCAGGTCGGGGCGGCCGGTGATGCGGTCGCCGAACACGAAGCTGGGTTGCTGGCCGCGCGCCTCGGCCGGTTGCGTCTCGCGCAGCAGCGGCGTGGGCTTGAGAGACGCCGGCGGCGCGGGAGGCGGCTCCGGCTCCTGCTGCGACCATGCGGCGCCGTGCACGGCCGCCAGGGCGGCCAACGCGAGAGGCGTGAGCGTGAAGCGTCGGCGCGGAGTCCGGATCGGGTTCAAGGCTTGCTTTTTGGGAAGTCTTTCTATCCGCGCGGAATCCGCACGACGGCGGAGACAGGGCCGTTTGTAGAATGGATTATCCATGAGCGATCCCCTCTCTCCCCCGGCTTCCGACGCCGGTTCGGCCACGGCCGTGCACTGGGAAGACCCCCGACGCGAGCAAGCTTTCAGCCAATGGCTGAGCGGCATCGCGCCGGCGCACGGCCTCGATCCCGCCACCGTCCGCCCCGCCTCCGCCGACGCCAGTTTCCGCCGCTACCTGCGCGTGGACGGCGCCCAGGGCAGCCGCATCGTGATGGATGCGCCGCCCGACAAGGAGAACTGCCGTCCGTTCGTCCAAGTGGCCGAGCTCATGGGGGGCGCCGGCCTGCTCGTCCCGCGCGTGCTCGAGTGGGACGAGCCGCAAGGCTTCATGCTGCTGGACGACCTGGGCCGGCACACCATGATCGAGGCGGTCGATCCGCAGCAGCCTCAAGCGGCGCAACCGCTTTACCTGCGCGCCGTCGATGCGCTCATCGCGTGGCAGCTGGCATCGAAGCCCGGCGTGCTGCCGCCCTACGACGAAGCGCTCCTCTCCCGCGAACTCGCGCTGTTCCCCGACTGGTACCTCGCGCGCCACCGGGGCGTGGCGGTGCAAGGCAAGCTGCGCGAAACGCTCGACGAGGCCTTCCGCCTGATCGTGCGCCACAACCTTGCCGCGCCGGCCGTGTACGTGCACCGCGACTTCATGCCGCGCAACCTGATGCTGCCCGCCGACGCCGCGGAGAAGCGCCTGGGCGTGCTGGACTTCCAGGACGCGGTGCACGGTCCCATCACCTACGACATCGCCAGCCTGATGCGCGACGCCTTCCTCACGTGGGACGAGGAGTTCGTGCTCGACATCACGGTGCGCTACTGGGAAAAGGCGCTCAAGGCCGGCCTGCCGGTGAACGCCGACTTCGGCGAGTTCTACCGCGCCGTCGAGTGGATGGGCCTGCAGCGGCACCTGAAGGTCGCCGGCATCTTCGCGCGGCTGACGCTGCGCGACGGCAAGCCCAAGTACCTGGCCGACGCGCCGCGTTTCATCGCCTACATCCGCGCCACCGCCGGCCGCTACCGCGAGCTGGCGCCGCTGCTGCGGCTGGTCGACGAGATCGAGGGCACGCAGGCGGTCAGCGGCTACGCCTTCGGGCGGCTCTGACGCATCGCATGCCGCCGCGCCTGCACTGCCCCGTGCCCTTGCGCGAGGGCGAGGTCCTCGACCTGCCCGAATCCGCGGCGCGCCACGTGCAGGTGCTGCGGCTGCAGCCGGGCGGCGAGGTCACGCTCTTCGACGGCACGGGCGGCGAATGGTCGGCCACGGTCGAACGCATGGGACGCAGCGACGTCGCCGTGCGAGTCGGATCGCACAGTGGCGTGGAGCGCGAGCCGGGCGTCGCCGTCCACCTCGCGCTGGGCGTGCCCGCCAACGAGCGCATGGACTGGCTGGTGGAAAAAGCGGCCGAGCTCGGCGTCGCCAGCCTGCAGCCGCTGGTGACCGAACGCAGCGTGCTGCGCCTGTCGGGCGATCGGGCTCGCAAGAAGCAGGCGCACTGGCAGGCGATCGCGGCCGCCGCGTGCGAACAATGCGGCGGCAACCGCGTGCCGGTGGTGCATCCGCTGGCGGACTTCGCGGACTGGACGCCGCCGGATGGCTTGGCGAAACGCATGCTGTCGTTGCATGCCGAGGCGCGTCCCCTGCTGGGCGCGCGCCTCGACGCTCCTCTCCTGCTGCTGTCCGGCCCCGAAGGCGGCCTCTCGCCGCGCGAGCAGGAACGCGCCCTCGCCGCCGGCTTCGAGCCGGTGACGCTGGGCCCGCGCGTGCTTCGCGCCGAAACGGCACCGCTCGCCGCGCTGGCCGCGATCACGCTCTCGACACCACCGGGATCCGCCACATGAACCGTTCGCTCTGGCTGCTGGCCGCGTGCCAGGGCCTCTACCTCACCAACAACGTCACCTTCATCGCCATCAACGGCCTGGTCGGCCTGGCGCTCGCGCCGCTGGGCTGGATGGCGACGCTGCCGGTGATGGGCTATGTGGTGGGCGGCGCGCTGTCCACCGGCGTGGTGGCCCGCACCCAGCGGCACTGGGGACGGCAGCGCTCGTTCCAGGCCGGCCTGGGGGTCGCGATGCTTTCGGCGCTGCTGTGCGCCTATGCGGCCTTCACGCGCAACTTCTGGCTGCTGTGCGCCGCCACCGTGATCGCCGGCTACTACAACGCGAACGCCGGCCTCTACCGGTTCGCCGCGGCCGAACTGGTGGACGCGCCGGCGCGCGAGAAGGCGGTGTCGCTGGTGATGGCCGGCGGCTTGCTGGGCGCCGTGCTCGGTCCCAACCTCGCGGCGCGCACACGCGACCTGTTCGCCGTGCCGTTCGCGGGCGCCTACCTGGCGCTCGCGGCCGTCGCGGTGCTGTCGATGGTGCTCATGGCGTTCCTGCGCTTTCCTTCGCCACCATCGCGCGCCGAGCTGCCGCCCGGCCGGCCGCTGGGCGAGGTGATGCGCCAGCCCACCTTCATCGTTGCCGCCGCCGCCGGCGCGCTGAGCTTCGGCGTGATGAACCTGCTGATGGCCGCCACCCCCATCGCCATGCAGCAATGTGGCCTGCCGTTCTCCGACGCGGCCTTCGTGCTGGAGTGGCACGTGATCGGCATGTTCGCGCCGGGCTTCTTCACCGGCAGCCTGATCAAGCGCTTCGGCCCGTTGCGCGTGATGGGCACGGGCGTGCTGCTCAACCTGGCATGCATCGCCGTGGCGCTGTCGGGCGTGGAGCTGCACCAGTTCACCATCGCGCTGTTCATGCTGGGCGTGGGCTGGAACTTCCTCTTCACCGGCAGCACCACGCTGTCGCTCTCGACCTATCGGCCCGAGGAGAAGGACAAGGCGCAGGGCGCGCTGAACTTCTTCGTGATGATCACGCTGGCCCTGAGCTCACTGGCGTCCGGCGTGCTGGTCACGACGCAAGGCTGGACGCTGCTGAACTGGGGATCGATCGTGCCGGTGGCGATCACCGCGGCGGCGCTGCTCTGGCTGGCGGCGCGGCAGCGCCGCGCGACCGTGACGGCGCCCGCCTAGAAGCGCTGGTCCAGCCAGTCCTGCAGCGTGTCGAACACGGGCTGCGGATCGGGCTCGTTGAAGATCTCGTGGTACAGGTCGTCGAAGCAGCGGCTGGTCACCACGCCCGCCGGCGCCGCGGCCGCGAAAGCCCGGCTGCCTGCCGGATCGACCAGGCGGTCGTCGCCCGCGTACATCAGCAGCGTCGGCACCTTCCAGTCCGGCGCCTGCGCCACCACGTCGGGACCGCCTTGGGCGATGAACCGCGCCAGCCGCGCGCTGATGCGGTCGTGCACCAGCGGGTCGGCGCGATAGCAGCGCTCCACCTCGGGATCGTGCGAGAGCCAGCGCGTGTCCAGCCCATTGGCGACGCGCAGCTCGGGCGCGATGCGGGGCAGCGTGCGCAACAGCAGGCGCTGCACGCCGGTGACGCGCGTGGCGAGAGCGGGCGACGACAGCACCAGGCCATCGACCGTGTGCGGGTGCCGCGCCACGTACTTCGCGGCCACCAGCCCGCCCATGCTGTGGCCCAGCAGGATCAGCGGCCGCCCGTCCGGCGTGCGGGTGCGGGCGGCTTCCACCATCTCGCCCAGGTCATCGACGAGGCGCTCGTCGCTGGTGAGGGCACCGCGCTCGCCACCTGATTCACCATGGCCGAAGTGGTCGTAGCCGCGGACGTCGAAGCCCCACTGGTTGAAGCGCTGGGCCACGCGCTCGTAGCGGCCGGCGTGCTCACCCAGGCCGTGCACGAGCAGCACCACGCCGCGCAGCGGGAGCTCCTCGGGCAGGGCCCAGTGCTGCACGGCGAGGTTGTCGCCGTCGCTCGCGGTGAAGGTGGTCAGCGTGGACGTGGAGGCCGAGCTCATGCTTTTGCGAAGGGATCATCGGCCCCGCCAGGGCCGCGGACATCCGCAGTCACCCTAGCGCCACGCGCCCCGTCTCAGGGCATGCGTGCGATCACTTCGGACACGGCGGCGGTCAGCCGCTTGGCGTAGGGCACGTGCAGGAACTCGTTGGGGCCGTGGGCGTTGCTGCGCGGGCCGAGCACGCCGCAGACCATCATCTGCGCGGTCGGGAAACCCTTGCTCAGCATGCTCATCAACGGGATCGTGCCGCCCTGGCCGATGTAGCCGCAGGGCGCACCGAAATGGGCCTGCGAGGCGGCGTTGAGCGCCTGCTCGAACCAGGGCGCGGTGTCCGGCGCGTTCCAGCCGGTGGCCGCACTGCTGGGCTCGAAGGTGACGACCGCCTGGTAGGGCGCGTTGTCTTCCAGCAGGGCCTTGAGCTCCTGCACCGCGGCGGGCGCGTCCACCAGCGGGGGCAGGCGCAGCGACAGCTTGAAGGCGGTGTAGGGGCGCAGCACGTTGCCCGCGTCCTGCAGCGCCGGGAACCCCTCGGCGCCGGTGACCGACAGCGTGGGCGTCCAGGTGCGGTTGACCAGCGCCTGCACCGGGTCGGTGGTGGTGGGCAGCGCGGTCTGCACCGAACCGCCGCAATCGGCGTGCGCCCAGGGGAAGCGCTTGTAGACCTCCTCGCCCAGGATGGCGGCGGTGGCGCGCGCCTGCTGCAGGCGCACCTGCGGCACTTCGCAGTGGAAGCTGGCCGGCAGCATGCGGCCGGTCTTGCTGTCCTCCAGACGGTCGAGCACCTGCCGCATGATGCGGAAGCTGGAAGGCACCAGTCCGGACGCGTCGCCCGAGTGCACGCCCTCGGTGAGGATCTGGACCTTCAGCGTGCCCGAGGCCATGCCGCGCAGCGAGGTGGTCAGCCACAGCTGGTCGTAGTTGCCGGCGCCGGAGTCCAGGCAGATCACCAGGCCGACGTCGCCCAGGCGCGTGCGCAGCGCATCGACGTAGGGCAGCAGGTCGTACGAGCCGCTTTCCTCGCAGGTCTCGATCAGGCCGACGATGCGCGGGTGCTGGACCTTCTGCGCCTTGAGCGCCTGCACGGCCGCGACGCTGGCGTACACCGCGTAGCCGTCGTCGGCACCGCCGCGGCCATAGAGCTTGCCGTCCTCGTACTTGGGCGTCCACGGGCCCAGGTCGGCGCGCCAGCCGTTGAATTCCGGCTGCTTGTCCAGGTGGCCGTACATCAGCACGGTCTGCGCGGCGCCGGCGTCGGGGCGAGTGCCTTCGATCTCGAAGAACAGCACCGGCGTGCGACCGGGCAGGCGAACGATCTCCAGCTTCAGGCCGGGGACCTTCTGCGCCTCGACCCAGGCCGCGGCGTTGCGCAGCACGGTCTCGATATGGCCGTGGGCGGCCCAGTCGGCGTCGAAGCCGGGCGACTTGGCGGGGATGGCGATGTAGTCGGTGAGCTGGCGGACGATGTCGCGGTCCCACTGGTCGCTGGCGTGGGCCAGCGCCTGGGCCGCGTCGAGCGCGGCGGCGGGGATCTCGCGGTGCAAGGGGGCGTTCATTCGGGGTTCTCCGGCAAAGCAGCCCGCCACTGTACGACGGCGGCTAAAGTGCGGCAATTCAAGAACAAATCGGGAGACCGCGGATGAGCACCACGGGCCGCATCCACGCCGGTGTCGGCGGCTGGAACTTCGAACCCTGGCGGGAAACCTTCTATCCCCCGGACCTGCCCCACAGCCAGGAGCTGCACTGGGCGAGCCGCCGGCTCACCGCGATCGAGGTGAACGGCACCTTCTACAGCACGTTCAAGCCGCCCACTTTCGCCAAGTGGCGCGACGAGACGCCCGAGGGCTTCGTGTTCGCGATCAAGGCGCACCGCTCCACCACCAACCGGCGCGAGCTGGCCGGCGCGCGCGAGGCGGTCGACCGCTTCCTCGGCTCGGGCCTCGACGAACTGGGCGCCAAGCTGGGACCGATCCTGTGGCAGTTCATGCCGACCAAGGCCTTCGACGCGCAGGACTTCGAGGCCTTCCTCGCGCTGCTGCCCACGCGCCTGGGCAGCCTGCCGCTGCGGCACGTGCTGGAGGTGCGGCATGCCAGCTTCGTGGACAACCCCGAGTTCCTGGCGCTGGCGCGCCGGTACGGCTGCGTGACGGTCCACACCGATTCGCCCAAGTACCCGCGGATCGCCGACGAGCAGGCGCCGTTCGTCTACCTGCGTCTGATGCAGAGCCAGGCCGAACTGGAGACCGGCTACCCCGCGCAGGCGCTCGACGAGTGGGCCGCCGGCGCGCGCACCTGGGCGGAAGGCGGCCGCGACGCCTACGTGTTCTTCATCAACGGCGCCAAGGAGCGCGCGCCGGGCGCGGCCATGGCGTTCCTGCAGCGCGTCAGCTGATCCGGTCCCACGGCCACTACGGCCGGGCTTGAGGGTCCCGTCCTAGCGCGAGAGTAGGCGCCGGATGACATGTTGTTGCTCCCACAGCGGTCAGGCCCGGTCCGGCCGCCGATGCTCAATGGAGCCCGTCAAAGAATTCGCAATCGGGAGCATCAGGCCATGGCCTTCGTATTCGACACCGTGCCCGCCAACCGGGGGCTCATCGACATGGACAACCCGCGCGAGGTCGCGTGGTGGACCAAGCGGTTCGCGTGCAACGAGTCGCAGTTGCGCGAAGCCGTGGAGCAGGTGGGTACCAACGCGGCCCAGGTCGAGCAGCTGCTCGACGGGCAGGAATACATCCTCACGGTGTGAAGGCCTGAGGTCCATGTTCGACATGGACCTTCCCTGGTGGGAGTTCGTCGCGCGCGGCGCGGTGATCTATCTCGCCCTGCTGGTCCTGGTGCGGATTTCCGGCAAGCGCACCGTCGGCCAGTTCACGCCGTTCGACTTGGTCGTGGTGCTGCTGTTGAGCGAAGCGGTATCCAACAGCCTGTCCGGCGGCGACAGCTCGGTCACAGGCGGCCTCATCCTCGCGTCTACGCTGATCGGCCTCAACCTCGGCCTCGGATTCCTCACGTCGCGCTCGCGCCGCGCCGAAGAGTTGCTGGAGGGCCGCGAGGTCCTGCTGGGCCGCGACGGCGTGCTCTACCACGACGTGATGCGCCGCCAGCGCGTGAGCGAGGCTGACGTGCAGAAGGTGCTGCGCGAGAACGACTGCCTGCTCAAGGACATGCGCTGCGCCTTCCTGGAGGCAGACGGCACGATCAGCGTGATCAAGCGCTAGCCGTTCTCGGCGCGCCAGCGGCGCAGCCAGCCCAGGCCTTCGCTGGTGCCGCCGGCCACCGCGCCACGCGCCGGCCGGTACTCGCAACCGATCCAGCCTTCCCAGCCCGAAGCGGCCGCGACTTCGTCGATCACCCGGAACAGGAACGGATGGTCCAGCTCGCCGGTGTCCGGCTCGTTGCGCTGCGGCACGCCCGCGATCTGGAAGTGCGCCACGCGGCCGGTCGGCAGGTACTGGCGGATCTTCATCGCCAGGTCGCCCTCGACGATCTGGCAGTGGTACAGGTCCATCTGCACCTTCACGTTCGGCTCGTCGATGTCCGCCAGCAGTGCGTGCGCCTCGTCCTGCCGGTTCAGGAAGAAGCCGGGGATGTCACGCGTGTTGATCGGCTCGATCAGCAGCTGCACGCCGTGAGGCTGCGCCTGCCGCGCCGCCCAGCGCAGGTTGCCGACGTAGGTGGCGCGCAGGTCGTCCTTGGTCGAACCCTGCGGGATCAGGCCCGCCATCACGTGCACGCGCGGGCAGTCCAGCACCTTCGCGTACTGCAGGGCCTGGACCAGGCCCTGCTGGAACTCGCTTTCGCGCCCGGGCAGGCAGGCCAGCCCGCGCTCGCCCGCGGCGAAATCACCCGGCGGCGCGTTGAACAGCACCTGCTGCAGGTGATGGGCGCGCAGCCGCGCGGCCAGCTCCTCAGCCGGATGCTCGTAGGGGAACAGGTACTCGACGCCCTCGAAGCCGTCGCGTGCCGCCGCCTCGAACCGGTCGAGGAAGGGCAGCTCCGGGTAGAGCATCGACAGGTTGGCGGCGAAGCGCGGCATGTCAGCGCACCGGCAGCTTGATGGCTTCGGGGTTCTCGCGCACGTAGTCGCGCACGACCTGCTCGAAGCTGGTGTCGGCCGCCAGGCCCAGCCCGCGCGCGCGCTCCGAGCGCACGTCGCCGGGCCAGGTGTCCACCAGCTTCTCGATGGCCGGATCGGTCTTCCAGTCCAGCAGGGCGGTGGCTTCGCGGCCCGCCACCTTCTCCAGCGCCGCCGCCATCTCGCCGACCGAGGTGCGCAGCGAGGGCAGGTTCATGCCCGTGAGCGGGCCCCAGCGCTCGTCGGAAGCTTCGGCCGCGCGCACGATGCCTTCGATGGTGCGTGCCGGCGAAGCCAGCGCGACGGGCGTCTCGGCCTTCACGGGCACCTGCGCGCGCAGGCCCGCGAGCGGCTCGCGCAGCATGCCGGACAGGAAGCCCGAGGCGGCGCCGTTGGGGCGGCCCGGACGCACGCTGACCGTCATCAGCCGGACGCTGCGGCCCGTGATGAAGCCCTTGCGCGCGTAGTCGGCGACGAGCTGCTCGCCGATGAGCTTCTGGATGCCGTAGCTGCTCTGCGGCGTGGGCAGGGTCTCGTCGGTGATCGGCACCGGCATCGCGCGGCCCGGCTGCTTGCCGAACACGGCCAGCGAACTCGCGAACACGACCACCGGCTTGGAGCCGAGTGCTCGGCAGGCTTCCAGCAGCTGGTGCGTGGCGGCGAAATTGCTGCGCATGCCCAGGTCGAAGTCGGCCTCGCATTCGCCGCTGACGGCGGCGGCCAGGTGGAACACCACGTCCGTGCCGGCGGCCGGCAGCGTGCGCGAGTTGACCTGTTCCAGCAGGTCGCCGACGACCGCCTTCACGCGCGGGTCGGCCGCCAGGTCGGCCGGGGGCGGCGCGCGATCCGCGAGGGTGATCGAGGTGATGGCCGCGGCGGGAGCGCCCGCCTTGGAGAGGCTGCCTTGCTGCAGCAGCGTGCGCGCGAGCCGGGCGCCCAGGAACCCGCTGCCGCCGGTGATCAGGATGTTCATGCGGCAAGCATAGCTTCAGGCCAGCCCCGCCAGTCGCAGTGACAACCCGACCACGGCGCACCCCAGGATCACCGGAATCACGCCGAGCTTGAAGCGCAGCAGCGCGACGGCAGCGACCGCCGCGATCGCGAGCGCGACCGCATCGAGCGGACCGCCCGCCGCCGGCCAGGCGATGTGGCGCAGGAAGAAGACCGCCAGGCTGGCGATCACGCCGACCACCGCGGCCGTCACGCCCGTGAGCGGAGCGGTGAACCGCATCTGCCCGTGCGTGGCCTCCACCAGCGGACCGCCCGCCAGGATGAACACGAAAGACGGCAGGAAGGTGAACCAGGTGACGATGCAGGCCGCCAGCGCGCCGCCGAGGAACAGCGCATCCGGTCCAAGCACCTGATGGCTCCAGCCGCCGACGAAGCCGACGAAGGCCACGACCATGATCAGCGGCCCCGGCGTCGTCTCGCCCAGCGCGAGGCCGTCGATCATCTGCGGGCCGGTCAGCCAGTGGAAGTTCTCCACCGCGCCCTGGTAGACGTAGGGCAGCACCGCGTACGCGCCGCCGAACGTGAGCAGCGCGGCCTTGGTGAAGAACCAGCCCATGCGCGCGAGCGTGGCGTCCCAGCCTTGCCAGGCGACGAGCGCCGCCATCGGCAGCAACCAGAGCACGGCACCGGCGATCGCCACGCGCGCCAGGCCCGCGCGGCTGAAGCGCGCGTGCTCCGGCGTCGGCGTGTGGTCGTCGATGAGGGCGGGAACGTGTTCGTGCGCATCGTCCGCATGCGCGTCCCGCGCCTGCAGCTGCCCCGGCCACCAGCGCCCGCCGGCCGCGCCGGCGAGCGCCGCGGCCAGCACCACCCACGGGAACGGCACGTGCAGGATCGCGACAGCGACGAAGCTGGCGATCGCCACGCCCCAGAGCAGCGGCGACTGCGAAGGCCGCCGCAACGTGCGGCCACCGATCCGCCACACCGCCTGCAGCACGATGGCCGCGACCGCGGGCTTGATGCCGTAGAACGCGCCGGCCACCCAGTCCACGTGCCCGAACGCCAGGTAGACCCAGCTCAGCGCGATCAGCAGCACCAACGAGGGCAGCACGAACAGCGCGCCCGCCACGATGCCGCCCCAGCTGCGGTGCATCAGCCAGCCGATGTAGGTGGCCAGCTGCTGCGCCTCGGGGCCGGGCAGCAGCATGCAGTAGTTCAGGGCATGCAGGAACCGGCGCTCCGAGATCCAGCGGCGCTGCTCCACCAGCTCGCGATGCATGATCGCGATCTGCCCGGCGGGCCCGCCGAAGCTGATGAATCCGAGCTTGAGCCAGAAGCGCAGCGCTTGCGCGAAGGGCACCGGGCTCATGCCGAACGACTCCATTCGAAGAACGCGTCGTACATCGGCAGGGCGGCGCCGAGCATCGCGTGGTCGTCGGCATGCAGGCGGGACAAGCCGAGCGACAAGGCCAGCAGGCCGGCGGCTTGCGGCGCGATGTCCAGCCGGGATGTGTCGGCGCCGCGCACGATCGTCGCCAACTGGTCGAGGGCGGGCCAGCGCAGTTCGAACGTCCGCAGCAGCGCATCGAAGCTGCAATGCTCCCCCTGATGGCTGACCGTTGCGCCTTCCAGGTCGAACGCCACGGCGCCGAGCCGCTGCGCCTGCGTGAACACCTCCGGCTCGGGCACGTAGAAGAACTCGGCGCGCGGATCGATGAAGCGCCGGATCAGCCAGGGGCAGGCGATGCGATCGATCTTCGGCCGCGCGCGGGTGATCCAGCGTGACGGCTGCCGGCCGGTGACGCCGAATTCGGGCCGCTTGCGGATCCGCAAGGGCGCCGTTGCGCGCCAACGCTCGATGTCGCCGGCACCGTCCACGCCCGGCTCGCCGCCTTCGATGCCGCCGCCCAGCCAGCGCGCGTCCCAGCCCGCGCTCAGCAGCGCCGCGGCCGCCCCCTGGCTGACCTGATGGCCGAAGGCGCAATACACGACAACCGGTCGCGGCGGCTCTCGCGTGGCGAGCGCGGCGACTTCTTCAGGCGGGCAGTGGCGGGCGCCGGCGATCAGTCGATCACTGGCTTCGAAGACCGGCGTGCGGCGCACGTCCAGCAGCAAGGGCGCATCGGCGCGCCCGATGCGCGAGGCGAGTTGCGAAGGCTCGATGCAAGGGGGAAGGGTTGCGGTGTCCACGAGATCAATCCATAGCGAGTTGCCAGCGCTTGGACGGGACACCGTCTTTCCTGTGCGGATCGGGAGGCTGTCTTCCCGATGGGCGAATGCTATATCAACCGCGCTCGAACTTGAACACGGCCGTGCCCGCCAGCAGGTTGGGCAGGCGACGCACTTCGCGGCCTTCCTGCAGGCCGAAGGCGTCCAGGATCGCCAGCCGGTTGCGCGTGGCCAGCACCTCGAAGTCCTTGAACGTCCCCACGCGGATGTTGGGCGTGTCGTACCACTGGTAAGGCAGCCGCTTGGTCACCGGCATGCGGCCGCGCACGATCGACAGGCGGTTGGGCCAGTGGGCGAAGTTGGGGAACGCCACGATGCCCAGCTTGCCCACGCGCGCGGTCTCGCGCAGCATGGTCTCGGCATTGCGCAGGTGCTGAAGCGTATCGATCTGCAGCACCACGTCGAAGCTGTCGTCACCGAACATCGACAGGCCTTCGTCCAGGTTCAGCTGGATCACGTCCACGCCGCGCTTGACGCAGGCCAGCACGTTGGCGTCGGCGATCTCCACGCCGTAGCCCGAACAGCCGTGCTCGCGCTTGAGCAGATCCAGCAGCGCGCCGTCGCCGCAGCCCAGGTCCAGCACGCGCGAGCCGGGCGGCACGAGGCGGGCGATGCTTTGCAATGTGGCGCGATCGCTCATGCCTTGAACTCCGAGGCGATGCGATCGAAGAAGGCCCGCACCACCGACAGATATCGCGGGTCCTCCAGCAGGAAGGCGTCGTGGCCGTGCGGCGCGTCGATCTCCGCGTAGCTGCAGTCGCGCCGGTTCTCCAGCAGCGCCTTCACCAGCTCGCGGCTGCGCTGCGGCGAGAAGCGCCAGTCGGTGGTGAAGCTCACCAGCAGGAAGCGCGCGGTGGCGGCGGCCAGCGCCTTGGACAGGTTGCCGTCGTGGCGCGCCGCCGGATCGAAGTAGTCCAGCGCGCGCGTGATCAGCAGGTAGGTGTTGGCGTCGAAGTACTCGCTGAACTTGTCGCCCTGGTGGCGCAGGTAGCTCTCGATCTGGAACTCGATGTCCTGCGTGGTGTAGCGGATGTCCAGCCCGCCGCGCAGCTGTCGGCCGAACCGCTCGTTCATCACGTCGTCCGACAGGTAGGTGATGTGGCCGATCATCCGGGCGATGCGCAGACCGCGGCGCGGCACCACGCCGTGCTCGTAGAAGTGCCCGCCGTGGAAGTCCGGGTCGGTGACGATGGCGCGGCGCGCCACCTCGTTGAAGGCGATGTTCTCCGCCGTGAGGTTGGGGGCGCTGGCGATCACCGCGGCGTGCCGCACGCGCTGCGGATGCTGCAGCGTCCACGACAGCGCCTGCATGCCGCCCAGGCTGCCGCCCATCACGGCGGCCAGTTGCAGGATGCCCAGCTGGTCCAAAAGGCGCGCCTGCGCGTTCACCCAGTCCTCCACCGTCACCACGGGGAAGTCCGCGCCCCAGATGCGGCCGGTGTCCGGGTTGCGGTGCATCGGTCCGGTGGAGCCGAAGCACGAGCCCAGGTTGTTGACGCCGATGACGAAGAAGCGGTCGGTGTCCACCGGCTTGCCGGGGCCGATCATGGTGTCCCACCAGCCTTCGGACTTGTCCTGGCCCGCGTAGACGCCGGCCACGTGGTGCGAGGCGTTCAGCGCGTGGCAGATCAGCACCGCGTTGCTCTTGTCGGCGTTGAGCGTCCCGTAGGTCTCGTAGGCGAGGTCGTAGCCGTGC
>Ga0247819_10000806_pt1 | contig 17670 bp, 18 predicted proteins | sample 13C_Xylose_Day6_FD_193428 | JGI IMG/M metagenome (GOLD analysis project Ga0247819, IMG submission 193428) | Soil microbial communities from agricultural site in Penn Yan, New York, United States - 13C_Xylose_Day6 | ecosystem: Environmental > Terrestrial > Soil > Agricultural land | place: USA...
CGATCTGGACGTGGCGTTGATGCGGACCTTTCCGCAGAATTTCCCGCCGATCCAAGGCTGATTTTATCCCGCACCAACAAGCAGCTTTACGCTTCTTGCGACTTTTTGACGGTATCCTGACGCCCTCGCCCATGATAGCCAATTCGCATCAGGGGGAGGGAGAGGTCCCATCCGCTTTCAGGACAACGACCCAGAGGAAATGCCATGAAGACGACCATTTTCGCCACGCTCGCCGCCGTCGCACTTGCTGCCCCGGCCATGGCTCAGGACGCCGCGAATGGCGAAAAAGAGTTCAAGAAGTGCAAGGCCTGCCACATGATCCAGTCGCCCGACGGCACGGATGTGGTCAAGGGCGGCAAGACCGGCCCGAACCTGTTCGGCGTCGTCGGTCGCAAGGCCGGGACCCAGGAAGGCTTCAAGTATTCCGACGCGCTGGTGAAACTGGGCGAGGCCGGCGAGGTCTGGACCACCGATGATCTGGCCGCCTACATCACCGACCCGAACAAATATGTCGAAGAAAAGGTCGGGGATAAGACGCTCAAGACCAAGATGACCTTCAAGATGGCCAAGAATCAGGCCGACGTGGTTGCGTTCCTTGCCCAGCATTCGCCCGAGGCGGGTGCGGCCCCCGCGGCGGATGCAGCGGCGGCCCCGGCAGCGGCTCCGGCGACCAACTGACCTCGCGACCTGTCGCGGTCCTGCAACAGGGGCGTTCCCAGCGTGCCTCGTCACCCTTGGGAACGCTCTTGGCAGCAGCAGCCGCGATTGCCGGGTCAGATTTTTCATTCTAGAACTTGAGCCGAGTCCGTCGGCCCCGAACGGCCGGCCCGCGCATGTTTAGGGAGTTCAGCATGGCAGACGCAGCCGTTCACGGCCACGGAGACCATCATGACACCCGCGGCTTCTTCACCCGCTGGTTCATGTCAACAAATCACAAAGATATCGGTATCCTGTACCTGTTCACGGCCGGTCTCGTCGGCCTGATCTCGGTGTCGTTCACCGTCTACATGCGGATGGAACTGCAGCATCCCGGCGTGCAGTTCATGTGCCTTGAGGGCGCGCGCTTCATCGCCGATGCCTCGGCGGAATGCACCCCGAACGGCCATCTTTGGAACGTGATGATCACCTATCACGGCGTCCTGATGATGTTCTTCGTCGTGATTCCGGCGCTGTTCGGCGGTTTCGGCAACTATTTCATGCCGCTGCACCTGGGTGCGCCGGACATGGCCTTTCCGCGCCTGAACAACCTGTCCTACTGGATGTATGTCTGCGGCGTCTGCCTTGGCATCGCCTCGCTGCTTGCTCCGGGGGGAAGCGACCAGCCGGGTTCGGGCGTGGGCTGGGTGCTGTATCCGCCGCTGTCGACGACCGAGGCCGGTTACTCGATGGACCTTGCGATCTTTGCCGTCCACGTTTCGGGGGCGTCGTCGATCCTTGGCGCGATCAACATCATCACCACCTTCCTGAACATGCGCGCGCCGGGCATGACCCTGTTCAAGGTGCCGCTGTTTGCGTGGTCGGTCTTCATCACCGCCTGGCTGATCCTGCTGTCGCTGCCGGTTCTGGCGGGCGCCATCACCATGCTGCTGATGGATCGCAACTTCGGCACGCATTTCTTTGATCCCGCCGGCGGCGGCGACCCGATCCTGTATCAGCACATCCTGTGGTTCTTTGGCCACCCGGAAGTCTACATCATCGTCCTGCCGGGCTTTGGCATCATCAGCCACGTCATCTCGACCTTCGCCAAGAAGCCGATCTTCGGCTATCTGCCGATGGTTCTGGCCATGGCCGCGATCGGTATCCTGGGCTTCGTCGTCTGGGCCCACCACATGTATACCGTCGGCATGTCGCTGACCCAGCAAAGCTATTTCATGCTGGCCACCATGACCATCGCCGTGCCCACGGGCATCAAGGTCTTCTCGTGGATCGCGACGATGTGGGGCGGCTCGATCGAGTTCAAGACGCCGATGCTTTGGGCCTTTGGCTTCCTGTTCCTGTTCACCGTCGGCGGCGTGACCGGCGTGGTGCTGTCGCAAGCCCCGCTCGACCGCGTTTACCACGACACCTATTACGTCGTGGCCCACTTCCACTACGTGATGTCGCTGGGCGCGGTCTTTGCGATCTTTGCCGGGGTCTATTACTGGATCGGCAAGATGTCGGGCCGGCAATATCCGGAATGGGCGGGTAAGCTGCATTTCTGGATGATGTTCCTTGGCTCGAACATGATCTTCTTCCCGCAGCATTTCCTGGGCCGTCAGGGCATGCCGCGCCGCTACATCGACTATCCGGTCGAGTTTGCCTATTGGAACAACATCTCGTCGATCGGGGCCTATATCTCGTTCGCCTCGTTCCTGTTCTTCATCGGCATCGTTTTCTACACCCTGTTCCGGGGTCAGCGCGTGAACGTCCCGAACTACTGGAACGAGCATGCCGATACGCTGGAATGGACCCTGCCCTCGCCGCCGCCCGAACACACGTTCGAGACGCTGCCGAAGCAGGAAGACTGGGATCGCAGCCACGCGCATTGATCCCGCGATGCCTTACCAATGGCAAGACATGGCCCCGGAGCGATCCGGGGCCATTTTTCGTCTGGAGGTCTGGCCCTATCGGTCCCTGCCCCGACGGGGTTTCGTCTGGGTGATCGCGCTGACCGCCGCCGGGCTGGCGCTGCCGCTGCTGGCCCTGCTGGGAACGCCGGAACTATGGGGGTTGCTGCCCTTTGCCGGTCTGGCGGTCTGGGGGCTGTGGCATGCCATAAGCCGCAGCTATCGCGACGCGGGCATGCGAGAGGTCATGTTGCTTGATCGGGGCAATCTGACCCTGACGCGTTCCGACCCCGGCAGGCCGGATCGGGTCTGGCAGACCAATCCCTATTGGGTCCGCGTGGCTTTACGCCATAACGGCCCGGTCGAGGACTACCTTGTCCTGACCGACGGCAAGCGCGAGATCGAATTGGGGGCGTTCCTGTCACCCGAGGAACGCCAAAGCCTGCATGCCGAGCTGGAAAGGCGCCTAGAGACGCTGCGAGGATGAGGCCGTCTGCCATTCCGGCAGCGGAAAGATCCGGTCATAGGCCCAGTTAAACACGAAGGCATAGACCATGTAGAAGACCGCGAACGAGATATCCATCACCAGCGCCTGCCAGAACGTGACGCCCAGATACCACATGACAAAGGGCAGCAGCATCAGCAGCAGACCCGCCTCGAACAGGACCGCGTGAAAGATGCGGACCACGCCGCTTTTCAGCGTCGTTCCGGTGAAACGCTGCAAGATCACGTCGAAGACGTAGTTATAGATGAAATTCCACGTCGTCGCGATGGTGGCACCGACCAGCGCGACCACGCCCATCTCATGCACCGGCATGTGAAAAAGCAACGCGCCCAGCGGCGTGGCGATAAGCAGGCCAAGAATTTCAAAGCTGAGTGCGTGACGAATGCGATCGCCGACCTTGCGCATCATGACCTCCGGAAATCTCGGGTCGTCCCGAACAAAAACAGCCCGGTGAACGGGGGAGGTCGTCCTCGCTTGCGTTGGACCTATACCGCGTCTTTCAACGGGTCAACCAAGCCCCGGCGCATAGCCGACCCGCATGTGGCGCAAAAGGCCCGCTTGCGGCGGGCCTTTGCATCAGGTCAGCCGTCGATGCGGATCACCTTGTTTTCCGGGTCATAGGGACTGTCCTCGGTCACCACCGCGTCCCATAGCTGAAGCTGCATCCGCACCTTCAGCTTCGTCCCCGGCTGGGCCAGATCGGGGCGGACATAGCCCATGCCGATCTGCTTGCCGAAAGCCGCCGAATACCCGCCCGAGGTCAGCCGCCCGACGCGGGTGCCGTCCAGGAACAGCCCCTCGCGGCCCCAGGGATCGGCGTCGTCCGGCCCGTCGATCAGCAGGGTCACGCATTTGCTGCGAATGCCCTTGTCCAGCATCGCCTGCTTGCCACGGAAGTCCTTGTCCAGATCGACGAAGCGGTCCAGCCCGGCTTCAAGCGGCGTGGCGTCTCGGCCCAGTTCGGTGCCAAAGGCGCGATAGGATTTCTCTTGTCGCAGCCAGTTCTGCGCCCGCGCGCCGACCAGCTTCAGCCCGTGTTTCTCACCAGCCTTCAGCAACAGGTCCCACAGGTAGCGGCCAAACTCGATCGGGTAATGCAGCTCCCAACCCAGCTCGCCGGTATAGGCGACACGAATGGCGCGGACCGGGCACATGCCCAGTTCGATATTGCGCATCGTCAGCCACGGGAAGCGCTTGTTGCCAAGGACGGTCGCCGGATCGGCGTCGCGAACAATCTCCTGCAGGATCTTGCGGCTGTTCGGCCCGGCAATGGCATAGACGCCCCATTGCGTGGTGATGTCCTGCACGATCACCTGCCCGAATGCGACGCGCTTCTCCTCGGCCAGCTTTCGCAGGTTGTCCGAGTCGTAATCCGTCCATGCCCCCGCCGAGATCAGATAGTAGTCATCCTCGGCCAGCCGGACGATGGTGTATTCGGTGCGCGTGGTGCCGGTCTCGGTCAGGGCATAGGTCAGGTTGATGCGCCCGACCTTGGGCAGCTTGTTGGTGGTGAACCAGTCAAGGAAAGCCGTCGCGCCGGGACCGGTCACGCGATGCTTGGCAAAGGCGCTGGCATCGATCAGGCCGGCGGTCTGGCGGATCGCCTCGGCCTCGGCTTTCGCAAATTGCCACCAGCCACCGCGACGGAAGCTGCGCGCGGCATGGTCGTCGAAACCGGCGGGGGCGTAATAGTTCGGGCGCTCCCAGCCATTCACCTGCCCCATCTGCGCGCCTGCCGCGATCTGGCGATCATAGGCAGGGGCGGTGCGCAGCGGGCGGCAGGCTTCGCGTTCCTCATCGGGATGGTGCAGGACGAAGACATGCTCATAGCATTCCTCGTTCTTTTTCGCGGCATATTCGGTGGTCGTCCAACCGCCAAAGCGGCGCGGGTCAAGGGCGGCCATGTCGATCTCGGCCTCGCCCGCCGTCATCATCTGGGCAAGGTAATGGCCGACACCGCCAGCGGCGGTGATGCCAAAGCTGAAGCCCTCGGCCAGCCACATGTTGCGCAGGCCGGGTGCCGGACCGACCAGCGGGTTGCCGTCCGGCGTGTAGCAGATCGGGCCGTTGAAATCGTCCTTCAGACCCACCGTCTCCGAGGTCGGAATCCGGTGGATCATCGACATGTATTCTTCCTCGATCCGCTCCAGATCCAGCGGGAACAGATCGGCGCGGAAGCTTTCGGGCACGTCATACAGGAAGCGCGCCGGGGCGTTGCGTTCATAGGGGCCAAGGATCCAGCCGCCGCGCTCCTCGCGCACATACCATTTTGCATCGGCATCGCGCAGGACCGGATGTTCCGGATTGCCTGCCGCGCGCCATGCGGCCAGCGCCGGGTCGGGCTCGGTCACGATATACTGGTGTTCCACGGGAATCGCCGGGATCTTGATGCCCAGCAGCCGCGCCGTGCGCTGCGCGTGGTTGCCGGTCGCGGTCACGACATGTTCGGCATGGATTTCGAACACCTCGCCCGAGGGGATCAGGTTGCCGCCTTTTTCCACCATGCGCTCGCAGGTGACGATCCATTCGTCACCGGTCCACAGATAGCCGTTGACCTGAATCCGCCGCTCGATCCGCGCGCCAGCCATGCGCGCGCCCTTGGCCATCGCCTGCGTCACGTCGGCAGGGTTGATATAGCCGTCGGTCGGGTGGAACAGCGCGCCTTTCAGATCCTCGGTGCGGACCAGCGGCCAGCGCTCCTTGATCTGCGCGGGTGTCAGAAATTCATGCTCGACCCCGATGGTCTCGGCGGTGGCAGAATACAGTTGGTATTCGTCCATCCGCGCGTCGGTCTGGGCCATGCGCAGGTTGCCGCAGCGGGTAAAACCGGCATTCAGCCCGGTCTCGGCCTCAAGCCCGGCATAAAGCTTGACCGAGTAGTCGTGGATATGGCCGGTCGCATAGCCCATGTTGAACAAGGGCAGCAGCCCCGCCGCATGCCATGTCGAGCCCGCGGTCAGTTCATCGCGCTCAACCAGCATGGTGTCCCAGCCAGCGCGCGCCAGATGCAACGCGATCCCGCAGCCGACCGCGCCGCCTCCGACCACCAGAGCCTTCACATGGGTATTCATGGCCAGCATTCCTTTCGCGCGCGAGCTTCCCTGACCGAGTTGTGACAGAGCGCGCGGCCTGACCGGCATGACGCCCGCGACATTCTGTCGCCGAAAAACGACATGACGCAAATCAGCGACGGAACGGACGCAAACGCCGCGCGCGCCCTAGACCATATTGGGCAGGACCAGATCCGGTGGCCGGTGGCCGTCGATGAAAGCCTTGATATTGATGATGACCTTTTCGCCCATCTCGATACGCCCCTCGACCGTGGCCGAGCCCATATGCGGCAGCAGCACGACATTGGGCAGCGCCCGCAGGCGCGGGTTGATGTCATGGCCGTGTTCGAACACATCAAGGCCTGCACCCGCGATTTCGCCGGCGCGCAGCATCCGGGTCAGGGCGTTTTCGTCGATCACCTCGCCGCGCGAGGTGTTCACCACCACCGCCGTCGGTTTCATCAGCTTCAGACGGCGGGCATTCAGCAAATGAAAGGTCGCCGGCGTATGGGGCGCATTCACGCTGACGATATCCACGCGCGCCAGCATCTGGTCGAGACTTTCCCACCATGTCGCTTCCAGCGCGGATTCGACCTCGGGGCGCAGGCGGTGGCGGTTGTGGTAATGCACACCCATGCCAAAAGCCCGCGCGCGGCGGGCCACCGCCTGACCGATCCGGCCCATGCCAAGGATGCCCAGCTGCCTGCCGCCGATGCGCCCGCCCAGATGGTTGGTCGGCGACCAGCCCTGCCAGCTGCCCTCCTGCATCTCGGCCATGCCCTCGGGCAGACGGCGGGTCACGGCCAGGATCAGCGCCATGGTCATGTCGGCGGTGTCCTCGGTCACCACACCCGGCGTGTTCGAGACCGAGATCCCGCGCGCACAGGCCGCCCTCACGTCAAGGTGATCGACGCCCGCGCCGTAATTCGCGATCAGTTTCAGCCGGTCGCCGACATCCGCCAGCATCTCGGCGTCGATGCGATCGGTGACGCAGGGCACGAAAATATCGCAATCCTGCATGGCGGCCAGCAGTTCCTCGCGGGAAAGCTTGCGATCCTCGTCGCTCAGGACGACATGGAACAGTTCGGCCATCCGCGTTTCGACCAGTTCGGGCAGACGGCGGGTCACGAAGACCTTCAGCCGCGCATCGGCCGGGCCTGTGGCTGGCATGGCTCTTCTCTCCCCCTCGTGGCCCTTGCTGTCTTCCCAAGCCGGGCCTCATTTGGCAAAGTGCCTGCGTCGAGGGGCGGGCACAAGACCCCGGAAGAACAGGACGGGCAGATGAATCACAGAATGGTTCTGGCGGGCCTTGCGGCTCTGGCACTGGGTGTCGGATTGGCCACAGGGGTTCAGGCACAGGCCACCGATCCGGGCGAGAATCTGGATGCGCAGCAGATCCCCGAAGTCTCTGCCGATGCCGAGATCAGCCGCCATGCCGAAGGACAGCGCGACCCGCATCGAGGCTCTGTCACCAACCTGCCCCTGCCCCGCTATGTCAGCCTGAAAGGCGGAGAGGGCAATGCACGCCGCGGTCCCAGCCTGTCACATCGCATCGACTGGGTGTTCCGCCATGCCGGGATGCCGCTGCGGGTGGTCGCGGAATTCGGCCATTGGCGCCGGGTCGAGGATCAGGACGGCGCGGGCGGCTGGGTGCATTATTCGCTTCTGTCAGGGGTCCGGACGGCGATCGTGCGCAAGGACATGCTTGAACTGCTGGCCAAGCCCGACGAACGCGCCGATGTCGTCGCCCGTGCCGAGGCCGGGGCCATCGTGCGCCTGCACGAATGCAACCCCGAATGGTGCCGCGTTTCGGGCGGTGGGGAAAAGGGCTGGGTGCCCAAATCCACGATCTGGGGCGTCGACGCGGACGAAACCCGCGAGTGATACCGCGCCCGATGCGGGCCGCCCCATGGGCGACCCGTGCCGGACGACGATCCTACATGGACTGACCGATCAGCGAGCTGGAGCTGGCCGAGGCCTTCATGCACTGGAAGTAGGTCAGCGTGATCGAATCCTCGGTCATGCGCAGCGTGCCGTCGGGCAGCGTCTGCAGATCGACCACCCGGTTGCCGGCTGCAGGCGAGCCTTCGCAGGACAGGGTGACGCGGGTCTTGCCAATTTCCTGAGTCGAGCCGGTAGCGGTGCAGGTCGCAGCAGGGAACCTGAACTTGTTGCCGTCGATCACCAGGCTCTTGTCGCTGGTCACGTTATCGCATTGCGACTTCAACAGATTATAGGTGCCGTTCAGCGCGCTCGACTGTGCCACCGGACCAGGGGTCGGTTCGGGCTTGACGGGAGCGACCTGATCGCAGGCGGCAAGGCCCACCAAGGTTGCGGCAGCGGCGAAGGCAAAGAGCAGCGTGGTCCGTGTCATCTCGTTTCTCCCGTTGAATCATGAGGCAACCTCAATAAGGTCGCGTCCTTTCAACAAAGCGTGAACCCCCGGTTTTCGTTCCCTGAATTTCAACCAAAGTTCATCAGCGGGCAGAGAATCCCCCTTCGAAAGGATCCATTCCTCAAGTTTCCGGGCGGTTTCGGGGTCAAAGGCATCGCCTTTTTCCATGAAGGCCTCAAAGGCATCGGCATCCATGACCTCGGACCACATGTAGCTGTAATAGCCCGCCGAATAACCATCGCCCGAAAAGACATGCGCGAAATGCGGCGTCGCATGGCGCATCGGGATGGCGGCAGGCGCACCCAGTTCCTTCAGGATCTCGACCTGACGGGCCATCGGATCGGCCGGAGGCTGGCCGCGATGGAAATCCAGATCGACAAGCGCGCTGGCCAGATATTCGGTCGTGGCAAAGCCGGAATCGGCATTGCGGGCGGCAAGGATGCGGTCGCGCAGGGCGGCGGGCAGCGGCTCTCCGGTTTCGGCATGGCGGGCATGGCGGTCCAGCACCTCGGGCTGTTCCAGCCAATGCTCGAACAACTGACTGGGCAGTTCGACGAAATCCCGCGCCACGGACGTGCCCGAAATCGAGGGCCAGCCGACATCCGACAGGATGTGATGCAGCGCATGGCCGAATTCGTGGAACAGCGTATGCGCATCATCCCATGACAGATAGGCGGGCGCGCCGGGCTGCTCGGGCGGGGTGAAGTTGCAGACGTTGACGACAATGGGACGCTGCCCCTTGCCGATATGGTGCTGCTGCTGCAACGACGAACACCACGCCCCCGAGCGTTTGCTGGGCCGGGCAAAGAAATCGCCAAGGAACACCGCCATCTGGCGACCGTCACGGGTGATTTCCCATGCGCGGACATCGGGCGACCATAGCGGGGCCTGAAACTCGCGCATCTCCAGCCCGAACAGGCGGTTCGCGGTGTCGAACACCGCGCCGATCATCGCATCCAGCGTCAGGTAGGGCTTGACCGCGGCATCATCCAGATCATGCAGGGCCTTGCGGCGGCGTTCGGCATAGAAGCGCCAGTCCCAGGGCTCCAGCGCGCCGTTGACGCCGTCATCGTTCAGCATGGTCTCAAGCTGGCGCCCATCGGCCTCAGCGCGGGATTTGGCGGGGTCCCAGACCTGACGCAGCAGCGCCTCGACATTCTCGGCGCTGCCGGCCATTTCCGGCTCGAGCTTGTAGCTGGCGAAATCGGCGTAACCCAGCAGTTGGGCGCGTTCGTGGCGCAGTTGCAGGATCTCGGCGGCGATGGGGCGGTTGTCGGTCTTGGCACCGCCTGCCCCCGAACCGTCGCCCCGTGCGGTCCATGCCCGCCATGCCAGTTCGCGCAGGGCGCGGTCGCCCGCATGTTCAAGGAAGGGCACGATCAGCGAGCGGTTCAGCGTCACGATCTGGCCCGAAAGCCCGCGTTCCTTGGCGGCGGCCCGCATCGCGCGCAGCAGCCAGTCAGGCAGGCCCGCCAGCCGGTCATCGGCGATGGCCATGGTGAAGTCGCGCTCATCGGCCAGCACGTTCTGGGCGAAATCGGTGGACAGCACCGCAAGACGTTCACGGATCGCGGCCATGCGGTCGCGCGCCTCGCCGGTCAGACCGGCTCCCGAGCGGCGCAATCCGCGCAGGGTCAGTTCGGTCAGGCGGCGATCCTGCGGGGCAAGCGCGTCCTTCTCTTGCATCACGGCTTCGACCCGGTCGAACAGGCGTGGGTCCATGCTGACCTTGGAGCCATGCGCCGCCAGACGGGGCGCGATCTGGCGCTGCAGATCCTCGCGCGCCGGGTTCGAATCGACACCAGCCAGCGTGTAGAAAACCGCGCAAAGCCGGTTCAGCGGATCCTCGGCGGTTTCCAGCGCGGCGACGGTGTTCTGAAAGCTGGGCGGTTCGGGGTTGGCGGCGATCGCCTCGACTGCCTCACCGGCCAGTTGCAGGCAGGTGTCAAAGGCGGGGGCGAAATCCTGATCCGAGATCAGGTCGAAACGCGGCAGACCCAGCGTGCCGGTCCAGTTGGTCAGTTCGGGGTTCATGCGGGGCCTCCTGAATGGTTGCCCGCGAGTGTTTCACCCCTGAGGGAAATGTCCAGAGCCGCAGACCGGGCAATCGGCGCGGCGCGACAGTTTCATGGTGCGGTTTTCGCCCCACAGCCCGTCAAAGATCATCATCCGCCCGCGCAAAGGCTCACCCGCACCGGCGATGATCTTGATCGCCTCCAGCGCCATCATGCTGTGGAAAGATGCAGCTCATGCAGGGCGCGCCGCGCTTGGGGTCCCAGACGGTGACCTGCCCCTCCCATTGCGCGATTGCGCCTGCGATCAGCGGCACACCCGCCGCGACACAGGCCGCATTGACCGCCTGTCGCGCGGCAAAAGTGTCGGTGCCGTCGATCACCAGATCATGTTCCGCGATCAGACCCGCATCGGCATCCGCGATGCGACGATCCAGCGCGGTCACGGTGACATGGGGGTTCAGGGCGCGCATCGCCCCGGCGGCGGCCCCGGCCTTGGGCTGGCCATCATCGCTGACGCGAAAGATCACCTGACGTTGCAGGTTCGAGATGCTGACCCGGTCGTCATCGGCGACGGTGATCCGCCCGACCCCAGCGGCGGCCAGATACAGGCAGACCGGCGCGCCCAGCCCCCCGGCCCCCACGATCAGCACCCGTGCCCGGCGCAAGGCCGCCTGACCGGGACCGCCCAGCTCGCGCAGGACGATATGGCGGGCATAGCGGTCAAGCTCGGCGTCAGACAGCGGACCGGCAGGGGTGGCGGCGGGTTTGGTCTCAGGCAAGGGGATCGCCTTTCTGTGCAGGTGGCGCAATGCCATGCGGTAGGCCAGAACGATGGCGACAATGCCCCCGCCCAGCAGCCAGAGCCGCAGGTCGCCCCCGACCAGACGCGCCGCACCGGAACCCGGCGCGACGGCCAGCAGCAGGACGCTCGCCGCCCAAAGCAGGGCGACGATAGCCCAGCCGCGAACGGCAGGCCAGCCAAGGATGGCCCCCGCGGCAAGCACGGCAGCCATCGCAATCAGGATGAGCATGAAATCAGGCCCGGCCGGTCGAGCCGAAACCGCCCGCGCCGCGAAGGGTTTCCTCAAGCGCCTCGGCCATCACGTAGCGCGCGCGGGTCACCGGCGCGACCACCGCCTGCGCGATGCGCTCACCATGCTGGATGGTGTAGGGCTGCTGGCCAAGGTTGATCATGATGACGCCCAACGGCCCGCGGTAATCGCTGTCGATCGTGCCGGGCGTATTGGGCAGGGTCACGCCATGCTTCAGCGCAAGGCTGGAGCGGGGGCGGATCTGCATTTCGAACCCTTCGGGGATCTGCACGCGCAGGCCCGTGGGCACGAGGCGGATCTGGCCGGGCTCAAGCACCAGCTCAACACCGCCCAGATCGGCCCGCAGGTCAGCGCCTGCGGAACCGGAGGTCTGGTATTCGGGCAAGGGCAGCGCCGTATCGGCGCCCGGTTCACGCAGAACCAGAATCGTCACATCCGCCGCCATATTCCTGCCTTACTTCGGAGCGATCATCATGACCATCTGACGCCCTTCAAGCTTGGGCATCGATTCGATCTTGCCCGCTTCGCCGACATCGCCGGCCACGCGGTTCAGAAGCTCAAGCCCCAGCTGCTGGTGCGCCATTTCACGGCCACGGAAGCGCAGGGTCACCTTGACCTTGTCACCCTCGGTCAGGAACTTCATGACCGAGCGCATCTTGACCTCGTAGTCATGGGTATCCGTGCCGGGACGGAACTTGATTTCCTTGATCTCGATGATCTTCTGCTTCTTGCGGGCTTCGGCTTCGCGCTTTTGCTGTTCATACTTGAACTTGCCGAGGTCCATGATCTTGCAGACCGGCGGCACGGCATTGGGCGAAATCTCGACCAGGTCCAGCCCGGCGTCCTGTGCAAGCTCCATCCCGCGGGCGGGCGTCACTACGCCGATATTCTCGCCCTCAGCGCCGATCAGGCGGATTTCGGGGACTCGAATGCGGTCGTTGACGCGGGGGCCGGTGTCGCGGGTGGGCGGAGCGTTATGCGGTCTGCGGGCTATGGCTGTGATCCTTACATGGCCAAATTGTTTGCGCGGTTAGATAGTCGTGCAAATCGCTCATTTCAACAGGATTCGCTTGGCAACGGGCAGGTTTCGCACCGGTCCGTGACGGCTTTCGGGGCAAAGTCGGCTTTACCCCGGACCAACCCCATGCATAGATGATGCCCGCGCGAACAAACCGAGCCGCCGTCAATGAGCCATCCGCCCCTTGCCGAATTCCTGACCCAGTCCCCTGACCGCCTGCAAAAAGGCCCGATCGCCCTGCTGCTGATCGAGGATTCCGCAGCCGTCATGCAGACGCTGACCCATCAGTTGAAATGCGGCTTCCGGCTGATCCTCGCGCTGTCGAATGAACCGCTGCCCCCGCATGCGCTGCCCGACGATCCCGATGGCCGCATCGTCAACCTGCAATTCGACGCCCGTCAGCCCCGCGCACATGTCGCAGCCGTCAATGCGATGATCGACGCGGTGCCCACCGATACCTGGCTGCATTACGGCTACAACGCCGAATTCCTGTTCTATCCCTTCTCGGAACACCGCACCGTCGGCGAGATGCTGGCCTTTCACGCCGAGGAACGCCGGCGGGCGATGCTGACCTATGTCGTCGATCTTTACGCCCCCGATCTGGAACGCTTCCCCGACGCGGTCAGCATCAACGAGGCGATGTTCGACCGCAGCGGCTATTTCGCCCTTGGCCGCAAGGACCGCGACGGCAACTTTCTGGAGCGGCAGTTGGACTTCCACGGCGGGCTGCGCTGGCGCTTTGAGGAACACATCCCCGCCGACCGCCGCCGGATCGACCGGATCGCGCTGTTTCGCACTCAGCCCGGTCTGCGCATTCTGCCCGATCACCGATTTAACGTTGCGGAATACAACACCTATTCCTGTCCGTGGCATCATAACCTGACCGCGGCCATGGCATCATTCCGCGTGGCCAAGGCGCTGGCCCGCAATCCCGGATCTCGTCGCGAAATCCGCAGCTTTGCCTGGCGCAATTCGCAGCCCTTCCGCTGGCATTCCCAGCAGCTGATGGATTTCGGACTGATGGAGCCCGGCCAGTGGTTCTAAGCGCGAATTCTCAGCACAGCCTGAGGATTTGATGGTTAACCCGGCGTAAACCGGCAACCCTTGCGCCTCTGGCGGGCTGAATGGTAGACCCTGCGCAAGTTTCGTGCCGGGTTCCCCGGTGCGGCAGCATATTCTGACCCGACTTCCATCGAGGAGACCAGCGCGCATGACGATGACCCGGACCAGCTTTGACAAGGACGACCTGCTGGCCTGTGCCCGTGGCGAGCTGTTTGGCCCCGGCAACGCGCAGCTCCCCGAGCCGCCGATGCTGATGATGGACCGCATCACCGAGATCTCGGGCGATGGCGGGCTGCATGGCAAGGGCCATGTCGTCGCGGAATTCGACATCAACCCGGACCTGTGGTTCTTTTCCTGCCACTTCCCCGGCAACCCGATCATGCCGGGCTGCCTTGGCCTTGACGGGCTGTGGCAGCTGACCGGCTTCAATCTGGGCTGGCGGGGCTGGACCGGCCGCGGCTACGCGCTTGGCGTGGGCGAGGTCAAGCTGACCGGCATGGTCCGCCCGGATCGCAAGATGCTGCGTTATTACGTCGACTTCACCAAAGCCGTGCAGACCCGCCGCCTGACCATGGGCGTCGCGGATGGTCGCGTCGAGGCAGATGGCGAAGTCATCTATCTGGTCAAAGACATGAAAGTCGCGCTGTCGGAAAGCTGACTTCACCACCGAATTCAGGAGAGCCCCCATGCGCCGCGTTGTCGTCACTGGTCTAGGCATCGTTTCCAGCATCGGAAACGACAAGAACGAAGTCCTTGCCGCGTTGAAGGCCGGAAAATCCGGCATCACCGCCAATGAGGACATGAAGGAATACGGCTTCCGCAGTCAGGTTGCCGGTGCGGTCAAGCTGGACCCCAAGGAACTGATCGACAAGCGCGTGCTGCGCTTCATGGGTCCGGGTGCCGCCTATGGCTATCTGGCCATGCAGCAGGCCATTGCCGATGCAGGCCTTGAGGAAAGCGACGTGGTGAATCCGCGCACCGGCCTGATCGCCGGTTCGGGCGGGCCGTCGACCTCCAGCATGTTCGCGGCGCATCAGCTGGTGCTGAACTCGGGCGCGCCCAAGAAGATCGGGCCTTTCGCGGTGCCGAAATGCATGAGCTCGACCATCTCGGCCAACCTGTCGACCGCGTTCCGCATCAAGGGCGTGAACTATTCGATCACCTCGGCCTGCTCGACCTCGCTGCATTGCATCGGCAACGCCGCCGAGCAGATCGCTTTCGGCCGTCAGGACATCATGTTCGCTGGCGGTGCCGAGGAACTGGACTGGACCCTGTCCTGCCTGTTCGATGCGATGGGCGCGATGTCGTCCAAGTATAACGACCAGCCCGAAAAGGCCTCGCGCGCGTTTGACGCGAACCGCGACGGCTTCGTCATCTCGGGCGGCGGCGGCATTCTGGTTCTTGAAGAACTCGAACACGCGAAAGCCCGCGGTGCCAAGATCTACGCCGAAGTCACCGGCTATGCCGCGACCTCGGACGGGCATGACATGGTCGCGCCCTCGGGCGAAGGCGGCGAGCGCGCGATGCGTCTGGCGCTGGAAACCCTGCAGCCGGGCCGCAAGGTCGGCTATATCAACGCGCATGGCACCTCGACCCCGGTCGGTGACGTGGGCGAGGTTCAGGCCGTCCGCCGCGTCTTTGGCGAAGGCTCGACCCCGCTGATCTCCTCGACCAAGTCGATGACCGGCCACAGCCAGGGCGCCACCGGCGCACAAGAGGCGATCTACTGCCTGCTGATGCTGGACAATGACTTCATCGCGCCCTCGATCAACGTCGAGACGCTGGACCCCGCCATTCATGAAGGCGAAATTGCAACGCGCCTGATCGAAAATGCCGGACTGGATACGGTTATGACCAACTCCTTCGGCTTTGGCGGTACGAATGGCTCGATGCTGCTGTCCAGATACAACGGATAAGAAACATGTCGGATTTGATGAAGGGCAAACGCGGTCTCGTGATGGGGGTCGCGAATGAGCGCTCTATCGCATGGGGCATTGCCAAGGCGCTGGCCGATCAGGGCGCGGAACTGGCCTTTTCCTATCAGGGCGAGGCGTTCGGCAAACGGGTCGAGCCGCTGGCCCAGTCGGTCGGCTCGGATTTCCTTGTCGACGTGGACGTGAATGACGACGCATCGCTGGACGCGGCCTTTGGCCAGATCGAGAAGCGCTGGGGCAAGCTGGACTTCGTCGTCCATGCCATCGCGTTTTCCGACAAGAACGAACTTGCCGGGCGCTTCATCAATACCTCGCGCGATAACTTCAAGAATTCGCTGACGATTTCCTGCTATTCGCTGATCGACGTGGCCCGCCGTGCGCGGCCGCTGATGACCGATGGCGGCACGATCATCACGCTGACCTATGGCGGCTCGAACCGGGTGACGCCGTTCTATAACGTGATGGGCGTGGCCAAGGCCGCGCTGGAATCGGCCGTGCGCTATCTGGCCGACGACCTTGGCCCCGAGGGCATCCGCGTCAATGCGATCAGCCCCGGCCCGATGAAGACACTGGCGGGCGCGGCCATCGGTGGCGCGCGCAAGACCTATCGCCATACCGAGGCGAATGCGCCCCTGCGCGCCAATGCCACGCTGGAAGCAATTGGTGGCACGGCAGTCTGGCTGTGTTCAGACTGGGGTGCCTGCACCACCGGCGAGATCGTTCTGGTCGATGGTGGCTATCACGTGCTGGGGATGCCGCATTCGGAAAACCTGTGATGGATGTCAGCCACTTCACCGTCAGTGACGGCGCCCGCCTTGCCTTTCGGGATCAGGGTCAGGGACTGCCGGTGCTGGCGCTGTCGGGGCTGACCCGCAGCGGCGCCGATTTCGACTATCTGGCCCCGCATCTGCAGGGCGTGCGGCTGATCCGGCCCGACTATCGCGGTCGGGGCGGATCGGAATGGACAGGGGCCGCCAGCTACACCGTCCAGCGCGAGGCGCAGGACGCGCTGGAGCTGCTGGACCATCTGGGCGTCGGCAAGGCCGCGGTGCTGGGCACCTCGCGCGGCGGCATTATCGGCATGTATCTGGCCGCGACCGCCAAGGACCGGATGCTGGGCCTGTGCCTGAACGATGTCGGCCCGATCCTGCATCGTCCGGGACTGGAAAAGATCAAGGATTATGTGGGTCGCAACCCCGCCGCCAAGACCCATGAGGAACTGGCCCGTAAGCTGCCCCGCCTGATGACCGAGTTCCGGAATGTCCCCGACAGCCGCTGGCTGTCCGAGGCAACGCGCCATTACATTGCGACCCCGGATGGGCTCAAGATCAGCTACGACCCCGAGTTGCGCCAATCCTTCCTTGAAGGCTTCAACGGTCCCGATATCGACCTGTGGCCGCTGTTCAACGCCGCGGATGGCTTGCCGCTGGCCCTGATCCGGGGCGCGAATTCCGACCTGCTGTCACCCGAGATCGCGGCGCAGATGTGCGCGCGCCGCCCCGACATGATCTTTGCCGAGGTCCCCGATCGCGGCCATATCCCCTATCTGGATGAGGCCGAAGCCCTGCGCGGCATCCGTGACTGGCTGGCGCTGATGCTGCAACCGGGCCGGGGCGACTAAGCCCTACTTGGCCGTCGCCGCGCCCACCGTGGCGCCCGCCACGGCACCGACAGGCCCACCGACCACGGCACCACCCACTCCACCGGTTGCGGCGCGGGTCGTGGCGTTTTCGCCGCAGGCCGAAACAGTCAGGATCACGCCCAGAACAAGGGCAGCGGACAGGAACTTCATCACGTATTCCTTTCCTTGAGATGCGCGACAACATGCCGCCTTTCTCAGGGATTACGCCCGGCAGCCGGTTCGGGTTCCCCCGCCTCACAGACCCGTCAGCGGCTGCGAGGTGACCACCTGCCAGACAGTTTCCTGCATCCGCCGCGCCAATTCGGCAGACGGCGCGCGGGCATCCGAACCATCCGCCAGCTTCAGCTGATACGGCAGCCCGACCGGGCTTTTGCCATAGATCACCGCGTAATGCGTCAGCGCGACCAGATAGACGCCCAGATCGTTCACATGGATATCGTCGGTGAACAGA